>Ga0307505_10000597_pt1 | contig 38103 bp, 36 predicted proteins | sample 23_S_MG_FD_202183 | JGI IMG/M metagenome (GOLD analysis project Ga0307505, IMG submission 202183) | Soil microbial communities from Populus trichocarpa stands in riparian zone in the Pacific Northwest, United States - 23_S | ecosystem: Environmental > Terrestrial > Soil > Riparian zone > Trees...
GGACCGAAGAGACGCCGCGACGGAGCGCCGTGAGGCGTTGCGCGCTCGGCGCGGTTGGCTCTCAAAAGCTGATCGTGGGGCGCGACCGAAAAAGGACTGTGCGTCACGCGGCGCTCCGTCCCCCTCATTTGCAAGCCTCGGGCGGAATTCCGCCGCGAGAACGCGAGCGGTTGTTTGAAAACCAAATACTCGTCGTCCCGGCCGAAGCATCGCCATCGGGTCCGCGCGAAGCGCGGCCCGACGATAAACTCCGCGATGCGGAGAGCCGGGACCGTTCCGAGACTTGCCGATGGCGATCCCGGTTCTCGGCCTGCGGCCTCGGCCGGGATGACAGAAAAGCTCCTAGCACAGCCCCGTAAATCCATGTAAACGCTCTTAACATGAGTTGGAAGCGCGGTGACCGCGGCGAGCGCGGCTACCATCACGGCAATCTGAAAGAAGCGCTCGTGCGCGCCGCACTTGAGCTGATCGCGGAGAAGGGGCCGTTCGGCTTCACCTTCGCGGACGCGGCGCGCTGGGCAGGTGTGAGCCCGGCCGCGCCCTATCGGCACTACAGCGACCGCGAAGAGTTGATGGCCGACGTCGCAAAGCGCGGCTTCGAGGAATTCGAGCAGGCACTGCGCAAGGCATGGGACGACGGCGAGAAGGATCCCGTGCGCTCGTTTGAAAAGTTAGGCCGCGCCTATCTCGATTTCGCGCGCAAGCATCCGGCCTATTACTCCGCGATGTTCGAAGCCGGCGTGCCGGTCGCGAAAAATCCCGAGTTGCGCGAGGCGGGCGAGCGCGCCTTCAACGTCCTGCGCGGCGCCGCCGAAAAACTCGTCGCGAACGCGCCCGACGGCAAACGCCCGCCGGCGGCGATGATGGCGCTGCATGTCTGGGCATTGTCACACGGCATCGCCTCCCTATTTGCACGAGGCGACCAGGGGCGGCGTTCGCTGCCGATGTCGCCGGAGGAACTGCTGGAGGCGGGGGTGCTCGTCTATCTGCAAGGCCTTGGAATCTGGGAGCCGGGAAAAAAATAGCCCCGCCACACCCATCGCCCTTGACACCGGCCAGGACCGATGTAAATGTAATTTACATTCACAAATTGGCCCCTCAAGCAAAGGCTGATCGACAATGCCCCTCGCAGCGAGAATCGACGAATACGGCAAGCCGGCTTGGATCGCGCTCATGGTCCTCGGCTTCATCATTTTCTGGCCGTTGGGCTTGGCTCTCTTGGCCTTCATCATCTGGAGCGGACGTATGGGTTGGAAATCGGGTTCATGTGGCTGGCGCGACGGACACGCGCGCATGGGCGGACGCGGCACCTGGTGGACGCCGCCGACAAGCGGCAACCGCGCCTTCGACGAATACCGCGAAGAGACGCTGAAGCGCCTCGAGCAGGAGCAGAGCGAATTCAAGGATTTCCTCGACCGCCTGCGCTTCGCGAAGGACAAGACGGAGTTCGACCAGTTCATGGCCGAGCGCCGCAACCGTCCCGCCGAGCCGAAAGACGTTACGCCGCCGCAGCAGAATTGAGCGGCACGAAAAAAAGCAACCGTCCGCGAAAAATCTCGCGGGCGGTTTTTATTCAGCGACGAGACATTGTCTGTCGATGCGCGAAACTGAATTCACGCCCGACAGCGCCATGGTGAGATCAAAATCGGCGATCGTGTTCCGGATCACGTCGCGCACGCCCGCTTCGCCCGCGAGCGCCAAACCGTAAACGTAAGGGCGACCGAGCAGCACGGCGGTCGCGCCGAGCGCCAGCGCCTTGAAGACGTCGGCGCCAGTGCGAATGCCGGAATCGAACAGCACCGGCATCGAACCGGCCGCAGCAACAACCGCGGGAAGATTGTCGAGCGAGCCGCGTTCGCCATCGACCTGCCGTCCGCCGTGAGTCGAGATGATCAGTCCGTTCACGCCATGCTGCGCGGCCAATTTCGCGTCCTCAGTGTGGCGCACGCCTTTGAGCAGGATCGGCAGTTTCGACATCTCGCGCAGGCGCGCGATGTCGTTCCAGGTCAGATCAGGGCGCGAATAGGTGGCGGCGAAATGCGCCACGGCACAGCGCATTTGCTGCATGGAAAGGCCGAACTCCTTGCCCTTGCGGCGCAGGCTCATGGCCGCTTTCACGATGCCAAGCCCCTGCGGCTTTAAGCCAGTGTCGGGCGCCGATGGCGGGATTTTCTCGCGGAAGATCGGATCGCTCAGATACTGCGCGAGGCCGAGACCGCGCAGGAACGGCAGATAGCCGAGATCGAGATCACGTGGCCGCCAGCCCAGAAGCGTCGTGTCGAGGGTGAGCACAATCGCCTCGCAGCCGCAGTTCTCCGCGCGGCGCACGACGGAGCGCACGAAGTCGTCGTCGCTCGACCAGTAAAGCTGAAACCAGCGCGGCGCGTCGCGCATGGCGCTCGCGCAGGTCTCCATCGGCACAGAGGCTTGGTTGGAAAAGACAAAGCCGACGCCTTCGGCGCTTGCTGCGCGCGCGACGGCGAGGTCGGCGTCGCGATGGACCAGCTCCAGCACGCCAATCGGCGCGAGCAGGATCGGCGCGCGATGGGTACGGCCAAGGAGGTTCACCGAGAGATCGCGCTTCGACACGTCGCGCAGCACGCGCGGCAGGATCGGGTACTTGTCGAAGGCGGCGCGATTGGCGCGCGTCGTCGTTTCCATCCCGGCGCTGCCGATCACATAGGCCGCCGCCGCGCGGCTCATGCGCAGTTCGGCCTCTGCCTGAAGATGCTCGGGCGAGACAGGCACGAGCGGGCGTTTGCCGCCGACGCCGGTCACGAAGATTTCAGTCTGGCGCAGCCGTCCCGGCGAAGGTGCCGGCATCTGCTTCTCGGTCATGGAGGTCCCCGTCGAGCGCCCGCTCAGGGACCGATTTCTCCATGCGGCAGAACCGCGCGCAATGGCCGGATTCGGCGAGCGGAGAACCCCCGGTGTCAGGGCTGGTTTGACGAGTGCCTTTTTTAATTGGCCTTTCCCGGTAATGCTTTATTAAGCACGCCGGGCTTTGCTGAAAGGCAGAAACGCCCAAGTTTGGCCCGATTGGGTCTCGATTGGGCCGAATGAAACAGTTCCGGCCGGCCCGCTAATTTCAGTGCCGTGTCAGCGCCAGCAGCCGCCAGCGCCTCGCCCCGACTGACAGGCGTCGGGCATGAATTCAGAACGCCGAGGTTTTTTGAATGAATGAAGTGGCTCAAGGCGCGCTCGAACTGCCGGCAGCGCAGGTCTCGCTCTGGGGACTTTTTTGGCAGGCGCATTTCGTCGTCAAGGCGGTGATGATCGGACTCGTCGTGGCATCCGTCTGGGTGTGGGCGATCGTGATCGACAAGACGATCCTGTTCGCGCGCACGCGCCGGCAGATGGATCGCTTCGAGCAGGCGTTCTGGTCGGGCGAGAGTCTTGAAGACCTCTACCGCACACTGTCCGCGCGTCCGAACCATTCGATGGCCGCGCTCTTCGTCGCCGCGATGCGCGAATGGAAGCGCACCTACGAAGGTGGCGCGCGCTCGTTGATGGGACTCACGCAGCGCATCGAGAAAGTAATGAATGTGACGATCTCGCGGGAGGTCGAGCGGCTCGAGCGCCGCTTGCTGGTGCTGGCGACCGTCGGCTCGGCTGGCCCGTTCATCGGCCTCTTCGGCACGGTTTGGGGTATTATGACGAGCTTTCAGGCCATCGCGGCCTCGAAAAGCACGAGCCTGGCGGTCGTCGCTCCGGGCATCGCGGAAGCCCTTTTCGCCACGGCGATGGGGCTTGTGGCCGCCATACCGGCGACGATTTTCTACAACAAGTTCGCGAACGAAGTGAACAAGCAGGCGCAGCGGCTCGAGAGTTTTGCCGACGAGTTTTCGGCGATCCTTTCGCGTCAGGTCGATGAAAAGATGTGACGTGAGACTCTGATGGGCGCGAGCAGTTCAGGCGGAAAGGGGCGGGGGCGCGGACGGCGCTCTGCCATGATGTCAGAGATCAACGTCACGCCGTTCGTGGACGTGATGCTCGTGCTGCTGATCGTGTTCATGGTCGCAGCACCCTTGCTCACGGTCGGCGTGCCGATCGATTTGCCCGAGAGCCAGGCCAAGTCCATGGATCAGGACAGGGAGCCGCTGACGGTTTCGGTCAACGACAAGGGGCAGGTGTTCCTGCAGAACACCGAGATCGCCGTCGAAGATCTGGTGCCGAAGCTGAAAGCGATCGGCAAGGGCGGCACGGACGAACGAATTTATGTGCGCGGAGACCGCAAGGTCGATTACGGCACGGTCATGCGTGTGATGGGGCGGCTGTCGGCCGCCGGCTACAGACGAGTGGCGCTTGTCACCGAAGTCGAGCAAGGAACGTAAAGTGCGCGCCGGTGTCGCGGTATCGAGCATCGGGCACGCCGTCATTCTGGGCTGGGGGCTGATTGCCTTCGCGCCGGCGGCCTTCGACACGCCTCCGGCGGAGTCGATGCCGGTCGATCTCGTTCCGATCACCGACATCACGCAGCTTCAGGCCGGCAACAAGGACGCGCCGAAGAAAGAGCAGCCCAAGCAAACGGGCGAAAAGAAAGAAGAGCCGAAGCGCGCGCCGGAAGCCGAGCAGAAGCCAAAGCAGCCGGAAGTGAAGCAGGCCGCCGCGCCGCCGCCGGAAGCCAAGCCCGAGCCGAAGCCCGAGCCAAAGAAAGAAGAGCCGAAGCCGGAACCCAAGAAGGAAGCGGCGACGCCGATACCGCCGAAGCGCGAGACGCCGCCCAAGCCGCCGACTCCGCAGGCCGCGAAATCCAAGCAGCGCGACTTCAATCCGGACCAGATCGCAGCACTCCTCGACAAGCGCCAGCCGAACATGGCGCGCGCTTCTGAGGCGCCGGCGCCGACCGGCGCATTCGGCGCCTCGACCGGCAACGCGCCGCGGCTGACGCAAAGCGAGATCGATGCACTGCGCGCGCAGATTCAGGCATGCTGGAATCCGCCGGTGGGCGCGGCCGACGCGCCGGACCTGATCGTGCGCGTGCGCGTGCAGTTCCGCACCGATGGCTCGCTGTCCGCAGAGCCGCAACTGATGAACCGCGGGTCGAGCCCTTATTTCCAGGTCGCGGCTGAAAGCGCCATGCGCGCCGTTCGCCGCTGCCAGCCCTATACTTTGCCTGCCGCCAAGTATGAAATCTGGCGCGACGTCGAAGTGACCTTCGACCCGCGCGATATGTTCGGCGGCTGACTTACGCGAGACAGCTTCATGAGAGACCAGATTCGTTCGCTGCCCCTGTTCGGCGCCGGGCTTTCACGCCGGCGCCTGCTGCAAACCGCGGGCGGTGCAGCCGCGCTCGCGGCGCTTGGCACGCGGCCGGCGGAAGCGGTGCTCAAGATCGACATCACGCAGGGCACGATCCAGCCGGTGCCGGTGGCGATCACCGATTTCGTTCCCGGTCAGGGCGCGGACCCGGAACTGGGACGCAATCTGTCGGCGGTGATCATGAACAATCTCCGCCGCTCGGGGTTGTTCGCGCCGATCGATCCGAAGGCCTTCATCGAGAAAATCCAGAACGTCGATGTCGCGCCTCGCTTTCAGGACTGGCGCGTGATCAATGCGCAGGGTCTGGTGACCGGCCGCGTGACGCCGCAGCCGGATGGACGCATTCGCACCGAGTTTAGACTCTGGGATGTGTTCGCGGGGCAGCAGCTCGCGGGCCAGCAGTATTTCACGCGGCCGGAGCATTGGCGGCGCATCGCGCATATCGTCTCGGATCAGATCTATGAGCGGCTCACCGGCGAGAAGGGCTACTTCGACACGCGCATCGTTTATGTCGATGAGACCGGGCCGAAGGACAAGCGCGTCAAGCGCCTGACGATCATGGATCAGGACGGCGCCAATGTGCGCTACCTCACGCGCGGCGAAGATCTTGTACTCACGCCGCGCTTCAGTCCGACCAATCAGGAAGTGGCTTATATGTCGTATGGGGGCGGCGAGCCGCGCGTGCTGCTCCTGAATATCGAGACAGGACAGCGCGAAGTGGTCGGGGATTTTCCCGGCATGACGTTCGCGCCGCGCTTTTCGCCGGATGGCAATCGCGTGATCATGAGTTTGCAGCAGGGTTCGAATAGCAACATCTTCCTGATGGACCTGCGCTCGCGCCGCACGACGCGACTGACGGACGCGGCGGCGATCGACACCGCGCCGTCCTACTCGCCGGACGGAAAGCAGATTTGCTTCGAGTCCGACCGCGGCGGTTCGCAGCAGATTTATGTAATGGGCGCCGAAGGCGGCAACGCGCGCCGCATCTCGTTCGGTCAGGGTCGGTACTCGACGCCGATCTGGTCGCCGCGCGGCGACACGATCGCGTTCACCAAGCAAGGCGGCGGAAGCTTCGCGATCGGCGTCATGCGCACCGACGGTTCGGGCGAACGTATCCTCACCGAAGGGTTCCACAACGAAGGCCCGACCTGGTCGCCGAACGGGCGCGTGCTGATGTTCTTCCGCGATCCGGGCGGCAATGCCGGGCCGCAGCTCTTCACCGTGGACCTCACGGGCTATAACGAGCAGCGCGTGCCGACGCCGGCTTACGCTTCGGACCCGGCCTGGTCGCCACTTCTGTCGTCCTGATTTCAACTGTTTATCGCGGTTCCGATTGGCCGGCCTTGATATGGCCGCAGTGCGGCAAGAGGTTCGCCGCGTTCACGCTTCGGTAACCACGCCCAAGGGTTTAAGCGAAGCTCAACGTCAAAAATCAATTTCGCCCCGGTCTGGCAACACCTCGTCAAGGTTGACGGAATATTCGCTTAACCGAGGGGCTGTTAGGACGGGGCGACAGGTCCCCTGACCGGAAATGAAGGAGCCGGCGAACATGACGAATTTGAATCGGTTCCTGCGCGGTGCGCGGATGGCGGCGCTGGTCGGCGCCGCGTTACTTGTAGCAGCTTGTGCGCAGAACCCGACGGACCAGGCAGGTGCTGGCGCCGGCTCGGCGGCCGTGCCGGGCAGCGCCCAGGACTTCGTTGTAAATGTCGGTGATCGCGTTTTCTTCGAAACCGACTCGCCGGAACTGACTCCGCAGGCGCGCGCGACGCTCGACAAGCAGGCGCAGTGGCTGAGCATGCACAACCGTTATTCCTTCACCCTTGAAGGTCACGCCGACGAGCGCGGCACGCGCGAGTACAACATCGCGCTGGGCGCGCGGCGCGCGCAGACGGTGCGCGACTATCTGACCGCGCGCGGCGTCGATTCGGCACGGATGCGCACGATCTCCTACGGCAAGGAGCGGCCGGTCGCGGTCTGTAACGACATCTCCTGCTGGTCGCAGAACCGGCGCGTCGTGACGGTCCTGAATACCGGCGCGTGATTGGCGCGGACGATAGTTACTCGATGGCGCCCTCCGGGGCGCCATTCGCGTTTAGCGGCGGCCCCATTTTGGGCGCACTCAAGCCGCTATTCTCGCGGTGGCCGGGTTGTGGGATGCCGCGCTATACTGGCCGTATCCGGGAAATGACCATGCCAGCCAGCACCGTCCGCTCGATCCTTGTCGCGCTCGCTTTGTTCGCCGCGACCGGCGCCGCCGAGGCGCAGCTCTTCGGACAGCCGCGCAATGACGATACCGATCTCGTCGCGCGTCTCGGCCGGCTGGAGAACCAGATTCGCCAGCTCACCGGCATGGTGGAAGAACTCCAGCACCGCAACGGCCAGCTCGAGCAGCAGCTCAAGCGCTCGCAGCAGGACAACGATTTCCGCTTTCAGGAAATGAACCCGTCGGGACGGCCGCAGGCTCCGCGCGGACAGAGCGGTGCGGTCTCGCCGCCGCCGGGTCCGCCGCCGCTCACCTCGCGCGTGCCGGACCAACAACCGATCCAACCGCCACCGGCAGCTTCACAGCAACAAGATCAGCCGCAGCCGGGCGCACGGCGTGGCGACGTCTTCGACCCGCGCAGCCAGCCGAACGCGCCGGGCTCGCCGCGTGTGCTCGGGCAACCGGGTACGCCGCTCGACCTCGGGTCGCTCGCGAACGCGCAGGACAACCAGCCGCTTCAGCGTGGCGGCGCCGGCTTTCCGAAGCAGCAAGGTGCGCCGCAACCGGGTGGCGTGCCGTCCGGTGGCGCGCCGGTCGGGCAGCAGGCGGTGCTTGCGCCGTCCGGCAGCCCGCGTGATGAATTCGACCTCGCCTTCGGCGCCATCCAGCGGCGCGACTACGAACTTGCCGTGGATGGCTTCCGTGTTTTCTTGAGCAACCACGGCAGCAGCCGTGAGCCGGAAGCGCAGCGTCTTGTACCGGAAGCGCATTACTGGATGGGCGAAGCGCATTTCCAGACGAAAAAATACAATGATGCGGCGGAGACGTTCCTGAAGATCACGACGGACTATCCGAACGCGGTGAAGGCGCCGGATGCTCTCCTGCGTCTTGGCCAGTCGCTCGCCGCCCTCGGCGAGCGTGAGACAGCCTGCGCCTCGCTCGGTCATGTGCTGTCGAAATATCCGAAGGCGTCCGCGAACGTGAAGCGCGCGGTCGAGCAGGAACAGAAGCGTGTCCGCTGCTGAGCCGGGTACGGAGCCATTTTCCGACGCCGAACTCGATTCTCTTTTTTCTGACCTTGAACATTGCCGCCGCGTTCTGCTCGCTGTCTCCGGCGGGCCGGACTCGACTGCCCTTTTGCAGCTCGCGCATCGCTGGCGCAAGGGACGGCGCGCGGGACCGGCGCTGGTCGCGGTCACGGTCGATCACCGGCTGCGTCCGGATTCCAAACGCGAAGCGGCAAATGTCGGAAAGCTCGCGAAGCCGCTCGGCATTGAGCATCATATTCTGGCGTGGACCGGCAGAAAGCCGTCGAGAGGTTTGCAGGAAGCGGCGCGCGACGCGCGATACGGATTGCTGTTTGCGCTGGCGGAAAAAGTCGGCGCGGACGCGATTGCAACCGCGCATACGCTCGACGATCAGGGCGAGACGTTTCTCATGCGGCTCGCACGCGGCTCGGGGATCGCAGGCCTCGGAAGCATCCGACGCGTGACGGCGCGGAACGGTGTGTCGATCGTGCGCCCGTTCCTGACCGTGCCGAAGTCGCGGCTGCTGGAGATGTTGCGTAAGGCGCGAGTACCTTATGCAAAGGATTCATCCAACACGGATTCAAAGTTTCTGCGCTCGCGGCTGCGCAAGCTGAATGCCGATCTCGCCAATGAGGGGCTCGTGCCGGAACGGCTTGCGCTTGCCGCGCATCGGCTTGCGCGCGCCGACGACGCCATCGAGTCGATCGTGGATGAAGTGCAGCCAGGAATCGCGGGTGGCGTCTGGCCGAATGCATCGCCGATCGACATCTCCGCGGGCGCCTTCTTCCGTGTGCCGGACGAAATCGCGATCCGCCTGCTGGCGCGCGCGATCAATCAGGTGGGCGATGAGGGGCCGGCGGAGCTCGGCAAGCTGGAGATGCTCTTCGAGGCCATGAAGGCCGCGCGCGGCACGGGTGAGACGCTTCGGCGCACCCTCGCGGGAGCCCTTGTCGATCTCGATGCAGGGCGGGTGCGGGTCACGCGCGCGCCGGAGCGGGCGAAGAAGAAAGGCCGCAGCCGGAGCGCCTAAAATGCACGATCCGGCGGCCTTTTCTTGCGGGTGCTTCCCTTGGCAAGGCCCTCCCTGCGCCCTATTTTAACGATACTGCGCTACTTTCCGGGGCTGTAATCCGGAAATCCGGGAGAGGATCGTACTCTCCTCGCGCTTCGCATTGCGGGCCTCGTGCCCGCCTAAAGGTCTGGGATGAACGCCAATCTCCGTAACTTCGCTGTGTGGGTCGTTATCGTTCTGCTGTTGCTCGCGCTGTTCTCGCTGTTTCAGAGCCCGAGCCAGCGGCCGCCGGCAAACGACATCAGTTTCTCGCAACTCCTGAACGAGGTCGAAGCCGGCCGTGTTCGCGATGTCCTGATCCAGGGCAGCGAGATTTCCGGCCAGTTCACCGATGGCCGCCAATTCCAGACCTATGCCCCGAACGACCCGACGCTGATCGAGCGTCTCTACGGCAAGGGCGTCTCCATCACCGCGCGCCCCAAGACCGAGGAGGTGCCCTGGTTTGTGTCGCTGCTCGTGTCGTGGCTGCCATTCATCGCGCTGATCGGCGTGTGGATTTTCCTGTCGCGCCAGATGCAGGGCGCCGGCGGCAAGGCTATGGGCTTCGGCAAGTCGCGCGCCAAGATGCTAACCGAGGCGCATGGCCGCGTGACGTTTGACGACGTGGCCGGCGTCGATGAGGCCAAGCAGGATCTCGAAGAGATCGTCGAATTCCTGCGCGACCCGCAGAAATTCCAGCGGCTCGGCGGACGCATTCCGCGCGGCGTGCTGCTTGTCGGTCCTCCGGGCACGGGCAAAACGCTGATCGCGCGCGCGGTCGCCGGCGAAGCCAATGTTCCCTTCTTCACGATCTCGGGCTCCGACTTTGTCGAGATGTTCGTCGGCGTGGGCGCCTCGCGCGTGCGCGACATGTTCGAGCAGGCGAAGAAGAACGCGCCGTGCATCATCTTCATCGACGAAATCGACGCGGTCGGCCGTCATCGTGGTGCCGGCCTTGGCGGCGGCAACGACGAGCGCGAGCAGACGCTGAACCAGTTGCTGGTCGAGATGGACGGCTTCGAGGCGAATGAAGGCATCATCCTGATCGCGGCCACCAACCGTCCGGATGTGCTCGACCCGGCGCTCCTGCGTCCCGGCCGTTTCGATCGGCAGGTGATCGTGCCGAATCCGGACGTCGTCGGCCGCGAGCAGATTCTGAAGGTTCACGCCAAGAAGGTGCCGCTGGCGCCGGACGTAAATTTGAAGACGGTCGCACGCGGTACGCCGGGTTTCTCCGGCGCCGATCTCGCAAACCTCGTGAACGAAGCCGCGCTCATGGCCGCGCGCCGAAACAAACGCATGGTCACGCAGCATGAGTTCGAGGACGCCAAGGACAAGGTGATGATGGGCGCGGAACGCAAGTCGCTCGTGATGACGGAAGAGGAAAAACTCCTCACCGCCTATCACGAGGCTGGACACGCGATCCTCGCACTCAACGTCAAGGCGACCGACCCCGTGCATAAAGCGACGATCATTCCGCGCGGACGCGCGCTCGGCATGGTCATGCAGTTGCCTGAGCGCGACAAGCTTTCGATGAGCTTCGAGCAGATGACGTCACGGCTTGCGATCATGATGGGTGGACGAGTCGCGGAAGAGCTCGTGTTCGGCACCGACAAGGTGACGTCGGGGGCCGCCAGCGACATCGAGCAGGCGACCAAGCTCGCGCGCATGATGGTGACGCGCTGGGGCCTCTCGCCCGAACTCGGCACGGTCGCTTATGGCGAGAACCAGGAAGAAGTCTTCCTCGGCTATTCCGTCTCGCGGCAGCAGAACATCTCCGAGGATACGGTCAAGAAGATCGACTCCGAGATCAAGCGCTACGTCGAGGAGGGCTATCAGCTCGCCACGCAAGTCCTTACGGAGAAGCGTGCCGATCTCGAATCGCTCGCCAAGGGCCTCCTCGAATACGAGACGCTCTCGGGCGACGAGATCAAGGACCTGCTGATCGGCAAGCCGCCCACGCGCGAGAGCGCCGCGGAGCCGTCCACGCCGCGCACGTCGGCGGTGCCGACCGCGGGCAAACCGCGCCCGCGGCCCGACACGGGCGGCCTTGAGCCCGCGCCACAGGCCTGATCTTCAGACACTCCGACCGATGCCCGGCCTTCGCGCCGGGCATCGTGCGTTTGGGCCGCTGTAACTTAAGACAATCGCAAGCGGCGGGCGCGATGCTCCGCGCAATGGCGCGCTCGCGCCGACACCGAGGTCAGTCCATGGCGCGCACCGCCGCCGCTTCCGTGCCGGATACGCAAGATACGATCCTGCGCACGCTGCACCTCATTCTTTTCGCGCTTTGTGTCGCGAACATTGCGTGGCTCGTCGCAATGTATGCCGGCGGGAATTTTCTGCTCGATTCGGAAAGCCGGCCCAGGCCGGTCGACTTCGTCAGCGTCTGGGCGGCGGGGCGCATCGCCCTCGAAGGTCAGGCGGAAACGGCCTATGACTGGACGATCCTCGAGGAAATGCAGAACGCCGCGGTCGGCTTCGAGTTTCCCGGGCGCTACAACTGGCACTATCCGCCGACATTTCTTTTTGTGGCCGCGGCGCTTGCGGTCTTTCCATACCTGACGGCGCTGGTTCTCTGGATCGCGCTCACTTTTCCGCTGTACCTCGTGACGGTACGCTGGATCGCGGGTCATCCGCTCGGCTGGCCGCTCGCCGCCGGATTTCCAGCGACGCTCGCGACGATTGCGGCCGGCCAGAACGGGTTTCTAACCGCCTCGCTGATCGGCGGTACGCTCGGCTTTCTGGAGCGGCGACCTGTTCTTGCCGGCATTTGCCTCGGCCTGCTCACGTACAAACCGCAATTCGGATTGCTGTTCCCGATTGTACTCGTGGCGACGCGGCAATGGACGGTGTTCTGGGTAGCGGCGCTGACGGGCGTGGTCTTCGCGGCCGCGTCGTGGCTCGCATTCGGCACGGATGCTTGGGTCGCCTTCCTCGATTGGCTCCCGGTAACCTCGAATGCCTTCCTTTCCGAAGGCCACGCGGAACTCGGTAAACTGCAGAGTGTGTTCGCCGTTGTGCGCGTCATGGGCGGCGCGGAGTCGCTGGCCTGGACACTGCAAACGATTCTGGCGCTGCTCGTCGCCGCGGCTTTGTGTGTCTTGTGGCGTGGCAAGGCTGCCTTCGAACTGAAGGCCGCCGGGTTGGCAACGGGGACGCTACTCGCGACGCCCTATGTCTATCTCTATGACACCGTGGTGCTGGCGGTCGCCATTGCGTTTCTCCTGCGGCTCTGGCTCGCGGTTGGCTTCCGTGCCTATGAACTCGCCGGCCTCGCGATGGCGGCGGCATTGATCATGGCCTTTACCTTCCTGCGCGTGCCGTTCGCCTTCGGATCGGCGCTGATCGTATTCGCGCTCGTCTTCCTGCGGGCGTGGCCCTCCATCGCGTCGCGCGGGCGTTCGCGCGCGGCGGCCTGATATCGGACGGCGTTCTGCGCTCCAGGCGGGCGCCCATGCGAAATCGTACATTGCCCCGACTCCCGGCGCTTGCTAGGGCGGCGCGCTTTATGGACACGCGCGCAAAATCCTCCGCCTATTGGTCGCTCGACGGCTTCGCGCTCGGCGCGCGGCTCGGCGCTCCGTTGCTGCCGGGCATGATTGCGTTCGGGCTTGCCGTCGGCAGCACGGGCGCGGCGAAAGGGCTGACGCTCGTTGAAAGCATCCTCATGAACGGCCTGGTTTATGCCGGGCTGTCGCAGATGGCTGCGCTCGGCGTGTGGCCGGCCGAGATGACGACGGGCGCGATGCTGGGCCTCGCGCTGCTTGTGTTCACCGTCAATTCGCGGCTGTTGCTGGCCGGCGCCGGGCTGCGCCCGTGGCTCGGCACGCTGCCGCAGTGGCAGGTCTATCCGACGCTCTATCTGCTTACCGATCCGGGCTGGATCATTTCGATGCGCTATCGCGCCGAAGGCGGCGCGGATGCGGCGATCATCCTCGGTAGCGGACTGCTGTTCTATTCGTTCTGGATGGCCGCGACGACCGTCGGTTATCTCGCCGGATCGCTGGTGTCCGATCCGAAGGCGATCGCGCTCGACCTCGTCGTGCCGGTGTTCTTCGCGGCGATGCTCGTGCCGCTCTGGCGGGGTCCCAAGCGCACCATGACATGGGCCGTCGCTGGCATCGTCGCGCTCGTCTTCTACTATCTCGTGGAGGGCTGGTGGTACGTCATCGCGGGATCGCTCGCGGGCATCCTGACCGGAGGGCTCGTCGATGACGATTGATGCGAGCCCCGCGGTCGTGATCGCGATCCTCGGCATGATGGCGGCGACGCATCTGACGCGCGCCGGCGGCTATTGGCTGATGGGCTATGTGAGCCTAACGCCGCGCGTGCGGAGAATGCTGGAAGCGTCGCCGGGCGCGGTGATCGTCGCGACCGTCTTGCCGCTGGTCGCGCGCGACGGCGCTGCTGCTGCGGCGGTCATGACGGGCGCCGTCGTGATGTATTTCCTGCGGCGCGATTATATCGCCGTCTTCGCCGGCATGGCGGCTGCGGCGGCACTGCGTTTCGCCGTCGCCTGACTTCCGCCTCAGCGGAACGGGTTCAGTTGCTTGAGCGGCTGCAGCAGATTCGGCACGATCTTGCCGGTCTGCTCAATCGCCTTTGGCAAAATCTGCGCATAGCGCGAGGCGACCGAATTGTTGGCCCGGAAGCCGGGCAACAGCATGCTTTGCGCAGCAAGAAACGGAAGCGCGGTGCCGAACGCGACGCCGCCGAAAATGGCCGCGTCCCAGCGGTCATGCAACGAGAAAGCGCCGGCCGGCGTCAGGCGCAGGAAACGGCCAACGATGTCGTGCATGCGGCACGCCGCGCCGCGCGGGCAGACTTCCACCCTGCCATTGATCATGGCGACGGCCATCTCGCCCTCCGGCGTGACGTAGATGTCGAAGGCGGTGCCGCGCACGCCGAGCGTCGCGGTGGGCGTGCGGATGCTGTAGACGCGGCTGTCGCTCTTGCCGGTGATGAAGCGGAACGCGCCGCGGCCGAGTTCGATGGCGACTTCTGTCGCCTTCTTGTCCGCGTTGTAGACGAAGCGGTCGAGCTTGAGCGATGAACCCGGCCCGACCGCGAGGCGCGTCTGATCGAGCAGTTCGAACTGGCCGGTGCCTTTCGTATCGGTACTGATCCGTTCGCTCACGAACACGCCGTCGCCCTTCACGATCTTGCGCTGGTCGGCGTCGTTGGCTCCGGTGACGTTCACAGTGATCGCGACCGCCTTGCCGACTGCCTGCTGTGCGCCGGCGGGACTGGCGAGGAACAGCGCGACTAAAACTGCAACAGCCCGGACAATCATGGAATCGTATCCCCGCCAAGGGGCGGGAGGGTAAGGGAAGGTCATGCGTTGTGTCACTCGCCAGACCGCGGCTTCTGCCTGCGCCAGACGGTGACGGCAACGCGAGCGGTGGCGTCGAGAACTTCGCCCGGCACCGGCACGAGGCCGTGCGCCGCCAGCACTTCTTCCGCCGAGCGGCCTTTTGAGCATTCGCTGAATACCGGCACGCCGTTCGGGACGTTCACGCCGCGCATCCGCACCAGATGAAATTCGTCGTAGCCATAGTCGAGAAAGAGATCGAACACGCGGCGGCCGCCCGGCACGGCAACAATCCCGCCCCGCGGAAAGGCGCGCGCCAGCGCTTGCTCGAACGATGCCTGCGCGGGATTCCACCACCATGCTTCCGCGCGCCGTTCAATTCCCTTTGCCGACGAAGACACGACGATTCGGTTGCGGCCGTGCTTGTCGGGGTGTGCTTCATGGCCCTTGCGGCCGACGATGATCGCGCCTGCACGATCGAGCTCGCGCTGGAAGCGTGAGAAGTCCGAGCTGTTCATCAGGCGCTCGGGCATGTTGCCATCGGCGTCGGCGATCATGTCATTGTCCGACACGATCGCGTGGCCGTGAAATTTATAGGCAACATCGCTCATGTGGCGCTCTCGGCTTTCAGCCGCGTAATGCCGCCTTGATCGTTTCGACACTACCGTTTGACGCGCGCGCGGCGTCGATGATTTTCTTTTCGTGGGCATTGATCTTGTCGAGCGCCGGCCGCATCTCGGCGATCTTCGCCGCGGGAACGACGACCGCGCCGTGACGGTCGGCATGGATGAGATCGCCGCTCCCTGCCGCCATGCCGTGGATGTTCACCGGCACGCCATAGCTCTCCACATGCACGTAAGCGTGCGACGGCGAGATCGAGCCGGCGAGCATCTGGAAGCCGGGCGGGATCATCGGAATGTCGCGGATCGAGCCGTTGGTGATGGTGCCGAGGCAGCCGAGCGCCTTGTGAATATTCGACTGCACTTCGCCCCAGAAGGCGCCATAGCCGACATGCTTGCCGTCGAGATCCTCGATCACGACGATGCCGGGACGCGGCTCGGCGGCGGCGTAGTCGAGATAATCGAGCCGCTTCTGCATATAGCCCGCCTCGCCGAGCGGCACCTTGTCCTTCGTGCGAATGGTTACGGTCTTCGCAAAGCCGACCATGGGCGGCAAATCGGGGAAGGGGCAGTGCAGGTGTTTCACCGTGTAGAACGAGCCGCGGCGTTCCGGCGCGACCATCTCGATCAGGTTGCATACCGTGGGAGTGTCGAGGGCGCGCAGGAACTCGAGATCGGCGTCGGTCGGCTTTTGGGTCATTTCGTGGTCCTGTCGGGAAATCGAGCCAATCGTATATGCGCATTAACCCCTGTGGCGGGGCAACGGGAACTCATATTTTTTGAAGGTTTGCGCCCTATAAATTCCGTATAAGGGCGCCGGCCGCCTGGGGCGGGACCTTCAATCGGCGGAAAAGCGTATGGCGAACAAGTATTTCGGCACCGACGGCATTCGCGGTCGAGCGAACGCAAAGATCACACCCGATCTCGCATTGCGCGTGGGCCAGGCCGCCGGCCTCGTCTTCCTGCGCGGGGAGCACCGCCATCGTGTCCTGATCGGCAAGGACACGCGGCTCTCGGGCTACATGATCGAGACGGCACTGATCGCGGGCTTCACCTCGGTCGGCATGGACGTCTTCCAGACCGGTCCGATGCCGACGCCGGCCGTCGCCATGCTGACGCGCTCCATGCGCGCAGATGTCGGCGTCATGATTTCCGCTTCGCACAACGCCTATGACGACAACGGCATCAAGCTGTTCGGTCCCGACGGCTACAAGCTGTCGGATGAAATCGAGAACGAGATCGAGAAACTGATCGATTCCGACCTCGGTCAGCGGCTCGCAGGCTCCGCCGATCTGGGCCGCGCAAAGCGCATCGACGGCGTGCAGGATCGCTACATCGAATACGCAAAGCGCACGCTGCCGCGCAATCTTTCGCTCGAAGGCCTGCGCATCGTCATCGATTGTGCGAATGGCGCCGCCTACAACGTCGCGCCGGCGGCGCTCTGGGAGCTCGGCGCGGAAGTGTTGAAAATCGGCGTCGAGCCGGACGGGTTCAACATCAATCGCGACTGCGGCTCGACTTCGCCCGAGGCATTGTCCACCAAGGTGCGCGAGATGCGCGCCGATATCGGCATTGCGCTCGACGGTGACGCGGATCGCGTGATCATTGCCGATGAGAAGGGTCACATGGTCGATGGCGACCAGCTCCTCGCGGTGATCGCGGGAGCCTTCAAGGAAGACGGACGGCTCGCAAAGCCGGGCGTCGTTGCGACGGTGATGTCCAATCTCGGACTTGAGCGGTACCTCGCAACGCAAGGAATTGCGCTGGCGCGCACGCCGGTTGGCGACCGGCATGTGCTTGAGCGTATGCGCGCCGACGGCATCAACGTCGGCGGTGAGCAATCGGGACATATCATCCTGACGGACTTCACGACGACCGGCGACGGACTGGTCGCGGCGTTGCAGGTGCTCGCGGTCGTGCAGAATTCCGGCAAGCCGGTGAGTCAGGTTTGCCACCGCTTCGACCCGCTGCCGCAGGTGATGAAGAACGTGCGCTACAAGAGCGGCAAGCCGCTCGAGGACTCCAAGGTCAAGACGGTGATCGCCTCCGCCGAGAAGCGGCTCGACGGTCATGGCCGGCTTGTTGTGCGCTCTTCCGGCACGGAGCCGGTCATTCGCGTGATGGGTGAGGGCGACGACCGCTCGCTCGTCGAATCGGCGGTCGATGATATCGTTGACGCGTTGACCAAGTCAGCCGCCGCCTGATCCTTACCAAATCCTTAACGTCTTAACCCGTTGCGCGGGCGGGTTCGTCCGTTTGCTTGCATTCGGGCGCAGATGAACAGACGTGGTTAAAAGTTAAGGTTAAGTCGTCCTTAAACATTCGCTGCCAGTTTTCAGCCTTCGGAAACCGAAGGGCCGCCGCAGGGGGCGCCCGATTCGACGAGAAGGATTGAACGATGCGCAGCCTCAAACTCTTCGCGCTTGCAGCCGCCGCGACGGCCGCGCTTGCCGCGAACCCCGCGCGAGCCGCCGACCTGCCGCCGCTGCTCCCGCCGCCGCCGATGATGGAAGAATACGGCGGGTGGTATCTGCGCGGCGACATTGGAATGACGAACCAGATGGTTCGAAGGCTGGATAACTTGCTGTTCGCCACGGCGGACAACCTCACGATCCACGACAAGAATTTCGAAGCCGGCATGTTGTTTGGGCTTGGCGTCGGCTACCGGCACAACAACTGGTTCCGCTGGGATCTGACCGGTGAATATCGCGGCGAGACGGGCTTCCACGGCTTTGACACCTATGGCGGCCCGCCGGTCGACGGCACAAATAATTACACGGCCAAAAAATCCGAGTGGGTGATGATGTGGAACGCCTATCTCGATCTCGGTACATGGAAGGGCATCACGCCGTTCGTCGGCGCGGGCATCGGCGCGAGCCGTATCGGCATTCACAGCTTCCGCGATATGGGGGTCGCGCCGATCAACATTCCGACGGCGGCTTACGCTGAGTCCGCCTACAAGTGGAATTTCGCGTGGGCGCTGCATGCGGGCCTTGCGTACAACGTGACGCCGGACTTCACGATCGAGCTCGCTTATCGCTATATCCACCTCGGCGACGGCCAGAGCGGCGACATCATCCCGTACACCGGTGCGAACACGCTGAACAACCCGATGCACTTCAAGGACATCACGTCGCACGACATCAAGCTTGGCGTGCGCTGGGCGCTGGCCGATATGGGCGTGAGCCACTGGCAGCCGCCGCTGATCAGCAAGTACTGATCGATCCGGTTTCCGAACGAACGGCGCGGCTTCGGCCGCGCCGTTTGCGTTTGGCCGCTGCGACACCATGAACTTTGGCATGACTTGACCGGCGTAGGGCTCGGGCGTAACGCCGTCCGTGGGACACCCCTCCCCAACGAGGGGCGCCTATCTGAAAGGGTAGTCCATGACGACGATGCCTGCCGCGCGCCCGCGCGTGCCGAACTTCTCATCCGGCCCCTGCGCGAAACGCCCGGGGTGGAAACTCGAAAACCTCAAGAATGCACTGCTCGGCCGCTCGCACCGGTCGAAGCCCGGCAAAGCGCGCCTGAAACGCGCCATCGACCTCACGCGCGAAGTGCTGGAAGTGCCCGCTGAGCACAGGATCGGCATTGTGGCCGGCTCCGACACCGGCGCGGTCGAAATGGCGCTCTGGTCGATGCTCGGCCAGCGGCCCGTGGACTTGCTCGCCTGGGAAAGCTTCGGCGAGGGCTGGGTCACGGATGTCGTGAAGCAGTTGAAGCTTAAGGATGCGCGCCTTCTGAAGGCGCCCTACGGCGAACTGCCCGATCTCAAGCAGGTCAATTTTGCACACGACGTGGTCTTCACCTGGAACGGAACGACGGGCGGCGTGCGGGTGCCGAATGCCGACTGGATTCCCGCGAATCGTGAGGGGCTTACGATCTGCGACGCGACGTCGGCAGCCTTCGCGCAGAATCTCGATTTCTCGAAACTCGATGTCGTCACCTACTCCTGGCAGAAAGTGTTGGGCGGTGAGGCGGCGCACGGCATGTTGATCCTCTCACCGCGCGCCGTCGCGCGGCTTGAGAGTTACTCGCCGCCGTGGCCGATGCCGAAGCTCTTCCGCATGACGAAGGGCGGCAAGCTGAACGAGGCAATCTTCCAGGGCGACACGATCAACACGCCGTCGATGCTGTGTGTCGAGGACTATCTCGACGGACTCGAATGGGCGAAGTCGATCGGCGGACTTTCGGCGCTGCGTGCGCGGGCGGACAAGAATCTCGCCGCCATCGAGGCCTGGGTCGCGAAGACGCCGTGGGCCGAGTTTCTCGCGAAGGACAAGGCCACGCGCTCGAACACGTCGGTTTGCATCGCGGTCGTCGATGCGGCGGTGAACGGACTCGCACCGGACGCACAGGCCGCCTTCATCAAGGCGATGGACGGCGCGCTCGAGAAGGAAAACGCGGGCTACGACACCGCGGGCCATCGCGACGCGCCGCCGCACATCCGGCTCTGGGCCGGCGCGACGGTCGAAACGTCCGATCTCGAGGCGCTCTTTCCGTGGCTCGACTGGGCCTTCGCGCAGGCGAAGGCGTCTCTTCCCAAAGCTGCTTGATCGTCGTCCCGGGCGAGCGCGAAGCGCGAGACCCGGGACCGTATGCAGTGAATTCTCAATTGAACGGTCCCGGATCGCGGCTTCGCCGCGTCCGGGACGACGAGAAACAGGAAAACCACATGGCACCCAAGGTCCTCATCGCCGACAAGCTTTCTCCCGCTGCCGCGCAGATTTTCAAGGATCGCGGCGTCGAGGTTGACATCAAGACCGGTCTTGAGCGCGACGAACTGATCAAGATTGTCGGTCAATATGACGGCGTGGCTGTCCGCTCGGCGACGAAAATCACCGAGAAGGTGATCGCGGCGGCCGACAATCTGAAGGTGATCGGCCGCGCCGGCATCGGCGTCGACAATATCGATGTGGCCGCGGCGACCGCGAAGGGCATCATCGTGATGAATACGCCGTTCGGCAATTCGATCACGACCGCCGAGCACGCGATCGCGCTGATGTTCGCGCTGGCGCGGCAGATCCCGCAGGCCGATGTCTCGACACAGGCCGGCAAGTGGGAGAAGAACCGCTTCATGGGCGTCGAACTCACCGGCAAGACGCTCGGCATTATCGGCTGCGGCAATATCGGCTCAATCGTCGCGAGCCGGGCGCTTGGCCTTTGCATGCGCGTGATCGCGTTCGATCCGTTCCTGTCGCCGGAGCGTGCAAAAGACATCGGCGTTGAAAAGGTTGAGCTTGACGATCTGCTCGCTCGCGCGGATTTCATCTCGTTCCACACACCGCTCACCGAGAAGACGAAAAACCTCCTGAACTCAGAGACACTCGCCAGGACGAAAAAGGGCGTGCGCGTCATCAACTGCGCGCGCGGCGGGTTGGTGGACGAGGCGGCGCTGCGCGCGGCGCTCGATTCCGGCCAGGTCGCGGGTGCGGCCTTCGACGTCTTTTCGATAGAGCCCGCGAAGGAGAACCCGTTGTTCGGGCATCCGAATGTGGTGTCTACGCCGCATCTGGGTGCTGCAACCACCGAGGCGCAGGAGAATGTCGCCTTGCAGATTGCCGAGCAGATGTCGGACTACCTGCTGCGCGGCGCGATCTCGAATGCCGTGAACTTCCCGTCGATCACGGCGGAAGAAGCGCCGCGGCTCAAGCCCTACATCACGCTTGCCGAGAAGCTCGGCTCGTTTGCGGGCCAGCTCACCGAGACCGGCATCAGCAAGGTGCAGATCACCTATGAGGGGTCGGTCGCGCAGATGAAGATCAAGGCGCTGACCTCGGCGGCGCTCGCGGGGCTGCTGCGCCCCATGCTGGGCGACGTGAACGTGGTGTCGTCGGCGATCACCGCGAAAGAGCGCGGCATCGTGGTGGAAGAGACGACGCGCGAGGCCGCAGGCGACTATGAAAGCCTGATCACGGTCACGGTCGTCACCGAGCGGCAGTCGCGCGCGATTTCGGGCACGGTCTTTGCCGACGGACGGCCCCGGATCGTGAACATCAAAGGCATCCGCATGGACGCGGAATTCGGTCCCTCTATGATCTACATCACCAATCTCGACAAGCCGGGATTCATCGGCAAGTTTTCGGGCACGCTCGGCGACGCCGGCATCAACATCGCGACCTTCCATGTGGGCCGCGAAGCGCCGGGCGGGAATGCGATCGCACTGATCGAGATCGACGGCGAATTGCCGGCGCCGGTGCTCGACAAGGTTCGCGCGCTGCCGCAGGTGCAGTCGGCGAAGGCGCTCAGGTTTTGACGGCGGGTGCGGCGGCTACGGGCCGCCGCGTCGCGAGGATGACGCCTGCCAGCACCAGCGCGAAGCCTGCGATATGGAACGGGTAGAGGCGCTCGCCGAGAAAGACGATCGCCAGCAGCGAGGCGAAGACCGGGATCGTGTACATGATCGGCGCCGCGCGGTTCGGGCCGATCAGTTCGACGCCGCGAAAGAAAAAGAAATGCGCGAGCAGGGACGGAAACACGATCACATAGACGAGCATGAGCAACGACCTCATCTCGAATGGCACCGTGTAGCCGGTTGAAATTTCGATCGCGTAAAAACGGCAGCAGCAGGATCGCGCCCCAGCTCATCGTAAGCGTCACGAAGGAGAGCGGATGCAACGGTGGCCGCTTTTTCAGGAGCGCTGAATAAAGCGAGTAGGCTGTGATCGCGAGCAGCAGGATGAAGTCGCCTGCGTTGAAGCGATATTCGAGAAGCGCCGACCACTCGCCGCGGCTCACGATCAGCACGATCCCCCCGAAGGCGAGCAGGATGCCGAGCACCTGCCTCCAGCCGATCCGGTCGCCATAGATCAGGAACGTGAAGGCAAGCACGATCGGCGTGCCGATCGATTGCAGGATCACGGCATTGATTACTTCCGTGTATTGCAGGCCGTAATAGCTCAGCGTGTTGTAGGCGGAGATGCTGAGAAGCGAGAGTAAGGCGAGCATCCAGACACTCTTACGGATCACCGGCCAGTCGGCGCGCAGATAGGGCCACGCGAAGGGCAGCAGGATGAGCGCCGCAAAAATCCAGCGCAGCGTGCCGAGCGCCACCGGCGGGAAGTAGCCGGCAGCATAGCGGCCAAGCGTCGCGTTGCCGGCCCAGAACAGCATCGTCGAGATGAGCAGCACATAGGGCGCGTTATAGAGACGGCCGAAGAGGCGCTGAGAGAACTCAATCATGTCGGCAATCTATGCGGCGACGCGCATATACGCGGCAATATTCCAGGGGTCGCGGAAGCGGAGGCCGTCGGCGCTTGATTGCGTTGCGAAACCCGCCGCTTCGAGGCGCGCTTTGGCGCCGTCGAGCGCGGCACGATCGGGGACAACAATTTCGTACTCGACCAAGCCGCATGCGTTCGGTGCGGGCTCGGGCGCGCCGAGACTGTGCCAGACATTCAAGCCGATATGATGGTGATAGCCGCCGGCCGACACAAACATCGCGCCGCCGCGGCCGGACGTTTGCTCGAAGCCGAGGACCTCCGTGTAGAAGCGCTGAGCCTGCTCAAGATCGCCGACCTGCAAATGCACATGGCCGATCTTGGTGCCCGCGGGCATCGGCGCAAGATGCGCGCCGGCAGCAATGCCTTCCTCCGCGACCGAGCGGCGATCGAGCGGCTCGGTCGCCATGGCGACTTGGCCATTCTGCCAATGCCACTCGTCGCGCGGGCGATCGCGATAAATCTCAAGCCCGTTGTTGTCGGGGTCCCAGATATAGAGCGCTTCGCTCACCAGATGATCCGATGCGCCGAGACGAACGCCCGCCTTTGCGATACGCGCGAGCACGCCGCCGAGCGTCGCGCGATCCGGGACGAGGATTGCGGTGTGATAGAGGCCGGTCGTTTCCTCGACGCGCGGCGTAGCATCGGGCCGGACTTCGAGAAAGAGACAAGCCTTGCCGCCCCCGCCGAAAGCGAGGCGCTCCGGTGTGCGGTCCACAAGCTCCATCCCCATCATGTCGCCATACCAGCGGATCGCGCGGTCGGCGTCGGAAACGCGCATCGTCACGGTCCCGATATCGGTTCCAGCGGGGAGAATGTTGGCGGAGGTCGAGTTCATGTGCGGCACATTGTACGCCCCGCAGCCTTAGGCAAGGCTTGCAGCGCCGCGCCGGGCGATACCTGCCATGCGGCGGCGGCCATCCTTGCCTCGACTGGCCCAATCCGGTACCAAACCCATGACCCGGCTCGCTTTTGCCGGGCTTTTTGTGTGCGGTCCGGCATCGCCGGGTATCCGGGAGTAACGCGAATTGCCGAATGTCGTCGTCGTCGGGGCCCAATGGGGCGACGAAGGAAAAGGCAAGATCGTCGATTGGCTGAGCGAGCAGGCCGATGTGGTTGTCCGGTTCCAGGGCGGTCACAATGCCGGCCACACGCTCGTCATCGACGGCGTCACCTACAAACTGTCGTTGCTGCCTTCCGGAGTCGTTCGGCCCGGCAAGCTCGCCATCATCGGCAACGGCGTGGTGCTCGATCCGCATGCGTTCGTGGATGAGATTACGCGTGTCGCGGCTCAGGGTCTGAAGATTACGCCGGACAGCCTGCGCATCGCGGACAATTGCGTGCTCATTTTGTCATTGCATCGCGAGCTCGACATCGCACGCGAGAACGCGATGTCCGCGGCCAAGCGCATCGGCACGACGGGCAGGGGTATTGGTCCCGCTTACGAAGACAAGGCGGGCCGCCGCGCCATTCGCCTGATGGATCTCGCTGAGCCGGAGAATCTCGACGGCAAGATCGAACGGCTGCTTGCGCATCACAATGCGCTGCGCCGCGGGCTCGAACTGCCGCAGGTCGATCCCAAAAAGCTACGCGAAGAATTGCTTTCGGTCGCGCCAAAGGTCCTGCCGTTTATGGATCGCACCTGGGCGCTACTCGACGAGCGGCGCCGGAATGGCGATCGTATTCTATTTGAAGGCGCGCAGGGCGCGCTGCTCGACGTCGATCATGGCACCTATCCCTTTGTCACCTCGTCGAACACCGTGGCGGGACAGGCGGCTGCCGGATCGGGCCTCGGACCGGGCGCGCTCGGCTATGTGCTCGGCATCACGAAGGCCTACACCACGCGCGTCGGCGGAGGGCCGTTCCCGACCGAGCTGAAAGACGAGACCGGCAAGAAGCTCGGCGAACGCGGGCGTGAATTCGGCACGGTGACGGGACGCGCCCGGCGCTGCGGCTGGTTCGACGCCGTTCTCGTGCGGCAGACGGCGCGTACCTGCGGAATTAACGGGATCGCGCTCACGAAGCTCGACGTTCTCGACGGATTCGACACGCTCAAGGTCTGCGCGCGTTATCGTTTGGATGGGCGCGAGATCGATTATCTTCCCGCCGGTGAAGCGGCGCAGGCGCGAGTCGAGCCGGTCTATGAGACCATCGAGGGCTGGGGAAAATCCACCCACGGCGCGCGGTCTTGGGCCGATCTTCCGGCGGAAGCCATCAAATATGTACGCCGGATCGAGGAACTGATCGATTGTCCTGTGGCCTTGCTGTCGACAAGTCCGGAGCGGGACGACACAATTCTGGTCCAGAACCCGTTTCAGTCCTAAACAGGTATGAAGCAGAATAAGTCAGGGCGTCCGGGACACGATTGTCGATGACCGATTACCTGCCCCTTCTGAGCCGTGCTGTTGCGAGCCTCGAGAATCCCGAGGCGCGCCGCAAGGTTTATGACCGGGCGCGGCAGGCCCTGCTCGCGCAATTGCGCGGCATGAATCCGCCGCTGGCGGAAGCCGAAATCACCCGTGAGCGGCTGGCACTCGAAGAAGCGATTCGCCGGCTCGACCAGCAAGCAGCCAGGCCCGAATCCGGATCGCCGCCGCCACCTTCGCCCGCTGCTGCCGCGCCGTCGGTCCCGCGCCCGCCGACACCGCCTGCGGCGTCAAGCGTTCCTTCGCGGGAGCCGCCGAGCGGCTCGAAGGTCGTGCGCGACGCTATTGAGGGCGTTCGCCCGCTGGGTTCGGCGGCTGCCGGTGCGGCGCGCGCCGCGCGCGGTGTGGCCGATGAAGATATGGAGGAGCCCGCGATCGTGCCGGGCGCCGACCCGCGCGCGCGTTTTGGGCGCGACGACGGCCCGCCCTCCACCAACGACCTCGCGGGCCGTGGCGGACGACGCGGCACGATCGACTACGCCAAGGCCGATGCCGCCAAGGCGATGAAGGCAAAGCTCGTCGTTGGCGGCATTGTCGGCGGTCTGCTCGCCGTTGCGATTCTGATCGGCTATGTGCAGCGCGATCGCATCCTGTCGTCGCTCGGCATCGGCTCGCCGCCCTCACGCAATGCGCAGCAGCCGAACGCGCCGGCGGGGCAAGACCGCATTACACAGTCGCCGCAGACCAAGAGCGGCACGCAGTCAAACGTGCCGGCGGCCGCCGTCGCGCAACGCGCGGTTCTGTACGAAGAAAATCCGGGTGGCGGCGAACAGCAGCTCCAGACTTTCGTCGGGACGGCCGTGTGGCGCACGGAGACGGTCAATCCCGGTCCGGGCCGTCCGCCCGAGCTTGGCCTTCGCGTCGACATCGAGATTCCCGACCGCAAGATGACGGTCACGATCTCAATCCGCCGCAATCCCGACCAGACGCTGCCCGCCAGCCATACGTTGGAAGTGCAGTTCAAGACGCCCGGCGATCCGTTCGGCGGTGTTGCAAACCTGCCGGGCGTCCGCGCCAAAACCACGGAGACGGCGCAGGGTGCGCCGCTGGTCGGGCTCGTCGTGCGGGTGATGCCGGGCTTCTTCCTGATCGGGCTGTCCAATATCGACGCCGACCGCGAACAAAATCTCAGCCTGCTGCGCGAGCGCGGCTGGCTCGATATCCCGTTCGTCTACAATAACGGACGGCGCTCTGTGCTGGTGGTCGAGAAGGGCACGCCCGGCGAGCGGGCGGTGAACGAAGTCATCGCCGCCTGGGGCGGTTAAAATTAACTCGTCGTCCCGGGCGAGCGGCATTTCGTGCCGCGAGACCGGGACCGTCCTCAGTCAATTTTTGAAACGGTCCCGGATCGCGCCTTCGGCGCGTCCGGGACGACGATGATCAGTTCGCCGGCAGCGCTGCCGGCGTTTCCATTTTGGCGATGCGGCCCACCACCGCCTGCTGCACCTTCTCGAAAGCGCGCACTTCGATCTGGCGCACGCGCTCGCGCGAGACGCCGAACTCGGCTGCGAGCTGTTCGAGCGTGACCGGCTCGTCCGCCAGGCGCCGTGCTTCGAAAATGCGGCGCTCGCGGTTGTTCAGGACCGAGAGCGCGCCCTTGAGCGCCGTGCGCCGATTGTCGAACTCTTCGCTCTCGGCAAGCACTTTCTCCTGGCTGTCGCGATCGTCGACAAGCCAATCCTGCCACTCACCGGACTCGGTGTCGGCACGGATCGGCGCGTTGAGCGACGTGTCGCCGGAAAGCCGGCGGTTCATGTCGGTGACTTCCTGCTCGGTGACGCCGAGCTGGGTCGCGATCTGCTTCAATTGCTCGGGCCGGAGGTCGCCCTCCTCAAGCGCGGAGATGCGGCTCTTCGCCTTGCGCAGGTTGAAGAACAGACGCTTCTGCGCCGCCGTGGTGCCCATCTTCACAAGGCTCCACGAGCGCAGGATGTATTCCTGGATGGCAGCGCGAATCCACCACATCGCGTAGGTCGCGAGGCGGAAGCCCTTGTCGGGCTCGAAGCGCTTGACGGCCTGCATGAGGCCGACATTGCCTTCGGAGATCACTTCGCCGATCGGCAGGCCGTAGCCGCGATAGCCCATCGCGATCTTCGCCACGAGACGAAGATGGCTGGTGACAAGTTTGTGCGCCGCGTCGCGGTCGTCATGTTCACGCCAGCGCTTGGCCAGCATGAATTCCTCCTGCGGTTCCAGCATCGGGAACCGGCGGATTTCGGCGAGATAGCGCGACAGGCCGCCTTCGGCTGTAAAGGCGGGCAACGAGGCTCGATTGGCCATGAAACGTACCCTTTCTGCGGCCCCCTTATTCGGCAGGCCCTCCCATGCGGCCGCTTCAGAGCCGACCGCAACTGGTCCATATAGGAACGTTTTGCGGCGCGAAAAGGTAGTCGTTCTCACGGGTTTTTGAGGGTGTCCGCGAGCTTTGCGAGGTCTGCGGGCAGCGGACTCTCGAACAAAACGGCCTTTTTCGTCACCGGGTGCTCGAAGCCGAGCTGATATGCGTGCAGCGCCTGCCGCTTGAGGCGCGCAAGCACGCGGCGGGCATCGTCGCCGAGCTGCGACTCCTTCGACTTGTAGCCGGTGCCGTAAGTCTGATCGCCGAGCAGCGGATGGCCGAGCCGCGTGAGGTGGACGCGGATCTGGTGCGTGCGCCCGGTCTCCAGGCGGCACTCGACAAGGCTCGCGATTGGCAGACGCTCGGCGCCCGCGAAGCGGTCGAGCAGCGCATAGCGCGTGACCGCGCGCTTGCCGTTCGGCACCACGGCCATCTTCTCGCGCGACTTCGGATCGCGACCGATCTTGAGATCGATCGTGCCGCGGCGCGGCTCGGGCACGCCCCAGACGAAGGCGAGATAGCCGCGCAGCAGCGGGCCGGTGCGGCCGTGATCGGCGAACTGTTCGGAGAGCTTGCGGTGGGTCTTGTCGGTTTTGGCGACGACAAGCAGACCGCTTGTATCCTTGTCGAGGCGGTGGACGATGCCGGGGCGCTTCTCGCCGCCGATCCCCGACAGGCTCGATCCGCAATGCGCGATCAGGGCGTTCACGAGCGTGCCGTCCTCGTTGCCGGCGGCGGGGTGGACCACGAGGCCCGCGGGCTTGTCGATGACGATCAACTGGTCGTCCTCAAAGACGACGTTGAGCGGGATGTTCTGCCCGGCGGGACGCGCGGGCCTCGGCACGGGGATGTGCAGCTCGATGCGGTCGCCCGATTTGACCCGGTATGCGGGGTCTTTTACGGTCCCGTCGCCCACGCGAACTTCGCCCTCGAGGAGGAGTTGCTTCAGGCGCGAGCGACTTAAATCGCCGGCATGCGCGGCGAGAAAACGGTCGATGCGCTCGCCTGCATCCTTCTTCGCGGCGAGCATCGCAATGATGTTTTCCCGCTCCGGTTTTTTCACGCGATGACCCAATCGACCGACAACGACGAAAAACCGCTCGACCCCGCGCAGGAAGTGATCGTCCGCAAGCTGAAGCGGATGTCGCTGGTATCCACACTTGTCATGGTCGGCGGCTTTCTCGTCGTATTCGGCGTGATCGCCTATCGCATGTCAACGGGTGGCGGCAGCGCGCCGAAGTGGATCGATGCGACCCTGCCGCTGCCGGCCGGTGCGCGCGTGATCTCCACGACCGCGTCGGACGGACGGCTCGTTGTGACGATTGAGGTCGGCGGCATCACGGAAGTCCGTTTCTTCGATCTGCAAACGATGGAATCGCGCGGGCGCGTCACCTTCGACGCGAGGAAATGAGGAGTCATGGCCGTGAAAAACCGTCAGTGGGTGCTCGCCGCGCGGCCCGAAGGCGAGCCGAAGCCTGAGACTTTCCGTCTGGAGACGTCGGAGCTTGCCGAACCCGGCGCGGGCGAGGTGCTCTTGAAGACGCTGTGGCTCTCGCTCGATCCCTATATGCGCGGGCGGATTTCCGCCGCGAAATCCTATGCCAAGGGCGTCGAGCCGGGCGAAGTGATGGTCGGCGGCACGGTGAGCGAGGTCGTCGCCTCGAGCAATCCAAACTTCTCCAAGGGCGACATCGTGCTGAGCTTCAGCGGCTGGCAGGAGCATCAGCTCACGGCCGGCAAGGAATTGCAGAAGCTCGATCCGAAGGCCGCGCCGATCTCAACCGCGCTCGGCGTGCTCGGCATGCCGGGGATGACCGCGTACACGGGCCTGCTCACGATCGGCCAGCCGAAGGCGGGCGAGACGGTGGTCGTCGCCGCGGCGTCGGGTGCGGTCGGCGCCATCGTCGGTCAGATCGCGAAGATCAAGGGCGCGCGGGCGGTCGGCGTCGCGGGCGGCGCGGACAAGTGCCGCTATGTGAAGGAAGAGCTTGGCTTCGATGCCGTGATCGACCGGCGCGATCCGGCGATGCACGAGAAATTGGCGGCGGCGTGCCCGAAGGGCATCGACGTCTATTTCGAAAATGTCGGCGGCGAAGTGTGGGACGCGGTGTTTCCGCTCCTCAACACCTTCGCGCGCGTGCCGGTGTGCGGAATGATCGCGCATTACAACGACACGGAATTGCCGCCGGGTCCCGACAAGTCGACGCGCCTCATGCGCGCGATCCTCACGCGGCGTCTGACGTTGCGCGGCTTCATCGTGTGGGACTTCGCCGAGCAGGAGCCGGCCTTCCGCCGCGACATGGCGCAGTGGATCAGGGACGGGAAGGTCAAGTATCGCGAGGACGTGGTCGACGGGTTAGAGGCCGCGCCGCAGGCTTTCATCGGGCTCCTGAAGGGCAAGAATTTCGGCAAGCTTCTGGTGCGGGTCGCGAAGTAGGTCGCCGCGCACGATTACGTTTCTCGTCATCACCGGGCCGGCTCGCCCGCTTACTACTCATTCGTCATGCCCGCGCTTGTCGCGGGCATCCACGCCTTCATGGCCGTGCCGCGAGGCAAAGGCGTGGATGGCCGGGACAAGCCCGGCGATGACGTAATTGAAAGACTGGATCGCAGTCTTGCCCGTCCCGGCATGAGCCGCTACATCAGGCGGCACGCTCCCTTCGTCTAGCGGTTAGGACGCGGCCCTCTCAAGGCTGAAACAGGGGTTCGATTCCCCTAGGGAGCGCCAGATTTTTCGCATTCACTGCCTGCGAAAATCGATCTCCCCCGCGCCTTCGCCGCCCGACACCGTCATCCGGTAGCGTCCGCTTGACGACGGATCGAGCGTGACCGTCGCGTTGCCTCGTGCATCGCCCGCGCTGCCGCGAAGTTGCAATACGAGCCGGTCGCCCTGCCGGCGTCCCGAAACTTCGGCGCGTTCGGGGCCGCCGCTCCAGCTTCCGGTCACAGCGTTGCGCGCGGAGTCGTAGATGAGCGTGCCGGCGATGGTGCGGCTGCGCTCACCGGCGGCGCAGCGGCCGTTCTGTTGCAGCGTTGTGCCGTCGGCCGTGAGGTGCGACGTGATCCGGCAATAGACCGCCTCGCGCGCGTCCTTTCCTTCCAGCCGCAGCGAACCCTGGCCGATCCATGTGCCGGTGAAGCGGGCGAGATAAGGCTCCGGCTGCGCGTGAACCGGCAGCGCCGTCGCAAGCGCGTAGGCGAGCGCCAGCCAGCGGATCGCGCTCACAAATCGTTTTTCCATCGCTTCGGAAACTCCAGGATCAGGGACGGCAACAGCAGCAGGTCGGCAATGAGGCCGACCGCGAGCAGGAACGCGCAGAGGAAGCCGAACAGCGCGGTCATCGGCAGGCTGCTGAAGAGGGTGGCCGACAGCCCCGCGCACAGCACCACGGTGGTGGCGATCATCACCGGCCCGACCACGCGGATTCCGTCCCTGACCGCCGCCTCGCGCGCCAACCCCGCTACGCGGCTATGACGGTAACGGTGCAGATAGTGAATGGTTTCGTTGACGGCGATGCTGAAGGCGATCGTGAGCGCGAGCGCGCTGGCAAATTGCAGTCCGCGTCCGCTTACGAGCAGGAACGTGCCAGTGGCGAGCAGCGGCAGCAAGTTCGGCAGGATGCTCAGCAGCCCCGCGCCGACCGAGCGGAACGCGAAGGCGATCAGACAGATGGCGAGCACTACTTCGGCGATCAGCGTGAAGCCGAGTTCGCGCAGGATGCCCTGGCTCTTGCGGGCGGAGTGGACGACGAGGCCGGTTGCCTGCACGCGCGGACCGCGCTCGGCGACCTTGGCCTCGATCTCCGTCATCAGCCGGCCGGTCTCGGTGGCGGACAGTTCTCCGATCCAGGTGGTGACGAGCGCGCTTTTGCCGTCGTCCGACAGCAACCGGCGGCGCTGCGCAGGGGAGAGTTCGCCCCAGACCGGCACGATCGCGCGCGCGGCTTCTTCGGGCGTCTTCGCATCGAGCCAGAGCGCGAAGCTCCATGGCGAGAGGATCGCTGCGCCGGGCAGCGTTTCCTGCACCGCCTCATGCACCTTGCGGATTTCCGCGAGCGCCGAGGCGTCCAGCGCTTTCGCGTCTTGCGGCAACGGAACGGGAATCTGCACCGAGAAGGCGCCGTTCAGATGCCGGTCGATCTCGGTGAGCGCGGCGTTCACCGGGTCGCCGGCGGGCAGATGCTCGCGGATGCTGTAATTCGGCGTGAGATTGAGATAGGCGGCGCCCGTGACCAGCACCACGGCGATCCCGCTCACTACGATCAGACGGGGTGCTGCGAAGACCGCGCGTTCCGTCACCGCGGAAATCCAGACAAAGCTCGCGTGCAGTCCGCGCTTCGGCAGGGGCGCCGGGACGTTGCGGCCGAGTAACATGCAGACGACGGGATGAGCGACAAGCAGGACGAGCAGCCCGAGCACATTCGCCGCGCCGCCCGCGAGGCCGAACTCAATGATGATGTAGGTGTTCGAGACTGCGACGGTGCCAAAGGCGAGCACGGTGATCGAGGTCGAGAGCACGCAAGCCGGTCCGACTTCGCGCATCGCCGCGCGCGCCGCCTCTTTCGCGCTTGCACCGCCGCGCCGGTACTGCGCCCAGACGTAGGTCAGGTGCATGGAGTCGGAGAACACCAGCACCAGGATCAGCACCGGGATCACGATGGTCATGGCGTTGATGTTGACGCCTGCGAGTCCCATGCCGCCGAGCGCGGTTCCGGCGGCAAGGATCGAAGGCGCGACCGCGATCGCCGTCAGACGCAGCGACTGAAACAGCAGGAGGCCGACGGCAATAACGATCGCGGCTCCGAGCAGGTTCAGTCCGATGGAGTCCTTGATCAGCCGCCGCACGATCTCGATGCGCAGGAGCGGCACGCCGGTGACGGTAATTTTCACGTCGCTGCCTTCGGCCGCGCTCAAAGCCGTGGCGCGCAGCTCGCGTGCGAGGCGCTGCTGACCTTCGAGCGTCGAAACTTCCCGCGTCATGCGCACGGAGACGAGCGCGAAGCGGCGGTCCGCCGACATCAGCTTGCCGAGGTTGAACGGGTGGCGGTCGATGCGCGCGAGTGCTTTCGTCAATTCGGCGGGCGGCAGGTCCGGCTGCAACACCTGTGGCGGTACGCCGCCCTGCGGCGCCTCGCGTAAAGAAAACACCGACGTTACAGCAGCGACGCCTTCCGTCAGTTGAAGCTCGAAGTGAATGCGGCGCAGCGCTTCGATCGACTCGGGGCGCGCGAAGTCGGGCGCCGAGGCAACGATCAGGATTTCCGCTTCGCCAACCGAGAAATTACGCGCGAGGTCGCGATAGGCGGCGTCTTCCGGTGCGCCTGAATTGAAGACGTTTTGCAGGTTGTCGTCGAAGCGTAGCTGCGGAATGCCGGTCGCGGCGGCGGCGAGCGCGAGCGTGAGCAATGCGCAGGCTGCAATCGGTGCGCGCAATGCCGCGAGACCGATCCGTTCAACGCCGAAGCCGACCGAGCGCTCGTTCGACCCGGCCGTGGCACCTCGTGGAGCATCCATGCGGCAATCGTTCCGTGTGCGGTACGCCGTGCAAGGGGCGCAGAGCTTTCATGCGCGCCGCCCGCCCCGTAATTTACCCGCTGTTAACCCTCGAAATTAAAGATGCAAGCGGAATTGTGGCGGGCAGATGATTCTGCCCCGCAAGCAATTTTTTTCGGCCGCCGGCGCGTTCGTTGATCGAGTTCTTGCCGGCGCGGGGGGCGCCGGAACGGGGATTGGGGGAATGGCGGTTCAAGCGCAGGCGGCGGCCGGTTTCGGGGCCTCGCCGAATGCCGCGCCAAGTTTGTCGGACTGGCGCATGTCCGGACAACCGAATGGCGGCAACCTTACGCAGTTCATCAGCTTCGCGATCGGCAACGACCACTACGGCGTCGACATCATGTCGGTGCGCGAGATCAAGGTCTGGTCGCACATCACGACGATTCCCAAGCAGCCCGACTTCGTGCGCGGCGTGCTGAACCTGCGCGGCGTCATGGTGCCGATCATCGATCTGCGCGCGCGGTTCGGACAGGGGCTGACCGACGCGACGCCCATGCATATCGTCATCATCGTGCAAGTCGGCGATCGTCAGGTCGGACTGCTCGCCGACCGGGTGCTCGACATCGTCACGTTCCCGGAGTCGCAGATCCAGGCGGTGCCGCGCGTCGCGCAGTCTTCGAGGATCGATTTTCTCGCCGGGCTTATCACAACGCAGTCGGGCCTGATGGCGCTCATCGACCTGCGCAATCTGCTTTCGGCGCCGCCCGACGAACCGACCCGCAATTCTTCGCAATAGCTGACACCTTTTTGCCTTTTCCCAGGCGTCCGGAGCCACCGATGAAGTTCCTCGATAATCTGAAAATCTCGATCAAAATGCTGAGTGTGCTCGCCATACTCGGCGCCGTGACGTCGTTCCTCATTGTGGTCGGCGGTTTCCAGCTCACAAAAATCGACAAGGAATACTCCGATCTCATCGAAGGGATCGCGCCGGCACGGGTCGAGTTCGCCCGCTCGGCCGAGCAAGTCACCGGAATGGCTCATCTTGCCTATCAGGTGATCGCGGTGGCCTACGAGCCCGATCGCGTGAAGGAGTTCGCGAAAGAGATCGACACGAAATACGAAAGCGCTTCGGCCAATATTCGCCGGGCAATGGAACTCAATCCCGCCAATACCCTCGCTTACAGCAAGATGGGGCAGGAATACATGGACCTGCACGGGATGCTGCAGAATATCGTTATTCTCAGCCTTCAGTTCGACGTGCAGAAGGCCCGGTCGGATATGAATCCGATCAATGATCGTGTCGCCGACATCTCCGGCCGCGTCGGGGACTTCAATAACCAGCTGCAGGAGCAGATGCAGGCGGTTCGCAACACAGCCTCGGCGGATGCGCAGACCGCGATCTTCTTCAACTATGCTGTCGGCTTCTCTTCGCTCGTTCTCTGTCTTCTGCTTGGCGCGTGGATCGCGGTCTATAAGGTCTCGCGGCCGCTCGGCAACATGGCAGTGCGGATGGACCAGCTTGCCGGCGGCGATCTGAGCGTCGAGATCGAGGGCCAGCAGCGCAAGGACGAAGTCGGCGCCATGGCCAAGGCTGTGCAGGTATTCAAGGACAACGCCGTGGCCCTGAAGACGGTGGAGGCCGAGGCGGAAGAGCAGCGGCAACGGTCGGAAGAAGAGCGCGCCCGCAACGACGCGCAGCGCGAGGAGACGGCGCAGCAGGTGGCGATGGTGGTGGCGGGACTCGGGGCGGGTCTCGAACGGCTGGCGCAGGGCGATCTCACCTATCGCGTCACCGGCTCCTGGGCCGACGACTACGTCAAGATCAAGGAAGACTTCAACGAGGCCGTCGACAAGCTGCAGGACACGATCAGCAATATTATCGCGTCCTCGTCTGAAGTATCGAATGCGGCGGCGGAGATCTCGTCGAGCACCACGGACCTCTCGCAGCGGACGGAAGAGCAGGCCGCGAGCCTTGAGGAAACGTCCGCATCGATGGAGCAGATGGCGGCCACGGTAAAGAAGAACGCGGAAAATGCCCGCCATGCCAACGATCTCGCGCAGGGCGCGCGCACGGACGCCGGCGAGGGCGGCAAGGTGGTTTCCGAAACGGTCAAGGCGATGGCCCGGATCGAAGAGTCGTCGCGCAAGATTTCCGACATCATCGAAGTGATCGACGAAATCGCGCGGCAGACCAATCTGCTCGCGCTCAACGCGGCGGTGGAAGCGGCGCGCGCCGGCGATGCGGGACGCGGGTTCGCGGTCGTCGCGTCGGAGGTCCGCGGTCTTGCCCAGCGTTCGTCGCAGGCGGCCAAGGATATCGCCGACCTGATCGTGAATTCGTCGACCCAGGTGCAGGAAGGCGTTGCGCTCGCCAGCAAGGCCGGCGCGTCGCTCGAGGCGATCCAGAAGTCGATCGGCAGCGTTGCGGAGATCGTGGCGGACATCGCGACGGCAAGTTCCGAACAGGCCGCCGGGATCGATCAGATCAATGTCGCGCTCACGCATATGGACGAGGTGACGCAGCAGAATTCGGCGCTGGTCGAAGAAAATGCGGCGACCGCGAAGACGCTTGAAGAGCAGCAGGCCGCGATGAGCGAGCGCGTGGGTTACTTCCAGGTCGGCACGCAAGACGACGAGCAAGCCGCACCCGTGATGGAGGAGCGCTTCTCCAAGGCGGCGCCGCCGCGCCAGCAAGCGGCGCCGCCCGCGCGCCGGGCCAGGCCGATGACGCGCGGAAATCTGGCGCTTTCCTCGGAGCCAGCCGGCGAATTCCAGGAATTCTGAGTCTCGCGGCATAAAAGAAGCGGCGCCGGAGTGATCTCCGGCGCCGTTTTCATTTTGGCGGCAGGTCGCTGCTCGCGGTCACATCCCCGCCCGCCGGTTGACATAAATGTGAGGGATGCGTCTTCTTTGGCGTATGCCGCGTTAAGGGCAGTACGGTTCACGCAAAACTGTTGAAACCCTTGAACGGAAGGAATCGACCCATGAAAGCCTTGATCGCCTCGGGCGTGCTTGCCGCGGCCGCTTTCGGCCTGTGGCAGACCCCTGCTTCGGCGCAAACGCCCGTTTCGGCCTATCGCTATTGCCTGATGAGCGGCAGCAGCCGCGACACGGTCGGCATGGTGCTTTGCCGCTTCGACACGCTGGCGCAATGCATGGCCAGCCGGAACGGCTTCGGCGACACCTGTTACATCAACCCGCAATATACCGGCCGCCGGAAATAAGCAGGCGCGGGCGGGGTTTCCGTCGGCAGGAGGACATCGATGAAAACGATCATTGCTGCGGGCGTGCTGCTCGCCGCCGGGTTTGCTCTGGCGATCCCGGCTTCGGCGCAGAACGCGCCGACCTACCAATACTGTCTGCTGGACGGGTCGCACCCAAACACGGCGGGGATGGTGCTCTGCCGGTATGAGACGCTTGCGCAGTGCATGGCGAGCCGCAACAGCTTCAACGACACCTGCTACGTCAACCCGCAATATGGCGGCAGACGGAAATAGGAGTCTCAGCTACGCGCCGAACGCGTCTGCAAGGCGCGGATGCGTTCGGCGAGCGACAAGGGCCGCTCGGCGGTTGCGGTGGCGGCGCCAGCTTCTGCGGCGACCGTGATACGGCTCGGCGACCCGTTTTGGCGCGGGGCCGGAGGCGGCGGGGTGTCCGCCAAAATCCGCTCGATCGGGGATTCCGAGCCTTCCAGATTGGCGGCGAGCCTCGCCACTTCGGCGGCGACGTCGTTGATGCGCTCGCGCAGGAGCGCGCTGTCGAGCCGCTCGTTGTTCCAGGCGGTTTCGGCTTCCTGCTTTAATTGCGTCACTTCGTTCTGGAGACGGGCGCGGTCGTCGCGGAGTTGCGACAGCGCTCCTTCCAGCATGGACTTCTCGGCCTTGAGCGACTCGATGGTGGCCGTGTAGGAGCGTCCGGTCTCGTCGACCTCGCGGTGCAGGCTGAGAATCTCGTTCTTGCTCACTTCGAGCGACTGTGCGGAAGCCTCGAGCGAGGCGTCGCGCACCGCGATCATGGCGAGCAGATCTTTTTCGCGCTGGGCGGCGAGTTCCTGCTGGCGGCGCGATTCCGATTCAAGATTGGCGACGGTGCGCGAGAGTTGCTCGGCTTCCGCCTGGCTGCCGGCGAGACGCGTTTCGAGGTCTGCGAGCTTGCCCGACAGGGTTTCAACCACCTGCCGCTCACCGGTCAGGAGTTGCGAGGTCTGTTCGGCCTGACTGCGTTCCTCGACCAGCCGCTCCTCGGTGGAGGCGACTTCGCGTTCAAGTTCGGCGATGCGGCCTTTCAGGCTGATGCACTGGTTCTCGAGTGCCACAATCTCGACGCGGTTGCTCTCGGCCTCGGAGGTCTTGTCGCCGAGCGAGTGATTGAGCTGCGCGATCTGGTTGGTCTTGGCCGAAAGTTCGGCTTCGGCGTCATGCAGGTTCCGCGCTTTCACCGACAGCTCTTCCTCGGTGCTGCGCAGCCGTTCGCGCAACGTACGTTCCTGCGCTTCGAGCGCGGTGACGGACGCGGACTTTTCTTCCACTTCGGCCTTCAGGAGGCGGATCGTCTCGCTCTTGCGGCCGATCTCGGCAAGCTGCTCGGTGGTCTTGAGCTTCAACTGCTCGACGCTGGTTTCCAGCCGCCGCGTCGACATGGCGAATTCCGCGCGGAGCTGGTCCTTGTCGGCCTGAATCTCGGACATGGAAACGGGAATGGCGCCCTCGATGCGGCGCGTGGTCAGGCGCACTGCGCGATGCCACACGGCGGACAACAGGACGAGGGCAATCAGGCTCGCGGCCAGAAAGCCGAGGGCAAAAAACATGATCGCTTCGATCATGCCGCGAACCTCACACGACGGAAGTACTTACTCATTCATTGCATGGCATCGCAGGAATTGCCAGCAAAGCCAAGGATTAACCTTTGGCCGTGGCCGCAAGAACACACGGGTTTCAGGCCGGCCGTGAAAAATAATGTGACGTGCGCGGAATGCCCGTCAGAACGGGTTCCAGGTCGCCTCGGGCGTGAACTTCAAATAGCCGAGATTGGCGCCGAGGCGCACGCCGACACCGGAGCGGATCGGTACGATGACGCTGCGGCCCGCCGTGAGCGCGGTCATGCCGAGTCCGCCGACCAGATAGGCCGAACCGGAGATGCCAGCGA
>Ga0307505_10000598_pt1 | contig 38091 bp, 39 predicted proteins | sample 23_S_MG_FD_202183 | JGI IMG/M metagenome (GOLD analysis project Ga0307505, IMG submission 202183) | Soil microbial communities from Populus trichocarpa stands in riparian zone in the Pacific Northwest, United States - 23_S | ecosystem: Environmental > Terrestrial > Soil > Riparian zone > Trees...
CGCCCCACATCGTCGCGATCCAGCTGAATATCTTGATGCCCGTCGGCACCGCGATGACCATGGTCGCCGCAGTGAAGTACATCTTGGTGTTCACGTCCATGCCGACGGTGAACATGTGGTGCGCCCAGACGATGAAGCCGACCACGCCGATCGCCACCATCGCGTAGGCCATGCCCAGGTAGCCGAACACCGGCTTGCGGCTGAAGGTGGCGACGATCTGGCTTACGATGCCGAAGCCCGGCAGGATCATGATGTAGACTTCGGGGTGGCCGAAGAACCAGAACAGGTGCTGGTAGAGCACCGGATCGCCGCCGCCGCTGGCATCGAAGAACGTCGTGCCGAAGTTGCGGTCCGTCAGCAGCATGGTGATCGCCGCGGCCAGCACCGGCAGCGCCAGGACCAGCAGGAACGCGGTTACCAGCACCGACCACACGAACAGCGGCATCTTGTGCAGCGTCATGCCCGGCGCGCGCATGTTGAAGATCGTGGTGATGAAGTTGATCGAGCTCATGATCGAGGCCGCGCCGGCGAGGTGCAGCGCGAAGATCGCGAAGTCGACCGCGGGGCCGACCGAGCCGGAAGTCGAAAGCGGGGCATAGACGGTCCAGCCGACACCCGCGCCGTAGCCGGTGCCGCCGGGGAAGAAGGTCGACGCCATCAGGCTGACGAAGGCCACCGCGGTGAGCCAGAAGGCTATGTTGTTCATCCGCGGGAAGGCCATGTCCGGCGCGCCGATCATCAGCGGCACGAACCAGTTGGCAAAGCCGCCCATCGTCGCCGGCATCACCACGAAGAACACCATGATCAGGCCGTGCGCGGTGATCAGCACGTTCCAGGTGTGCAGCATCTGGTCGAAGTCGGCCGAGCCGTTGAGCCACATCGAGACCTGGCCCATGACCTGCAGGCCCGGCTCGGCCAGCTCGACGCGCATCAGGCCGGAGATCGCCCCGCCGATGATCCCCGCGAAGATCGAGAAGATCAGGTACAGCGTGCCGATGTCCTTGTGGTTCGTGGACATGAACCAGCGGGCGAAGAAGCCCGGCTTGTGGTCGGCATCGTGATGATGCTCGTCACCGTGAGCCTGGAAGTGGTCGGCGGTAGTGGCCATGGTGTCAGGTACCTTGGATCAGAATTTTCGGTTGTCAGGCGGCCGGAGCTGCGGTGCCGGGCGCGCTCTCGTCGGTCGGCGCGGCGCCGGCTCCGGGCGCGCCTTCGACGGATGATTCGGGCTCCTGCAACGGCGCGGCGGCGGGGGCGGCGACGGGCTCCTCACTCCGCAGCGTTCCGCCCTTGGAGCGGACCCACGCTTCGAACTGCGGCCGCGTCACCGCCTCGATGGCGATCGGCATGTAGCCGTGCCGGGCGCCGCACAGCTCCATGCACTGGCCGTAATAGATGCCGGGCTCGTTGATCTTCAGGGTCCGCTCGTTGAGGCGGCCGGGCACGGCGTCGATCTTGAACCACAGCGAGGGGATGCCGAACGAGTGGATCACGTCGGCGCCCGTCACCTGGATGCGCAGGGTTTCGCCGACCGGCACGACCAGGCGGTTGTCGGCCGCCAGCTGCGGAGGCTCGCCGCGGGCTGCCGCCTCGCCTTCGTCCATCATGTTGGAGATGACCTCGAAACCGCCGTTGTCGGGATAGGTGTATCCCCAATACCACTGGTAGCCCGTGGCCTTGATGGTCAGCGCGTCCTCGGGCGGGCTGTCGTACTGTCGCGCGAGCAGGGTGATCGAGGGGATCGCGATCGCGACCAGGATCAGCACCGGCACGACCGTCCAGATGATCTCGATGACGGTGTTGTGGCTGGTCTTCGACGGCACGGGGTTGGCGCGCCGGTTGTACTTCACCACCACCCACAGCAGCAGGAACAGCACCAGCAGGCTGACGCCGACCATCATCGGCAGCAGGAACGCATCGTGCATCCACAGCGCCCACTCGCCGTCTTCGGAATACTGGGTCTGGAAGTTCCAGCCGCCGGGTTCGGGCTGCCCCTTGATCATGTCCGGGCCGAGCGGCGTGTAGCCCGGCGTGGCGGAGGTCGCCGCGTCGGCGGTCGAGCCTTCGGCAGCCTGGGCCGCGGGCAGCGTCTCGTCGGCGACATTGGGCGAGCGCGCGTCGGCGGCCGGGGCCGCGGCGCTCGATTCCGCCGCCTGAGTGGCAGCCGCGAAGCTCGCCTGCGGCACCGCGAGGAGGGCCAGGAAGGCGGCGATCAGGGGAAGGATATGCAACCGGGTGCGGGCGGTATCGCCGAGCTTCATCTGTCTGCCGCTTTCCGTTCTTACTGAGGCGCACAAGGGCCGTGCGGCCCCGAGAAAGGGCCCGTTTGGCCGCGCCTATACGCCCGCTTGCCCCATGCCTCAAGCGCTTCTAGGGAGATTTTTCGCAAGCGGCGCGAGGGGGCGGGCAAAGCCGGTCCGCAGCCCCTTCGCAGCCCCGCGCACCGGTGCATCGAAAGGCCAGTTCCCCGCCATGACCGAAGACGAGGTTCTCGCCGAATTCCGCGCCAGCCAGGCGTTGCTCGAAGGGCATTTCGTGCTCTCCTCGGGCCGGCACAGCGCCTTCTACCTGCAATGCGCGCGGGTGCTGATGGACCCTGAACGCGCCGGCCGGCTCGCCTTCGCGCTTGCGCAAAAGCTGCCGCGCGACTTGCGCGGCCAGGTCCATAAGGTGGTCTCGCCGGCGATGGGCGGAGTCATCGTCGGCCACGAGATGGGCCGCGCGCTCGGCGTCGAAGCGATCTTTCTCGAACGGCCCGACGGCACATTCGAGCTGCGCCGCGGATTCACCGTCGAGCCGGGCGAAAAGATCCTGATGGTCGAGGACGTGATCACAACCGGCCTGTCGAGCCGCGAGGCGATCAAGGCGGTCGAAGAGGCCGGCGGCGAGGTCGTCGCGGCCGCGGCGCTGGTCGACCGGACCGGCGGCTCGGTCGATCTCGGCGTGCCGTTCCACGCGCTGGTGACCATCAACTTTCCGACCTATGCCAAGAACGAAGTGCCCGCCGATCTCGCCGCGATCCCGGCCGTGAAGCCCGGGAGCCGCAAGAAGTGAGCTCCCCTTCGGGGTCCGGGCGCCTGCGCCTGGGCGTCAACATCGACCACGTCGCCACCATCCGCAACGCGCGCGGCGGCGACCATCCGGATCCCGTGCGCGCCGCGGAGATCGTCGCCCGCGTCGGCGGCGACGGCATCACCGCGCACTTGCGCGAGGACCGCCGCCACATCCGCGACGAGGACCTGCGCCGCATCCAGGAAGCAACCGACCTGCCGCTCAACCTCGAGATGGCGGCGACCGACGAGATGGTCGAGATCGCGCTGCGCCATCGCCCGCACGCCGCCTGCATCGTGCCCGAGAAGCGCGAGGAGAGGACCACCGAGGGCGGGCTCGACGCCGCCGGCCAGCACAATCACCTCCAGCCTGTCGTTTCGCGGCTGATCGACGCCGGCATCCGCGTCAGCCTGTTCATCGCTCCCGACGAGCGCCAGCTCGAAGCCGCGCTGCGATTGGGCGCGCCTGTGGTCGAATTCCATACCGGTGAATACGCCCATGCCGAGGGTGAGCGGGTCGCGGCCGAGCTGCGCAAGATCGCCGACATGGCCGCGCTCGCCGCCAAGAACGGGATCGAGCCGCACGCCGGGCATGGGCTTACCTACCAGAACGTCCAGCCGATCGCCGCCGTCCCGCAGCTCGCCGAACTCAACATCGGCCACTATCTGGTCGGCGAAGCGGTGTTCGTCGGGCTTGAGGAATCGGTGCGGCGGATGCGCGATCTGATGGATGCGGCGCGGTGATCCTTCGAGACGCGCTTTCGATACGCCGCTGCGCCGAAGGCGCAGTTTATCCTGAGCGGCTGCTGCACGCAGCCAGCCGAAGGGCGGCTACTCAATCGCTCCTCCGGATGAGCGGTAAGAGGATTGAATACGCCAGATGCACCAGATCCGCTCGTCCTGAGGAGGGGCTGAGCTTGTCGAAGTCCCGTCTCGAAGGACCCTGGCGATGATCATCGGCATGGGATCCGACCTCTGCAGCATCGAGCGCATCGCGGCCGCGCTCGCCCGGCACGGCGAGCGGTTCGAGCGGCGCTGCTTCACCGAGGTCGAGCGCGCCAAGGCCGCCCGCCGCCCGCACACCCGCGCCGGAACCTTCGCCAAGCGGTTCGCCGCCAAGGAGGCGTTCTCGAAAGCGGTCGGGACCGGGTTCTTCCAGGGCGTCTACATGAAGGACATCGGAGTAGTGAACCTGCCTTCGGGCGCGCCGACGCTGCGGCTCGAAAACGGCGCCGCCAGGCGCCTCGCCGAGCTGACGCCCGCCGGACACGAGGCGCACGTCCACCTGACCCTGACCGACGATCACCCTTGGGCCCAGGCCTTCGTCGTCATAGAGGCGCGGCCGAAATGACCGAGCCCGAAGCACCGATCGAAACCCCGCCCGCGACCGCGCCCGACGAGAAGAAGAAGGTCAACTGGCTCGCCGAGATCCGCGGGCTGGCGCTGATGCTGCTCGGCGTGGTCGCGTTCCACACGCTGGTGGCCAAGCCGTTCTACATCCCGAGCGCGTCGATGATGCCCAATCTGCTCGTCGGCGACCGGCTGATCGTCAGCAAGTATCCTTACGGCTGGAGCTGGGTGTCGATGTCCTTCCCGTTGCGGCTGCTGCCGCGCAGCGACTGGCGCATCGCGCCCGGCACGCCCGAGTACGGCGACATCGTCGTCCCCGTGCCCCCCTACCGCGCCGAGGACTACATCAAGCGCGTTGTCGCCCTTCCCGGCGATCGCATCGCGGTGGTGGACGGACAGATCTTCCTCAACGGCGAGCCGGTGCCGCAGGATTTCGAGCCTCCGGCGCGAATTCCGGCCGCGGACCAGCAGTTGTGCGGGGGCATTCCCTGCCTTTCGGCGTTCGAGCAGCACCGCGTGCGGCTGGCCGACGGCAGCGAGGTCTACGAGCCGCCGACGCTGCGCGAAACGCTGCCCAACGGCGCGAGCTATCTGATCATCGACGCCGTCGACGGCACCCAGGGCGACAATTTCGCGGAGATCGAGGTGCCCGAGGGCCATGTGTTCCTGATGGGCGACAACCGCGACTATTCGGCCGACAGCCGCTTCCCGGCCAATCCCGTCAGCGGCGGCGGGCTTGGCGGGCCGGTGCCGCTCGCCGATATCGGCGGGCGGGCGGAGATCATCACCTTCTCGCTCGACGGCAGCGCCGGGTGGAACCCGCTGAGCTGGCTGGGAGCATTGCGCCCCGGCCGCGCCTGGACCACTCTGCGGCCCGAGCTGCGGGCACCGCCGCGCGCGACGGGAGGGGACGAATGACCGAACCTGAGCTCGACCACGATCCGGAATTCGACGACCGCGCCAGCCCGACCAGCATCACCAGCCCCGAGCTGCGCTTCGAGGCCAAGCGTGCGATGGTCTGGGTCGCGGTGGTCGGGCTGACCTTGCTGGCGGTCTACATCAGCCAGGCGCTGCTGGTGATCTTCGGGGCCATGGTGTTCGCCTCGATGCTCGACGGCGGCGAGCGGCTGCTCGGCCGCGTGCTCCCGATGGGGCGGCTCTGGCGGCTCGGCATCGTCCTGCTCGGCGCGGTCGGCTTCCTCGTCTGGCTCGGGTATTTCGCCGGCTCGCAGATCTCGCGCGAGGCGGCGCAGCTGCCCGAAATCATCGAGGCGCAATCGACCCGCGTGCTCGCTTGGCTCGATGCGCAGGGCTTCGCGATCGACGTCGGCAACGTGCAAAGCATGGCCGGCCAGCTCGTGACCGGGGTCGGCACGGTGACCCGGGCGATCGGCGGCCTGTTCGGCGCGCTGACCACGCTGTTCCTGATCGCCATCATCGGCATCTACGTCGCGCTCGAGCCGCGGCTCTACGAGCGCGGCGTGGCCTGGATGCTGCCGCGCGAGCAGCGCGAGGACTTCTGCGAGACCGCCTCGCGCATGGCCTTCACGATGCGGCGGCTGATGGCCGGACGGCTTGTCGGCATGGTGTTCGAAGGGGTGTTCACCTACTTCATGCTCGCGGTCTACGGCGTGCCGATGGCCGCGCTGCTGGCGATCCTGACCGGCCTGCTGGCCTTCATCCCCAACGTCGGCGCGCTGATCGCGGGCATCCTGATGGTGCTGGTCGGCTTCTCCGGCGGGGTTGACATGGGGCTCTACACGATCCTCGTCTACTTCCTCGTCCAGACCTTCGACGGCTACGTGGTGATCCCGTTGATCGCCAAGAAGACGGTCGACCTCGCCCCCGCACTGGTCCTCGCCGCGCAGCTTATCATGGGAGTGCTGTTCGGGGTGATCGGGCTGTTCCTGGCCGATCCGCTGCTGGCGATGATCAAGGTCGCGCTCGAGCGCCGCGCCGAACACAACGAGGAGGAAGAGGAGCTGCAGGCCGCGGCGGAGGCCGATGGTCCGTAAGTTCCTTTACGTCGTTGCGATCGCGATCGTCCTGATAATCGCCGCCCGCTTCGCGCTGCGCCTGTTCCCGGACTCGCTGAGCGAGATCGCCTTCGTGCCCTCGGAGGAGTTCGTCGAGCAGGACCCGCTCGCCGGCAACGCCTATTCCGATCCGGCCATGTGGCTGTCGCACCCGCGCTTCACCGCGGCCACCGACCCGGCGCGCTGGCGGCCCGAGGGAGCCCCGCCGGCCGCGGCGGACGCCCCGCCCTTCGCGGTCTTCTTCGTCCACCCGACCAGCTACCTCGAGCGCGCGCACTGGAACGCGCCGCTGGACGACGAGCAGTCGCGCGGCCGGGCGCGGACCTTCCTGCGCGGGCTCGCCAGCCCGTTCGCCTCGGCGAGCGCCATCTGGGCGCCGCGCTACCGCCAGGCGACGTTCGGCGCGTTCCTGACCGAGGCGCCGGAGGGCGAACGGGCGATCGAGGCCGCCTATCGCGACGTCTCCCAGGCGTTCGACTACTTCGTCGCCCAGGTCGGGGAGGACACGCCGATCGTGCTCGCCGGACACAGCCAGGGCGCGCGCCATATCGTGCAGCTTCTGCACGACCGGATCGCCGGCACGCCGCTGCAGGGGCGGATCGCGATGGTCTATGCGGTCGGCTGGCCGATCTCGATCGAGCACGACCTGCCCGCGCTCGGCCTGCCGCGCTGCGAGACGCCGGACCAGGGCGGCTGCGTGACGAGCTGGTCGAGCTACGCCGAGCCGGCCGAGCCCGGCCGCTGGCTCGAGCACTACCGCAACTCGCCCGGCTTCGATGGCGAGGTGCGCGGGAACAGCCCGGTCCTGTGCGTCAATCCGGTCTCCGGCGCGGCGGGCGGTGCGGCGCCGGCGTCGGCCAATCTCGGCACGCTCAGGCCGGACCAGGACCTGACCGGCGGCGAGCTGGTCCCCGGCGCGGTCCCGGCGCGCTGCGACAGCCAGGGCCTGCTGCTGATCGGCGACCCGCCCGAGCTCGGACCTTACGTGCTGCCGGGCAACAACTACCACGTCTACGACATCCCGCTGTTCTGGCGGAACGTGGAAACGGACGTCATCCGCAGGGTGAGCGCATGGTCGCAAGCGCGCTGATCACCGAGCAGGCGGACGAGTTCCGCGCCGCGCTGCCCGATGGCGGCGTGCTGATGGGGCTCGACCTCGGCACGCGGACGATCGGCACCGCGTTCTGCGACGCCGGCTGGAGCTTTGCCGGAGCCGGCAAGACCCTGCCGCGCGGCAAGTTCGGACGCGACAAGGCGGCGCTGGAAGCTCTCGTCGCCGAACGCGCGGTCAAGGGCGTGGTGATCGGCCTGCCGCTCAACATGGACGGCAGCGGCGGCCCGCGCGCCCAGGCGAGCCGCGCCTATGCCCGCAACCTCGCGCACGAGGACGGCGGGCTCGGCCTGCCCGTGCTGCTGTGGGATGAGCGCTGGTCGACCGCCAGCGCCGAGCGCGCGATGATCGACCAGGACATGAGCCGGGCCAAACGCGCGGCGCGGATCGACAGCCACGCCGCGGCGGTGATCCTGCAGGCGGCCATCGACCGGCTGGCGGGGGGTGTGCTGTAGCGGCCGTCTGGATGACAAAGGCGACACCGTGTCACCCGACGCTTGATCCGCAATTTGACTTTTATTTCAATAGATTGTCCGGAATTCTGCAGGATGACAGATTCGAAAAATCAGCCGCGAAAACGCTTTGGCGGTCGGATTCGGTCCAGCAGCATTCCGGCATGACGGCGCAAAGGAAATGCGGCGCCGACGAAGGGGTGCGACCGGCCGCGCGACCGCGAATGGTCCCAATGGTCGCACTGCCCATGGCTCGGTTCCTGGCCGGCTCGGAGAGTGCGTGCGTCATCCGACAGGATGAAGCAGATCGGGCGCGTGTAGGAAAATGCTTTGTGGGCCGATGTCCGCTGGGGGTGGAAAGCGACATTCCCGGGTGAGTACACTTGAAAATATCTGAGCTCACGTCAAAGGTGCGGAACGGCACCTGCTGCCGGCCGCCCGCGCCGCAAGGCATGGTGAAAGCAGGATGATTGAAACGCGACCCCCTTTCAGGCGGCGTGGAGGCAAAGCGGGCGCCCTTACCATTCACCGCCGGATGAGAGGGTTTGCCATGACGACAATCACAGATGCGAAGACGATGGCCCGCCGACTGCACTCGGCCTTGGGAGCGCGCGGCCTCGCCGCCACTTACTCGGACACGCTTGAGTTCGTTGCTGCCCAGCTCGGCCACCGCGACTGGAACACCGCCAGTGCACTGTTAGGTACCGCGAATGTTCGCTCGACAACCGTGCCCTCAGGCGCGGAGTTTGCACGCCCTTTCTTACCAGCCAAAAACTTCGCCGAGAGTAAGCGGTTCTACGAGGCGCTCGGATTCACCACGCTGCTGGACATCGAAAGCGTCGCCATATTTGCGATGGGGACCAGCAGCTTCCTTCTACAGAATTACTTTCAGAAGGAATGGGCTGAGAACTTCATGATGCAGCTGATGGTCGACGACCTGGACCTCTGGTGGGAGCACATCCAGGCTCTGGACCTGGTCGCTGATTTTGGCGTCTCCGCGCCGAAGGAGCCGATGGTCCAGCCATGGGGCCTGAGGCTCGCATACGTTGTCGACCCGTCAGGCGTACTTTGGCATGTGGCCCAGCGTCGGAAAGGCGTCGTCCACGACTAACGGGCTTATGGAGGAATGTCCGCGATAGGCCGAAGGCCGACCTCCCGCTGACGAGGCACGCTAAGCCTCCGCCAGCATCTCCCGCCGCAGCCGCGCCTCGAGCGCCACCAATCGGCTTCCTGAGCCCTCCACCCGCCGCCACAGCTCGTCACGCTCCGATGCGTCGAGCACTCCCGCTTGCGCTTCGAGCGCGGCGAGCCGCATCCGATCGCTCGGGTGACTCCGTGCGAACCGCTCGGCGAGGTCGCGCGATTCCTCGCAGCCGAGCCCGACCGCTATGCGCAGGAACACTTCACTCGCGCCGGGGCTTAGCACGGCGGCGATCTCGTCCTTGTCGACGTCGAAGCGGTACTGGTCGAGGCAGCCCTGCGCGCCGCCGGCATGCATCACGTTGAGCGAGACCGAGAGCGCATCGGGGGGGAACTGCGAATGGACGTCGCGGTTCGCGCGGTAGTGCATCAGCTTGCCCGGCTCGAGCCGCGAGCGCCCGGCGAAGCGCAGGCCCGCCTTCTCGCCGACCGCGCCCGCGACCGCCTCGTAATCGTACTCCCAGTAGTCCGACCAATACCCGGGTCCGAAGTAGCCGAAGGTGAGAAAGTCGAAGTTGTGATCGTGCGGCAGCTCGTAGACGAAGGCGCCGGCGCCGCTGGCGCGGAACACGTGCTCGTCGGCCGAGGGCCAGATGTTGGCGCGCAGGAAGAACTCGCCGCCGAGCGGGGAGAGCATCACCACCTGCGGGCCGTAGGCGCTGACCGTGCCGTCGGCCGTGTGCCGCGCCTTGAGCTCGGCGAGCAGCCGCTCGGCGAGGAAATCGCGGTTCATGCCCAGGCGGCGCAACCAGCGCGCGGCGTGGAGCAGGCTGGCCTCGTCGTTGGGATCGAAGCCGCTCGCCTCGAGCGCGGCAATGCATTCCTCCAGCGAGCAGGCCGTCTCCGCTTCAAAAAGCGAGGATTCGATTACGCGGGGCACGCGCCGTCCTCCACCTCCAGCAGTTGCGGATGGGTCTCGACGAGTTGCGCGCGCAGCGCTCCCGCCGAAGCGGCAAGGGAGTCCCCGGCGGCGCGAGCGATCTCGCTCAGCGCGCGGAAGCCCTGGGCGCCATCGAGCGCGAGACATTCGCGCAGCGCCTGCCAGCGCAGCGAATCGTCGCCGGGCTCGCGCGCCAGGCCGGCGAGCTCGGGCGCGGCCTCGCGCCGCTCCATCCGGCCGAGCAACGCCGCCATCATCTCGTGGCGGCTCGAGCGCATGTCGCCGGCCGAGCGGTGGAGCAGGACGCCGTCGGCGAGCCTGTACTCGCGGCTCGGCCGCGGCGCGGCATCGAAGCGGTGCAGCCGAAGCGCCACGAGGCGGCGGTCGACCCGCAGGACCTGCAAGGCCTCGAACGACAGGTCGAGCGCGAGGCGCGTGCCCGCGGCAAGGTCGAGGCTCTCCCCGGCGAAGGCGATCCGCCCGGGCCGGCCCGCGAGGCGCATCACGCGGGCCTGCGCCGAGCCCGCCAGCACCGCCTCGTAGCGCAGGGCATCGCTGAAGCCCGCGCCGGCAGGATCCCAGCGCCCCGGCTCGCGCGCGTACAGCACGAGGTGGGCCCGCCCGGCCCGCGCCAGCAGCAGGGTCGACACATCGCCGTCGAAGCCGTGGCGGAACGGCGGGTGGCCGAACGGCTCGCGCGCCAACACGGCGGCATGGCGGCGGCACAGCGAAGCGGTGAGTTCGTCCCGCGAGTCGCCGCGAACGAACACGGAGTCGAGCGCCGCGCACGCCTCGATCGGCTCGCCCGCGCCGAACCGATCGAGCTCGACGAGGATGGCCGCCACCGCCGGCTCGCTCCGCCAGGAGTCGCCGGCCGCGATCAGCGCCGACTGGGCCCGGCGCTGCAGGGCCGGATCGCGCCGCATCGCCGCGATCGATGGATCGATCCGCACCGCCAGGCCCCCGAACCGTCGGCGATCAGATGATGCCGCCGGATTCGTAGACGAACGTGGCCAGGATCACGACGGTGTCGTCATGGCCAGGCATGTCGGCGGCGATGCTGCCGAACAAGCCGGTCAGCGTGTCGAGGTCGGGCAGTTCCGACAGGTCGATCTTGGGCAGTTTCATGGCGTGTCTCCCGGTGACGGCGGAGCTCGTGCCCCGCCCTCGGAAACCGTGCCGATCCTGCCCGAAGGACGAAAGTTAAATATCTGTAATCACGTCCAAAATGGACGCATCTCCGGCTTCGCGCGGCGAAGCCGGAGGGTGAGGCCGGGACGCGCCGGCCCCTCGTGCGGCAGGGGCAGCCGCACCGCGTCGGCGCGGGCCCGATCGAGGATCGCGGGGGCGATCTCGGGTTCAAACTGGATGAAGTCGGCCATGCCGAGCAGCCTCGCCTGGCGCAGGGTCAGGTCGTCGGGGTCATCGCTCGCGATCGTCAGGGTGATGGCCTCGCCGGCCGGATCGACCGAGGGGTCGCGCAGCCATGCCTCCACGCGGTCCGCCCCTCCATCGGCGAGCGGATCGAGCGGACCGCCCTGCCCCAGCGCGGCATCGAGCGCCCGCCGGCGCTCGCCCGGCTCCGGCCAGCGCTCGCGCAGCCGGCCACGCGCCGCCTGCAGCGCCTGCGCGAGCGCGCCGAGATTGCCGGGCAGCAGCGCCTCGAGCCGCAGCCGCAGCTGCTTGGCCAGCCCGGCCGAGGCGCCGCCGGTGCCGACCGCGACCAGCACGGGATCGCGGTCGAGCACGCTCGGCACGGTGAAGTCGCACAGCTCGGGCCGGTCGGTGACGTTGACCAGCAGACCGCGGGCCCTGAGCCGCTCGGCCGCCGCTTCGGGCTCGTCGAGCGCGACGAAGGCGAGGCGGGCGTCCCGATCATCGTCGCCGACCACGATGCCGCCGGCGCGCTCGACCAGCCGGCGCTTGGCGGCGGCGGCCTCGCCCTCCCCCAGCACGATCACCGGCTTGCCGGCGACGCGATGGAAGAGCGGCAGGGCCTTCATCAATCCAGCCAGTCGGGGACCCGCTCGGCGGCGGTGATCTCTTCGGGCAGGATGCGGTCGGCGACCACCGCGAACCGGTCGCCGTCGACCATCACTTCGGCGACGAAGCCGCGGCTGTTGTAGCTCGAGGCCATCGTCGCGCCATAGGCGCCGGCGGTGCGGAAGATCGCCAGGTCGCCGGCCTCCACCCCCTCGATGTCGCGGCCCGTGGCGAAGGTATCGCCGGTCTCGCAGATCGGGCCGACGATGTTGGCGGTCATTCGCAGGTTGCTCGGCCGGACTGCCTCGAAATCGTGCCAGGCGCCGTAGAGCGCGGGCCGCGCGAGGTCGTTCATCGCCGCGTCAACGATCACGAACGGGTCGTTGACGCCGCGCTTGACGCGGATCACGCGGGTCAGGAGTACCCCCGCGTTGCCGGCGATGACGCGGCCCGGCTCGAACAGCAGCGTAGCGTCCCAGCCCCGGGTCACGCGCGCCACCATGGCGCCGTACTCGGCCGGGCTCGGCATCACGTCGCCGGCCTTGTAGGGCACGCCGAGCCCGCCGCCGAGGTCGACGTGGGTCACGGTCTGCCCCGCGCCGCGCAGGTTCGAGAGCAGCGCGCCGAGCTTCTCGAACGCCAGCTCGAGCGGGCGCAGCTCGGCGAGCTGGCTGCCGATGTGCACCGCCAGGCCGCGCATCTCGAGCCCCGGCAGCACGGCGAGCCGGGCGTATATCCCGGCCGCGCGGCCGATCGGGACGCCGAACTTGTTGTCGGCCTTGCCGGTCGAGATCTTGTCGTGGGTGCCGGCGTCGATATCGGGATTGACGCGCAGCGCGCAGCGCGCCCGCAGCCCGCGCGCCGCTGCGATGGCGGCGAGCTCGGCGCCTTCTTCCTCGCTTTCGATGTTGAACTGGCCGATGTCCTCGTCGAGCCCCAGCGCCAGCTCGCGCGCGGTCTTGCCGACGCCCGAGAACACGATGTCGTCGCCCGGCATGCCCGCCGCCAGCGCCCGCGCCAGCTCGCCGCCCGAGACCACATCGGCGCCGAACCCCTCGCGCTGCATGACCCGCAGGACCGCGAGGTTGGGGTTGGCCTTGACCGCGAAGGCGATGTGCTTGCGCTCGACCCCCGCGAGACCCTCGCGGAACACGCGCGCATGGCGCTCGAGCGTGGCGCGGGAATAGACATAGACCGGCGTGCCGACCTCCTCGGCGATGCGCGCGAGCGGCACGTCCTCGGCGTAAAGCTCGCCGTCGCGGAGATGGAAATGATCCATGGTACCTGCTTCGGCTCAGCCGTCGGGCGGCAGATCGAAGGGATCGTCCTCGCGCGCTTCGCTCTCGCGGCGCAGCTCGACGTTGCGTTCGGGCGCGGCCTGCGTGTCGAGCCGCAGCAGCTCTTCCGCGCTCGGCGGGTCGGCGCGGCCGAAGGGGGGCGGAGGAAGCTCGGCCCCGGCGATCGGCGCGAGGTCCTTCTGGCTGCCGCACGCGGCGAGCGCGAGCGCCATTGGCGCGAGGAGGACGATGCGACTCATGCCGGCATCCCTAGAGCCTCGCGCGCCGCGGCGATACGCTTGCGCACTTCGGCCGGCGCGGTGCCGCCATGGCTGGCGCGCGCCGCGACCGAGGCTTCGACCGAGAGGGCGCCGAACACGCCTTCGCCGATCCGCCCGTCGATCGCCTGCAGCTCGGCCAGCGACAGCGCGTCCAGCGGCGTGCCTTTCTCCTCGGCCAGCCTCACGGCGGCGCCCGTGATATGGTGGGCCTCGCGGAACGGGATGTTCGCCTCGCGCACCAGCCAGTCGGCGAGGTCGGTGGCGGTGGCATAGCCGAGCTCGGCGGCCTGTCGCATCCGCTCGGTGCGGAAGTCCGCACCCTCGACCATCCCGGTCATCGCCGCCAGCGACAGGGCGAGCAGCCCGGCGGCCTCGAACACCGGAGGCTTGTCGTCCTGCATATCCTTTGAATAGGCCAGCGGCAGGCCTTTCATCGTCACCATCAGCGAGACCGCGCAGCCGACGATCCGTCCGGAATGGCCGCGCACCAGCTCGGCCGCGTCGGGATTCTTCTTCTGCGGCATGATCGAGCTGCCGGTGCTGAGCGCGTCGGGCAGGCGCACGAAGCCGAACGGCTGGCTCGCCCAGATCACGAACTCCTCGGCCAGCCGCGAGAGGTGCAGCGAGCACTGCGCGGCGGCCATCAGGTAATCGAGCGCGAAATCGCGGTCCGACACTGCGTCGAGGCTGTTGGCCGTCGGCGCGTCGAAATCGAGCGCCTGCGCGGTCATCTCGCGGTCTATCGCAAAGCCGGTGCCGGCCAGCGCCGCGCTGCCGAGCGGGCACTCGTTCAGCCGCCGCCGCGCGTCGGCGAAGCGCGAGCGGTCGCGCCGGGCCATCTCGTAGTAGGCCATCAGGTGGTGGCCCAGCGTGACCGGCTGCGCGGTCTGCAGATGCGTGAAGCCGGGCATGATGCTGCCCGCATGCTCTCCGGCGCGCGTCACCAGCGCCTTCTGCAACGCCTTGAGGCCCGCATCCGCCTGGTCGATCGCATCGCGCACCCACAGGCGGAAGTCGGTCGCGACCTGGTCGTTGCGGCTGCGCGCGGTGTGGAGGCGGCCGGCCGCCGGGCCGATCAGTTCGGCGAGCCGGCTCTCCACGGTCATGTGGATGTCCTCGAGCGCCCAGTCCTCGGGCACGCCGTCCCGCTCGAACTCGGCGGCCACCGTGTCGAGCCCGTCGACGATCGCAGCGGCATCCTCGCCCGAGACGATGCCGCAAGCGCCGAGCATCGCGGCGTGCGCCTTGCTCGCGGCGATGTCCTGCCGCCACAACGCCTTGTCGAACGGGATCGAGGCGTTAATCTCGCGCATCACCGCCCCGGGCCCTTCGGCGAAGCGCCCGCCCCACATCCGGTTGGAGCCTTCAATGCCCCGATTGCCGCTGTTCTCGCTCACGTGCGCGCTCGCCCTCGTCCTGGCCGGATGCGATAGGGAAAGCGCCGAACCCGCGCAACCGGAAGGCGCGGAGAGCGGCGAGGCGCTGACCGGCAAGGTCGACCGCCAGTTCGCCGGCGAAGCGATGCCCGCGGTCGAGCTGGCCGATCCCGCGGGAGCGACGCTCGCCACCGCCAGCCTTGCCGGCAAGCCGGTGCTGGTCAACCTGTGGGCGACCTGGTGCGTGCCCTGCGTCACCGAGATGCCGCTGCTCGACGAGCTGGCCGCCGAGTTGGGAGACAGCGTGACGGTGCTGACCGTCAGCGAGGACATCCAGGGCGCCGAGAAGGTCGTGCCGTTCTTCGCGGAGCGGCAGCTTGCCAACCTGCCGCAATGGATGGACCCCGACAACGCGCTCGCGGTCGCCTACGGCGGCGGCACGGGCCTGCCGCTGACGGTGCTTTACGATGCGCAAGGCAAGGAAGTCTGGCGCGTCGCCGGCGGGTTCGACTGGTCGAGCGCCGAGGCGCGCGAGATGATCGCGGAGGCGACATGACCAGCCAGCTCTCGCTCGACCGGCGGCGCATGCTGGCCGGCCTCGGGCTGGGGCTCGGCGGCGCCGCGCTCGCGGCGTGCGGCAGCCGCGCCGGGGCGCAAGTCGCGGCGGCTTGCGCCGCCACCCCGACCGAGATCCGCGGCCCCTTCCCCGCCGACGGCACCAACGGCCGCCCGCGGCCGATCAACGTGCTGGCCACCGACGCGGTGGTCCGCCGCGACATCCGCTCGAGCTTCGCGGGACTGGAGGGCCGCGCCGAGGGCGTGCCGCTCGAATTGGAGTTGAGCGTGGTCGAGGCGGGCGGCGGCTGCGGGGCGCTGGCGGGACGCGCGGTCTATCTGTGGCAGAACGATGCCGCCGGCGCTTACTCGCTCTACAACCTGCCCGAACAGAACTACCTGCGCGGCCTACAGTCCGCCGACGGACAGGGCCGGCTGCATTTCACCGCGATCGTGCCAGGCTGCTACGGCGGCCGCTCGCCGCATTGCCACTTCGAGGTGTTCGAGAGCGTCGAAGCGGCGCTGTCGGGCGCGCGGCCGCTGCTGGTCTCGCAGCTTGCCTTTCCCGATGACGAGTGCCGCGCGATCTACCGCGACGACGCGCGCTATGGCGACAGCCTGCGCAACCTCGAGCGCCTGCCGCTGGCGCGCGATTTCGTGTTCGGCGACACGGGCGGCACCGGCCAGGTCATCGAGATGAACGGCGATTCGGCGAGCGGCTATCGCGGCACGGCGACCATCGCGCTCGGGTAGTCCGGCCACGCCAGCCCGAGGCGACCGAGCGGGCCGCCGGTCAGGCCCGACACCATGTTCGCCTGCACCCCCGGGCCCGGCGGAAGACGCGAGAGCGGGGCCAGGACCATGTCGCGGATCAGAGCCGGCCAGGCCGAATCGCTCTGGTACGCGGGCGTGAACAGCGCGGTCAGCCACTGGTAGAGCCGCACGTGCGATCCACGCAGCTCGACCGCGGCGGCGAGACGCGCGTCGAGCGGGCCGTCGCCGCCAAGCGCCTTCGCCAGCGCCCAGGCATCGAGCAGCGCCATGTTGGCCCCCTGCCCGAGCTGCGGGCTGGCCGAATGCCAGGCATCGCCGATATGGATCAGCCGCTCCGCCACGGGGCGGCGATGGGTGCGGTGGGCGTAGCGGGCGAAAGTCAGCTGCGCCGGATCGGCGACCTGTTCGAGCAGTCCGGCGCATTGGGGCCACAGCGCGACGAGTTCGTCCTTCCACGCCGCGAGGCCCCGCTCCCGCCAATCGCCGTAGACGTCGGCACGCAGCGACCAGAACAGCGCCAGCTCATTGCGTCCGGTGCCACGCCTGCGGCCGGTCGGCAGCACGCCCGCCATCTTGCGCGCGCGCTCGTAACGCTGCTCGAGCCGGTCGGGACGAAACGGACCGTCCTTCGGCCAGGCCAGCGTGGTCCACAGCGCGCCGTAGGGCAGCCAGCCCTCCTTCGCCGGCGTCAACGGGGTGGCGACTCCAAGGCCATCGATCACCAGGTCATGGGCAGGCGAAGGATCGGCCGCAGCGAAGAGCAGGCGGCGACCCCGGGAGGTAAGCTCGCTGCCCGTCACCTCGCAGCCGGTCCGGACCGCGATCCCGGCGGCCAGGACGGCGTCATGGAGCGCTCCGAACAGGCTCGCGCGGTGGATTCCCAGCCCGCACACGCCCGGCCTGCCCAAATCGGCGTAGCGCGCGTCGAGCACCGTCTCGCCGTGAGTATTGCACCCGTACAGGCGCACGATCGGCGCGCTGTGAGCGGCAACCTCCTCGGCCAGCCCAAGCTCGGCCAGCACAGCGAGGCCTGTCGGCTGCAGCATGAGTCCCGAGCCGAGCGGGCGCGGCTCGTCGAACCGTTCATAGAGGACGACGGCGTGGCCTTGCCGGCGAAGCAGCAGCGCGGCGGTAAGCCCCGCGATGCCGCACCCGGCGATGGCGATGTCGAAATTCCCCATGCGGATGAGTTAGCTCGTGCCGGCGCCGGGGCCTAGCGTGGGCGGTGACGGGCTCGAACCGCCGACCCTCTCGGTGTAAACGAGATGCTCTACCAACTGAGCTAACCGCCCCACAGCGCGGGAAGCGGTGGATTTAGCGAGTCTCCGAAGCACGTCAACGCCGCGCGCCAGGCGCTGAGGGGAACCGTCGCGCTCGGCGAGCATTCCCACACCGCTACCCGCCACGCGCCGGAATTCCCCGGCCCGGCGTCATCCCCAAGCAGCAAGTTCAAGCGGTGCACGCGAACGGTCGCGTCCGCATGATGGCTTCTGCGGAAACCGTTTTGTTTCAACGCCGTTTTCCGTCTTGCGGAGGGCGAACTGAGAAGGTGCCCCATGAAGAAGATCATCGCTCTTACCGGTGCTGCCGCACTGGCCCTGACGGCCGGGTCGGCCATTGCCCAGAGTTCCACCACCACCCAGCGCAACCCGATCGCGGACATATTCGGTGCCGTGTTCGGCGACCGGCTGGGCGTTACCACCTCGATCGAATCCCAATGGGCCGCCGGCCAGACGCCGCTCGCCAACCAGCGGGCGCAGTTCGAGAGCCGGGTCGACAGTGAAATCGGCACCGGCGCGCTGAGCCAGGCCAACGGTGCACGCCTCAAGACCGATTACTACGAGCTGGTGCAGCTCGAGGCGCGCTATGGCGCCGACCGGCGCTTCACCACGGCGGAGCGGACCGAGCTTGCCGACCGCTACGGCGCGCTGACGCAGGTCCTCGCCGACCGCGCCTATGCCGACACCGGATCGGAGACGACCACCGTGGCCGCCGGCCAGGCCGAATTCGATCGCCGGGTCGATGCATCGCTGGCTGCCCGCCGCATTTCCCGTGCAGAGGCCCGGCGACTCAAGACCGATTACGCCGCCGTGGCCCGGGTCGAAGCCGGCTACCTGCGCGATGGGGTTATCAACGGCAGCGAACGCGCCGACCTCGATACGAGGCTGGATGCCCTCGACGCCCGGGTCGGCGATGCGAGCTACGCGGCGCTGTCGCCGCGCGACCGGCTCGCCGCCATCGGCCGGGCGCTGCCCGCCAGCCGCCTGGCGAGCGCGGCGCGGGCCCAGTTGCAGGTGGAGTACGAGGACCTCGCCCGGCTCGAGTCGGCCTATGCCCGTCTCAACGCCTCGGCCGAGGAGCGCGCCTATCTCGAGCGCCGGGTGGCCAACCTCGAAGCCCGAGCGGGCGTGCGGCTGGGCGGCTCCGGCTTCTAGACCAGCTGCGCCGCGCTGCGTTCCACTTCGGCGAAGTAGCGCGCCATCGCATCGGCGGCCTTGTCGGTCAGGCTGATGAATACGCGGCGGCGATCGGCCTCGTCCTCGACGCGTTCGACCAGCCCGGCCACGGTCAGCTGCCCGATCCACCTGAGCGCGGTGGTCGGCGGCACGCCGCTGGCGATGCACAGCGAGGTGACCGAGACGCGCGTGTGCTCGACCCGCGCGGCGGTGAGGTCGAGCAGCATGTCCCAGGCGGGATCGGCGAACAGCTCGCCATCGAGGAATTTCGCGCGCAGCTGGCGCTGGCGGATGATCCGGCGCACCAGCCGCGGATCGGGGAGCGCAGCGCGGCCGGTGCGCACCAGCCGGTCGCCGGCCTCGGGATGTTCGGGGCCCTGGCCCGGCCCGCTGTAGGCCGGCGCGGGGCTTTCGAAGCGAAACGCCCCATCCCCCCGGATCAGGCCGTCGCCGAACGCCGCCGGCTGCACGCCGCTCAGGCGTTCGAGCCGCTGCGCGATCTCCCCGACCTGCTCGGTCAGCCGCAGCAGCGTGAGACGGTCGTTCTCGGCCAGCTCCCGCAGCCGCAGGTTGGGCACTTTCGCGAGGACCCGGCCGAGCGCGACAATCCGTTCGGCGCGGGTCGGATCGACCAGGATCTGCGGATCGGACTGGTCGCAGCAGGCGAACACGTCGTCGAGCGCTTCGACCGTGGTCGAGATCACCAGCTGCCCACCCGAGCGCGCCGCGCGCATGTCGAGCCGGGCCAGCGCGGCGAGCACCCCGGCGTCGGCCGACGGACAATCCAGCAGCACCACTTCGCCACGGGATCGCGGCTCGCCTTCGAGCAGCGCCGCCACCCCGCCGCAATCGCGCACTACGAGGCCCGCGGCGGCAGCGTCTTCCGCGATCTGCTCGCGCACGTGCGCCCGGTCCGCGAACACCGAGACCGCGAGCGGCGTGCCCGCGGCGTCGTTGGCGGGAACATAGGCGAAGTCGGCTTGCGGCATCACATCCTCTCCCGATTTGCGAACATAATAAGAACAAGAAGGGATCAAGTCAAGAAATCTTTATGCCCTGATCTCGATCGGCGTGCCGTCTGGGACCAGCCGCCACAGCTCTTCGATCTCGGCGTTGGAGACGGCGATGCAACCGTCGGTCCAATCGCCGGGCAGGCGACCGGCGGGGAGCCAGTTGGGCTGGCCGTGGATGAATATCTCACCGCCGGGCAAGCGGCCGCGCGCCGCGGCGTAGGCCCGGTCGGCGGCGTTCGGGTACGAGATGCGCAAGCTGAGGTGATAGGCGCTCGCCGGGTTGCGAGTGTCGATCGTGTAGCGGCCTTCGGGCGTGCGCTCGTCGCCTTCGAAGCGCTTGTGGCCCGCGGGCGCGTCGCCGAACTGGATGCCGGAGTATGTGCGGATCGCCCTGCCGCCGGCGAAGAGCGTCAGCGTGCGGTCGGACTTGTCGACCAGCAGCCGGTCGGCGGGCGGCAGCGGACCGTCGGAGCCGACGGGCGCGCAGGCCGCGAGTAGCGGGAGGAGCAGAAGGGCGGCTTGGCGCATCGCGGCGAAAATATCCCCGCCGCGCCGCGTCCGCAATCAGCGCAGCCGTTCGCCGACGAGCGTGCCCTTCGCGCCCGGCAGCAGGGTAAAGCGGAAGTCCGGCCAGGCGCGCTTCCAGCGCTGCGCCACGACGCGCTCGCCGGGACGGGCGGCGTCGTCGAGCAGGACCATGCCGCCCGGCACGATGCGGTCGAACAGCACTTCGGCGCGGCCGCGCACGAACGGGTTGAGGGTCCACGGCGGGCCGTCGATGACCAGCAGGTCGATCTGCGCCGGCAGCGAGGGCAGGTCGTACCAGTTGTGCGACCAGTCGCTCGGGTCCTCGACGATCGGGGCATGGCGCAGCGAGGCGTCGAGACCGTGGCCCGCCAGCCACTCCGCGGTCGAGGCGGCGAAGTCAGCGTGCTGGTCGAGGCTGGTCAGGCGCCCGCCGCCGTTCAGCTCGAGCGCCTTGGCGACGACCAGGCTCGAGGCGCCGCAGCCCAGCTCGACCACTTCGCGCGGCCGCAGCTTCTCGATCGCGCAGGCGATGCGCCAGAGGAAATAAGTGTCGGCCTTCCAGCTGCCGAGGTTGGGCAGCGCGTCGTGCGGCAGGCCGAGCCGGTCGAGCAGCGCCTGCTTGTCGGCCAGCTTGCCGCCCCACAGGCTGCGCGCCAGCCACGGCCACTGGATAGCGCCCCAGGCCACGGTGAAGAGCTTTTCGGAGAGGGGACGGGCCGGGGCGCTGTCGTCGAGCGTCAGCAGCGCCGTCTTTTCACGCGAAGTCATGGCTGCTGCAATCTCCGGGGGTCGAGACGGGTTCCCATAGCGTCAATCCGCGAACGGGTCGCGCACCAAAATCGTGTCGTCGCGCTCGGGGCTGGTCGAGACCGAGGCGACCGGGCATTCGATCAGCTCCTCGATGCGGCGGATGTACTTGATCGCCTGCGCCGGCAGGTCGGCCCAGCGGCGCGCGCCAGCGGTCGATTCGCTCCAGCCGTCCATTTCCTCGTAGATCGGCTCGCACTCGGCCTGCTCGGCGGAATTGGCGGGGAGGTAGTCGATTTCCGTCCCGCGCAGCCGATAACCGGTGCAGATCTTCAGCGTCTCGAACCCGTCGAGCACGTCGAGCTTGGTCAGCGCGATGCCGGTCACCCCGCTGATCGCGCAGCTCTGGCGCACCAGCACCGCGTCGAACCAGCCGCATCGCCGCTGGCGCCCGGTGACCGTGCCGAACTCGTGCCCGCGCTCGCCGAGGCGCTGGCCGGCGGCGTCGCTCAGCTCGGTCGGGAACGGGCCGGAACCGACGCGGGTGGTGTAGGCCTTGACGATGCCGAGCACGAAGCCGGCCGCGTTCGGCCCCAGCCCGCTGCCGCTGGCGACGGTGCCGCTCACCGTGTTGGAGCTGGTGACGAACGGATAGGTCCCGTGGTCGACGTCGAGCAGCACGCCCTGCGCGCCTTCGAACAGGATGCGGCTGCCCTTCTTGCGCTCCTCGCGCAGCCGCAGCCACACCGGCTGGGCGAACTGCCGCACGAACGGGGCGATCTCGCGCAAGTCGCCGAGCAGGCGGGCGCGGTCGACCGGCGGCTCGCCGAAGCCGGCGCGCAGCGCGTCGTGGTGCGCGCAGAGGCGGTCGAGCAGCGGCTCGAGCTCGTGCAGGTGGGCGAGGTCGCACACGCGGATCGCGCGGCGGCCGACCTTGTCCTCGTAGGCCGGGCCGATGCCCCGCCCGGTGGTGCCGATCTTGCCCTTGCCCGCCGCCGTTTCGCGCAGGGCGTCGAGGTCGCGGTGGATCGGCAGGATCAGCGGACAGTTGTCGGCGACGGCGAGGTTGTCGGGAGTGATCTCCACGCCCTGGGCCCGCAGCCGCTCGATCTCGCTCTCGAGCGCCCAGGGATCGAGCACCACGCCGTTGCCGATCAGGCTGAGCGTGCCGGTGACGATGCCCGACGGGAGCAGGCTGAGCTTGTAGGTGGTATTGCCGACCACCAGCGTGTGCCCGGCGTTGTGCCCGCCCTGGAAGCGCACCACCACGTCGGCGCGGCTGGCCAGCCAGTCGACGATCTTGCCCTTGCCCTCATCGCCCCACTGGGCGCCGATCACGGTGACGTTGGCCAAAACTCGAACCTTTCCCGGCAGGACCGCGCGCGCCCTAGGGGATAGCGGGTGGCGGGGCAACACGGCGCCGTGTTGCGTTTCTTGCAAGTTGATGAAGTATATACGGGGAGGCATCTCCACGATTGCCAAAGAGGGTCGCCCGAAAAGCGAAAGGCCGCACCTGGGTGCGGCCTTGCGGAAGGGCGGAGGAACGGTACGCGATCGTCGCGCGGCGATTCGTCGGGGCATCGGGCCAGGATGGCGATCGGACGCCATGTAGGAAAGTTGTTTTGCGGTTGCACGAACCAGTTGCCTCTCGCCATGGCCGCTTTCGACCATTGCGGTCATTCGCGAGTTCGGTGATGCTGTGTCGCATGAAAGTTCTTTCCAATGCGAGCCATTGGATCGCCGCGTTCGGCTTGGCGGCCTTCGCGGACTATCCAGCAGCGGCCGACGTTCGTCAGGAAATGCCGAGCGCAGCGACGTGTCCGACGAACCCGTCGATAGCGAAGCTCGTTGCGGAATCCGACGTGATCGTCGTTGCCACTCCGAACGTGCCGGTCACGGCCATTCAATCCGCGATGCAGGAGGACGCACCGGATTACATCGACGTTCCACTAAGTGGAGCTTCAAGCCTGAAAGGCGTGAATGCAGGCTCAAATCTAACACTCAAGATCTATCCCAAAAACACGACCTATGCGCCGTCACCCGAAGCACTTGTAGAGCAGACGGGGAAACCGACGCTCCTGTTTCTTACGAGAGTCGATCAAGGGCCGGTCGGAGTTTACCTGACGAACTCTCTCGATGCCTTGCAGGACGCTTCATCTGCCCGCGTGGATGCCGTTAGAGCTGAGGTGCATCGGCAAGAGGCCTTGTCGCGAGGCTCACCCGCCAACGGGTCGCAGCCATACTTCAAGGAGGTTCGCGACCTCCTCTCAGGACTCCCGCAAGCCACGCCCGAGCGGCAAGAGGAAGTTTTCCGGAAGCTTGAAGCACTCGGTGCAGCAGGGGTTCCTGCCATTGTTGCTCAGATGGACGACCGCAGGCCGCTAGCCGTTCCGCAGATCACGCTTGTGAACCACAGCCCCAACGCGTTCGAGGGGTTGCGGCATTACGGTCCTAGCGTTGTCGTGGACGCCTTGGACGCGATTCTAAATCAAATCACGGGGTTCGGCGGGTTCGTAGTCAACGGTGGCTCTGAACGGGAGAGGCAAGCTGCGGTCGCCGCTTGGCGTGTGTATGCCGCGGACATAAGGTGTCACGAACCGACGGCCGCCATCCACACCTAGCAGTCGCTACAGCGCGACCGCCTCGTCGCCGGCCAGCACATGGCTGCATCCCAGCGCCTTCGCGTCGTCGCTATCCGCGAGCGCCGCGACCGTGCGCCAGCCCTCGGCCCGCAGCTTGGCCGCCGCCTGCGGGTCGTGGCCGAGTGGCAGGAACAGCGCGTCGCGGCGCGGCTCGCCGGCCTTGAGCGCCTCGACCAGTTCCTCGGGATAGAGCGAAAAGCCGGTCGCGGCCTCGTCGCTGCCGCCGATCCGATAGGTGCCGCCGCGCCCGAGCGTGCCGCGCACGCCTTCGGCGTAAAGAGTGAATCCGAACCAGCTCTGGTATTCGAAGCCGTGTCGCTCGGACGGGTCGAGCGTCAGCCGGGCCGCCCCCCCGGCGACGCGCGCGGCGATCTGCCTCAGCCCGGCGATACGGCTGGCGAGCGCGCCCTGGGCGTCGATCAGCGCCAGCTTCTCGATGGCTTCGTCGAACGGACCGCTGGCGTAGAGCAGCGGCACATAGGCCTCGCCGCCGGCCTCGCGCAGCGCGCCGGCGTCCTTGGCGTCGAGCTCGCGGCGCACGGCGTCGACCTGCCCGGCGCCGAGCGGGAATTCGCGGGCGGCGAGCGTGTCGACCAGGTCGGGCAGGGTGAAGTCGACCGAGATGCCGCTTGCGCCCGCCGCCTCGAGCGAGGCTATGGCCAGCTCGACGATCTCCGCCGCGGCGGCGACGGTGTCGCTGCCGATCAGCTCGGCGCCCAGCTGCAGCGCCTCGCGCCGCGGGTCTAGCTGGTCGCCGGCGATGCGCGCGACCTGCCCGGCGTAGCACAGCCGCAACGGGCGCGGCTTGCCGGCGAGCCCGGTCGCCGCGATGCGTCCGACCTGCACCGTGATGTCGCTGCGCAGCGCCAGCGTGCGCAGGCTGCTGGGATCGACGAAGCGGAACAGGTGGCGCGTCTTCACGCCGCCCATGCGGCGCGACATCGACTGCATGAACTCGATCAGCGGCGGCCGAACGCGGTCGTAGCCGTGGGCGTCGAGCGTGGCCATGACCGCGCGCTCGATCCGCGCTGCCGCCGCCGCGCTTTGCGGCAGGCGGTCCTCGAGCCCCTCGGGCAGAAGGTCGGCGGCGGGATCGATCATGCGCTTTCGTCTAGCGGCTCGCCGTCAAAAGGCGAGCGCCTTGACCACCTTCACGCCCTGCAGCCCGCAGGCCCGGTCGATGACTTCGGGCGGGATCGGCTGGTCGACGCTCAGCAAGAGGACCGCTTCCCCGCCGGCCTCGCGGCGGCCGAGGTGGAAGGTGCCGATGTTGATCCCGGCCTCGCCCAGCAGCGAGCCGATCCGGCCGATGAACCCGGGTGCGTCCTCGTTGACGATGTACAGCATGTGCCCCTCGAGGTCGGCCTCGATGCCGATGCCGAAGATCTCGACCAGGCGCTCCTGCGTGCCGAACAGCGTCCCCGCGACCGAGCGGTCGCCACGGCTGGTCGCCACGGTGACGCGCAGCAGCGTGTGGTACACGCCTTCGCGATCGTGCCGGATCTCGCGAACGTCGAGCCCGCGTTCCTTGGCCAGGTACGGCGCGTTGACCATGTTCACGGTGTCCGAATAGTTCTTCATCAGGCCCGCGAGCACGGCACCGGTGATCGGCTTGGGATTGAGCTCGGCGGCGGCGCCTTCGACCTCGATCGAGATCTTGTCGAGATTGCCGTGCGCGAGCTGGCCGACGAGGCTGCCGAGCTTCTCCGCCAGACCCATGTAGGGCTTGAGCTTGGGGGCTTCCTCAGCCGAGAGCGAAGGCATGTTGAGCGCGTTGGTGACCCCGCCGCTGACCAGGTAGTCGGCCATCTGCTCGGCGACCTGCAGCGCGACGTTGACCTGCGCCTCGTTGGTCGAAGCCCCGAGGTGCGGCGTGGCGACAAAACCTGGCGTGCCGAACAGCGCGTGTTCCTTGGCCGGCTCGGCCGCGAACACGTCGAGCGCGGCGCCGGCGATGTGGCCGGATTCGAGCCCTTGCTTGAGCGCCGCCTCGTCGATCAGCCCGCCGCGCGCGCAGTTGACGATCCGCACGCCCTTCCTGGTCTTGGCCAGGTTTTCGGCGCTGAGGATATTGCGCGTCTGGTCGGTCAGCGGGGTGTGCAGCGTGATGAAGTCGGCGCGCGCCAGAAGCGTGTCGAGGTCGACCTTCTCGACGCCCATCTCCACGGCGCGCTCCGCGGTCAGGAACGGATCGTAGGCAACGACCTTCATCCTCAGCCCGAGCGCGCGGTCGGCGACGATCGAGCCGATGTTGCCGGCGCCGATCAGCCCGAGCGTCTTGCCGGTGACCTCGACCCCCATGAAGTCGTTCTTCGGCCACTTGCCGGCCTGGGTCTGGGCATTGGCTTCGGGGAGCTGCCGCGCCAGCGCGAACATCAGCGCGATGGCGTGCTCGGCGGTTGTGATCGAGTTGCCGAACGGGGTGTTCATCACCACCACGCCCTTCGAACTGGCGTAGGGGATGTCGACGTTGTCGACGCCGATGCCGGCGCGGCCGATCACCTTGAGGTTGGTGGCGGCGTCGAGGATTTCCCTGGTCACCTTGGTGGCGGAGCGAATGGCGAGGCCGTCGTACTGGCCGATGATCGCCTTGAGCTCTTCGGGCGTCTTGCCGGTGATCTCGTCGACCTCGCAGCCGCGCTCGCGGAAGATCGCGGCGGCGTTGGGATCCATCTTGTCGGAAATGAGGACGCGGGGCTTGGTCATTGTCAATCCAATCCAGGAATATTCGTCATGCTGAACTTGTTTCAGCATCCATCGAGCGATCGAGACCGACGGTCGATGGTGAGAAATGGACCCTGAAACAAGTTCAGGGTGACGGGGAGGCTAGGAGCGGAGCGAAGCCCAGGCCCAGTCGAGCCACGGGCCGAGCGCTTCGATATCGGCAGTGTCGACGGTCGCGCCGCACCAGATTCGCAAGCCGGGCGGAGCGTCGCGGTAGCCGGCGATGTCGTAAGCGGCGCCTTCCTTCTCGAGGAGGCCGGCGAACGCCTTGACGAAGTCGGCGTCGGCGCCTTCGACCGTGAGGCACACCGAGGTCCTGGAGCGGGTCCCGTGATCGGCGGCGAGGTGGCCGAGCCAGGGCCGCTCGGCGACGATCTTGTCGAGCGCATGGGCATTGGCGGTGGAGCGCGCCTGCAGCCCCGCCAGACCGCCTACGCCCTGCGCCCATTCGAGCGCCCAGATCGCATCTTCGACCGCGAGCATCGAGGGCGTGTTGATGGTCTCGCCCTTGAAGATTCCTTCCGCAAGCTTGCCCTTGCTCATGAGGCGGAACACCTTCGGCAGTGGCCAGGCGGGCGTGTACTCCTCAAGCCGTTCGACCGCGCGGGGGCCCAGGATCAACACGCCGTGTGCGCCCTCGCCGCCGAGCACCTTCTGCCATGAGAAGGTCGCGACATCGATCTTGTCCCACGGGATGTCGTACGCGAACACCGCGCTGGTCGCGTCGGCGAAGGCGAGGCCGCTGCGGTCGGCGGCGATCCATTCGCCGTCGGGAACGCGCACGCCGCTGGTGGTGCCGTTCCAGGTGAACAGCACGTCGTCGTCCCAGTCGACCTTGTCGAGATCGGGGAGCTGGCCGTAATCGGCGCGCATCACCGTCGCCTCGATGCCGAGCTGCTTGACCACGTCGGTGACCCAGCCTTCGCCGAAGCTTTCCCACGCCAGCGCGGTGACGCCGCGCGCGCCGAGCATGGTCCACATCGCCATCTCGAAGGCGCCGGTGTCGGAGCCCGGCACGATGCCGATGCGGTGAGTGTCGGAAAGCTGCAGCACCTCGCGCATCAGTTCGATGCAGTACTGAAGGCGCGCCTTGCCGATCTTCGCGCGATGCGAGCGGCCGAGCGATTCGGTGGCAAGTTGGTCTGGAGACCAGCCCGGCGGCTTGGCGCAGGGACCGGAAGAGAAGAACGGGCGCGCCGGCTTCACGGCCGGCCGGCCAGGGGTATCGGTCATGTAGTCTCTCCTTGCAGAGAGCACGCGCGGCGTTGGGACCGCGTGGCCCGCGGCGGCCCCTAGAGACCGGCCGGGGATAGTCAAGGACGATTGCGGTTACCGCTGCAACCGGGTGCGCTATGCTGAGGAAATCCCGCGGAGATTAGGGCCCTGTTAACCATGCCGGGTGACAATTGCGCGATGACCGTCCGTCTTGCCCTGCTTGGCCTTGCCAGCGCCGCGCTCGCCGCCTGCTCGGCCCTGCCCGAACAGGCATCGCAGCGCCGTTCCGGTTCGGTCGCCTCTCCGTCGCGCGCGGCGGCGGTGCCGCGCAGTCCCGAGGTCGGGCAATGCATGGCGCGGCTCGGCCAGCTCGGGGCTCAGTATGCGCCCGTGGCCGACCGCTACGTCGACCAGGGATGCGCGATCCTCGGCACGGTCCAGCTCGCCTCCCTGCCGTCCGACGGCTCCAGTCTCGGCGTCACCAACCTGGGCCCGGTGACTTGCGAGGTCAGCCAGGCGTTCACCGGCTGGGCGCGCTACGGCGTGGACCGCGCGGCGCGGCAGATCCTCGGCTCGCCGGTGCGCAGCATCGAGACGATGGGCAGCTTTTCGTGCCGCAACGTCGCCGGCACTTCACGCCGCTCGGCCCATGCCACCGGCGCCGCGATCGACGTCGCCGGGTTCGTGCTCGAGGACGGGCGGCGGATCACCGTCAAGGCCGCGTGGAGCGGCGGCTCGGACCGCGAGCGCCAGTTCCTGCGCGTGGTGCAGGAGAGCGCATGCAAGCGTTTCGGCACGGTGCTCGGTCCCGAATACAACTCGGCGCACCATGACCACCTGCACCTCGAGGGGGTGATCGATACGAAGAGCTACTGCCGCTGACGGCGCCGGGCCAGCGCGGCCCGCTCGCTCGCGCGGCGCTCCCCGATCCGGCCGGCGATCCCCTGCTGCGCCACGCGCGACCCGGCCTCCGGTTCGGGTGGCAGCGCGGGAATGTCGAGGCTGGCGTCCATCCACAGCCGCACCGCGTCGGCCGCATGGCCCGCTCCCAGCTTGGTCATCATGTTGCCGCGATGGATCTCGACCGTGCGCGGGCTGATCTCGAGCCAGCGCGCGATCTCCTTGTTCGAGCAGCCGGCGCTGAGCAGCTCGAGCACCTGGCGCTCGCGGCGACTGAGCAGCGCGATCGCCTGCTGCGCCTCGACCTCGCGGCGCCGTCGCTCGGCATGTTGGCCGGCCTCGGCGAGGATGCCGTGCAGGGCCCTGGCGAAGCCGCCCATCTCCAGCGGCAGGGCCAGGTAGTCGAGCGCCCCGGCCTTGATCGCCGCGACGACTCGTTCGGTGGCCGGCTCGTGCGCGGCGAGCACCACGGGCAGCCAGATGCCGCGCTCGCCGAGCCGGCGGACCAGCTCTCGCGCCATGTCCGGCTCGCCGCTGTCCGCGGCGATGACTACCCCTTCGTGGGCGGGCCGGTCGAGCAGCTCGTCGAGCTCGGCATAGACTTCGGCATGGTGGCCGAGCGCGAAGGCGATGCGGGCCTGCTCGGCGCGGGAGCGGCTGTCGCCGCAGACGATGTGAAGTATTGTGCGTTCCATGTGATCAGGTTGCCCCGGGAAGCGTCGGGCCGCATTCCGAGGCCGCGCGAGTACGGTGTTATTCCTGATGTGGAGACCGCGTAATACGGCCGAACACCTAACTCGGATTAGGTCCAGTTTGGACCTAATTCCAGGATTTTCCTCTGCCAGTTCAGCTATATAGGTAGTTCTACCTAATCAGTGTCCGCTTCCTGATAGAACGAATAGTCCGGCAGCGAATGGAAAGCGCTGCGCAGCGCGTCGCTCCAGCTGGCGGAGATGGCCTCGAAGTAGGGGTCGCCGTGTTCGATGCGGCGTTCGTGCAGCGGCTTGAAGGCATCGCGCTCGATGACCAGCAGATCGAGCGGCAGGCCGACCGAGAGGTTGGCCTTGAGCGTCGAATCGAAGCTGACCATCAGCAGCTTGGCGGCATCCTCGAAGCTCAGCTTGCGGTCGTAGCCGCGGATCAGGATCGGCCGGCCGTACTTGGTCTCGCCGATCTGGAAGAACGGCGTGTCCCAACTGGCTTCGATGAAGTTGCCTTCGGGGTAGACCAGGAACAGGCGCGGCTCCATGCCCTTGATCTGGCCGGCGACGATCACCGAGGCGGTGAAGCGGCCCTTGCCGTGCTGGCCGTTGTCGTCCTGCGTCTCGCGCACGGTTTCGCGCAGCAGCCTCCCCACTTCGGCCGCGACCTGGAACATCGTCGGCAGTTCGAGCAGCGAGTTGTGGCGATCGCCGGGCGCCTTGGTGCGCTCCTCGAGCTTGCTGATCACCGCCTGCGTCGTGGCGAGGTTGCCGGCGGTCATCATCGCGATCATCCGTTCGCCGGGCTTCGACCAGTGGTACATCTTGCGGAACACCGAGATGTTGTCGACGCCCGAGTTGGTGCGGGTGTCGCTCATCAGCACCAGCCCCCGGTCGAGCACCATCCCCACGCAATAAGTCATTTTTCCGTCCCCGTCGGTTTTCCGGCCCCTCCGGAACGGGGCGCCCCGCGTTACTGTTCCGCCGACTGCTGCTCGACCGCAAGCTCCACGGTGAGGTTTTCCGCGACCGAGCCGAAGCTGATTCCGGTGATCGGCGCCGCGTCGCGATAGTCGCGGCCGGTGGCGACGCGGACGTAGCGCGGATCGGGGCTGATCCCGTTCGAGACGTCGAAGCCGACCCAGCCGAGCCCCTGGACCCAGGCTTCGGCCCAGGCGTGAGTCGCTTCCTGCTCGATGCGGTCGTCCATCATCAGGTAGCCGCTGACGTAGCGCGACGGAATTTCCAGCGCGCGCGCCGCGGCGATGAATATCTGCGCGTGGTCCTGGCACACGCCGCGGCCGGCCGCGACCGCCTCCTCCGCCGTGGTGTCGACCTGGGTGTGGCCGGTGTGGTAGACGACATGCTCGCGGATCGCGGCGGAAAGGTTGTGCAGCGTCGGGACCATGCCCTCGTCGCTGCGCGCGACCGTGGCGATCAGCTGGCGGATGCGCGTGCCGGGGCGGGTCAGCGGCGTATGGCCGAGGAACGCCCACAGCGGCAGGTGCCCCGCGTGCTGGCCGATCACGCCCGCCTTGTCCTCGGTCTCGACCGCGCCCCGGCAGGTGACGACAACCTGCTGCGCGCCCTCCAGCACCGAGACCAGCGTGACGTGGTTGTGGTGCTGGTCGTCATAGCTCAGCTCTTCGCACGCGCCTTCGTATTCCATCGTCCAGTCGAGGATCTTCTGGCCCTGCGTTTCCTTCGGCATGAGCCGCAGCCGCTGCAGCCCGTGCGCGACGGGGTCGGCGAAGCGGTAGCGGGTGGTATGGCGGATCGCGAGACGCATGCTCAGGCCTTCATCCGGTGAAGCGATACTGTTCGGCGATGGCGCTGGCGACGTCGCGGTTGCTGACGATGAAGCCGAGCAGGAACTGGTGCAGCCCATGATCGAAGATCTCGTCGATGGTCTTCCCGGTCAGCTTCTGGTCGGCGAGCCGCATCAGCTCGTGCGCCGGTCCTTCGTGCCCGTGCAACCGGGCCAGCGCCGCCAGGTTCTCGCGCATCGCCGCGTAGCAGAACGCCAGGCTGCGCGGGAAACGGTCGTCGAGGATCAGGAACTCGGCGATCGATCGCGCGTCCATCCGCCCGGCGTTGAGCCAGCGGTAGGCCCGCTCGCCGGACAGCGAGCGCAGCACGTTGTCCCATTGGCCGGTGTCGAGGGGGGTTCCGACGTAGGCCAGCGACGGCAGCAGCAGGTAGTACTTCACGTCGAGGATCCGCGCGGTGTTGTCGGCGCGCTCGATGAACGTGCCGGCGCGCGCAAAGCAGTAGATCTCGTTGCGCAGCATCGAACCGTGCGTGGCCCCGCGCGCGAGCGTCGATTCGCGCCGGACCGCGGCGAGAGCCTGATCGAGATTGGCGACGCGGACCGGGCGGGCCAGCAGCTCGCGCAAGGTCATCCAGCCTTCGTTGACCGCTTCCCACACCTCGAGCGTGATCGCCGAGCGGCAGGCCCGCGCGTTGTTGCGGGCCTCCTCGATCATCTTCAGGACGCTCTCCGGATTGCCTTTCCCGCGCAGTACGAAGTCGCACACCTGGGCGCCGGCGAAATCGTCGTGCTGGGCTTCGTAGCTGCCCCGCAGACCGAGCGTGGTCAGCACCGAGCGCCATTCCTCGGTCGCCGCGTCGCCGCCCCGGGTCAGCGACATGCGGTGCCCGGCAGCGAGCAGCCGCGCGGTGTTCTCCGCCCGCTCGAGATAGCGGTACATCCAGAAGATGCCGTTGGCGACGCGGCCTAGCATGCTCCCCTCCCGCTTGGGGGAGGGGCCGGGAGTGGGCCACTCAGCCACCCACGCACTGGCCCACCCCTAACCCCTCGCGCAAGCCGGATGGGGACCAGGAGGATGGAGTTCAAAGCGCCCATCAATCGTCGAGCACCCATGAATCCTTGGTGCCGCCTCCCTGGCTCGAATTGACCACCAGCGAGCCCTTCTTCAGCGCGACGCGGGTCAGGCCGCCGGGCGTGATCTCAATCCCGTCCGGCGAAACCAGCACGAACGGCCGGAGATCGACATGGCGCGGCGCGAGGCCGAGCTTGGTGAAGATCGGCACGGTCGAAAGCGCGAGCGTCGGCTGGGCGATGTAGTTCCCCGGATTGCCCTCGAGCTTGGCGCGGAACGCGGCCAGTTCGCGCTTGCTGGCGGCGGGGCCGATCAGCATCCCGTACCCGCCCGAGCCGTGCACTTCCTTGACCACAAGCTCGGCGAGATGCTCGGTGACGTAGCGCAGGCTGTCGGGATCGGCGCAGCGCCAGGTCCGCACGTTGGGGAGGAGCGGTTTCTCGCCAGTGTAGAATTCGACGATCTCGGGCATGAACGAATAGATCGCCTTGTCGTCGCCGATGCCGGTGCCCGGCGCGTTGGCGATGGTGATCCGGCCGGCGCGATAGACGTCCATGATCCCGGGCACGCCGAGCAGGCTGTCGGGATTGAAGGTCAGCGGGTCGAGGTAGTCGTCGTCGACGCGGCGGTAGATCACGTCGACCGGCTGGAAGCCCTGCGTGGTGCGCATCTGCACCCGTCCGCCGACGACCCTGAGGTCGCTGCCCTCGACCAGCTCGGCGCCCATCTGGTCGGCGAGGAAGGCGTGCTCGAAATAGGCCGAGTTGTAGATTCCCGGGGTCAGCACCGCGACGACCGGCTTGTCCGGCGCGCCCGGCGGCGCGCAGGCGGCGAGGCTCTTGGCCAGACGGCGCGGGTAGTTGGAGACCGGCTGCACCTTCACCCGCGCGAACAGCTCGGGGAACATCGCCATCATCGTCTCGCGGTTCTCTAGCATGTAGCTGACACCCGAGGGGGTGCGGGCGTTGTCCTCCAGCACCAGGAAATCGTCCGGGCCGGTGCGCACCAGATCGATGCCGACGATGTGGGTGTAGACACCGCCCGGCGGCGTGAACCCGACCATCTGCGGCAGCCACGCGGTGTTGTTTCGGAACAGCCGTTCCGGCAGGCGGCCGGATCGGACGATCTCCTGCCGGTGGTAGAGATCGTGCATGAACGCGTTGAGCGCGCGCACCCGCTGTTCGATGCCGCGCGACAGCCGCCGCCATTCGCCCCCTGAGATGATCCGCGGCACCATGTCGAACGGGATCAGCCGCTCTTCGGCGTCGTTCTCGCCATAGACGTTGAAGGTGATGCCCGTGCGGCGGAAGAAGCTTTCCGCCTCTCCGCCCTTGCGGCGCATCCAGGCGTCATCCTGCTCGGACAGCCATCGGTCGAACTCCCGGTAAGGTGCCCGCACCGTGCCGTCCGGCGCGCGCATCTCGTCGAACTGGGCGAAGCTAGGCGCGGTCATGACCCCCCGTTTGTGCAGTGCACCATGGCATGCCTTGTCGGTGACGCCAAGATGTCACCGCACGAAACGGATTCAGCCGCGCTCCAGTTCCGCCGCAACCGCGCGGATCGATTCGGCCGAATGCGCGAAGCCGATGTGGGTGCAGCGCAAGGCGATCGCCCGGTCGCGCTCGCCCGGGCGGCCGCAGGCGCTGCGCGCGGCGATCACGCCGTCGCGCGGGCTCCACAGCGAAACGGTTTCGACCGGCGGCTTGACCGAGACCTGCGCCTCCACCGGCGGCTGCTCGATCGAATGGCCGGTGACTAGCTGGTAGAGCTGCCAGGCGTTGTTGGCATAGGGCGAGCCCGAAAAGGGCGTCCCCATCGTCACGACCTTGGCAATCAGCTCGGGATGGCGCTTGGCCAGCTCGCGCGCGAAGATCCCGCCGAGGCTCCACCCGACCAGAACGACGTCCTGCCCGTAGCGCGCGCGAATCTGCCGCACCCGCTCCTCCAGCAGCGCGAAGTTCTTCTCGGTCGGGCCCAGGTTGAAGCCGAGGCCCCAGCGCTTGACCTCGTGTCCGGCGCGTTCGAGGCAGCGCGCCATGTAGCGCATCCGCAGCGGATGGGTGCCGAAGCCGGGCAGCAGCATCACGACGCGCGGATGCCGTGTGCGCGGCAGCACCAGCGGCGGTCGGAACCGACGCATCAGCGGTTCGAGCGGAGAGGCCAGCTCGCCCAGCAGGAGCCCGCGGTGCGGGCCGTGCGCTTCGGGGGGGCCTTTCCGGCGCATCAGCGCGAGCCGCCGGGCGATAGGGCCTGGCGTGCCCGCGCCGCGCAGGATCGGTCTTGCGTTCATCCGCTCAGGATAGGGCCGCGCCGCTTGTCAGCGCCTGAACGAGCAGTCCGAACGCGTTCGGGATCGGTCAAGCCGCGCAATCTCCGATGCGCTCAGACTGAACCCGCATCTTCATCCTGGTGTTGCCGACGTTGGGCATCTCCTGCTCCATGGCCATCGTCATGTCGGAACCGTCCGCGCGCATCTCGCCTTCCATCCACACCTTGCTCGTGCCGCCGCCCTCGCCCGGGCACTGCATGTCGGCGACGACCGTGTTGCCCGAGACGTTGAACGAATTCATCGTGCAGTCGCCTTCGGCGAGGTTCTTGACCATCTCCTCCGGGCCGTTCCCGGCGACGTCGGCCTCGGTCATGCAGAAGGTGTTTCCTTGGGCAAGCCCGCTGGCGAATATCTGCTGCATCTGCTGCTTGGCCGATTCGGGCATGCCGGGAACCTCGAACTCGAGCAGCTCGAGCGTGGCGCGGTACTGCCCCGGCTGCGGCTGGACCAGCCCGGCGGCCTCGGCCGCCACTTCATCGCCCGAAACCGCGCCGTCCCCGTCGGTATCGGCGTCCTCGCCGCAAGCGGCGAGCAGGATCGCGGCGGCCAGCGGCAGCGTGTGAATGGTGCGCATCGAACTTCCCCCTTGTCGAAACGGCCCCAAGCCGCGGTATGCCGTGCAGGCTATCAGCCCCGCGCCATGCTGCCAACGATTGCGGCCTCCCCGATTGCGATGGCGCGCCGCCGGTCCCATAATAGAACAATGGCAGAACTCGTGATCCGACGCGGGCTGGAGGAACCCGACACCTCCGCCTCCTTCACTCCGCACAAGCCGCAGCGTCCGCCCAAGTCGATGGGCGGACGGCCGTTCGAGCTGGTCTCCGAATACCAGCCGGCCGGCGACCAGCCGACGGCGATCGCCGAGCTCGTCGCCTCCGCGCGCGACGGCGAGCAGACCCAGGTCCTGCTCGGCGTCACCGGCAGCGGCAAGACCTTCACCATGGCCAAGGTGATCGAGGAGCTGCAGCGGCCGGCGCTGGTGCTCGCGCCCAACAAGATCCTCGCCGCCCAGCTCTACGGCGAGTTCAGGAGCTTCTTCCCCCAGAACGCGGTCGAGTATTTCGTCAGCTACTACGACTACTACCAGCCCGAGGCCTACGTGCCGCGCTCCGACACTTACATCGAGAAGGAAAGCTCGGTGAACGAGGCGATCGACCGGATGCGCCACTCTGCCACCCGCGCGCTGCTCGAACGCGACGACGTGATCATCGTCGCCTCGGTCTCGTGCCTTTACGGCATCGGCTCGGTCGAGACCTACTCGGCGATGATCTTCGACCTCAAGAAGGGCGCAAGCGTCGACCAGCGCGAGATCATCAGGAAGCTGGTGGCCCTGCAATACAAACGCAACGACACCGCCTTCGCGCGCGGCAACTTTCGCGTGCGCGGCGACAGCCTGGAAATCTTCCCGAGCCACTACGAGGACATGGCCTGGCGAGTCAGCTTCTTCGGCGACGAGATCGAGGAGATCAGCGAGTTCGACCCGCTGACCGGAGCCAAGGGCGTCAGCCTCGACACGGTTCGCGTCTACGCCAACAGCCACTACGTCACGCCCGGACCGACGATGAAGCAGGCCATGCAGGCGATCAGGTTCGAGCTGGAGGAGCGGCTCAAGGAGCTGCACGCCGAGGGCCGCCTGCTCGAAGCCCAGCGGCTCGAGCAGCGGACCAACTTCGACCTCGAGATGATCGCCGCCACCGGCTCCTGCGCCGGCATCGAGAACTACAGCCGCTTCCTCACCGGCCGCCTGCCGGGCGAGCCGCCGCCGACGCTGTTCGAATACCTGCCCGAGAACGCGCTGCTGTTCGTCGACGAAAGCCACCAGACGGTGCCGCAGATCGGCGCGATGTCGAAGGGCGACCACCGGCGCAAGATCACCCTGGCCGAGTACGGCTTCCGCCTGCCGAGCTGCATCGACAACCGCCCGCTCCGCTTCAACGAGTGGGACGCGATGCGCCCGCAGACGTTCGCGGTCTCGGCCACGCCCGGCCCGTGGGAGCTCGAGCAGACCGGCGGCGTCTTCGCCGAGCAGGTGATCCGCCCCACCGGGCTGATCGATCCCCCGGTCGAGATCCGCCCGGTCGAGGACCAGGTGCAGGACTGCATCGAGGAATGCCGCAAGACCGCGCAGCTCGGATACCGGACGCTCGTCACCACGCTGACCAAGCGCATGGCCGAGGACCTGACCGAGTTCATGCACGAGGCCGGGCTGCGGGTGCGCTACATGCACTCCGACGTCGAGACGCTGGAACGCATCGAGCTGATCCGCGACCTGCGCCTCGGCGTCTACGACGTGCTGGTCGGCATCAACCTGCTGCGCGAGGGGCTCGACATCCCCGAATGCGGCCTCGTCTGCATCCTCGATGCCGACAAGGAAGGCTTCCTGCGCTCCGAGACCTCGCTGATCCAGACGATCGGCCGCGCCGCGCGCAACGTCGATTCCAAGGTCATCCTCTACGCCGACCGGATCACCGGCAGCATGGAACGCGCGATGGCCGAGACCGCGCGCCGCCGCGAGAAGCAGGAAGAATACAACGCCGAGCACGGCATTACCCCGACCACGATCAAGCGCGGGATCCAGGACATCGTCGCGCATACCGCGAGCCGCGACGGGGTGCTGGTCGAGATCGACGATCCCGAGCGCAACAATCTCGTCGGCCACAACCTGCGGGCCTACATCGAGGACCTGGAGAGGCGGATGCGGGCGGCGGCGGCGGACCTCGAGTTCGAGGAAGCCGGGAGGCTGAGGGACGAGATCAGGCGTCTCGAGGCGGACGAGCTGGGCTTACCGGATGGGGAGAAGCGGGCACCGGTGGTGGGGCGGGCGAACGAGGGCAAGCCGGGGACGCGGAAGATGCGATATGGGAAGACGCAGCGGAAATGGGGACGGTAGATCACGAGGGAGCCATGACCCGCATCGACAAGCTCTATGCCAACCTGCTCGCGAACCCGGGACAGCTTCTCGCGTTCAACGATTTCGTCACGCTGATCGAAGCCTTCGGATTCCGGCACGCGCGAACGAAGGGCAACCATCGCTCCTATTCGCACCCCGACTGCCTCGGCTGCTGGTGATCCAGCCGAAAGGCAAGGAGGCGAAGCGCTATCAGGTCCGCGCATTCCTTTGATATGATCGAGGAGCACAGCCTAGAGCGCGAAGCATGAGCCAGCACCGCTACCACATCAACCTGTTCTGGTCAGCCGAGGATGAGTGCTGGATTGCCGACGTGCCCGATCTGCGTCCCTGCTCCGCCCACGGAGGCACGCCCGCCGAGGCCATCGCAGAAGCCGAAGTCGCGGTCGAATTGTGGCTGGAGACCGCAAAGGAACTCGGGCTTCCAATTCCCGAACCGCGCTATCGTCCGGCGATCTACGCCGCCCGCTGATACTGCGCGCTCCCGGGCCGCCGCCAAGCGCGGAACTTTTTTGGCTCCGATTCGGAGGCTTGGGCCCACGGCATGCAGCGATGCGCTAAAGGTCGTCTCGATGGAGCCTAACCTGCCCTCTGAGGTCGCCAACTACTTCGAGTCCGACGACGATATCGTAGACTACCTCAGCGGCTGGATGGCGGACGGGTCGCCGCGTGAGATCGCCCGTGCCCTCGGCGATGTGGCGCGGTCAAAGGGTATCACCGACGTTTCTCTTAAGACGGGGGAAAGGCGAACGCTCTACCC
>Ga0307505_10000599_pt1 | contig 38068 bp, 35 predicted proteins | sample 23_S_MG_FD_202183 | JGI IMG/M metagenome (GOLD analysis project Ga0307505, IMG submission 202183) | Soil microbial communities from Populus trichocarpa stands in riparian zone in the Pacific Northwest, United States - 23_S | ecosystem: Environmental > Terrestrial > Soil > Riparian zone > Trees...
CTCATATCAACTTATCCCAGAGGCAGAGTTTGATTCGGTTAAAAAGTTTCTCCGCAATTGGTATGTGCGGCTATCGGGGGCGGGTGTACCCGTTCCTGGTATCTTTGAACAACCCAGCCAAAAACGCTTGCTGTAAAAGGGAAAAATGGACAGTCAACGCTCAGAACACAAAGTAGTTCTCCCCGACGAGGTCTGGAGTGAAACACTCATTCAGGCCAGGCTAGAACAAAAAACGGCTAGTGAGATCTGCGAATATGTCTTACGTTACTATACTCAGCTATCCGTAGAAGAAAGGCCGGCCATCCTGTTCCCCCGTGCTTCTGGTCAACAACGCTCTATTTATATTGAGCAACAAGTTTGGCTGGATCTCATCACCTGCAAAATCAAAGAGCGACGGCCTATTAGTGCTATTTTGGAGCAACAGTTACGCGCTTATCTGGGTTTGCCATGACGCCTGAACCCTGGCCGTTTACCAGCGTTGTCTTGTCGCACAGGTGGAATCACATTCAGGGAGAAGGTTTTCATCCACCCCCATCGCTTATAAATCAGACGTCTGATGGAGGCACAATCATCTATATCGAACCGTCGGTGGTGGCAGGTCAGGAATACCAGGAGACTTTTGCTCCTCTGGAAAACAATCAGGATAATAGGCTCATGTCCCATCATGTCTCTGAAACAGATTTAGACACGGTCGCCATCGCCGCCCAACTTCAGGAAACAGAATCGGGAGTTATTACCCAAATCGCCCGCATTCTGGAACGGATGGGGAGTGAATTTGTCCAGACCGTCCTGGCCGATACGCTCCGCCTCGAAGCGGAAGGGGGTATGCTCACCGAAGACAAACAACGTCGCCGCACGCCAGGGGGTGTCTTCTTTTACCTGGTTCGCGGCCGCGTTTCCCCCGAAGACCGGAAAGCCTTGTTCCCCATCCCCCGACGCCCGGCTAAACCCGCACTCCCAGCCACTATCACCCTGAGTGATGCGGAACGGCTGGCCCTTTACAATCAAATAAAAGCCCATCTCGGAGTGGCAACCAACATGAAACTCACCCTCATTGGCCGACCGGCCAAAATCCTCAAACGAGATACGTTCGTGGTTGTCACTCTCGCCAGCCGCGAACCCCCGGCCTTACCCAAAGGTCTGCCCGAACTCCCCAGCGAGGAGCCGACTGTTTATCTCGTCTACATCGCCAGCAAACAGTGGCGCAAAGTGGAAGAGTCCATCCAGAACCCCGAAGATAAGCTCATCATTGAAGGCTACCCCTATAACGACAAAAAAATGGGCGTCATCGGGGTACTCACTCAATCCGTGACAACAGTTAACCTACAACGGGCCAAAAAAGAGGCCGACAAAAAGAGCGAACCCGCCTGACACGACCCCTTACCGGATGAACAGAAAGCAACGACAGGTCCTATTCTCCCAAGACCTGTCGTTGTTCATTTCTTCAAGCCGCTTACATGGCAACTTCTGCCTCATGTAAGTTCGTAATTGCGGCCGCGACAGTAACGTACTCTGCTTTTCTGTCTGATACTGCCGGAACGCCTCAACTTCAGCTGCATTCGTCCTGTCCACCAACACGCCATTCCGATAGCGCAACGGCTGTTCATCCGCTCCATACATAAAGAGCCTCGGCCATAGCTGTGACCTTGGGGTGCGCTGTCCCACCTATTTGCTGGCTCAGTTCCGTTATTTAATGGATTCTACAATAAGAGGTCAACTCGGCGCAGGAGTTGGGCATTAATCGCCACTACGATAGTGCTGACGGACATAACCAAAGCACCGACGGCGGGTGGCATATCAAAGCCGACGGGAGCCAGAAGAATGGCGACGATGTTGTAACCAGCCGCCCACCAGATATTCTGCACCATCTTGCGCTGGGTAGCCCGGCTCAAAGCGATTATTTTCACCACATCCAGAGGATTACTCTGTACCAGAATCAACCCGGTCCCACACTGCTGGCAGCAGCATCTGATGTGGCCCATCCGGTATGGCGAGGAACGGCTATTGGAGTTTACCGACTGTGGTGCGATATGGGGTTTGCCCTGTGTGGTATTTTGGCGGGTTTGCTGGCCGATGTTTTTAATTTGTCTGTGGCTATCGTGTCCATTAGGGTACTTACTTTTTTGTCTGGTCTGGTTGTGCTTACCGTGATGCGTGAAACAGTGCCAAGCTCCCAAATACCTCGACACGCCAGTTCATGAAAATGAGCCGGGTTACTGCTGCATCGCACGGAAGGATGGTTTGTACCGCGGCCGCGTATGCTGTTTTCTTTCGTCCTCTGGGTGCGTTTCAGTATCCCCCATTTGTAGCAAGGCTTTTTCCTCAACAAGTTAACCATCCTCGCTGAGCAGTCGGCAAAGTTGTCTAATCCTTGCGAACTGTTTGCGGTTTACTAAAATCGGATTTTCCCTTCATCATATCCAGACCACCTGGAACCGTTCAGCCCCTGCTTGTTCGGACGGTACCAGATCAATTTTTCCGATTTACTTCCCAGATAAAATCTTCTTCATGGTTGTTTTTGCTCTTGTAATTTAGGTGTCCCTAAATTACAATGTAGCATTGCTAGCGGGCTGTCGGAAAAGCCGGGTTTTACTGTTAGACAGCACAAGTCATTCGCGTGAATAATGGTCTCTCAAGGTCAAAAACCCAGGCTCTTTGGACTTCTCCGACAAACTACTAGTTAGCAGGCTCAGGGAGAACAAAAATGAAGCATGATAGATCTCAACTGTCAAGACGTGACTTTCTTAAACTTGGTACATTGGGGACGGCTGGAATTGCCGGTCTAGCCGGGCTGCGGGCACTGTTTCAACCCGCGCGCGCCCAGGAAACCCCCACCCAATCAATTCCCCACGGTCATAACGGGTCTGGCACGGTTGGCGAGGTAGACCACGCCGCCAATGGCTTCGACCCGATGGAAATTTTGACCGATTTCGATTATGGAGAAGTGAAGCAGGAAGGCGACCGTACCGTGCGCGAGTGGAACATCATATCTATCAACAAGGAGTTTGAGATTGCCCCAGGTCTTGTATTTCCGGGGTGGGTGTATGGCAGCCAGACCGCGGCCGCGTCCCGGCGTGCGGGCCGAATCGTTGGGCAATGCCCCGGCCCCACCCTCCGCTGCGTCGAAGGCGAACGCCTGCGCCTCAACTTCCTCAACGGCTCCGATCATCCCCACACCATGCACTTTCATGGCATTCACTCCGCCATGATGGATGGTGTCGCTGGCGTTGGTCGTGGTGTCATTGAACCGGGTGGCTCTTTTATCTACGAATTTGACGCTAAACCGTTTGGCTGCCACCTTTACCATTGCCATGCGTTACCCCTCAAACGCCATGTCCACAAAGGGTTGTACGGCGCGTTCATCGTAGACCCGGATCCCACCAAATACAGCGGTGAGGAGCAGATCAAGGCCCGTTCTCGCAACCATCAATACGACGAGAACCAATCGGTTCAGGAGATGGTGATGGTCATGAATGCATTCGATACCAATTTCGACGGCGATAACGAGGTGTATGCCGCCAACTCTATTGCCTTTGCCTACATGAACCAGCCCATTCACATTCAAAAAGAGAAGTTACAACGCCTTTATCTGGTGAATATCACCGAGTTTGACCCGATCAACTCTATCCACATTCATGCCAACTTCTTTGATTACTACGATCACGGCACGACCCTGCAACCTACCCTGAAAACGGTAGACACTATCATGCAGTGCCAGGCACAACGTGGCATTCTAGAATTTACCTTCGCTGATTTTGAGCCGGGGCTGTACATGTTTCACGCTCATCAGAGCGAGTTTACCGAATTAGGCTGGATGGGATTTTTTAATGTGACGGAATAGGGCCTAAGAACGTTGCAGAGTTGCAGAGTTGCAGAGTTGCAGAGTTGCAGAGTTGCAGAGTTGCAGACAGCGAGGGTACTTTGCCACCTTGCCGCGTTGCAACTTCTGAAGGAATGAATCATGCAAAACACAAACACTACCGCTAAAACGCCCCGCTGGATCATGGCATTGCTGCCCCTGGTGCTGTTGATCCTCTTGGTCGTTGCTTTTTTGACACTGAATCCGCTTCGTTTTTTCACAGGGGCTTTTCCGCCACTGGAAGAACTGACTATCCAACAGGTTCGTTTTCCCGCTGAGGGCATGATTGAACTGGATGTTATCAATGGTGGCCCGGACCCTGTGACCATTGCTCAGGTGTTAGTGGATGATGCGTACTGGCAGTTCACAATTACGCCGGATAATGAACTCGGCCGTCTTGAGAAAATCACGATTTATCTAACCTACCCCTGGGTAAAAGATGAACCGTTACCGATCACCCTGATCACAGGCACGGGCGTCACATTTACAGCCGAAGTAGATGTAGCGGTTCTAACGCCTCAAGTTGAGGGCCAGACTATTTTTGCTTATGCCCTCCTGGGTATTTATGTGGGTGTCATTCCCGTCGCATTAGGGATGTTGTGGTTTCCCTACATGCGAAGTCTGGATCGCCGCTGGCTAAATGCCGTCTTAGCCCTTACCATCGGCTTGCTGCTGTTTTTGTTTTTAGACACGATTTTAGAAGCGTTGGAATTGGCGGCAGAAGTGCCGGGGGTGTTCCAGGGCGTGCCGGTTGTGTTCCTGGGCACGTTGTTCAGCCTGGGCATTTTGCTGGCGGTCAGCCAAGGGCAGGGGCAAAGTTCACCACTTGGGATTGCCACGTTAATCGCGCTGGGAATTGGTCTGCATAACCTGGGAGAAGGGCTGGCGATTGGGGCGGCGTTTGCCACGGGCGCGGCCGCGCTTGGTTCTTTCCTCGTTGTTGGCTTCACACTGCACAACATCACCGAAGGGGTAGGTATTGCCGCCCCCCTCTTACGTGGCGAAAAACCTCGTTTACTCACCTTCATCGGACTGGCTCTGCTGGCCGGTGGCCCGGCCATTTTGGGAACCTGGATTGGCGGGCTGGCCTTTTCGCCCTTCCTGGCAACGTTGTTCCTGAGCCTGGGAGCCGGGGCCATCTTGCAGGTCATTTGGGAAGTAGGCAAACTCCTGGTACGCGAGGCCCGGCAGCACTCTCAAGGAGCATTTTCCTGGCTGAACTTTGGCGGAATGGTAGCGGGTGTTCTGATCATGTATCTGACCGCGTTTTTGGTGAAATTCTGAGTACATCACGGATGCTGCCTGGTCCTCTGTCAACGTGTTACCAACGCACGAACCAACGCACGAACCAACCCACCAACCAACGCACGAACCAACCCATGAGCCAACCAACATGCCAGCCACGCATGAACCATCGCATGAGACTGACATGACGATTTAAAGCAGGTTTTTCTTAGGGCATTTCAAAGGGCGAGGTGGGTGTATCGGAAATGTCGTTGCGGCCGCAGGCCATCAGCCATACCAACGGAAACAAGAGTAATAAAATTGTCTTGGGCGATAGCAACATGAATGCTCCTTGTTTGTTTTTAATTGTTCTCAACCTGCGGCAACTGCGGCCGCGTAGACATTCGTCATACGATCTCGGTGATTGATTCCCTACCTATATCTCCCAAACTAACCGATGGCAATAAATTCGCGTGCTGTTATCCTTGACAGATGCCCCGTGTGTTTCTAGCCGACAGCCAGAATGTAAGGCGTTCAGCCCTTCGGCTCTTCTTAATGGAGTTGAAAATGTAGGTCGTGGGTGAAGTAGTGGATTGGGTGACAACATTGGCCCAGGCCCCCGCCACCAAGCCCGGTCTATTGCTGGTGGCCTGGGCTTTTACTCCCCGATGAACCCTCATTAGCTTTACAGAAACTGCGCCTGGCTTGCCCTGAGGCCAAAGGTCATTGTTCTTTTTAGCGATTTAGATGTCCGGCGACAGGAGACTCTCTCAAGCGGAGCGGATTACTTTATCAGCCACTCGAATATGCCAGACAGGGTTGCCGAACAGCTAATGATCGCGACCGCGACTGTTGGCACGCAAACACTTGATTGATGAGCAGATATTAGAACGGCTACTGGCGCCTAATCTGGAGCGTGCGGCCGCGCGAGGGGCAAACGCATGACACCTGAACTTGTAACCAAAACAAATTTAACCTGCCCGACCTGCGGCTTTGTTGAGGCCCTGGACATCCCCCACAATTACTGACTGGCCTTTCATACGTGTGCCAGGTGTGGTGCTAGACTGCGGCCGCGACCAGGCGATTGCTGTGTCATTTGCTCATACACTAAACATCATTGCATTAGTAAACAACTTGAAGCCCTGACTCACCCCCGTAATCCTTGAACCAAACGAAACGGTATTATTACTGTTCGGTATCATGTACAGGGATGGTGCTCAGCCAACCATTGGCATTTGTGCGTAGCAACAGTTGGGCCACGACCCCTAACACGGGCAGTTCAATAAGTGGGCCTATAACCAGGGCCAGGGCAATTAACGGTTGTTCTGGAAAAGCAACCAGAGCAATAGCCAAAGCAATGGGCGAGTTACGGGCCAGCGTGGTGCAACAGAGCGCGGCGTAATCAGCATAACTCAGCCTGGTCAGGCGAGCTGCCCAATAAACCAAAGCAAAGTTCACGACGAAAAAGAGCAAAACAGGGGGCAGGAGTGCCAGGACAACAAGCGGGCTTTCCAATAACGCCGCGCCCTCTGAGGCAAACATAGCCGTAATAGCCAACCCCAGAAATAAAATCTGACCCGGCTGTATTTTGGGCAATAATCGTCTTTCTAACCAGTCCACCCCCTTCCAGTGCAAGAGCAAACGACGTAGGAGAACGGCTGTTAGCAAGGGCAGAAGCAGTACCACGATTACGCTTCTAACCAGAACTGACCATTCCAGCGGAATCAATGTTCCCGCCAACAATAGCAGATAAAGCGGTAATAGAAGCAGTTGCAGGAATAGATTCCAGGGTAATAAAGCTGTTCCCAAGGCCACGTTACCACGGGCAATATTGGTAAATACCAGATACCAATCGGTGCAGGGGGTGACCATTAACATGATCAGTCCCAACCACAAAGCAGGTTGTTGGCGCAGAAAAATCCAACCCAACAGCCAGGCAAAAAGGGGATTCCAGACAAAGTTAATGAGTAGACTTAAACCCGTAACTTTGCCATGCTTAAATGCGGCCGCAATCTCTCGTAACGGCAACTGGATGAAAACGCCCAGCAGCATCAAGAGGAGAAAGGGCAAGATGAATTGCCCGGCTTGTTCGGCAATTTGCGTTATTTGACTCATGGCCAGCCCGATCAAAACGGCGGCCAGGATGATCAGTGACTGGAACTTTTCCAGAAAACTCATGTCATATACTCTTTACGGGAGTTTAGAGCGAGAGGAATGAGCTAGAGAGATATTACTCCAGAAAACCCTCTAGCTCTCACTCTGAACTCTAAACTCAATTCTCTTCATCAACAAAGGGTTTTTATCTCTTTTTCAGCAAAGATACCGGGAAGAACATGATTGTCAAACCGGCGTCGTGCGTTTGATTTGCCGTATGATTGGCTGTTCTTGCGCCACCTTTAGGATGGTTTGCCATAATGAAACAGCCTGGGCAGAAGCCGGAATATGGTTTAGTTCCAGGTGGATCGCCTGGTGGTTGGGAAATACCAGGGTTGGTGTTCCAAAAATATGATGATTCGCCCCGCCCTGTTGATGGCTTAACAGAGCCTGTGGCGCTAACTGAGGATTATGCCAATCCGTTTGAAACTGCACGACATCCAGGCCAGCGGTTGCGGCCGCGCCCAAAAATGTCTGTTCATCCCCCAGTTCCCGGTGTTCTTCATGTACCAGGCGCATCAGAACCTCATGGAACCGCTGAAAAACAGGCTCACCTTGAGCCGCGGCCGCGCTGGCCGCCATAAAACCCCGCCGTTCCGAATTGGCGTCCGCCCAGGTGTTCTCCAATAGCCTGGATCATCACCCATCTGAATGGCAAATGGTCGCCAGCTGACATCAAACGCGACACCCGCTTGCTCAACCTGTTTAAGCCAGGCAAAAACAAGATAACTATCACGGCAGGCATAGCTGAAGAAAACATCAAGTTGCATAAGACTACCTGCAATTTACGCCCGATAATCCTCTTATGGATGTTCTGCCGACAGTGGGATAGCCTTATTGATCGCTCCCGCCAGAACCGGTGCTGTCTGAGCGATCACCTCATCCAGCTCATCATCCGGGCCAATCTTCATCAACCGCATGGGCACCACCTGGGTCAAATCCTTCCACACCGTCTGCATAAACCCTTTCACTTCGGCACTCCCAGTAAACCGTAACCAGAATGGCCCACCGTTGGGTTCCGCTTCCAGGGCAAAATGATAAAAAGGACAGCACTGCCGTTCGTGCTCCACAAAATGGGCCAGGGCCATGAACATACCCGGTTGGTTGGGAAATTGAAAAGCATAACCATCGGGTAATTCCCGTGCCTGCTGTACAGCACGAAATAGCTCAGGCATTGCGGCCGCTAACTGTGCCCGCTCCCCCGCCGGAAAAACGGTTAAATCACACACAATGGGCTGATCATAGTCGCTGTTGGGGTTCATATGAGGAATCTCCTAAGAATGTTTTGCCTCAAGCATAGTGGCTGAGGCGAGTTGATCGCTTGTTTTGGCTAGCTGTTTAGACGGTGCTTTTTGTTTCAGCCAGCGCCAGCCTAAAACAAAACTGACAACGGATACCAACGTCAGTCCCCCATAGACCCAGCCCAGGTGGGCTGATAGCCAGACAGCGACCGGTGTTCCAGCTAACAGCACCAAAAGCAAAGGGACATACAAAGGCGTGCAGCAAGGGCTGGTCAAACAAGCAACCCCAAACAGGATCCCACTTTGTATTTTGCTACGTAAGCTTGAATTCTTATGGGAATTATTTGAGGCTACTAATTTAGCCGTCTCTTCCTGATTGGAGCTGCCGCACCCACACGCGGATGTTGTACCATTCTCCACAATACAAATGGCTGTCCCATCTTCAGTCGTACGGCAACAACCAGATGTTGATTCTATCGCTGGCAAGAGTAAGGTGTTTGTTGTGTTTTCTATATCTGTCATGATCAATTCCTTAGTTAGGTTGCGCTGCGGCTCTCTCCATCAGCGCCGCCATCGTAGGGGCAACCTGGTCTACAAATGTTTCTAGCATGTCATCATCAGCCGGAGCACGTTGAATATTGTCTGCTGCACCGCGCATATCTAGCAGACCAGCCCGCAAAGCTTCTTTATAACCTTCGCTCCCTGTCATTCGTAACCAGATGGCCCCACCATCTGGTTCAATCTCCACAGCCAGCCCTTCAAAGGGGCAGCATAACTGCTCATACTCAATGAAATTAGCCAAAGACTTAAACCGGCCAGGTTCATTCTGAAATCTAAAGGCGTATCCATTAGGTAGGTCTTGTACATCTTGGGCGGCCTGAAAAATTTTTGGGGCGGCCGCGAGATGTTGTTCACGTACTTCAGCGGGAATAGCCGTTAAATCACATACAAACGCTCGCTCTTCATTCTGATTCATGGTGTTACCTCTTTCGGTTTACTAGGAAAGCAAACTACGATTTGCTTTCAATAATGGAAATCTTCAGCTAGAATGAATTGTAGAACTTAAAGTTAACTTGATGTCAAGGGGTGATTTGATGCAAACATGGCAGATTGGCGATATTGTCAAAAAATCCGGTGTGCCCGCTTCCACCATCCGTTATTACGAACAAATTGAGCTATTGCCCCCAGCCTGGCGAAGGAATGGTCGCCGGTTCTATGATGACGCCGTGTTACAAAAGCTAAGGATCATCCGTCTGGCCCAACAAGCTGGATACTCAATCGCCGAGATTCAAATGCTGGTCCATGACTTTCCGGCCGATGCGTCCCCCTCAACGCGTTGGCAGGTTTTAGCTCAGCAGAAGCTCAAAGAATTAGATGAACGAATGAAGGATCTTCAGGCCATGAAGGGTCTTTTGGAGCAAACGCTACAATGCCAGTGTGCCAGCCTGGAAGAGTGTGCTACGGACGAGTACAACGAGGGCGGGAGCGCCAAGGCGCAGCTGAATTGCTGAGGGTATCCCTACACAAGGCTGAGAGACAGTCTTATATTTCCTCGATCATCTCGACTGGCCCCACACCCTAACGGATGAGCAGATTTCAGAACGGCTCCTGGTGCTGAATTTGGAGCGTGCGGCTGCGTAGATATTCGTCATGCAGGCTCAGCGATTGATTCCTTACCAATATCCCCTAACTGGCTGATAGCTTATTCCCCAACTGGCGGATAGCAACACGTTAGCGTTCCGTTATGCTTAGGGGATGGCTCGTGTGTTTCTAGCCGATAGCCAGAATGAAGCGCGTTCAGCCCTTCGACTCTTCCTCATGGAGTTGAAAATACAGGTCGTGGGTGAAGTGGTGGATTGGGTTACAACATAGGCCCAGGTCCTCACCACATCGCCCGATACGTGATCTGAATTGATAGGCTGACCGCGGCTCCTAACAGCAAAAAACACCAGATCGGCGATACGGCAATTGGCCTGTGGGCAACAGGCCAATTGACTGTCACGCCTGTTTAGGATGCTAATTACCATATTAGCTATGGCAAGCAAGGCTGAAACGCCCCTATCCATGCCAAAGTCGAATTGATGTAATCTTGATGAATGGAGGAACAACAAATGAAAAGATGGTTTCTTATCCTGCTAATCGTCGTTGTAATCGCGGTTTCTGCCGTCTCAATCGTTGCGGCCAGTGGCGCACCTGTAGGGGGTTGCCCAGATAATATCCATCTTCACGAGGTGATGGATCCCGACCATAACCACGGAGATCCCCATCAGCATGTTGGGAACGATCAGGATCAAAATGGAGATGGTTGGATTTGCGTCAAACATGTCAGTGTGAATGGCTCTATCCATGTTCATACTGATAATAACATTCCCCTGCCTTGAGCAGGCGGATGGGGAGTGACTAAAGACAAAGGGATGGTATAACAGAGGGAATGAATCAATGTCCCCACGGCCAAAATTTTGATTGCCAAGATGACATATAACGGTATCGTTTATGCCTTTTGTTACTATGGCGAGCTGACCGAGTGACCTATACTAATAACCTTGACCGTTGAAAAGGGGGGGAATGCTCCCCCTTTTTTTATTCTCAAGAAAGTTCAAATCGGAACGCCCCCACAATCAACACCCCTTCCCTTTAACCCTATATGGGATGCCTGGACAGTTGCGTATCCTGTTTTCACTTTTGCGGTTAAACCTATAAGAGAAGGAGAATATCAACATGACCCACAGCACTCGTTTTGTGGTGGCCTTTTTATTGGTTATTGTGCTCATTGGTGGCTGGGGATTAACAACGGCTTCAGCCGCTGCTCTACCCGGCGATGCCTTGTATCCGGTGAAAACTGGCCTGGAAAACCTACGCCTGACCTTCACCAACGACCCCGCCGCCCAGCAACGGTTACAAGAAGAGAGAGAAACTCGGCGTCAAGAAGAAGTGCGGGCTTTACTTCAGTTAGGTCAGGAAGCTGATGTGCATTTCAGTGGTATTTTGTTAGAGAAGACGGCCACGACCTGGAACGTGGGAGGATTGCCGGTCACCCTGGATAGCAATACTGAAGTGATTGGCCAACCCACAGTTGGAACCCTCATTAACGTTGAGGCACGAACGCTGGCTAATGGAACGCTGGTGGCTTCCAGGCTAAAGGTGGCAGAGTTGACAGATGAATCGCCGGTTGATCATCCAACACCTGAACCATCACATACACCTCAACCGATCCACGAACCGACCCACATGCCTACCCACCAACCCACGCATGAACCAACTCACATGCCCACACACCAACCAACGCATGAACCAACTCACATGCCCACACACCAACCAACGCACGAACCAACTCACATGCCCACGCACCAACCAACGCATGAACCAACTCACATGCCCACGCACCAACCAACGCATGAACCAACTCACATGCCCACGCACCAACCAACGCACGAACCAACCCACATGCCAGCCACGCACCAACCCACGCATGAACCAACCCATATGCCCACGCACCAACCCACGCACGAACCAACCCACATGCCAGCCACGCATGAACCACCACATGAGACTGACCATGACGATTAAAGCAGGTTTTTCTTAGGGCATTTCAAAGTTTGTCGGGAGTGCAATGACCATTGGGTGATGTGTATAAGTTCTATACCTTACGCAATATGCACTATGTTTCCGGCAAAACCTGCGCCAATTCATCCATTAACTCCTGGGGCGAGACTGGCCCACCTAAAGCTGCCACTATCTTTCCTTCACTATCCAGGACAAACGTCCAGGGTTCACTACTCAGATTCCATTCGGCGACCTCATCTGCCTGCACCAGAGGGTTAAATTCCTTGTAAATCTCCAGGTGGATGTAATTAACCTTATCGCCCATCTGCCGATACACCTCTTCTACTGAACCGACTACGGGGACACAAATGGCCGTTTCGCAAAAGGCGGGTGTGGCAAAGGTCACAACCGTAGGTTTGCCAGAGTCTAAGGCCTCGGCGACAGTCATCTGATAAAGGCCCGGAACCGGGTTTTGTCCAGATGTGAGCTTGCTAATGTCTGGTTCGGTAGCCAGGGTGCGGTTCTGGCTGGCTGGCGGCCGCGTACCCACCGCTGGGAGCCGGCTTTCCTCGGTCACCGCGATGACAAACTGAGTTTGAGTTACTGTGCCATCCACCAAAGTAACCGTCGCCCCAAACCCCCAATTGCCGGGCCGAGGAATCTCTGGACGCACAATCCAATAGGGCACAGCGTAATCATTGTAACCCGTGGCATTCCCCTGCCATACTTCCACTGGGTCACCCTGGCTTAAATCAAACACCTGGATGGTGACTGTCTGGGCTGTTGCCACGGTCGCGGGGCCATCGTAGAGTACGAATGGGACGCGGGGTTGCCCTATAGCAAAATCATCGGTGACAACAAAAGTCTGGAGAGAGGACGGTCCGTCAATTTGCACGGGGCTGATTGTCGGGCTGGTTGCGGTAGGCGAGGTGGGTGTATTGGAAGTGTCGTCGCGGCCGCAGGCCATCAGCCATACCAAAGGCAACAAGATTAATAAAACTTTCTTCGGCAATAGCAACATGAATGCTCCTTGTTTGTTTTCTAATTGTTCTCAACCTGCGGCAACTGCGGCCGCGACGCGTATGTTGCCTGCTTTCCTCACTGAGGTCCGCTGGCGGTGACATACCCGGCTTCTTGCCAAGCAGCAAAGCCCCCGCGAATCGCCTTCACGTTTGTATAACCAAATTCCATCAAGATAGTAGCCGCACGGGCACTTGATTCTTCATTCGGTCAAGTACAATACGTAATAATTTCCACGTCTTGTGGCAGTTCCTGGTAGCGGGTGGTTATCTCACCCAAGGGCATAGAAATAGCGTTAGGTATATGAGCCGCTTCATAAGCCGACTGATCCCGCACATCAACAAAAATGGCCGTTCCTGCGTCATACCGTTTTTCTGCCTGATCCAGGGCAATCCGCTCCACTTCAGGCAAAGGGACGCCCGCTTCATCGTGAGAATCCGGTAAGGTGATCACCGGAGTTGGATCGGGACGGTTAAGCGCGAACATCAGGGCTGCAGCGACGAACAGGATAACGCCAATGAGTAAACCAACCGTGGCAGGCGTGAAAAATCGCTGGGCATTCTGTCGAGGACGTGGCGTTTGCCTGCGGACATTATCGCGTGGCGCACCACAGGAACGGCAGAAACGCTCATCTGGCTCCAGCCTGGCACCGCATCGCGTACAAGAATTGTCAGACATAAATGTAATCCCTCCAGTTTAGCAGGTAACGAACCCTATTAAGGTCCCGTATCTAGGTAGGTCGAACATGTCCCTATTCGGTGACAGTGATGGTGGCTGAGTCGCCATCTTCCAAATCCTGATGCTCGCCATTGGCCAGACGGACGGTGATGGTGTATTCGCCTGGTTCTAGCCCGCGAATGACATCGCGGGTGTTCTTGTCAATAACCATCGCATATTCCGTGTCGTCAACGTATAGGTGCCAACGGTTCCCATCCTGGCCTAAAGGAAAGTTTTCCACCTCAATTTCAACCTTGATTTCGTCGGCCACTGTGAAGGTGGTTCCATCGCTGGGAGAAATGAGACGGATGACAGCCCCGTTGTTAGGTACCGTGCTAGTTTCCTCGCTGCCTTCGTGTTCGGTATTGTCTTCAGTCTCATTATGTTCGCTGTTAACATTATCGTGTTCGTTGTCGGTGAGGTTGGTCCTGTTGCTGGCAGAGCACGCGGCCGCGAACAAGGCAACAGCAATAAGTAAGAAAAGCAGTAGCAGTCTGCGTAACATGATATTCTCCTGATGAGTAGTGGGACTGTACTCGTGTCCCTATTTTTTGCGTAATAAGCTAACCAGCCCTAAACCCAGCCCCAAAACCCCCGTGCCAATACCGACAAAAGCCAGGGTACGGGCCTGTTGCAGTTGTCCGGTCAGGGTGATGATTTGCTCATTGAGAGCCAGGGTGTCCGGGGGTGCTTCGGGAAATTGCAGGCGCGCGGCCGCGAACACTTCTTCCGGTTCTGTTGTCAATTCCACCTCTGTCTCCCCAATCGTACCCGACAAGCGTAGGTTGAACTGACCGCGCACGGTGGGTATTAGATCCAGCGTATATTCACCTGGTATGGTGGTGGGGTCGAGGTTGCCACTGAATGTTTTAGCCCCATAAATAACCTCAGCATCCAGTGTAGCCTCGACGCCAACAACTGGCTCACCCGTGGCGTCCTCGGTCACAATGAGCAGAATGGCATTCCGTTCGCCGACGATGGGTGGTTCGTTGACCCAACCAACAACTAAATCATAAGGCCCGATTTTAGTGCTACCATGAGCGAAGATTGTTGTCACCGTCACTAACCAAATCCAGGCTAACATAAAACCAGAGAGAATCAGAGTAAGAACGCGTCTGGATAGCATAATCATCTCCTATATTATAATTTGATGCTTACAAAACATGGCCCAACTAAGGACTCATCTCCATACCCGCATGATCCATAGGTAGCGAATCGGGCATAGGGGCAGATCCCTTTTGTTGTAGTAATTCCTGCATATAGGCAATCTCCGCTGTTTGGGAGTTTACGATAGTTTCAGCCAGCAATCTCACTTGTGGCTGCTCTGTACGTTCTAATGCTCCTTGCGCCATGATAACGCCGCCTTGATGATGGGGAATCATAAGTTGCATAAACAGAATATCGGCCTCCACACCTTGCAAGGTTTGTAACCGATTGACACTATCACGTGTCGCCATACCCGGCATAGGGCCATCCATTGGCATATCCATCCAGGCCATAGACGCATCTCCTCCGGCAAAAGAGTGACCCCACAAATCCAACCAACCTAACATCATGCCAATCTGCCCTTGCTGGGTTATGAAGATGTCTTGAGCCAGAATACGCATTGTTTCGTCTTCCGTGCGGTTGAAGAGCAAAACGGCCATTTCGACAGCCTGGCCATGGTGAACCATCATATCGCGGGCAAAGCCAACCTCGGCAGAATCGTCAGCCGGTATGGGTTTACGGGTGTAACCAACCCAATAACTGCCCACAATTAACAAGAGTCCAACTGCAAGAACAGCTAACCACGTCATTGGTTGGGTCGTTGGTTGAACCGGGGACATTTCTACTTCAGGTGCTTTTTGTTCAATCACGGTCATTTTTCCTTGGTTGTATGGGTGAAATCTTTATAGTTCAGTAACCGTAAGGCGTTGAGTACGACCACAATCGTACTCCCTTCATGCAAAATCACGGCTCCGCTCAACTGCACCAGTCCCAGGACTGAGGTGAGGATGAGCAGACCGATCACGCCTAGAGAGATGGCCAGGTTTTGCCGAATGATGGCGCGACTGGCCCGGCTAAGACCAACGGCAAAAGGAAGTTTGCCCAGATCGTCGGCCATGAGGGCAATATCGGCCGTTTCCAAAGCGACTGCCGTACCGGCTGCGCCCATAGCAATGCCGACAGTGGCCGAAGCCAGGGCTGGTGCATCGTTGACCCCATCCCCCACCATGGCTACGGAGCCATACGTTTTGAGGAGTTCCTGAATGATAGTGAGTTTGTTTTCGGGCATAAGTTCGGCGCGGACATCGGTAACGCCCGCTTCCCTGGCGATTTGTTGGGCAACATCGCTGTTATCACCCGTGAGCATGATGAGTTTTTTCAACCCGGTGCTCCGTAGTCGCTCCAGAGTTTCACGAATGCGCGGCCGCAACGTATCTGCCAGTCCTAAAACACCCAAAAAACGGCCATTCTGGCTGACCGCCATCGTGGATTTGCCTCTTTTTTCCAAATCATCCACAACCTGCACGATACTCTGGTCTAGTGCATGCCCAGCCGTTTCCTGAAATAGTTTGAGTGAACCAATAAGAACCGGCAGACCATTCACCCGGCTACGGACACCGCGACCAGGCACGTTTTCCAGCCCCTCGGCTGAGGGTAAGCTTAGACCCTGTTCTTGGGCCGTACGGACCACCGCCTGCGCCAGGGGATGGTTCGATTGTTGTTCCACTGCGGCCGCGACGCGCAATAATTCTTCACGGTTCACTCCCTCTAGCGGAACAATATCTGTCACCCGAAACTTGCCTTCTGTGAGGGTTCCGGTTTTATCTAGAGCCATCACCTGTAAGCTACCCAAATTTTCCAGATGAACACCCCCCTTGATGAGCACCCCGTTGCGCGCGGCCTGGGCAATGCCTGTCAGAACTGTTGCCGGTGTGCCTAAAGCCAGGGCACAGGGAGAAGCGGCGACTAATAGAAGCATGGCCCGGTAAAAGCTATCTTGAAAGGGCATCCAATTAAGTAACGGTGGCAGAAGCGCTACTAATACGACGACCAGCAGCACTGCCGGGACGAATTTGGCCGTAAACCGCTGGGTGAATTGTTGTGTCGGGCTTTGTTGGCTTTGGGCTTCGGCTACCATCTGCATCACCCGACTCAAGGTATTATCTCGAGCCAGGCGAGTCACGCGCACTTCGAGGGCTGCTTCCTGATTGATGGTCCCGGCGAACACTTCATCCCCTTCAGATTTGGTGACAGGGGCACTTTCACCGGTGATAGGGCTTTGGTCAAGGGTGCTTTGGCCCTGGCTGATTTGCCCATCTACGGGTACACGGTCGCCAGGCCGGATGATGACCACATCATCTACCTGCAAACGGTCTACTGGTTCTGTAACGATCTGGTCGCCTCGTTTCACCTGGGCCGATTGGGGCATTAGTTCGCCCAGAGCGTTGACCGCGTTGCGAGCGCGATCGAGGGCATAATGTTCACCGGCATGTCCCAGGGCAAATAGAAAGAGCAGGAAAGCCCCTTCTGACCATTCACCGAGAATGGCCGCCCCGGTTGCGGCCGCTAACATCAACACATCGGTATCAAATTTGCCTTTGAGCAAGCCAGGGATGGCATGGGTGGCTATATCATACCCCCCGGCGATATAAGCCAGAATGTAAAACACAAGGGCAATGTTGATGGGTAGATCGGCCCAATGCTCCCCAACCCAACCTGTCAGAAAGAACAATCCGGCCAAACCAACCAGAATCAGCGGCCAGCGTTCTTGCATGCCATGCGGCAAAAAAGCCGGGGCACTGCCATGATCATGGTCTGCCTCTTTGTCAGCAGGCTCCTGCGGCCGCGTCGCCCTTTCTGGCGCAAGCACAAGCCGCTGACCCATCCGGCGAATCGTTTGCTCAACCGTTGTCTGGTCAAGCACCTCGGTGTCATAAGCGACAAAAATCAGTCCGGCGGCGTAATTGACCTGAGCGTGAAGCATGCCCGGTAACTGCTCTAGCACCTGAGCCAGGTTGGGTGCAGCATCTGCTGTATCCATGTGCGTAAAGGGAATAGTTTGGTGGCGATAGCGCTGGCTGAATTCACTCCCCACCTGCCGGGCGATTTGTTCAACAGCCGGCAAAGAAGTCAAATTGGGGTCATAGTGCAGACAAAGACGCACTGGCACTTGAGCGCGTTCCAGGTGTGCCCGGATAATACCGCGCTGATTTTTGAGCAGGTCCTCTAACTGGTCCAGGCAACGATCCTGGTCGTCAGCTATATCGGGTAACAATAAGGGAATCTCAAGTTCGATCGTTTTTTCGGCCATCATCAATCCTTCATCCACCGAAGAAAACTCGTCGGCAGGGTAAACGACATGGGGTGTAACAATGCAGAGGCTACGCCAGGGCGAGTCTGCGGCCACGCCGATAGCAACCACCATTCACGAGTTAAATTTATTGATTGATGGGAGGGGGTAGTAGAGGCGAAACAGCGAAAATTGGCGGGGCATAATGAGCGAGCACAATCACGGAGACAAGGGCCGGGAGATACAAGATGACATGCAGAGGGGGAACAAAACCGGTGTGAAAAGTGGCCGTGTCCGGCCCGGTTGTGGCAGAAGCTTGAGTTTGACAGGCTATCACCGTTTCTGCCCCTGGGGTAACACAAATGGCTTCAACGGCAAAATGCCCGAACAAACCCAGTAAAACGAGAAATAGAATACATGAACGCCCTATCTGCCATTTAGCCATGTTGCACATGCTCCAGGCCACATTGGAAAAGACGGGCGATGTGATCATCATCCAACGTGTAATAGACGAAACGGCCCTCTTTACGCGGCCGCACCAGACGCATCTGTCGCAAGCCACGCAAGTGATGGGACACAGCTGATTCGCTGATTCCTACCATTTGAGCCAGATCGCCCACATTCATTTCCTTCTCTGTCAGCGCGGCAATGATACGAATACGGCTGGTGTCACTCAAAGCACTAAATAGTTCGGCCATTTGCGCTGCCTGTAGTTCATCTAAAAGCATAGGCTATAACCACCGTCTTACCTGTTGGCAATACGATTGGTATTGTTCTCCATGCACCTGGCTTAAATAAGCTTCTTCTAAACGCACTTGAATCTGTATAAGCACATCTCCTAACACTAGGATAACCAGGGTTACCGCATTGGGCAAGACCAGAAACAGCCCCAGCAAGTTTAGACGCATACCTAGGAAGATGGGATTGCGTGACCGACGGAAAAGGCCTTTTTGTACCAGTTCCGTCTGGTGCTGATTATCAATGCCAATGCGCCAGGAGAGACCCATTTGGCCCTGCGCGGCCGCGATCCAAATAAGAGAAACCAGCAACAAAACCCATCCCAGTCCAACCAGAAGCGGGTGGCGTAACCAGGTCACTGGCAAGAGGTAGGCGTAAGTGGTTGGGGAAAAGGTATTGATCACGACAACTAACGGTACCAGGATCACCAGGGCGCGGAATAGTTTGCCGATAAAGTCATGCGCGTTGTCTTCTTTGCCCATGACATACGGGTTAATACCGGTTCTGCGCCAGATCAAGTAGGATCGCCCGACAAAAGCAATGAGCATGTAGGCAATGAAGTAGATGAGTAGCAAATACTTAGGCATGTTTTACTCCTTTAGATATGAATAATTGTTCATATATTCAGATATTAACTTAGAGCGAAGACTATGTCAAGATGAAAAACGCGTATGTACCATGGGATTCAGGGAACGAAAGAACGGAATCCTACCGCTGGTGAAGCGATAAACCGAACCGCTGGCTTATTGATGACATCAGGACGGGTTTGGCTAGGATACCGAGGCGACGTCATGCTGATTCAAATACTCTTCCATTCAGAGCGTCGCTTCCAAAGTGCCATACTTTATGGGCAGCGATGCTGACTACCAAAAGATGCCGCAGTAGCTTAATCCATAAGGCGGTGGTCAAGTGAGATTATCTCACACCGAATATATGGGATACATTAATCCCAAACGACAAAACAGCCCCGTATATGGACATTCGCGTCAAAGCCATTTTGCGCTTGAAAACCCAAATGTGGCGTAGTATTGGGCGATTTGAAATTCTGTTTGGCCTCATCCGACTTGTACTCCTGAGGCTCAAAGTATGTGGACGATTGGAAGCCAGACAAGTATGATGTACGGGGAGCCACTATCACCCTTGTCGGCGTGATTGTGATCATTTGGGGTCGGCGCTTAGAATCTCTAATTTTCTAAAAGCTCGATAGAGTTGCCAATATTCCCTCGCTATGAACGAATTGTTCACCTGGTCTATTTCGCCTGATAGAAGGCTATCCGTTCACTGACAAAAAAATGGGCGTTATTGGGGTGTTGACCCAATCCGTGACAACAGTTCACCTACAACGGGCCAAAAAAGGGGCCGACAAAAAAGAAGCCGCCACCTGATTGACGATAAAACTCAACGGCATAAACAAAACAACGACAAGCTATGTTTTGAACATAACCTATCGTTGTTCTTTTTGGGAGTCAATTATGCGGCCAGCTTTTGTTGCCTGTAAATACGGAGTTGCGGCCGCGGAAAACAAAAGAGGCTCATTAGCTATGGCGCGGATAAGCCTCTACTATCATAAGTGAACAACTATCCCTCAGACCGGTTAATGACTTCCAGGTAGTAAACTGACCAGAATAGACCATTAAACAGCTTGCACCTACCGGGAAATCAATCAGTTGAACCGCTCGACCCCTATTACGCGCCCATCTTTACCAGTCCTAACTGCATCATCATGCCCATGTCATCGCTGTTACCCCAATGTTCGACAATTTGCCCGTTGGCGATGTGGAAAATGTTAATGCCGGTAATGGAGCCGTCACGCCCGGTGGGGGGAATACCCATGAAGTCGCCCAGGTGAGTGCCGCCGGAGCTGAACCGTTCCACCACTTTGTCCCCGGCGACGATTACATCTTCGACGTTGGAGTAAATATTGGGGAAGGCCCGGTGAAACGCCTGCGCCCACTGCCGAACCCCGTCGCGGCCGCGGCCCAACCCTGGTGGCGCACTGTGGGAGACAAAATCCGGGGCCACAATCTCCTCAATCACCGAGAGATCACTGCCCGCGTTCCATAACGAGGCCCACCTGGGCGCGATTTGTTCTGGGGTCAGGGGCATGGTCGGTATTTCTACCCCCAACCAGGCCAACGTCCCCACAATTCCCCCCTGCGGTTGCAAAACGAGATGCGCTGACACGAGTTGCCCATCCCGCGCCTTCACCGTTAAAGATTCTTGCGGCCACTGGCGGCGTTTGCCCGTCGCCGGGATGACCGGAACGGGCAAGCCCAATGGCGATACATCAAACGGCCCGGTGTGGGTTGCGGTAATTTGCAGGACAAAACGACTACTCACCCCATTACTGCCTACCGTTCGGTGATTAAACTTCCAATCGCCAAAAGCGGTAGTGTTGACCTGTTGGAAGGCCAGAAAGGCCTGTTTATTCAGCGGCATTGGCCCCGCGCCGAATAGCACAAAATCATCGGCCAGCGCCGCAGCCGTCCCGGCTACATCCCCTGCTTCCCACGAAGTCAAAACTTTGTTACCCAAATCTGTCGCGTTCATGATGCCTTGCTCCTTTTGTTGGTAGAATTGTTTAGTCTATAGTCCCTGTTCCCACCCTTTTTGAGATTGGAGACTGGAGATTAAAGACTGCTCAACGTTCAATGTGCTCATCTTACAAGTGGGCCGTTCCAGAACTGTGATAAGAATGTGATATGGCAAATTTGCAGTTAGCCTTTTTGGGCGCGCCGGAAGTGCATGGCAATGATCGGATTATGACCTTGCCGACACGGAAGGCGCTGGCTCTGTTGGTATACCTGGCTGTTGAGGGGGGTGTCCAGCCGCGGGATCACCTGACGGCTCTGCTCTGGCCGGAAAGTGATGCCCTACGCGGCCGCGCCGCTTTGCGCAAAACCCTTGGCTACCTCAAACAAGGGGTGGGCCACGCGCTATCCACCCTGACGACCACCCGTGATACGCTCCAGTTGGAACCCGGCCCGAAGATACAAGTAGATGTGTGGCAAATTGCGGCCGCGACCCAGGCTCTGCGCCAGCCCCCTCTGGCTACCCCCGAAGCTGTCGCTACTCTGCCCACCGCCTACCGCCAGATGCTCCTCAAACCGTTACAGCAGGCCATCCGCCAATACCGGGGCGACTTTCTGGCTGGTTTTTCCCTGGGTGACGCGCCTGACTTTGACAATTGGTCCAGCCAACAGCGGGAAATCTGGCACCAACAAGCGATTTTCCTCTTTGACCGGTTTTCCCAGATACAGTTTGAGGCGGGAGAGTTAGACGAAGCTCTGGACACGGCCACTCGTTGGCTCACCCATGACCCTTTCAGTGAAACCCCATACCGCCGCCTGATGCAGTTACACCTGGCGAATGGGGATCGTCATGCCGCCTGGCAAACCTTTACCACCTGCCAAAAAATGTTGGCCGATGAACTAGAGGTGGAACCGGCCCCGGAGACAATCGCCCTGTCGCAACGGATTCGCGCCGACATGGTCGCCATCTCGCCCCGTCGCCCCCTCGCACCAGCCCTTGATCCCACCCGGCCCGCCGCTGGCCTGCCCCTCGTGGGACGGGCTTTTGAGCATGGGCAACTGGTCAACAGCTACCGGTTAGCCCAAACGGGGCCGGTGCAGGTCATCACGTTAGAAGGGGAAGCCGGGATTGGCAAAACCCGGCTGGCCGAAGAGTTTTTGGGCTGGGCCGGGGCGCAGGGAGGGGCTATTTGGCGCGGCCGCGCTCCCTCTGCCAGTGATCACCTTCCCTACCAGCCTATCATCGGGGCCTTGCGCCCCTTGCTCAACCAACCCGGCCTGAACCAATTATCCCCCCTCTGGCTCAGCGAACTCAGCCGGATTCTGCCCGAATTGGCCGAAATGCGACCGGAGCTACCCCCGGTTGCGGCCGCAAACAATCCTGACGCCCATCTCCGCTTGCTCGAAGCCATCAGCCGCCTGGGGCAAACCCTGGCGCGTGACACCGTGCTGGTTCTGTTTATAGACGACGGCCAATGGGCCGATGCCGCTTCCCTAGAAGCCCTGGCCTATTTGGGGCGTCGTTGGCAAGAGATGGAACAATCGGCCCTGCTGGTGCTGACCTTGCGCCAGGAAGAGTTAGTCCAACATTTGGCCTTGCTTAATTGGCTCACCAACCTGCGCCGCACCTTGTCCGTAACCCGGCTTTCTTTGGGTACACTCACCCTGACCGATACCCAACAGCTGGTTCAGGCCACTACCCAGGAACTGACTACCCCTCTGCTGAACTTTGCCAGCCAACTGTTTCAGGAGACCAAAGGCCACCCCTTTTTCCTGGTGCAACTCCTGCACTCTCTGTTAGAACGGGGCCTGTTGCGGCGCGATGAACAGAGGGTGTGGCAGGCGGAACTGGATCGGGAATTGCCAGGCACGGTGCGCGAACTCATCCAAAGTCGCCTAATCCGGCTTACGCCTCTGGCCCAAGGCTGTTGTTCGGCGGGGGCGGTTCTGGGTGATGGGTTTACCCTGGCGACGCTGGGGCGAGTAGCGGATATACCAGAGCGTGAGGCTTTGGCGGCAGGGGAAGAGTTGCTGGGACGGGGGTTGTGGCGGGAACAGGTAGCTGACGACGCGGCCGCAGATCTCACCTACTTTTTCACCCATGATTACATCCGCGAGGTGGCCTATCTGCAACTGAGCCTCAGTCGTCGTCGGTACTTGCACCGGGTTGCCCTGGAAGCGTTGGCGGGGCAGGCCGTCCCCGGTCAACTGGCTCATCATGCCCTGTCTGCGGGTCTTGTCGAACCAGCCTTTCGCTACAGTTTGGAAGCGGGTGCGGCCGCGTTGCATATCTTCGCCATTCAAGACGCCCTGCATCATCTGACCCAGGCCCAACGTTTGTGGCAGTCGCCCACCCTGTCCGGCCAGCCGCACCTCGCCGACGTGGCCTTGTCCCTCTATGATCATCTGGGTCGAGCATATGAGCTGAATGGGCAAAACAAAGAAGCGGTCGAACATTACCTGGCCTGGCTGAATCTGGCTCAGCGTCAGGGCAGCCTTATGCAGGAAGGGTTAGCTCTGAACCGGTTAGCGACGAGCCAAGCCCAGACATTTACCAGCCTGCCCGCCCCGCTGGAACTGCTCAATCAGGCGTCTCAGGTCGCGGCCGCGAGTGGGTCTGCCCGGCTCCAAAGTGAAACGGAGTGGAACCTGGCCCTACTCAACTATTACAACGTCCAAATTCCTGTCGCTTTGACCCACGGGCAAACGGGTCTTGCGCTGGCCCGCCAGGCCGAAATACCCCCATTGATCGCCCGGCTCCTTAACACCCTGGCTTATGTGTATGGGGAACTGGGGCAATGGTCAGAGGCACTGGCCTGCGCGGAAGAATCGCAGGCCTTGTTTGCCCAGGTTGGTGACCAGGCGATGCAGGTAGACAGCTTAGTGCAATTGGCCCAGTCCCATCTGGCTTTGGGTCAACCGCATCTGGCGCAAGCGGTGGTGCAAACCGCTTTGGCGATGGCCATAGACATTCATAACCCCTGGAGTGAGGTGATCGGCCGCTTCCAGTTGGCCCTGACCTGTATGGAGTCAGGCGATCTGGAGACAGCCTTGTACCAGGCAGAAACATCAACCGCCCTGGCGCAGAAACATGATCTGAAACTTGTTCTGTGTGTGACTCAACTAGTGCTGGGGCATGTTTACCGGTTGCGGGGGGAACTGGAAAGGGCCTGGGACACCCACCAGCAGGCTTACCAGTTCAACGAGGACATTTCTTCACAACCGTTTAAGGCTCCCATCGCGGCCGCGTTGTGTGCCGATGCGGTCCATCAAAAAAACTGGGGCAACGCTTATACTTGGGCCAATATTGCTTTGGCGACGCGGCCGCGGTCTTTGCAGTTTCACGTAGATATGACCTTCTGGTGTGAGATTGCCGCCTTGCTTCAGGCCGGGGAAAAAGGGCGGGCCAGGCAGGTGGTGCAGATGGCGGAAGGGAGGTTGGGGCGACGCGGCCGCTATCAAATTGCCTACTTCCGCGCTCTGGCTCTCCTGGCCGACGCGGATGGCAACACCCCTGAGGCCCAATCCCACCTACAGACGGCCCTTAACCTGGCAACCGAAATGGGTCTACCCATCGAAATCCGTTCCATCCGGCGCAAAATAAACCACGGATCACCTGCCTGAAAAAAGATGGCTGTTGTGGTAAAGAATATAAAAGTTGCTGTATAGGGCCGATGGGGGAATGACTTGCGGCCGTGTTTCCCCCGAAGACCGGAAAGCCTTGTTCCCCATCCCCCGACGCCCGACCAAACCCGCACTCCCAGCCACCGTCACCCTGAACGATGCCGAACGACTGGCCCTTTACAATCAACTGAAAGCACACCGCGGAGTGGCAACCAACATGAAACTCACCCTTGTCGGCCGACCGGCCAAAATCCTCAAACGCGATACTTTTGTGGCTGTCACCCTGGCCAGCCGTGAACCCCCGGCCTTACCCAAAGGGCTACCCGAACTCCCCAGTCAAGACCCCACCATTTACCTGGTCTACATCGCCAGCAAACAGTGGCGCAAGGTAGAAGAGGCCATCCAGAATCCTGAAGATAAGCTCATCATTGATGGCTACCCCTATAACGACAAAAAAATGGGCGTCATTGGGGTGTTGACCCAATCCGTGACGACGGTACAGCTACAACGAGCCAAAAAAGAGGCCGACAAAAAAGAAATCGCCACCTAATTGACGATAAAACTCAACAGCAAAAACAAAACAACGACAAGCTATGTTTTGAACATAACCTGTCCTTGTTCTTTTTGGGAGTCAATTATGCGGCCAGCTTCTGTTGCATGTAAGGGTCCGTAAATTTATTACTTCCCGCACTTACTCAACTTTCTGTGACCAGGGTGCGGGAGCTTATTCTTTTACGGACCCTAAGTACGGAGTTGCGGCCACAGAAAACAAAAGAGACTCATCCGCTATGGTGTAGAGGCGCCTCTACTACCACAAGTATATGGGTTCAAAGTGATGAGTTCGTAATGACCTTTTCTTACTCTAACCGGCGAAGAAAGTTGTGCCGCAACGGTATCTAATATTCTGCTTGGGCGAGACGGACGGCCAGAAATGACAAAAGCAAACGCCTTTCAAACATCCTCTTCGCCTGAGTCCAACTTATCTGCGCTCTTGCCCAGCGGCAGGCCATCTTGGGCCTCGGGTTGCTCCAGGAAATTTCGATTAGAGAGAACGGGCGCACCGGTTTGTGTCTCAAATTTCTTCCTGGCATCCCCAGCTAACTCCCCACCTTCTTGGGCCGCATCCTGGTTCTCATCAAACCCCTGAGCATCATCTCGACGAGCAATGCGGGTCGTCGCCAACTCGCCCAACATCGTGAAAACCAGTTCCTCATTGGTCATATGATCACGCAGGTTTTGCCGCTTCAGCCCTTTGAGCTGCTTATGCTCGCTGGGTGTTACACCGAAAGTGCCCTTACTAATTACAGCCGTCAGCACGGCAAATTCCGCATCTTTCTCAACGCCGCGCTGTCGCCATTCTTCTGTTAGCTCATTACGAATGGAGATAGTTCGCAAACGGCTATCTATCCAGCGGTCAGAGTATCCTTTATTCCGGTATAACTCGCGTAAACGCTCAACCGCCGCCGCCGGATCAAGAAACGCGGCCGCTAATACCTGGTAACACTCCCGTTGATAGGTGATAAGCCGGTCACGCAATTCCGGTTTTACCCGGTTGGCATTTATCCCGAAGAGAAATCCATTGATGTAATCAAGGGGCAGGCAAAGCATGACCTGCGAGCCGCCTTGTTCGGGTGTTCGTGTAACACGAACACCCCGCACCATCTCTGATAGGACTGCATCTCGATTGATCCGCTCCCACTGCGCCGGCCAGGATAGTCCCATGTACTCTACCAGCGGCCGCACCGGAACATAGACGATCTGCTGGCCCGCTTCATCAATAACGACAAGGGCCGCTGGTATTTCATCGCCATAAAAATCAATGGTTACCTCTTTGATTGGCTCCAGCGATTGTTCATCCATATCTTCACCTCAACAGGGTTTTGACTCATCACTTTCGCAACCTACCACGTATTCTCTTTTGCGCGGCCGCCACCTTCTTAGGCTTTGTTTGGCGTCCCAGGGATAGCGAACGAATGTTCTTGCCCGATTGTATCTGCTTGTACCTCATGAGCAACCGGAACTAGATTGGTACACCTGTTTTTACGGGTTGACCGTTTGCCTGCTTCGCGGCCGCAGGTGCGTTTGTCCCGCTCGTTTGGACATTCAGGCCAGGCAGGGAAAGTTGGGTTATTTTATTGGCAAACAGCATGGCAAGCAGGGCGAACGCGGCCGCGACAAACAGCCCTGGCGGAAGCAGGGTGAGCTTGATCATCAAATACTCCTTTGGGGGCAAAGGGTTGGGTCTGCCCCTGGTCATCCACGAAAACCGGAAAAGCGGCAGGCACTCAGGGGCTGGGGAGTGCCTATTCTTCCAGGGCAATTTGCGTGGGATCCGCTTCATATAGACCGGGAATAACTAACCACATCCATTGCCGGCATTTGAACAAACGCAAAGGCAACAAAGCTTCCGGATACGTCTGCCCACCATGCCCCTGCCAATGCCCCAGGCTTGATAGATTATGCTTGGCACACGGTGGGCATAAATCACCGGGTTGGCCTTTGTCTGGGCTGTAAGCCCCATCATTCACGCACAACGGGACAGGAGCGGGCATGCCCCCGTTTTGGGCATATGGGCAAGGCTCGCCAGCCAACAGTTGGGTAACTGTGCCTGAGCAAATGAGCGTGTCAGGATAAAGTTGACCGTCGGGGCTTATGAATATCGCTTGGGGTTTGTTTGTGATGGGTGGCATCGTTCACCTTGACCTGTTTACTCACACGGCTGGCTGTTGCTGTGAATATGTCCGGAGTCGCGGCCGCGAGGGTGGAGCCTGTTGTTTCTCTTGCTGGTAACGCCGAAAAGCCTGCACCTCAGCCGGGTTAGTCAAATCAACCAGCGTGCCATTGAGATAGCGTAACGGTTGATCCGTTGGTCCGTAAATCGCTTCGGCCATGGTCATCGCGGCCGCAGGTGGCAACGTTCGTGACGTTCCCTGGCCGTTACTTGCTGGTGTCTGGTTACTGGGAATCGGGGTAGATATTGTCGCGGCCGCGATGGGTTGTTGAGGCATCGAGATTGCTGATGCACCAGCTTGTGGTTTTGCCAGCATAGGACGAGGAGCAGGTCCACGGCGCGTGAGAGGACGGGTAGGGGGCTGGCTATTAGCCACTGGCCGCTGGCCGTTAGCTGTTGGCGTTGGTGGTGCGGTCGCCATCGGCTTGGGCACAGAATCAAGAACAGGCGGCTGGGTTGCCGGTTCTTCTTGCGTCGCAGGTTGCGTTGGCGTGGTTAGTGCGGCCGCGTTGGTCGGGGTTGACTTATCAGCAGGGCGTTGTTTCTCCGCTACAGGTTTGCCTGATGCTTGGGCTTGTTGTGGCACCGCGGCCGCGGCGGTTGATTGTGCCCGATGGGCCTGCCCATTAGCTGGTTTGCCATTCGTGCCGTTCCGGTTCGTCGTCGGCACCAGTTCATACGCCGCCATCTTGCCTAACAGGTTCCGATGGGCCATTAACCGCAAGATATCCCAGGCCTGAATGTAGGCCAGCACGGTTTGCCCTAATCGCCTGGCTTCGTAGCTCTTAAAAGCCACATTCGCCTCCACCTCAGCTTTACCGTTGGGTGTCACCGCCCCAGTCAGTGTCTTCTTGCCCGGCCCGGCTTTCAGCTCCAGATACACCTGGTCGCCTTTGCTCGTCACAGATAGCACCCGGCTGGTGACCTTGCCACCAGATTGGGCCGTGCCTTTGTACTCCTTGTAGGTGAAGTTCGGTTCGGCTATCGCCAGGGCATTAAAGACAACACGGGCATCATCCACGTCCATAAAATGATGGGTGTGAACATCCATGCCGTTGCCTTTGCGGTACGTCCCGGCAAACAGACGTAATTTGCCAATAGCCAACGAATCTTCAATGTGTAAAAACTTGGCCTGGGTCACATGGCTACAGATACGCACCCGCATGGGAACGGGATTTTCAGGGGGTTGTGCAGGTTGCATGATGGCTCCTTTCAGATTGAGATAGGGGTAAGGGCCGCTGGCGGCTGGCTACTGGCCGCTGGCAAGAAAAGCCAACGGCCAGCGGCCAATGGCTAGCGGCTAATCACAAACGTGACATCCATCCGATACCCCGCCTGTTTGCACAATGCCCGGTGAATCGTGGGATAGATATGCTCGGCTAACCACTCCTGGGTCAGGCGGTTGGGGACATGTATAGTCAAAACAAGGGGGGTGCTCGTTTCGGGTACGGCAACGGTCCCTTCTAACCAAAATGTGTAGGCCCCTTTGAGCATCTCGCCTTGCAAGGCGGTCAACGTTGCCTGCCACAGCTCACAGGCAGAGAAGGGAAACACGGACAAAGGCTGGCGCAGGTAAACGGTTAATAACCAGGCCAGGATGTGAGGGCAGTACTGCCCATCCCCCGGTCCAGCACGGCTCTCCGGCGGCCAGTCCGGACAGGTGCAGGCAAAGCCGGTACGGGTGGGAGTGAGACGATGGTAAGTCGTTATTCCTGGATGAGTGAGTGACTCTTTCTGACACCAGGCCACAATTTGTGGTGTGGCGGGATGGCTAAACAGCGCGTGGTTATCAACAAACGCGGCCGCGTCCCTGACCGTTTCTGCTAAGGCGGGCCAGCGGTGGCAGGCACTCTGGATGGCTTGTTGAGGAGTACGGATAAGCGTTGGCGGAAGGGATGGGGAGAACAACGGCAATGGGGGTGGGTGAGTCGTGGGGGCGAATAAGTTCATCGGCAACTCCGGGGAGCAAGAGGGTAGAGCTAGAGCTAGAGGATGGAGCTAGAGCTAGAGGATAAACCCAAACCAGGTAATCTTCCTCTAGCTCTTCACTCTAGCTCAGAAAAGGGAAAGGGTCATGCCGTCGGAAGTATCCGGCCTGGCAGATCGGGACGGTCTGGTTCTTAGGGGCTGTTGGAGCGCACAGTGCATACTTTGTTGTTGCCGGTAGTGGCGATAGGGAGTGGCTTCCAGTTGAGCCAGTCGGTTGTTGGCCGCAACAACCAGGAGTGTGGTGGGATGTTTCTGTCTCATACCTCGTGGGGGAAGGGCATCATCCTGGTTAAGGGCATCCAGGAAAGTGTAGAGCAAGGTCTCATCTGCTTCCGCCTCTATCATCTCGATGGGCAAAACGCGGAGATGTTCGGCTTCCTGTTGGTAACGCAAGGTGGCGTGTGCCCGGTTTTGCAGTTTGTTCCAGGCGACAAGCCACTCGGCTAAACAAGACCAGGTCAGGCGCGTTTCTGGGGTGGTCATCATCTGTCCCGGTCGCCACTTGAGCGCCTCTACCTGACGGTGTTTGTCTTCCATATATATCTCTTCTACCGTGGTCGCGGGCGTCTCATCAGGCACTCGCTCCCAGGACACATCATGGTAAGGGGCAGTGAAAAATTGGCTCCACCGGGTAAACGTACCAGGAAACATCCCGGATATGTTTCGGCTATCCAGACGACCCAACCCGCACGAACACGGGGAATCGCGGTGGGTGGCCGTTTCAAACGGCCTTTAAAGGCATCGCACGCCAGGGTAATGCCAGGGAAAACAACCCGCTCTGCCTCAGTCAGCGGCCGCAAGTTGTAACGGGCTATCATTTCGTCAATGGGCCAGGGGTAGGGGGGTGCAGCCATGACGGTTCTCCTGTAGCGTTAGCAAACACAAGCAAAAAAGCCATTGCTCTGGCTAGAGAAATGGCTCTCTCTTCGTTTCGTTCCGTCAGACACCGGGCGTTAGCGACCAGCTAATAAGCGGGTCAACAGTTGCGGCCGCGGGATGACCACCGGTTTTGGGGCAGGCGCAGAACCAGGCGGCTCATCGGGTGGGACAGCCGGGTCATGGCTGTGCCCGTTCGCCAGTGGGCTGAGAGCGTCCCTACCATTGACGGGGTCGTGGCCGTTTATTGGTGCAGATTGGGTCACTATGCCGTTGGTTGGCATACTCGATGATGTCAAACCATTACTGATTGCCCCGTCCGCGGCCGCGCTATTGGTCGGTACGGTTGTGGTGGCAAATAAGGATGGCTGCTGGTGATGACCGTTCCCATTCGTGAACAAGGGTCGCACCGCGTGCCCGTTGCCATTGCCAGTAGAGTGGGGGGAGGGTCTTGGTTCTACCTGGGTTTCTACCACTTCTGCTTCGACTATCTCGTAACCACCAATCATCTGGTTCGCCTGCCGCAACCCAACATTGGCTTCAGCAAATGCCTGTTGCAGGCTCTGGGCCGAGACCTGCACTTCCCCGGTGACAATACGGGCCAGGGTGGTCACGATGTCGCCACCGGATAACTCATCCAACTCGGCCAGACTGTCGTCGGCAATCGTGTCACCGTTCACCCGGAGCGCGGCCGCGACTTTGGCGGCGACCAGGCGCAGGGCATCTTCTTGTAGTGTTGACTCGTAGGCGTAGAAATAAACCTTCACCGGTTCGGTCTGGCCGATACGCCAGGAGCGACGGCTGGCCTGGAGCACCGTGTAGACGGAGTAATCAACGGCCATCCAAACGATGGTGGGGAAGTCGAGAAGGTCAAGCCCAGTTTCGACCTTGCGGGGATGGGTGATGAGCACATCTACTCCCGCCTGCACCTGTTGCTCTACCCACTTCTCCCTTTTGCTCGGTTCGGCGCGGAGAATGGCCGCTTTCAGACCGGCTTCGGCCAACATCTGTTTCCACTCGGGCTGAATGTCCAAGGTATCTGTCTGTCCACAGAGCAGAAGCACCCGCCGCCCTTGCGCTTTCTCCTGTTGGCACAGTTCGATGATGGCCCGTTCTTTGGGGCCAACGAACGTGTCAGGCAAACGAGGGATAGAGGCCACGACCTTGCCATCACGAGGGCAGGTGACAACCTTGCCCCGTCGGGGGGAATCGGGCCAGAAGAGCAGGGCGTAGAGATAACCGGCCAGGAGTGATTTGTCTCCCTTGACCAACCGTTCTTTGAGTTCATCTTTCAGTTGGGCCTTGAGGGATTCGTATAGCTCTTCCTGTTCTGGAGCCATAGGGATGGAGATGGGGATTTCGGTGTATTCGGGCAGGGGGAAACCCATGTCACCCAAGGAGAGAAAGACTGACCGGTTAAGCAACCAGGGCAACATCGCCGGACTGCCACCGGGGAGTTCTTTCATCCGGGCATTGGAGCGGCTGTTGGCCGTTTGTTTACCAGCCTCATCTAAAGTGACCGTTTCGATGGTTTGTAGGATGCCGTAAGACGTAATCCATTCCTTGCTCTTAACCCGTCGTTGGCCGATCTCATCCCGGTCTACATACACCTGGTTCATTTCCGGGGAGAGGCGGAAGAGGAGATGGAAGAGGCTGGATGCCTTACCCCCATACACCGTCCCGGTCAAGGCCACGACCTTGCGGGCGGCCTGGGCCAGATGGTGCATGGCGTAGCCCTGGTCGGAATCAATGCCTTTGTATTGGTGGGCTTCATCTACGAGTACCAAGTCCAGACGCCCTTTGGCCCGGTGCTTAATGTAGGCGGAAAGGGGGACTTTGCCGTAACCGAATGTGTCACGGACAGCGGAACCGGTCCACCGTTCGCGGATGGCATAGGGCACTTCCTCTCCCTGGTCGGTGTGCTGGCGGATAAGCGCTTCGCGTTCACTATATAATAGGAAGCTACCCCGCCGTTGGCTGGCACTGCGGTTGCGGCTGAACTGGTACAATGGCGACCGGCATTTCGGATTATCGCACCGCCGGGTGGCCGATTTGAACTCACGTACCGAGAGGGGGACATCCCGGTTCATCTGTTGCTCGCCACACACCGGGCAACGCACCCCCCGACCTTGTAAGGCCATAATTTGCCGTTCGGACAGGACGCGGCCGCGCCATTGTCGTTCTTCCGCTGCCAGATCCAACAACTTGATGGGCGATGAAACGTCACCCCAGGGCCGTCTTACCTCAGCGAAGCCTTTACTCCCATAGCTGTGCGAGGCCGGACCAATAAGGTCGTAGGCATGTTCCCACCCGGAAGCACTGCGAGCTGTGGTCTGTTTGACGACGCCAATCAGCGGCGCGGAATCAGGCTGATCACCGAAGAAGGCATCTACATCGCTGATGGTTTCCAAAGCGATCGCTCGCACACCGGGCCAGACGATGCGGGCTTCGCGTCCCCATTTGTCCACCAGATGGGGCGGGCAGAGGATGATGGTGCGGCGGGCATTCATACCGGCGGCAATCCCGATCCCAACCGTGGTGTTGTGGGTAACGATATAATCATCAGTCACGTAGAGCCGATTCTCAGAGTCAAGGGCAATACATTGCGCTTCTTTCTGGCCGATATACTCTACCTTGACCAAAGCTCTGGTAATGCCATATTTGGTACGCGGAATGACGTATTGTTGTTTGCGTGACAGTCGAAACGGTTGAATAGAATTCGGCAAGGATACGCCAATCTGATAGGAGAGTCGCCCGACGCGCTTTTCGCCATTGTGCGTGTACTTGGTATAGCGGGTTCGCGTCCTCGCCACACCGCCCAACGATTGGATCAGGGCCACAACATCTTTGGCTAGTTGTTCTGATACCGTACAGAAACTAATCTTACCGGCGCGAGGAGCAATCGTTCCATCCGTATCAAGTAAGCCTTGTAAAAGTGCAATTCGTGCTGGTACATCGGCAAACAAATAAGTTTTGGGAATAAACTTGGACTCAGCTCGTTTCCCGCTCAAACCAAGCTCACGAATAGCATTTAATAATATGTTTTGAGGAAGAATAAATTTACGGTTGTCAGAATTGCGGCCGCGGGCAATACGGAAAGTTGTTGCAGATTGATGTCTCACAACAATGCCTTCTGGCAGGGCGTTACTTACTTCGGTAATAATCTCATCATCCATTGAAGAGATAAGTACCCTGTGGCTTCCTAACGTACCATCTCCGATGAGAGCACCTAAGAGATAGGGATCGACAGGCAGTTCCTGACTCTCAAAGGCGACTGGCTGGATGATAGGGATGAAGTAACGTGCATTGCCCGATTTGCTAAACAGGTTATGCTGGATATCTTGTAAAGCCAGGACTTGAGACGAATAGTTACGCCATTTCCGTAAGGGTGTAATAACCTGCCATAAATGCTCATCGCAACACTCGGTCTGGGAACCATCGCTAAAGGTCACCCGGTAAATGTCTTTTCTGCCTTGAGGGTAAACGCCCACAACAAAAGCTGTCCCCCCATCCGGGTTAACGACCTCATCCCCTTCTTGAATATCCCCCATACATTTCCAGCCCGATGGGGTAAGCACCTTTGCATCAAGGGGTTGGGCTTTGCCAACACCCATCTCCCCCACGACGATACAATCTCGTGCCTTCTCCAACCGGGTCAACGCGGCCGCGGCCGCATGTTTCTGCGCCGGTAACAAACCAGTCTGGCCGTTCAAACCAGGGATGACGCGGCCGCGGCTCAGGCTGTTGAGTATCGGGCCATAGCCGTTGAGATTGAACTGGTAAACCGGTGGGTAGGCTTGAGCGACCAGGTCGGTGAGAGGGGTAATCCACTGTTGGAGAAACGTTTCCAGTTCCGGCCCTTTGTAGCGAATGATTTCCCCCTGGGCATTGACGCTGGTGATGTCGGTGACGACCTGTTCGGTATCCAGATAAGTGACGCGGGTCTTGCCATCAGGAAGCGGTTCAGAAAAAGAAGATTGGCGGATAGTCTTGTAGTTACGACCTTTGATGAGAAGCCGGGTCTGGGTTCCACTTCGGCCTGGGTCAGTGTCGTCACTTGAGTCTGGATCAGGGCTGGCTGTCAAGACCTGGTTATTCAAGTGACCGGCGGCAATGACACTACTCATGTGCCCGATTTTCAGCGGCGTCAGCGGCCGCAAGGGAACATGGTTCGCGGCCGCGTCCAGATGTTCACGCCAGGCGGTTGTGGTGCGTGCCCCTTGTTCCCGGACTTCAACCAGCGCCTCATCCGGATCTACCATCCAGGAGCGAAAGATGAACTGTTTGTCGGTGACTTTGAGGGGTGGGAGTGTGTAGACGGGTTCTGAGGCAGGTGCGAGGACTGGCAGGGGAAACAATCCCGAAGCCAGGAGTGAAAGTCTTTCTACCAACTCACTGTCGGGGGGAATGGGCCGCGGCCGCAAAACGCCGAACAACACCACCTGACGAAACTGGGCATACTCCGGGTCGGGGAAGCGAAAGACCTGGACCTTCTCATACCAGCCAGCGATGTAACGAGCGGCGGGGGCAAACTTGAGCAGATGTTGGGGCACAACCCAAATCAAGATACCACCCGGTTGAAGATGGGGGCGGCAGAGTTTCAGCCATTGATATTCCAGTCGCCCATCTTCGTCGTCATGGTCATAGGGCGGGTTCAGGTACAGCAGGTTGTAACCACCGCGTGAGGTGATGAGGCCTGTGTAGCTGTCGTGGAGAATGCGACGGGTGGGCAGGTGAGGTAGAACCGCTGACCGGGATGCCTGCAATCGTCGGGCCAGCCCTTGTTGGACAAGCTCCTGCGCCTTCTTGGCCCGGCCTTCGTGGAGTTCAATGCCGAACGGTTCGAGGTCTAATTTATCCGCCAGGGCCAGGAGAGCCGCCCCTTCACCAGTACAAGGATCAAGGACGCGGCCGCGGTGGGGAGCGGTTAAATGCGTCACGATTAAATCGGTAACGACAGGCGGCAACGGAAAGAAGCCAGCCTTCTCTATATTGGCAAGCCTGGTCATGGGGACATCTCCTCTGGGGTTATTTAGGGTACGAGAGTGTGGGTTGACAAAGTTATTGCGCGGAGTGACAGAGTTTCTGCGCCATTTGACAAAGTTATTGATCCAATCCTTCGGTTTTGACCGGATAGACCACTATTTACTCCTATGAGATGCGTTTGAGCCCGATCTGGCTTATAGAGGATTTGTGCAATATCTTTGTCACAAACGGGGGATTTGTGCAATATCTTTGTCACAAACGGGGGATTTGTGCAATATCTTTGTCAAAAATGCGCAATAACTTTGTCAAAAACACCGGTTTTGAGCCTGTTTTGGCGCAATAACTTTGTCAAGCTACAGAGAGGTGTAATTGGGGGGTGAAGCAATTGTGCCGGGTAGTACAACGCGTGCATCAAGGGTAAGACAGAGAGCAGGGAATGGTCTCCCCTTCACAAGGTGGGCGCGTTAGCGCTCCTAGAAAACAAAAAGACCACCTCAAAGGATGGTCTTCTGTGCCATGAATGACTTGATGGCGTTGTTCAAATCGGGCAGTGCCAACTCAAGGAAGGGGGAACGGCACTGCCCTAAGCCCGATCAGGCTTTTAATAATTTGCCTTTCTCTCGTGCCAATTTGCGGGGAGTTTTTTCCTTGAGTGATGCCTGACGAAACCTACCTGTATCATACCTCATCGAAAAACAAATTAAAACGCTACAACCTGGATTTCTTCATGAACCTTTTGTACAAGCCGGAGAGACAAATCATCTTTCATGCCCTGCCCGGTTTCATCTAGCACCGCTGTTGGCTGTTCAGATGCACCCTTATCAGAACCAAAGGTGAGTTGCACCTGACGTAGCCCCTCGCTCACAATCTGCTCCCAACTCTCGGCATCTGGCTTTACCTTCCAGGCCGCATACCCCTGTCCTTCTCCCTTGCTTAGTAAGGTGATGAGGTCTTGTTCGCGGCCGCAAACCCATAGATATTCGCTCCATTCTGCCAGGAGCGGTACGGCCAGACACCGGTTCAGCATGGGGTAGAACAAGGGGGGTAGGGGGTGGGTGCCGTCATCGAGCAGGTAGAAGGATTGGTCAGGGTTCATCTCTTTCAAGCTCGCCTGTTTGTGCAGGAGAATCCAGTCCACCCAGCCACAGGGCAGTGTTTTCTGAATCCGTACATGCCGTTTCATCCCATCCAGCATAATGGTGCGCCCATCCAGGTAATGCTGTTTTCCCCCACCGACCAATGCCGCCCAATTGGCTTTGACCGACTGTTTGGCTCCTACCATCTCCAGATAGACCAGTGATTTGTCCTCGTCATCAATGGTCAAGACAGGCGCCAACACTGAGAGCTTATCGGCCAGAGCTAGCCGTTTGTTGTTGTCTTGTTTCACCCGGATGGTCTTGAGCAGCACCTGCTCGTGCTGCCCACGCCCACCCGGTGGTTGCAACTGGTCGCCGCGGAAGCTGGTTATCTCGGTCTGATACCCCATCTGCTGTAACCAACCGGCGAGCGGGTTCTCACTCAGGACTCGCTGTACCCGCCAGTGAACCAGTGGGGGAATGTCGAGAACCTGTTGGATGACCGTGAGAATGTCGCTCACACGCAAGGCCAGGCCGTGGAGAGTAAGGATGGGGGCAAGTTGGGTCAGGGCGTGATGGAGCATGGGTTCCTGTTCGGCTGGGATGTCTACCGGTCGCGGCCGCAACTGGTCATCGCCAGGAGTACAGCTATAGCCGTACTCAACCAACAGTTCGTCGAACAGGGCCTGCAACGCTGGTCCCAAGTCAACTGTGTAATAGCGACGACCATACGCGCCAAGAAATAACTGCTCCCGCAGATAAGCCGCCGCGCAAACCAGCCCTTCCATCCGCGCCAGATAAGCACCCCCCATCTGCCGCGCCTGGGCGAGATCAGGCACGGCCTGACGTACGTACCACACTTCCGCCCCCCGGCTCTCGATATGCCAGTCCAGTTGAGTCACCAGAGCATCCACTTGAGTGGCAATGGTCTTCTGTTGGCCGTCAGGAAGTTGGCCGAGCATCTTCTTGTGCCGTTCCTGGGCTACCCGATTCCAAACGATGGCCCCGGCTGTCTCATAACAGGGTGCGCCGAAACTCAAGCGCACCTGCGCCAGTTCGTCGCGGATGAGGTCAAGGCTGATGGGGGCAAACTGCGGGCGGTAAGAACCTCGTGATGTGAAGGGCACATGGGGTGGGGTGAGTTCCACCTCTTGGCCATAACCGATATGGGCACAGGCTTTCTCGGTGACATCAGCGAGGGTCTTGAAGGCGGCTTCGTTGGGCACGCCATCCGGGTACATCACCACCGCCACCACTTCCAAAGCCAGATTGCTGGGCAGGTAGGTGTTTTCGCCCACTTGCAGGAGTTGGATAGCTTGCAGACCATCTACAATGGCCTGTCGTTTGCCGTCTTTGGTCGTGGGGTAGATATGCTCCTGGCCGTTGATAGCGAGGCTGAAGGTGTTCGCGGCCGCGTCACGGGCCAGGAAGGTCACGGGGGATGAGGATGGGGTCATAAGAGGCTCCGGGAGAATCAAGACTG
>Ga0307505_10000600_pt1 | contig 38000 bp, 34 predicted proteins | sample 23_S_MG_FD_202183 | JGI IMG/M metagenome (GOLD analysis project Ga0307505, IMG submission 202183) | Soil microbial communities from Populus trichocarpa stands in riparian zone in the Pacific Northwest, United States - 23_S | ecosystem: Environmental > Terrestrial > Soil > Riparian zone > Trees...
GATCCCGATTGCCTTCTGGTTCTTCTCGATCGGCGGCGGCTTGCTGCTGCTTATCTATGCGATTCACCGGCGCGACCCGGTCTTCATCGCAGGGCAGGCCTTCGGCGTGTTCGTCTATGCGCGCAATCTCTATTTTGAACTGCGCGACCGCGGCGCGGTCAAACCGGCGGCGTAAACTAGGCGCCGGCGAGACGCGCGAGCCCTTCTTCCAGATCGGCGATCAGGTCATCGGGCTCTTCGAGCCCGATGTGCAATCGCACGGTCGGCCCGCCGGGGCTCCATTTCGTGGCCGTCCGAACCTTTGTGCAGTCGAACGGAATGATGAGGCTCTCGAAGCCGCCCCACGACGCGCCGATACCGAAGAGCGACAGCGACTCGATGAAGGCATTCACTGCCGGCTGCGGATAGGGCTTCAGCACGACGCTGAATAATCCGCTCGCGCCTTTGAAGTCGCGTTTCCAGATTGAATGCTGCGGATGAGAAGCGAGCGCGGGATGCAGCACGCGTTGTACCTCCGATCGCGCCTCAAGCCACTGCGCGACCTTGATGCCCGACGCCATGTGGCGATCGAGGCGAACGGGCAATGTCCGCAATCCGCGCAACATCAGGAAAACGTCTTCTGGTCCGGGATTGAGTCCGAGCGTGCCGGTAGTTTCCTTCACCTTCGGCCAGTAGTCGGCCGTCGCAGAGATCGTGCCGAGATTGGCGTCGGCGTGGCCGCCGAGATATTTCGTGCCGGCCTGCACCGCGATGTCCACGCCGAAATCGTGCGGACGGAAATAGACCGGCGTTGCCCAGGTATTGTCCATGATCGTTGCCGCGCCGTGTTTATGTGCGGCCTGCGCGATCGCGGATACATCCTGCATTTCGAATGAAAGCGATCCCGGCGATTCCAGGAACACCGCCCGCGTGTTCTTTCGAAGATGCGGAGTGATATCGGCGGTCAGTGGATCGTAGTATTCGATTTCGACACCGTAGTTCTTCAAGATCGTATCGCAGAAGTGCCGCGTCGGCCCGTAAACCGTGTCGGCGATCAGGATGTGATCGCCCGCGCGCGTGACGGACATGATTGCGGTCGTAATGGCCGACAGGCCGGATGAGGTCAGGGCCGTTCCTGCACCGCCTTCCAGCGCCGTGACTGCGTCCGACAGCGCCTCCAGCGTCGGCGTTCCACGGCGTCCATAGACGTAGCGGCCGCCCTTGCCCAAGTATTGAGCGACGGTGGGCGAAAGAACGGTCGAACCGCGATAGATCGGGGTATTGACGAAGCCGTGTTGCTCGGACGGGTTTCGGCCCGCGAGGACTGCTTCGGTCGCCGGGCCCCACTGGCGCTTTGAGCCCCCATCGCTTTTTCCGGCCATTGGTGCTTCTCCGTGCAATGGGCGGCATAGGCGGGCGGCACCGGCCGGTCAAGGCGATGGCGCGCCGCCAAACACTTGACCGGCCTTGATCTTTGGCCTGTGATATTCGCCGTTCGCGGCAGACCCGGCAAGCAAGCGGGCGCCGTGAAGCAACGTGCGCGGCGAACGCGATTGAACCGGACGGCCAGAGGGATTGGATCGATGAAACGGGTTCTGAGTATTTGGATGGCTGCCGTAGCACTCGGCGCTTCCGCGACCGCGGCGGATGCCGCACTGCTCGATCAGGTGAAGCAAAAGGGATTCATCCAGTGCGGCGTGACTCAAGGTCTGCCGGGCTTCTCCAGTCCCGACGACAAGGGCAACTGGACCGGGCTCGACGTCGATTACTGCCGTGCCATGGCCGCCGCGATCTTCGATGATCCGAGCAAGGTTCGCTTCACGCCGCTGACCGCCAAGGATCGCTTCACCGCGCTGCAATCCGGTGAAATCGACGTGCTCTCGCGCAACACCACCTGGACTCTTTCGCGCGACACCTCGCTCGGACTGAACTTCGCCGGCATCATCTACTACGACGGTCAGGGCTTCATGATCCGCAAGGACAAGAAGGTGTCCTCGGCGCTTGAACTCTCCGGCGCGTCGATCTGCACGCAGACCGGCACCACGACGGAATTGAACGTCGCCGACTTTTTCCGCGCGCGTAACATGAAATACGAGGTCGTATCGTTCACGACGGCAGACGAAACGATCAAGGCGTACGACGCCGGCCGTTGCGACGTCTTCACGAGCGACGTGTCGCAGCTTTATTCGATGCGCCTCAAGCTCGCCAAGACCGGCGATCATGTCGTCCTGCCGGAGATCATCTCCAAGGAGCCGCTTGGACCGCTCGTCCGCCATGGCGACGATCAGTGGTTCGACATCACCAAGTGGGTGTTGTTCGCGCTCATCAACGCCGAGGAACTGAACGTCACGCAGAAGAACCTCGACGAGCAGGGCAAGTCGCCCAATCCGGAGCTGAAGCGCCTGCTCGGCACCGAAGGCAATTTCGGCGAGCAGCTTGGCCTCACGCGCGATTGGGTCGTGCGCATCGTCAAGCATGTCGGCAACTACGGCGAGATCTTCGAGCGCAATGTCGGCGCCTCTTCGCCGCTCGGTATCGAACGCGGCCTGAACCGGCTGTGGACCAAGGGCGGTCTGCAATACGCGCCGCCGGTGCGCTGAGCTGGCGGTCCGAATGCGCCGGCCGGCCGCGGGGCAGGGATGGCCGTAGCCGCCGAAGGAAGCCGCAGGCGAAGGATCGGGACGATCGCAGCCGACCCGCGGCTGCGATCGTTTCTGTTGCAACTTGCGTTGCTGTTGCTGGTCGTCTGGCTTGGCTGGGCGTTCTTTGACAATGCGCGCCAGAACCTTGCCAACCAGAAGATCGCGACCGGTTTCGGCTTCCTCTCGGAGACAGCGGGCTTTGGCGTCAGCCAAAGCCTCATTCCCTTCGCCGAAAGCTCGACTTACGGACGAGCCTTTGTCGTCGGGCTCCTGAACACGCTGCTCGTTTCCGGCCTCGGCGTCGTCTTCGCGACGATCCTCGGTTTTGCCGTCGGCATCGCGCGCATGTCGAGCAACGTGCTGCTTGCGCGTCTCGCCGGTGCGTATGTCGAGACGCTGCGCAACCTGCCGCTGCTGTTCCAGATCCTGTTCTGGTATCTCGCCGTGCTCGGCACGCTGCCGTCGCCGCGCGCGAGCGAGCCGGTGCTTGGCTCCATTTATTTCACCAGCCGCGGCATCCTGATGCCGCGCCTGGTGCTGGAATCCGGCAGCGCTTTTGTCTTTGCGGCGCTGGCGCTTGCCATTGTTGCGATCGTCCTGCTGTGGCAGCGAACGGGACGCGGCGGCGGTGTCGCCGCAACGCTGATCAAAGGTCTGGCATCGCTGGCGCTGATCGTCATTCTGCCGGCGATCGCGTTTGTCGCGGCCGGTGCGCCGATCTCGCTCGACCTGCCGGAGTTGAAAGGGTTCAATTTCGTCGGCGGCCTGCGCGTCAATCCCGAATTTCTGGCGCTCCTGTTCGCGCTTTCTACCTACACCGCATCGTTCATTGCCGAAATCGTGCGCGCGGGGTTTCTCGCGGTGCCGCGCGGTCAGACGGAGGCGGCAGCCTCGCTGGGGCTGCGCCGGGCGTCAACGCTCCGCCTGATTATTGCGCCGCAAGCCATGCGGCTGATCGTGCCGCCGCTGACGAGCCAGTATCTCAACCTGACGAAGAACTCCTCGCTCGCCGCCGCTATCGGCTATCCGGACTTTTTCTACGTGTTCGCCGGGACGACGCTGAACCAGACCGGTCAGGCCATCGAAATCATCGCCGTCACCATGGCGGTCTATCTCGCGATCTCGCTCGTCACGTCTTTGCTGATGAACTGGTACAACCGCGCCGTCGCGCTGAAGGGCGCCTGACATGAACGGGGCGGGGCGCAGCTATGTGCGGGCGGCCTTTGCGCCGGTCGAGCCGCCGCCCCCGGCGCACGGCAATGCGATGTCGCGGTTCGCTGCCAGCCTGTTCGCGACGCCGCTCAACTTCGCGATGACGGCGCTGAGCGTCGGCATGATCCTCCTGATCGTACCGCCGTTCCTGGATTTCATGATCTTCGACGCGACCTGGCACGGCACGAGCCGCGCCGATTGCCTGCCCAATGCCGGCGCTTGCTGGCCCTTCATCAAGGCGAAGTTCGGCCAGTTCGTGTATGGCTTCTATCCCATCGACGAGCGCTGGCGTCCGAACCTCGCTTTTGCGCTCGGCGCGGCGCTGCTCACGCCCCTCTTGATCCCGTCCGCTCCGTTCAAGTGGCTCAATTCAGTTCTTTTCTTCGGTGTCTATCCCGTCGTCGCGTTTGTGCTGCTGACCGGCGGCAATCTCGATCTGCGCAACTTCTTCCTTGGCCGCTTCATCGACTGGCAGGCTGCCGCCGGGTTCGGCCTGGCCGCAGGATTGCGCTGGACGTTCTGGGTCGATTTTTTCGCCAGCGCCTTTGTGCTTACGACGCTCGTGCTGGCGGGCACGATGCTGCTCGGAGCATCGCTGCGGACTGCTTTCGTTTCATGCGTGACACTCTTCGCCTCGCTCGGCGCGTTGCTCCTGGCGGTCGATCTCGACTTCGGTCTGCGCAGCGTCGAGACCCACGCCTGGGGCGGATTCCTGGTGACGATGGTCGTGGCCATGACCGGGATCGTCGTCTCGCTGCCGCTCGGCATCTTGCTCGCGCTCGGGCGCCGATCCGAATTGCCGGTCGTACGCTTCCTCTCGATTGTGTTCATTGAATTCTGGCGCGGCGTGCCGGTGATTACCGTGCTGTTCTTCGCCACCTACATGCTGCCGCTGTTCCTGCCGAGCGGCGTGAGCTTCGATACGCTGCTGCGCGCGCTGATCGGCGTCGCGTTGTTCTCGGCGGCCTACATGGCCGAGGTGGTGCGCGGCGGACTCCAGTCCATCCCGCGCGGCCAGTATGAAGCGGCGAGTGCCCTCGGCCTCGGCTACTGGCGGACCATGTCCACCGTTATCTTGCCGCAGGCCCTCGCCCTGGTGGTTCCGGGAATCGTCAATAATTTCATTGGTTTGTTCAAGGATACGACCTTGGTGCTGATCGTGGCGATCTTCGACCTGCTCGGCCAACTCCGGGCGTCGTTCTCCGATCCGAATTGGGCCACGCCGGTGACGCTCTACACGGGCTTTGCCTTCGCAGGCATCGTCTATTTCGTTTGTTGCTTCGCCATGTCCCGCTATGCGCTGTTCGTCGAGCGGCGCGTCAACGTCGCGGGGCGCCGATGACAAGCACCGTTGACACGATTGGCCGCACGCCGGTCGCCATCGACATGGTCGGCGTTCACAAGTGGTTCGGCGAGTTTCATGTCCTGCGCGATATTAACCTGCGCATCCTGAGCGGCGAGCGCGTGGTGGTTTGCGGACCGTCCGGCTCCGGCAAGTCGACGCTCATCCGATGCGTCAATCGTCTCGAAGAACATCAGCGCGGCCAGATCGTCGTCAACGGCACGGAGCTGACGGCTAACCTGCGGCACATCGAGCGCGTGCGGCAGGACGTCGGCATGGTCTTCCAGCAATTCAATCTTTTCCCGCATCTGACGGTGTTGGAAAACTGCACGCTCGCGCCCATGCAGGTGCGAGGTACGTCACGCAAACATGCCGAGGAAATCGCCATGCATTTCCTCAACCGCGTCCGCATCCCGGAGCAGGCGAACAAATACCCGTCCCAGCTTTCAGGCGGCCAGCAGCAACGGGTCGCGATCGCGCGCGCGCTGTGCATGAATCCCAAGATCATGCTGTTCGACGAGCCGACGTCCGCGCTCGACCCGGAGATGATCAAGGAAGTGCTCGACGCCATGGTCCATCTTGCCAGGGACGGTATGACCATGATCGTCGTCAGCCACGAGATGGGGTTCGCCCGCGAGGTGGCCGACCAGATGGTGTTCATGGACGGCGGCCAGATCGTGGAAACCAACACGCCGAAGGAGTTCTTCGAAAACCCGCAACACGAGCGGACGAAACTGTTCCTGAGTCAGATCCTGCGCTGATCTATTTCGATCCCGTGGCGACCGGCTTGTCCGAGCGCGTGCCCCAGTCGGCCCACGACCCGTCGTAAAGCGCCTGTGGCGGCTTGCCGATGCTGTCGAGCGCGAGCCACAGGATCGCCGCCGACACGCCCGACCCGCAACTGGCGATGACCGGCTGGTCCGGGTCGACTCCGCCGGCCATGAGTGCGCTGCGGATTTTGTCGGGAGCGGCGAGGGTGCCGTTCTCCACGAGTTGGCTTGAAGGGACATTCAAGCTGCCCGGCATGTGGCCCGAGCGCACGCCGGGTCGCGGCTCCGGCGCCTCGCCGCGGAAGCGCTCAGCGGGACGCACATCCACCACCTGCGCGCTGCTGCTTTCCAGCGCCTGCTCCACGCGCTCGAGGTTGGCCACCAGTTTCTTGTCAAAGTTGACGGTGAAGTCCGCCGGCGTGCGTGCCGCCATCCCGGACTCGAGCGGTCGGTTTTCCGCGCGCCACTTCGGCAGCCCGCCATCGAGAATGAAAACATCTTTCGCGCCGAAGACCCGAAAGCTCCACCACACGCGCGGCGCGGAGAAGAGCCCGCCGCCGTCATAGACAACGATCTTCATGCCGTCGCCAATGCCGAGCCGCCGCATGTGCAGGGCGAATGCTTGGGGCGGCGGCAGCATGTGCGGCAGGCCCGAGCCGTGATCGGCGATCTCGTCGATGTCGAAATAGACCGCACCTGGAATATGACCCGCTTGGTACTCCTTGAAGCCGTCGCGCTTCATGGCCGGCAGGTACCAGGAGCCGTCCACGACCGCGAGATTGTCGTCCCGCAGGTGGTCGGCAAGCCATTCCGTGCTGACAAAGTGACGGGATTTGGTGTCGGTCATGTCGATCCTGTGAGCGTCTGAGCGCTCACAGGATCGAACAGAAGCGACGGCGGCGCAACCGTCAGCCGGCCGAGCAGATTTGCTCGCGGAGCGCCCGGAATTTCTCCAGTTGGTCGGCCTTGAGCTCGCCCTTCTCGTCGCGGCCGACAAAAATCTTGAACATGATGCCGCCGTCGCGGTTGAGGAACACGAGCAGCGCCGACGTGCGGTTCATGAACGGCCGCTCGACAAAGGCGATACCCGCGCAACGCTCGTGCCGCAGATGGCCGTGAAAGCCGGTACGGCCCATGAGGTTGAAATAGCCGCGCGCGACCTGGCCCTTCGGCACCGGGCCGCCGAATTCCATGATGCCGTCTTCGGTATGGACGATCACCGTCACGTCGCCCCAGTCGGCGATGTCGTCCATCGCGGCGATGAAGGCGTCGCCCGGCGCGAGGCGGCGCATTGCGTCGGGCAATGCCTCGACGATGGCGCGCGGCGCGACATTGTGCTCGCGCGCGGCGTCTTCAAAAACGACGCCCGGGTTCTCGGAAATTTTCTGACGCAGTTCGGCGGATGGGGCGAGCATGACGGCACCTCAATGATGGACCGGAGGCTTGCTCGCGGCGGGCCGCTGGCTGGCAGGGCGAATGTAGAAGGAAGCGGGCTGCCGTCAATCGGTCAGACGACGACGTTCGGCACGTCGATCTTGCGCTCCAACCATTCCGGCACCGGCAGTTTCTTCGAGCGCAGGAATTCCGGATTGAACAGCTTCGACTGGTAGCGCGAGCCGAAGTCGGCAAGGATCGTCACGATCGTATGGCCGCGTCCGAGTTCCTTGGCGAGGCGGATGGCGCCCGCGACATTGATGCCGGTCGAGCCGCCGAGGCAAAGGCCCTCGTGCTGGAGCAGGTCGAACACGGCCTGCACCGCTTCGTCATCGGGGATCAGATAGGGCTTTTCCACCTTCACGTCGCCGACGATCGGCGTCGAACGGCCGAGGCCGATGCCCTCGGTGATCGATTCACCGGGCGTCGGCTTCGCTTCGCCGTCCTTGAACAGATGATACATGCCGCCGCCGGCGGGATCGGCGCATCCGGTCAGGATGTCCTTCTTTTTCTCGCGCAGGAATTCCGAAGTGCCAGCGAGCGTGCCGCCCGTGCCGACCGAGCAGATGAAAGCGTCGATCTTGCCTTCCGTCTGCGTCCAGATTTCCGGGCCAGTCGTCAGGTAGTGAGCGCGGCGATTGTCGAGATTGTTCCACTGGTCGGCGAACAGCACGCCGTTCTTCTCGCTCTTGCGCAGTTCATCGGCGAGGCGGCGCCCAATGTGCTGGTAATTGTTCGGATTGCTGTAAGGGAGCGCCGGGACTTCGACGAGGTCGGCGCCGAACAGGCGAAGCGCGTCTTTCTTCTCCTGGCTCTGCGTCTCGGGAATAACGATCAGCGTGCGATAGCCGCGCGAGGAGGCAACAAGCGCGAGACCGATGCCGGTGTTGCCAGCAGTCGCCTCCACCACGAGCCCGCCCGGCCGCAACTCGCCGCGCTTCTCCGCTTCAAGGATGATATGCCGCGCCGGCCGGTCCTTCACGGATTGGCCCGGGTTCATGAACTCGGCCTTGCCGAGGATGGTGCATCCCGTCAGTTCCGATGCGCGCTTTAACTTGATCAGCGGCGTGTTGCCGATGGCCTCAATAACGTCCTTGCGGATGCTCATAAGGGTCTGCAATTTTACATGCGAAACGTGGCGAAGGAAAAATCAACATAGTAGAGCCGTGGGCAGCCCGCAACGGCGGGACGCCGGGAGCGTTGGGCCGCAGGTGGGACGACGAACGGTTCGCGATTTGCGCATAACGGTCGTCCGCCGGCGGTGCTTATCGCCGCGGCGTCCTTCTGCTATCGCATGGGACCCCATCCGCAAGTTCTCCATCAATAAGCAGTGCGATCGATGAACAAGCCCGTTTCTCCCTCGACCAGCATCAGCGGCAGCTTCGAGCGCGCCCTGCGTGCCGGACAGTTCGTGACCACCGCCGAAGTGACGCCGCCGGTTTCCACCGATCGCGCCGAATTGCTCGCCAAGGCGCTGCCGATGCGTGGCCTCGCCGACGGCGTCAACGTCACCGACGGCGCCGGCGCCCGCGCCCATATGAGTTCGATCGCGGCCGCCTACATTCTGCAGGAGAACGGCATCGAGCCGATCATGCAGTTCACTTGCCGCGACCGGAACCGCATCGCGATCCAGAACGATCTTCTGGGCGCGGCCGCGCTCGACCTGCGCAACCTGCTTGTGCTGCGCGGCGACGATCCGAAGCAAGGCGACCAGCCCGACGCGAAGCCCGTCTTCGATCTTGAAACGAAGACGCTCCTGCAAACCGCCGTCTCGATCCGCGACAAGGGTGAACTCCCGCACGGCCGCAAGGTGACCGGCAAAGCGAATTACTTCCTCGGTTGTGCCGAAGCGCCGACCGATCCCAAGCCCGACTGGCAGCCGACTGGTCTCAAGACCAAGATCGAGGCCGGCGCGCAGTTTGCGCAGACGCAGTTCTGCATGGATATCGGTGTCGTGCGCCGTTACATGCAGCGCCTGCACGAAGCGGGCATTCCCGACGACTTCTACTTCATCATCGGGATTGCGCCGATGAAGACCGCGAAGTCCGGCCGCTGGATGAAGAAGAACCTCTTCGGCACGATCATCCCCGACGAGATGATCGACCGCATGGAAAAGGCCGAAGACCCGCTCAAGGAAGGCCAGAAGATCTGCATCGAATACATGCAGCAGCTTTGCGAAGTGCCGGGCGTCGCCGGTGTTCACATCATGGCGCCGAACAACGACGAGTCGATCCCGGAAGTGATTTCGGGCTTCGGCCGCCATCAGCGGGCCGTGCGCGGCTCGTCTTCAAACGCGGCGCCGAAGTCGGAAGCGGGATCGCTCAGCCATCTCGCCTGACCGCGCCCGGAAATTCCAGCAGACAAGGAATCGGAATGAGCGGGCAGGAAAGCTTTGAGACGGTTGCGGGCTGCAAGATCCGCCTGCTGCGCGGCGGCAAGGGCGCTCCGCTGCTCTATTTGCACGGGGCGCGCGGCGGCGGCGTGTGGCTGCCGTTCATGGAGAAGCTGTCGGCGAATTTCGAGATCTTTGCGCCGGAGCATCCCGGCTTCGGCGGCTCCGACACGCCCGCCTGGCTCGATAATATCGGCGACCTCGCGTATTTCTATCTCGACTTCATCAAGCAGCTCGGCCTGAAGGACCTCACGCTCGTCGGCAGTTCACTCGGCGGCTGGACGGCGGCCGAAATCGCCGTGCGCGATTGCTCGCCGCTGCGGGCGCTCGTGTTGTCTTGCCCTGCCGGCATCCATGTGAAGGGGCAGAGCAAGGGCGACATCTTCCTGTGGTCGAATGAGGCGCTCGTCCGCAACATGTTCCACGACCAGAAGTTCGCGGACGCCATGCTCGCACCGGAACTCACCGAAGACCAGCAGATGGCGTTGGCGAAGAACAAGCTCGCCACCGCGCGTCTTGGCTGGCAGCCGCGGCTCTACAATCCCAATCTTTACAAATGGCTGCACCGCATCTCGGCGCCGACGTTGCTGCTCTGGGGCGACGACGACAAGGTCATTCCGCCGGCTTACGGCCCCGCGTTCCGCGACCTGATCCCGGGCTCGAAGCTCGTGGTCTTCAAAGGTTGCGGTCACGTCCCCCATGTCGAGAAGATGGACGAGTGGACGAATGAAGTGTTGGCATTCGCGAAGGAGGGCGCGCGATGAGCCTGAAGTTTTTCTTCTTCCATCTGATGCCCTATGCCGCGCTCGATCCGGACTATGACAAGAAATATAACTCCGCTTGGGTTACGCTGCCGAACAGCTATTACGATCCGCAGGTCGGGCACCAGCTCTACAATCGCTATCTCGACGAGATCGAATATGCCGATGAACTCGGCTGGGACGGCGTCTGCGTCAACGAGCATCACCAGAATGCCTACGGCCTGATGCCGATCCCCGGTGTCATGGCCGGCGCGCTCTCGCGCCGCACGAAGAACGGCAAGATCGCCGTGCTCGGCCGCGCGTTGCCGCTTCTCAACAATCCGCTCACGGTCGCGGAAGAATACGCGATGCTCGACAACATCACGGGCGGCCGGCTGATCGCGGGCTTCGTGCGCGGCATCGGTGCCGAGTATCACTCATGGGGTGCGAATCCGGCGGAGTCGCATGAGCGCTTCCATGAAGCGCACGACCTCATCATTCAGGCATGGACGCAGCCGGGCCCATCGAAATTCGAAGGCAAGTACTATCACTTCGAATACGTGAACTGCTGGCCGCGCACATTTCAGCAGCCGCATCCGCCGATCTGGATTCCGTCGCAGGGCAGCCGTGAGACGATCGAATGGGCGGCACATCCGAGCCGCAAATACACCTACTTGCAGACTTTCAGTCCGGTCGCCGTGCTCGCGCGCTACATGAATATGTACCGCGAGACGGCGAAGAACTACGGCTACGAGGCCACCTCACAGCAGGTCGGCTGGTCGGTGCCCGCTTATGCCGCCGAGACCGACGAGATCGCGCGCCGCGAGGCGAAGCCGCACATCGAGTTCTTTTTGAACAAGCTCCTGCGCATGCCGCCGGAGATGCTGCTGCCGCCCGGCTATTTGTCGCTCGCCTCACTGAAAGGCGTCATGAGCGCGAAGCGCGGCATCTCGGGTGCGGTACGCACCATCGACGAGGTGATCGAGCAAGGCATCTTCCTGTGCGGCAGCCCCGCGACGCTGCGCGAACAGATTGAGAAGTATCAGAAGGAAATCGGCTTCGGATATCTCTTGCCGCAGATGCAGTTCGGCACCTTGCCGCACGACCTGGTGCGCAAGAGCACGGAGATCTTCGCGAAGGAAATCATCCCGCACTTCCGGAGCGGCACGGCCGGCTAGGACAAGGCGCGCGTCAGCGCCTGACAGGCGAGGGAAGGAAGCTGGCTCCGCGGGTAGGATTCGAACCTACGACCGATCGATTAACAGTCGATTGCTCTACCACTGAGCTACCGCGGAACGGGGCAGGCCCGCCATATAAACGGCGAGGGCAGGCTTGCCAAGCGTATGAGGCGGCGAGGAATCTCGATGCCGCGCTCGATGAAACTGGAGGCCGCGCCCGGAATCGAACCGGGGTATACGGATTTGCAGTCCGCTGCGTAACCACTCCGCCACGCGGCCATTCGCGGCCTCGAGGGGCCGGAAGCGCGCCGTGAATAGCAAAGGCCCGCCCCCTCAACAATGGCGGTCTTGCCTTTTCGCCGACCCTGCACCATTCCTGATGCTTCGCGAGTTTCAACCCGTCCGAGGCGTCATGATCGATTTCGAACGCTTGCGGCAGTCCATGGTGGACAGCCAGATTCGGCCCAACGACGTAACCGATCCGCGCATTTTGGCGGCCATGCTGGAAGTGCCGCGCGAGCGTTTTGTTCCGCCGCATCTCATCGGCCTCGCTTATCTCGACGACGATATCGTGGTGCGCGAGGCGGCTGACGGACGCCCGGCACGCTATCTGATGGAGCCGATGATTCTCGCCCGGCTCGTGCAGGCGCTCAATCTCCTGCCGCAGGATCGCGTGCTCGATGTCGGTTGTGCGACCGGCTACTCGACCGCTGTGCTGACGCATCTCGCCGGCTCCGTTTGCGGGCTGGAATCGGAGTCCGATCTCGCCGCCGCCGCACAAAAGAACGTCGCGAACGCGCAGATCGTCACCGGCCCGCTCACCAAGGGTGTCGCTCAAGCTGCGCCGTTCGACGCCATCCTGATCAACGGTTCGGTGGAGGTCGGTCCCGAGTCGTTGCTCTCGCAACTGAAGGAGGGGGGACGCCTTGTCGCAGTCGTGCGCAAAGGGCCGCCCGGCCGCGCCACCCTTTATGCGCGCAATAACGGAGCCGTGAGCGCCCGTCCGTTGTTTGACGCCGGTGTTCCGCCATTGCCGGGATTTGAGGCACCGCAGGGCTTCGTCTTCTGACCCGAAGCCGGAAAAAACTGTGGCCTTCCTGCCTCGCCAACCCGGAATCGATGCCTTCCGGACGCTCCACCGGTTTCCCGGCGCGGTCCGGCACACTAGAATCTTGCTCGACATTGGAAATTCGACATTCGGCCGGCGGTCGCCGGTCGCGGGGTGAAGTTATGCGTGCTGGCGGAATTCGGCGGTGGGCTTTGGCGGGCACGATGCTCGCGGGCATCCTCGCTGGCGGGCCGGGACCGGCGGCGTCACAGACTCTCGATCAGGCGCTGGCCGCCGCCTACAACAACAATCCGACTCTGAACGCGCAACGCGCCGCGACCCGAGTGGTCGACGAACAGGTGCCGCAGGCGCTGTCCGGATTCCGTCCGCAGGTTTCGGCGGGCGCCGACATCGGCACCGTGTGGTCGCGCACCCGCGCGCGCTCGGGCGCCGTCACCGGCAGCACGATTCATCCTTACGGCTACGGCGTCACTGTCACGCAGAACGTTTTCAACGGCATGCGCACCGTCAATCAGACGCGCTCCGCCGAAGCGCAGGTGCGCGGCGCGCGCGAGACGCTGCGCAACGCGGAGCAGAACGTTCTGCTCGACGCCGTCATTGCCTACATGGACGTGCTGCGCGATGGCGCGATTGTCGAACTGCAACGGCAAAATCTCGAAGCCTTGCGTGAGCAGCAGCGCGCGACGCGCGACCGCTTCGACGTGGGCGAACTCACACGCACGGACGTCGCCCAGGCCGACGCGCGCGTGGCGCAATCGGAGTCGGGGCTCTATGCGGCCCAGGCGCAACTCAATGCATCGCGCGCGGCCTTTCAGCGCGACATCGGCATTGCCCCCGGCCGGTTGCGCGCCGCGCGCCCGGTCGAGCATTTGTTGCCGCGCGTGCTGGACACGGCGCTCGCGCAAGGCGAGGACCAGCATCCCGCGATCGCCGCGGCGCGTCATGGCGTCGATACCGCGTCGCTGAACGTGAAGGTCGCCGAAGGCGAACTGCTGCCGATCGTGTCGGTCGATGCCAATGTTTCGCGCGACCACGATCCGAGCCCGCTGAGCGACCGCAGCGACAGCGCGTCCGTGTTCGGACGGCTCACGGTTCCGATCTATCAGGGCGGCGGCGAGTACTCGCGCATTCGCGCCTCGAAGGAAACGCTCGGTCAGCGCCGCCTTGAGGCCGACGTCACGCGCGATCAGGTGCGCGCGGCGGTGGTGCAGTCCTTCGGCTTGCTGACGGCCGCCCGGTTCCAGGTCGAGGCAGCGCAGGCGCAGGTGAATGCTGCGCAGGTCGCATTGAATGGCGTGCAGGAAGAATTCCGCGTCGGCCAGCGCACCACGCTCGATGTGCTCAACGCCCAGGCCGAACTCGTGACGGCGCGTTCCGCCGTCATCACCGCGCAACGCGACCGGGTCGTGAACTCTTATTCGCTGCTTGCGGCGATCGGCAAGCTCAACGCGGAGGAACTGCGGCTCGGTGTGCAAGCCTATGCGCCCGAGGTGCACTACAATCAGGTGCGCGACAGCTGGTTTGGCGTTCGCACCCCCGACGGCCGCTGAGCGCGCGATTTACCCCCATCGCAATAGGCGTTGGGCCCTTCACATCCCCCAGCCATAGTGATTCAGTAGATCGTAACGATTCTCTCCCTGACTGATTCGGTCGGCGGGGCGAGGACAACCCTGTCGGAGCGTACGAGGCATGTCCAAGACTGCGCGGGCCGCCGAGCCCTCGATGGAGGAGATATTGGCCTCCATTCGCCGGATCATCGCTGACGATTCCGGCTCGCAGCCGCGCGCCACGCCACGGGTGGTCGACTCGCCGGCAGGAATGGACGGGCTGCAGTCGCGTCCGGGCAATGCACTGCCCGAGCCGCCCGCGCCTGACATCGACATTCTGGAACTGACGCAACCGGTCGAGACGCCTTCAACGTTCACGCCGGTGGGCGGTCCCGATATCGCATTCCGCGACGAAGAGCCTCGGATGCCTGAACCGCCGATGGCCGCATCCCCGCCGCCCGCGCCGCGACCCGCGCCTCAACCGGCGCCTGTCATGCACGAGGAGCGGCTGATGTCGCCCAACTCTTCGGTGGCGGTAAGCGCCGCATTCAATTCGCTGGCTGCGACGGTCTTGTCCGACAATGCCCGCACGCTCGAGGACATCGTCAAGGACATGATGCGGCCGATGCTGAAGAACTGGCTCGATGAAAACCTGCCGGGGATGGTCGAGCGCATCGTGCGCGCCGAGATCGAGCGCGTCGCCCGCGGCGGCCGCTGAGCGCCTCACTTCGCAGACTTCAGGGTCAGTGCTTCGCCAGCGTGCTTCGGAAGCCGAACGCGATCACCGGGAAGGCGAGCGCGGTAAAGACGAAGATCGGTACCGCTCCGAATTGATCGTAGGTCGGGCTCAGCACCGCGAAGCCGATCGTCTGGCCGAGAAAGATCATCGCTGCGAACAGGGAGAGCGCGGCACCGCGCGCCTCCGGCGCCATCTGCGTGGCGCCGACCTGCAACATGTTGTGGACCATCATCAGGCCGATGCCGGCGATAAAAAGCGCCGGTCCATAGACCTGCCAATAGGGCGTCACCGCGATGGCGAGGAAGCTGACGCCGAACAGGATGCCGCCGACGGTGAGCGTGCCGCGCTCCCCGAGCTTCGCAAGTACGCGCGCGGTGACGAAGCTGTAAGCAATACCACCGGCGGCAAAGAGGCCGAGCATGACGCCGATCATGCCGAGCGAAAAACCGAAACGGTCATGCAGGTGCGCTCCGACGAAGGCCGCCGAGGTGAACGAGATTCCGCCCTGCGCACAGACCGCGAGCAGCACATGGCGCACTGCGGGCCGCTTGAAGAGCGAAAACAGCTCCACATAGGCCTCACGGCTCGATCGTCGCGCCGGCCGCTCATGGTTGCGCAGCGCCGGCAAGAGCAGAAGCCCGATGCCCGCCACCGCAAAGATCGCTGCGATGAAATAGAATACGGCGCGCCAGCCAAGGAATTCGGCGATCAGTCCGCCTAGCACCTGGCCGCACATCAAGCCGAGCAGCACCGTGCCGGTGAAGCGCGCGAGCGCCACATGCCGTTGCGCATAGGTTGTCGTGTCGCCGATGAAGGCAAGGGTGAGCGGCACGATGGCGGCGGTGGCCACGCCCGACAGCAGCCGAAGTGCCGCGAGGCCCGCGAGTGACGTCGCCAATGCCGTCGCGGCGGAAATGACCGCCGAGGCGAGCGCGGCAACCGTGATCACTGGCAGCTTGCCGACGCGGTCGCCGAGCGGGCCATAGACAATCTGCAGCCCACCGTGCGCGAGCGCGTAGAACATTGCCACGAGCGCCGCCGCACCGACCGTCGTGCCAAACTCGCTCGCGAAGGTCGGCAGCAGCGGGTCGGTGATGCGGATATTGGCGCCGATCGCGAAGCCCGCGATGCTGAGGATCGCCAATGTAAGACCGGTCCCCATTTGGGGACCGGCGGCCTGTTCCGGCTTGATGGGTCCTGCGTCCACGCCCGTTCTCTAACATGCGTTCGCGCGAGGTTGGGACGCGCGCGGCGCATGGCTCTCGGGCCTGCCATGCCCGGCGTTGCAGTCGCACGCAGTCGCGCCGGAACCGGGCCGCTCACTTTGCTAAGATTTGGTATCGAGCGTCGGCAGCCGTGCCCAATAAATGAGCGCCACGATCGCGAAGCCGATCGCGCCTGCCGCGACGACCGGTGCGCCGCCGACGCGGTCGTAGAGCGGGCCGCCGATGGCGATGCCCACGAGTTGTCCGATGAAGAACGAGGCGGCGAATGCGGACATCGCCGAGCCGCGGGCTTCCGGGGCCATCTGGCTCGCGCGGAGCTGCAACGTGTTGTGCAGCATCAGGAGCGACACGCCGGAGATGAACAGAAGAATGGGGATCGCTTGCCACCAAGGGGTCAGCGCGACGGCGAAGAAGGAGATCGAGAACAGCACGCCGCCATAGCCGACCAACTCGCGCTCATTGAAGCGCCTGATCAGCCAGCCGGCGTTGAGCGTGTAGAAGAGTCCGCCGCCGCCGAACAGCGCGAGTGCCAGGCCGATCTGCGAATAACTCAGCCCGAACTCGTCGTGCATGTACGCGCCAAGAAATGCGGCGGCGCTGATCACGAAGAATCCTTCCGCGGCCGAAACGCCGATGACCCATCGCGGCTGTACCTCGCGAAGCAGACGGAACGGCGTCACGATGTCCGCGAGCAGGCCGGGATTGGTTGTGCGCCGGGTGTGGTCGCGGCTCAACCCGTGGAAAAAGGTGAGGCCGACGGCCGCGAACAGGAAGATCGCGCCCGCGAGCACAAACACCGCGCGCCAGCCGAGGAAGTCGGCAAAGATGCCGGACACCGCCTGGCCGGTCATGGCGCCCAGCATCGCGCCGCCGAACATGCGCGCGATCAGCACCTGCCGCTTCTCGTAGGCCACGACGTCGCCGACCCACGCGAAGCACAGCGGGAAGATGATCGCCGCCGTCGCGCCGGACAGGAGGCGTAAGCCGGCAAGCTCCGGGATCGAGCCGGCAAGCGCGGTCATGGCGGTCGTGACCGCGGCTGCGTAGGACGCGATGGTCACGACGCGCAGCTTGCCGAAGCGGTCGCCGACCGGACCGCCAGCGAGCTGCATGAAGCCATGCGCGATGGCGTAAAAGACCGAGACGATGGCGACCTTGCCGGGCGTCGACAGGAACTCTTCCGCGAGCGGCGGCAGCAGCGGATCGGTGATACGGATGTTCAGTGAGACCGCGAATCCCGCGACCGTCAGGAACGCGATCACATAGCCGAAGGCGGGGTCGCCTGGGCTGGGCTGGCGGCTTTTGCGGGGAGACTCGGCGGGCGTCACGGCAGCGTGCATAGCAGAAGCCGGGGTTTCCGGTCGCCTGCGCCCGCGCATGTCGATCATGCGGCGGCGGGAGGCGGGTAACATTGACACCCCGGCAGGGGTCCGCTTTTTAGCCTCTCCACGTTCCGAATTGGCGCCCATGCTCGAAAAAACCTACCAGCCCAACGAGATCGAAGGCCGCATCTACAGCGCCTGGGAAGCGGCGCGCGCCTTCGAGGCCGGCCGGCCCGAGCGCAAGGGGGCCGCTCCCTATTCGATCGTGATTCCGCCGCCCAACGTCACGGGCTCGCTCCACATGGGTCACGCGCTCAACAACACGCTCCAGGACATCCTGGCGCGGTTCGAGCGCATGCGCGGCAAGGACGTGCTCTGGCAGCCGGGCACCGACCACGCCGGCATCGCGACCCAGATGGTCGTCGAGCGCCAGCTCATGGAGCGGCAGGAAAAAGGCCGCCGCGAGATGGGCCGCGAGGCGTTCGTGAAGCGCGTCTGGCAATGGAAGGAAGAGTCGGGCGGCACGATCCAGCGCCAGCTCAAGCGTCTCGGCGCTTCGCTCGACTGGCGGCGCGAGCGCTTCACCATGGGCAAAGCGGGCGAACCGGACGATCAAATGGTTCGCGCTGTTACGAAGGTCTTCGTGGACCTCTATAATGCGAAGCTTATTTATAAAGATAAGCGGTTGGTGAATTGGGACACCAAGCTACTAACCGCAATTTCCGACCTTGAAGTGTTGCAGGTCGAAACAAAAGGCCATCTTTGGCATCTGCGTTATCCGATCGAAGGAAAGAATTTCGATCCTAGCAATGCATCGACCTACATTGTTGTCGCCACCACAAGACCGGAGACGATGTTGGGTGATACGGCGGTCGCCGTTCATCCAAAAAACGAGAAATTAAAACACCTGATTGGCAAGCATGTAATTTTGCCGCTCGCCGGTCGCCGCATTCCGATTATCGGAGACGAATATGCGGACCCCGAGAAAGGATCAGGAGCAGTTAAGATCACGCCCGCCCACGACTTCAACGACTTCGAAGTCGGTCGGCGACATAAGTTAAATATCGCTCGCATCCTAGATGATGAGGGCAAATTGCTACCCATGGGGATTCAGGAAAAGGTCCAAGGGTTTGCTCCAGACTGGCCTGCGAACAATTTCGCTTACTCTCCAGAACCTATCTTGTGGTCGCTGGAAGGTGTCGATCGGTTTGAAGCAAGGAAGAAAATTGTCGCTCTTTTGGAGGAGCGAGGGTTTCTAGAGAGAATAGAAGCGCACATTCACGCTGTCCCTACTGGAGATAGATCCAATACGGTCATCGAACCTCATCTGACGAGCCAATGGTATGTTCATGTTAAGCCGCTGGCAGCGGAGGCGCTTGCAGCTGTAAGGGATAAAAGGACTCGAATTATTCCTGATAGTTGGTCCAAGACTTATTTTCAGTGGTTAGAGAATATCGAACCTTGGTGCATCTCGCGTCAGCTCTGGTGGGGTCACCAGATCCCTGCTTGGTACGGGCCCTCTCTCCAACTGCCGCTTGGCCATCCGCATCTTTACGAGAGAAAAGTTTTCGTCGCGGCCTCAGAAGATGACGTGCGAACACTCGCGGAGGAACACTATCACACTGAGGTTCAGTTCATCTCTCAGCGTGATGAGTTCCAAAGGGAGGTGGAGAAGTTTGTCTTAAATAATTCAGGAAGCGGACCAGTCTACATGGGACCAGTTCCTCTGTGGCGCGACGAGGACGTGCTCGACACCTGGTTCTCGTCCGCGCTCTGGCCGTTCTCGACCATGGGCTGGCCCGACGAGACGCCCGAGGTGAATCGCTTCTATCCGACCAGCGCGCTCGTCACCGGCTTCGACATCATCTTCTTCTGGGTCGCGCGCATGATGATGATGGGAATGCACTTCATGGATGATGTGCCGTTCCGCGACGTTTACATCCACGCCCTCGTGCGCGACGAGAAGGGGGCCAAGATGTCGAAGTCGAAGGGGAACGTCATCGATCCTCTCTCGATCATCGACGACTACGGCGCGGACGCGCTCCGCTTCACGCTCTCGGCGATGGCCGCGCAGGGTCGCGACATCAAGCTCTCCGCCCAGCGCGTCGAGGGCTACCGCAACTTCGCGACCAAACTCTGGAACGCCGCCCGCTTCGCCGAATTCAACGGCGCGGTGCGCGTGGCGGGTTTCGATCCGAAGTCGGTCAAGGAAACGATCAACCGCTGGATTCTCGGCGAGACCGAGAAGGCGGCGGCGGAAGTCACGGCGGCCATCGAAGCCTACAAGTTCAACGAGGCGGCGGGCGCGGCCTACCGCTTCGTCTGGAACATCTATTGCGACTGGTATCTCGAACTCTCAAAGCCGGTCCTCACCGGCCCGGACGGCGCGGCCAAGGACGAAACCCGCGCCACCGTCACCTTCGTGCTCGATGAAATCCTGAAGGTCCTGCACCCCTTCATGCCCTTCATCACCGAAGAGCTGTGGCGCGTGACCGGCGAGGCGGGACCGAAGCGCGAGACGATGCTCGTGCTTTCGCACTGGCCTGAGCTCAAGGGCCTCGTGGATGACAAGGCCGAAGCCGAAATCGGCTGGCTGATCGATCTCGTGACCGCGATCCGCTCCGTGCGCTCGGAAATGAACGTGCCGGCGGGCGCGCAGATTCCGCTCGTGCTGATCGCAGGCAAGGAGACGCAGGACCGGGCACGGCGCTGGAACGATGCGCTGAAGCGCCTCGCGCGCCTTTCCGACATCTCCTTCGCGTCCGCGCCGCCCGCGGGCTCGGTGCAACTGCTCGTGCGCGGCGAGATCGCGGCGCTGCCGCTCGCCGGCGTCATCGACCTCGCCGCCGAACGCGCGCGGCTCGAGAAAGAGCTGACCAAGATCGCCGACGATGTCTCGCGCATCGACAGGAAGCTCGGCAACGCCGACTTCATGGCGCGTGCGCCGGAGGAAGTGGTCGAGGAACAGCGCGAGCGGCGCGAGGAAGCGCTCGACCGCGAGAGCAAGGTGCACGCGGCGCTCGAACGGCTGAAGGGCGCGGCCTGACGAATGGACCGGCGACAGGTCTGGCTCGCGCTGGCGCTGCTGTGGCTGGCGGGCTTCGGTCTCCGGCTGCCGGTCTTGGCCGTGCCGCCAATCCTGCCACTGATGCAGGCCGATCTCGGCCTCACCGGCACCCATATCGGAATCCTGAACGGCCTGCCGGTCTTCCTGTTTGCGGCAGCGGCGATCCCCGGCGCGCTCCTGATCGCGCGCGTCGGTGCGCTCAACGCCGTCATCGTCGGCCTGCTGCTCGCGGGCATCGCCGGCAGTTTGCGCGGCTTCGCCGACAACCTGACATGGCTTTACCTGACGACGGTTTTCATGGGCGCGGGCATCGCCTTCATGCAGCCCGCCATGCCCGCGCTTGTGCGCGCCTGGACGCCGCAGCGCGTCGGCTTCTCGACCGCGCTCTACACGAACGGCCTGCTCGTCGGTGAAGTCGTCCCGGTAGCGTTGACCGTGCCGTTCATCCTGCCGCTCGTGGACGGAAGCTGGCGCGGCAGTCTCGTCTTCTGGGGTCTGCCGATGATTGTCATTGCCGGACTCATGCTGTTCGCGCCGCGTGCGCCGGCGTCGGCTGCTCTGCCGTCGCGCCGATGGTGGCCGGATTGGCGCGACAGTCTGATCTGGCGTCTCGGATTCATCCTGAGCAGCGTCAACGGTGTCTATTTCTGCGCCAACGCCTTCATCCCCGGGTATCTCACCAATGAAGGCCGTGCCGACCTGATCGGCATCACGCTCACGGCGCTGAATATCGCGCAGCTTCCGGCTTCGGCGATCATGCTCATGATCGCGGGCAAGTTGGAACGCCGCGTCTGGCCGCTGGTCGTCACGGGTCTGCTCATGCTCGTATCCGTCATCGGCATCGCGTTCAGCGCGAGCGGCTGGACGGTAGCGTGGGCCGCACTGCTCGGGTTTGTCGGCGCGGCGACGCTCACGATTGGCTTCGCTTTGCCCGCGATGGTCAGTGCGCCGGAGGATGTCGGGCGCGTTTCGGCGGGGATGTTCACGACCAGCTACGCGCTCGCGATGCTGACCTCGGTGGTGAGCGGCGCCGCGTGGGACATCGCGGGCGACCCGCGATGGGCATTCCTGCCGATCGCGCTCAGCATCCTTCCACAGGTGCTGCTGATCGGAACGATCCGCTTTCCCGCCAACAAAACTTGAGGCGCATATCTATCCGCCCGTCCCCGCGAAAGCGGGGACCCAGCGCTGGATTCCCGCTTGCGCGGGAATGAGCGGAATACCAATCGCTATCGGAACGGCTTGCTGAGAAACTTCGAGCCCGTCATTCCATAGCGCCACGGATGCTCTACCGCTTTGGTGATACCAATGCGCGGGCCGATGGCGATCTCCGGCGCGCTTGCCCGCGCTCGCAATTCGAACGGTTCGCGGTCGAGAGCAAGCGCATTATGCGCGCGTGTGATGCCAAGTGCCTGACAGACGCGGCCTGGTCCTGAACACAGTAACCGCTCTTCCTTCACGCCGCGCCGCCTTCGCATTGCTGCGACGCCCTCGGCCGGTTCGATGGCGCGAATGAGAATGGCGCTTGCGCTCCCTGCTTCCTCGCAGACGAAGTTCACGCACCAGTGGATGCCGTAGGAACGATAGACATAGGCGAAACCCGGCGGGCCGAACATCACCGCGTTGCGCTCGGTCGGTCCGTTATAGGAATGCGCGGCCGGGTCGGTGTGGTGATAGGCCTCGACTTCAACGATGACTCCGCCCGCGCCTTTGAACAGGAGCATTGCGCCGATCAGTTCGGGCGCCACGTCATGAACGCTGCGCGCGAAGAATGCGCGCGTGAGTTTCCGCCCCCGCGCCATTTACGTCGGTTTGCCACAGAAGAAGTCGTTGAGCGCGCCGATCTCCTCGCGCGGGCCGTCGAAGTCTGCTGCGAGCCGCTCATAGAGCGCGGCGAGGCCGCGATAAATCTCCGTTTCGCCGCCGTCGCCGGCATAATCCGCGATCTCGACCATCTCGGGCGCCCAGCGCTCGGCCTTCGCGAACATGTCGGGGATGCCGCGCGAGAACTGTGCGAGGAGGGCGCGTTGGCTCTCCGATAGCTCGCGCATCAGATCGTCTTCGACCCCGGCGCGCCGCGCCGCGAGGATCATCGCAGCGCCGAGTCCAATCGCGCCCTTGTTGATGCCGGCATAGGAGAGCTTCAGCGCCGACGCCGCACCGATGCCGCCTTGGACTACGCGCACGTCGAGGCCGAAGCGGTTGAGGTCGAGCACGCGCGCAGCCTCCACGCCCGAGACATAGAGGCGGGGCGTGTAGCCCTCGCGCGGCGGGCCGCCGATGATGCCGCCGTCCACATAGGCGGCCCCGGTCGGCGCAAGGACCTCGCCGATCCGTGCTGCGGTCCGCGGACTCACCGCGTTGCAATCCACATAGACGGCCTTGCGCGGTGCAGCGGCGAGGGCGGGCGCCAGTCGCCTGGCGACATCCACAGCCTCCTTCGGCGGCACGATCGACAGCAGGAAGTCCGCCTGCGCCAGTTCCGAATCTCCGGCGTCGGTCAGCCCGTGCTTCCGGGCGCGCGCCTGGCTTGCTGCGCTGCGTCCGGAAAATGAGGAAAGAACCTTAACGCCTTGAACCGTAAGCCGTCCGCCCACGGCCGCGCCCATGTTTCCCGGAGACGTGATCGCGATCACAGGATTCATGCGGTCCTTCTGCGAGTTATGAGCTTCAACAATGCACGGCAGCGGGCGAGAGATCACTGTGGCCGGTTCGACACACCGTTACAAGATTGCAACCATTGAGGCTGGCGGGGGCTGAAAGCGCCGCCGTCCCGCCATAAACCGACACGAGACGAACAAAACGAGCCGCCAGTATTTGCGTGGGCTCTTGAAGCCCAAGCGCGGCAAGGCCGGGAAGCAATGGACGCCAAGACCTCCGACAAGTCGAGACTGCCGAGCCGCCACGTTACCGAGGGGCCGGAACGCGCGCCGCATCGTTCCTACTATTACGCGATGGGTCTGACGCGCGAGCAGATCCACCAGCCGTTCGTCGGCGTCGCCACCTGCTGGAACGAAGCCGCTCCTTGCAACATCGCGCTCATGCGTCAGGCGCAGGCGGTGAAGAAGGGCGTCGCCGCGGCGAACGGAACGCCGCGCGAGTTCTGCACCATCACCGTCACCGACGGCATCGCGATGGGTCATCAGGGCATGCGCGCTTCGTTGCCGTCGCGCGAGGTGATCGCCGACTCCGTGGAACTCACGATCCGCGGCCACGCCTATGACGCATTGGTTGGATTGGCGGGCTGCGACAAGTCACTTCCGGGCATGATGATGGCAATGGTCCGCCTCAATGTGCCCTCGATCTTTATTTACGGTGGCTCAATCCTGCCCGGCTCGTTCCGTGGCCGCCCCGTAACCGTCCAGGACGTGTTCGAGGCGGTGGGACAGCATTCCGTCGGCAAGTTTTCCGACGAGGATCTGGATGAGCTGGAGCAGATCGCCTGTCCGTCGGCCGGTGCATGTGGCGCGCAGTTCACCGCCAACACCATGGCAACGGTCTCGGAAGGCATCGGGCTCGCGCTTCCTTACTCGGCGGGGGCGCCCGCGCCCTACGAGATCCGCGACGCGTTCTGCGCGGCCGCCGGCGAGAAGATCATGGAATTGGTGCGTCGTAACATTCGGCCGAGAGACATCGTCACCCGCAAGGCGCTCGAGAATGCCGCCGCGGTTGTGTCGGCGAGCGGCGGCTCCACGAACGCCGCGCTGCATCTGCCGGCCATCGCGCATGAATGCGGCATCAAGTTCGATCTCTTCGACGTCGCCGAAGTGTTCAAGCGCACGCCGTATATCGCGGACCTCAAGCCGGGCGGCAAATATGTCGCCAAGGACATGTTCGAGGTCGGCGGCATTCCGCTCCTGATGAAGACGCTGCTCGATCACGGCTACCTGCACGGCGACTGCCTGACCGTCACGGGCCGCACCATCGCGGAGAACCTCGCCAGCGTGAAGTGGAACCCGGATCAGGACGTCGTCTATCCGGCGGACAAGCCGATCACCACCAACGGCGGCGTTGTCGGCCTGCGCGGCAACCTCGCGCCCGAAGGCGCGATTGTGAAGGTTGCCGGCATGTCGAACCTGAAGTTCACCGGTCCGGCGCGCTGCTTCGATGGCGAGGAAGCCTGCTTCGATGCCGTGAAGAACAAGAAGTACAAGGAAGGCGAAGTCCTCGTCATCCGCTACGAAGGTCCGCGCGGCGGGCCGGGCATGCGCGAGATGCTCGCCACCACCGCGGCCCTCTACGGTCAGGGCATGGGCGGCAAGATAGCGCTCATCACCGACGGGCGCTTCTCGGGCGCCACGCGCGGCTTCTGCATCGGCCATGTCGGCCCCGAAGCGGCGGTCGGCGGTCCCATCGCGTTGCTGCAAGATGGCGACATCATCGAACTCGACGCCGAGGCCGGCACCATCAACGTGCGTCTCGACGACAAGGAGCTGGAGCGCCGCCGCGCGGCCTGGAAGCCGCGCGAGCACAACTTCACCTCCGGCTATCTTTGGAAATATGCACAGCAGGTGGGGCCGGCCGTGGACGGCGCGATCACACATCCGGGCGGCAAGGCGGAGCGGCAGAGCTATGCGGACATTTGATCTCATAGGCGCGGGCGCATTGCTCGCCGCCGGGATCGTCGGCAGCGCTTTCGCGCTGGACGCGAAGGATTCGCGTTCGGTGGTGACCGCGTCGCCGCCTGCCTCGACGTTGGCGAACAACCAAACTTCGATTCAGGCCTTTCAGGCAGGCACCGCACTGCTCAAGTCGGGCGATACCGACAAGGCCGTTACCGCGCTGCGTTACGCGGCGGAGCAGGGCCATCCGCTCGCCCAGTGGAAGCTCGGCCGCATGTATGCGGACGGCGACGGTGTGAAGCGCGATCACGTGCAGGCGTTCCAGTTCTTCAGCCGCATCGCGAACGAGCAGGCGGAGATGTCGCCATGGACGCAGCAGTCGCGCTTTGTCGCGAATGCCTATGTCTCGCTCGGCCATTACTACCTTACGGGAATCCCGAACTCGCAGGTGCAGCGCGACGTGTCGCGCGCCTACGGGCTGATCTCCTACGCTGCGTCCTATTTTGGCGACGCCGATGCGCAGTATCTGCTTGCGCGTCTCTATCTCGAAGGCACGGGCGCGCCGAAAGATGCGCGTCAGGGTGTGCGCTGGCTCGGCCTCGCGGCCAACAAGGGTCAGCATCAGGCGCAGGCGCTCCTGGGCCGTATGCTGTTCCACGGCGAGGGCGTGCCGAAGCAACGCTCACGCGGCCTGATGTGGCTCTCGCTCGGGCGTGATGCCGCCGCGGGCGCGGAAGACGGCTGGATCGTGCAGAGCTACGAGGACGCCCAAGCGCGCGCCACAGAAGACGAGCGCACGTCAGCCGATACGCTGGCGAAGAACTGGATCAAGAGCGAGCGCACGCACTAGGACGCGGCAGCGCCCGCAGCACCGTCAGAAGCTGAACTCAGCCCAGACTGGAACGTGATCGGAAGGCTTTTCGCCCGCGCGTGTCGCGCGGTCGATGCCGGCAGCCGTGAGCTTGTCGGCCGCCTGAGGCGACAGCATCAGGTGATCGATGCGGATGCCGTTGTTCTTCTGGAACGCGCCCGCTTGATAGTCCCAGAACGTGTAGAGCCCCTTGTCGTCGCTTGTGGCGCGGATCGCGTCCGTCAGTCCGAGGAACCAAATCTCGCGGAATTTCTCGCGCGTAGCCGGCAGAAAAAGCGCGTCGTTCACCCACAGCGCCGGGTCGTGCACGTCATTCGGCGTCGGGATGACGTTGTAGTCGCCTGCGAGCACCATCGGCTCCTCGAGCGCGAGCCGCGAGCGCGCATGCGCGCGCAGCCGCTCCATCCAGGCGAGCTTGTAGTCGTACTTCGGTCCGGGCGCGGGATTTCCGTTCGGGAGATAAATTGAAGCGACGCGCACCGCGCCGCCATCGACCGAGATCACCGCCTCGATGTAGCGCGCATGATCGTCGCCGTCGCCGCCGGGCAATCCGCGCTCGACCTCGTCGATCGGTTTCTTGGAGAGGATCGCGACGCCGTTATAGGCCTTCTGGCCGTGCGTCGCGACGTTGTAGCCCATGTCCTCGAAGGTGCCGCGTGGGAACGCGTCGTCGACGCATTTGATTTCCTGCAGGCAGACGACATCCGGCTCGCGCTCCTTGAGCCATTGCTGCATCGGCTCGACGCGTTGCTTGATCGAATTGACGTTCCAGGTCGCGATCTTGATCGGCATATCGCGATTTATAGCGCGAAGCTCGTGCCGCAGCCGCAGGAGGCGGTGGCGTTCGGGTTCACCACCTGGAAGGACGCGCCGATCAGGTCGTCGACGTAATCGAGCTTCGAACCCGTGAGGTACTGGAGCGAGACCGGGTCGATCACGACCGTCGCGCCGCTCCGCTCGATCACGAGGTCCTCGGGCGTGCCGCCGCGCTCGACTTCGAACCGGTACTGGAAGCCGGAGCAACCGCCACCCTCGACGCTGACGCGCAGCACGGATTCCTGCACTTCGCCCTTCAAAATGCGGGCAATGCGATCGGCGGCGCGGTCGGTAACGGTAAAAGTCGTGGCGTCCATGCCAGGCTCCGTGGGCCGTTGAACGGCGGCCCAAAGGATAGTTAGGTGGCCTCGCCGCAGTGTCAAATCGAGGGCATCGATGGCCGTCGCCGCCAGCCGCCCCAGGGCGCCTTATGCCGCCGACCCGGCCTTTTCCCGGGGCCGCTTGCTTACCGAAGAGCCCAGTCCCCGCCGTAACGATTTCCGGCGCGATTGCGACCGGATCATCCATTCCGCCGCTTTCCGGCGACTCAAGCACAAGACGCAGGTATTCGTTTCGCACGAGGGCGACCACTACCGCACGCGCCTCACGCACACGCTCGAAGTGGCGCAGATCGCGCGAGCGCTGGCGCGCGGCCTGGGGCTCGACGAGGACCTCGCGGAAGCGCTCGCGCTTGTGCATGACCTCGGCCACCCGCCGTTCGGCCACGCAGGCGAGCGCGCACTCAACGAGGCAATGGCGGCATTCGGGGGCTTCGATCACAACGCGCAGGCGCTGCGCATTGTCACTGAGCTGGAGCACCGCTACGCCGCCTTTGACGGCCTGAATCTCACCTGGGAAACACTCGAAGGGATCGCGAAGCACAACGGCCCGCTGATCGACCGCGACGGCAAGCCCGCGGGCCGTTACGAGGACAGAACGGTGCCGGAGGCATTCCTCACTTATGCCGCCACGCACGATCTCGAACTCTGGACCTTTGCCGGCGCCGAGGCGCAAGCGGCCTCGATCGCTGATGACATTGCCTACGATGCCCACGACCTCGACGACGCGCTGCGCGCGAACCTGTTCGAGATCGATGAACTCGCCGAAGTTCCCCTGCTGAGCGAGCTGTTGCGTGACCTGCGCAATCAGTATCCGAACGTCGAACGCTCGCGCCTCGTCAACGAACTGACCCGCCGCCTGATCGCGCACATGATCGGCGACGTCATCGCCGAGGCGGACCGGCGCATCCACGACCTCAAGCCCTGGACCGCCGGCGACATCCGCGCCGCGGGCCGGCCGGTAGTCACGTTCTCGCCCGCGATGACCGCGACCGACAAGGCGATCAAGGGCTTCCTCACGCCGCGTATGTACCGTGAGGAACGGGTGATCAAGATCATGGGCGACGCCCAGCGCGTCGTGCGTGACCTGTTCGAGCGCTTCATGGAACGTCCCGATGAACTACCGGAGGATTGGGGCAGGGGGCTCATGGACAAGAACGGCCCGGTCCGCGCCCGCCGAATTGCCGATTTCATCGCCGGCATGACCGATCGCTTCGCGCTGGCCGAGCACGCCCGGCTTTTTGACTCGACTCCCGATCTGCGATAGGCGGCGCTGCCGCTAAAAGGTTGCCGGATCGAATGAATCCCTTCGCGACGTTCTCATCTCATGTCGGCCGGATCGTGTCCGGGCTCGCCGCGGACGACGGTCTGCCTGCGCCCGACCTCGCGCGCATCGTGGTCGAGCCGCCGCGCGACGCGACGCATGGCGACCTCGCGGTGAACGCGGCGATGGTGCTGGCCAAGGACTTCAAGGCCAGGCCGCGCGACCTCGCCGAGCGCATCGCGGCGAAGCTCCGCAATGAAGCCGACGTCCTCTCCGTCGATATCGCCGGACCCGGTTTCATCAATATGAAACTCGCGCCATCGGCGTGGCTCAAGGTGCTGGCGACGATCGTGCGCGAGGGTAAGGAATTCGGCCGCGCCGATCTCGGCAAGAGCGAGCGCGTGAATGTTGAGTATGTTTCTGCCAATCCGACGGGGCCCATGCATGTCGGCCACGGCCGCGGTGCGGTGTTTGGCGATGCGCTCGCGGCACTTCTCAGCTTTGCCGGTTATGCCGTCACGCGCGAATACTACATCAACGATGCCGGCGCGCAGGTCGATGTCCTCGCGCACTCCGCCTTCCTGCGTTATCGCGAGGCGCTCGGCGACGACATCGGCGCGATCCCCGAAGGGCTCTATCCCGGCGACTACCTCATTCCGGTCGGCAAGGCGCTCGCCGAACAGCATGACCGCGCGCTGTTGCAGAAGCCGGAGTCCGATTGGCTCCCGATCGTACGCTCGGCCGCGATCGACGCGATGATGGATATGATCCGCGAAGATCTCGCGCGGCTCGCGATCCGTCACGAGCATTTCTTCTCCGAGCGTTCGCTCACCGGCACGGACGACAAGGTCGCCGCGGCCATCGAAGCGCTTCGTAAGGCCGGACACATTTACGAGGGACGCCTTCCTCCACCGAAAGGCGCGCCGATCGACGATTGGGAAGATCGGGAACAAACTCTGTTCCGCGCCACGGACTTCGGCGATGACGTCGATCGTCCGCTGATGAAATCGGACGGCAGTTATACCTATTTCGCCGCCGACATCGCCTATCACCGCGACAAGATCGAACGCGGGTTCCAGACCTTGATCGACGTCTGGGGTGCCGACCATGGCGGCTATGTGAAGCGCATGGCGGCGGCTGTCGCTGCGCTGGGCGGCGGCAAGGTCGAACTCGACGTGAAGCTCTGCCAGCTCGTACGGCTCCTGCGCGGCGGCGAACCCGTGAAGATGTCGAAACGGGCCGGCGACTTCGTTACGCTGCGCGAAGTTGTGGATGAAGTCGGTTCCGACCCTGTGCGCTTCATGATGTTGTTCCGCAAGAACGACGCGACGCTTGATTTCGACCTCGCCAAGGTGATCGAGCAGTCGAAAGAGAACCCGGTCTTCTACGTCCAATATGCGCACGCCCGCGCGAAGTCGGTGCTGCGGAACATGGCGGAGGCGATGCCCGATGCCGACCTGTCAGCCCGCGCGCTTGCGGCTGCTCCGTTCGACCGCCTGACCGACGAGGGTGAATTGCGGCTGGTGAAGCGCATGGCCGAATGGCCACGCCTCATTGAGGCGGCGTCGGCCGCCCATGAACCCCACCGGGTCGCCTTCTATCTCTACGACCTGGCGAGCGAGTTTCACGGTCACTGGAATCGGGGTAACGACTTGCCACATTTACGCTTTATTATCCGGGATGATCCAAGTTTAACCATGGCCCGAGCCGGGCTGGTCTATGGCTTGGCGGCGGTGATAGCTTCCGGCCTTGCGATCCTCGGGGTGGGGGCACCTGAGGAAATGCGATAACGCCGAGGGGATTGTTGACGACGCGGCGTTCGTCGGAGAGTGGTCCAAATCAATGACCGACGACAGCAGATTTCGGGCGCCTCGAGCCCACGGATTTCCACAAGCTCAGCCTGCCGGAGCACGCGTGCGCCGTACCGAAGATCCGCTGGCAGAGCTCGCCCGGCTGATTGGCCAGGAAGATCCATTCGCGGATTTCGTCGCGCATCGTCCGGCTGATGGCCGCTCCGGCGGTCACGCAGGCGCGCAGCGCCGCCCGCAGACGCGCGATACGCGTCAGCATGATTCCCGTCTGCCCGACCGCCGTCGCACGGCGACGACGTCCCGGACGCCGGACGGTCACGACGAGGATGTACACGAGATCAATCTCGACGGCCGCCCGCAGGCCGACGCTCGCAATGCGTATTCCTACGGTACCGGCCGGACGCAACGCGCTGGTGACATTCCCGCGGTCCCAACCCGAAATCTGCGGGAAGATCGTGCGCCCGTGGCGCGCCCGTTGCCGCGCACCGCGCCGCCGGCACAGCACGACGAATCCGACGACGATCATGGTTACGAACCGCAACCGCGTTCGCCGCGTGACACGCGTGACACGCGTGCCGCGCGGCGCGAGACCGTGGAAGACGACGGCTATGGCGAGTACGCGGCCGAGAATTACGATCCGGAATACGACGACGATGCATATCTTCCGGCGCATGGCGACGAGTTCTACGACGAAGCGCCGCGCCGCCGTCTGAAAGGCTGGATGCTGGTGGGTGTCGCGGCGATAGCCGCGATCGTCGTCGGCACGAGCGGTCTCTTTGCTTATCGCGCGCTGTTCGGCCCGGATACGGTCGCCGCGCCGGCAAAAGTCATCAGCCCGGACTCCAGCCCCACCAAGATGGTGCCGAAAGTTTCGCAGACCGCCGACGCCAAGCGCGTGCAGGATCGCGTCGGCGGCGAACCGCCGCGCAACAACGAACGTATCGTGTCGCGCGAGGAATCCCCGATCGATCAGAGCCGGATTCCCCAGGGCGGCACCGCCGACCGCATTCCGTCCGGTACAGTGACGGCCGCCGCTCCGCAATTCTCGCCCGCACCGGCTCAGTCGGCGCCGACGCAAGCCGCGCCCGCTCCGGCGATGGCGCCGGCCAATCTTTCCACCGAGCCGCGCCGCGTCCGTACCGTCACGGTGCGTGCCGACGGCTCGGTCGTGTCCAATCAGCCGCCTGCCGCACCGACGGCGGCGGCACGCTCCGGACCGTCGTCAGTGGCGGCTACGCCGCTCTCCTTGCAGAATGGTCAGGCGCCGGTTCTTCCGCCGCAGCGGCCGTCGACAACGACAAGCTCTACGCCGCTTCGCGGTGACAACCCCTGGTCCAGCGGCGGTCCATCCGGCCAGTTGAGCGCGCCGGCGACGCAGGCCGCGTTGCCGCCGCAACCGCAGCCTGCGCCGACGGTAGCCATTCAAAGCGCGGCTGCCGCCGGCAGCTATGTCGTGCAGGTTGCTGCCCAGAAGTCCGAGGGTGAGGCGCAGCAGACCTGGCAGGCGCTGCAGCAGAAATACGGCTCCGTCCTCGCGGGCCAGCAGGCCACCATTCGCCGCGTCGATCTTGGCGAGCGGGGCGTCTTTTACCGTGCGCAGGTCGGTCCCTTCACCACGCGCGCGCAGGCCAGCGAAGTCTGCCAAAGCCTCAAGGCTGCCGGCGGCGAGTGCGTGATCCAGCGCAACTGATCTGGCTTTTTTCGACCGAAATCTTCGGCTCGTCGCTTGACGCGTGAGCGGCGCACCACTACCCGGCATCGCATGATGCGTGCCTGCATTCTCGGTTGCGCCGGAACCAGCCTCACGAGCGAAGAACGCGCGTTGTTCGAGCGGTTGCAACCGTTCGGCTTCATCCTGTTTGCGCGCAACATCGAAAATCCGGAACAGGTACGCACGCTGATCGGCGAGATGCGCGCATTGGTCGGCCGCGACGACGCGCCGGTTCTCATCGATCAGGAAGGCGGCCGCGTGCAGCGATTGAAGCCGCCGCACTGGCCGGATTTTCCGCCCGCCGCGAGCTTTGGCGAAGTCCATGCGCGCGATGCGGAGCGCGGACTGGCGGCCGTGCGGCTCGGCGCGCGCCTGATTGCAGCGGAGTTGTCCGCGCTCGGTATCAACGTCGATTGTCTGCCGGTCGCCGATCTCTTGTTTGCGGAAGGACACGGCATCATCGGCGACCGTGCCTATGGAAGCGATCCGTTGACGGTCGCGGGGCTCGCGCGCGCGGCGGCGGATGGGCTGATGGAAGGCGGCGTGCTGCCGGTGGTGAAGCACATTCCCGGTCATGGCCGTGCCCGCTCGGACAGCCATGAAGAACTGCCGGTGGTAGAGACGCCATTGAGCGAGCTGGACCGTACAGACTTTGAGTCATTCCGCCGGTTGAAAGACATTTCGATCGGCATGACGGCGCATGTGGTGTACACGGCCATCGATCCCGAACGCGCGGCGACGGTGTCGACGGTCGCGATCAAGGACATCATCCGCGGCCGCATCGGCTTCGATGGGTTGCTGCTCTCCGACGACCTCTCGATGAAGGCGCTCAAGGGTTCGCTCGGCAGCCGCACCGAGGCCGCGCTCGCGGCGGGTTGTGACGTGGCGCTTCATTGCAACGGGCGACTGGCGGAGATGGAGGAGGTTGTGGCGGCAAGCGGCGCGCTGGAGGGAGAGGCCGCCCGGCGGGCCGGCGCGGCCCTTGGCCGCCTTGGAACCCCGGGAAAAGCCCTGAATGTGGCTGAGGCGCGCGCCCGCTTTTCCGCTATGATGACAGCGTGATGAACGAATCAGCGGTTGAAAACAACGACTTCGAGCTGCCGGACGGCGAGCGCCTCGCCGAGGGGCCGGCGCTGGTCGTGGACGTGGGCGGCTTCGAGGGGCCGCTCGATCTCCTGCTCGCGCTCGCGCGTAGCCAGCAGGTCGATCTGTCCAAAATTTCGATCCTGGCGCTGGCCGACCAGTATCTCGCCTTTATCGAGCAGGCGCGCGACCTGAAAATCGAGATCGCCGCCGATTATCTCGTGATGGCGGCGTGGCTCGCGTACCTGAAGTCGCGCCTCTTGCTGCCCGAGCCGCCGGCCGACGAAGAGCCGTCGGCTGCCGATCTCGCCGCCGATCTCGCGCAGCGCCTTCAGCACCTGGAAGCCATCCGCCAGGCCGGCGCGCGCCTCATGACGCGCCACCGCCTGACACACGATTTCTTCGCACGCGGTATGCCTGAGCAGATCAAGGAAGGTCCGCCGAGCGGCTACACGGCGACGCTTTATGATCTCCTGCACGCGTATTCGTTTCAGCGCCAAAAGAATTCGCTGTCGTCCGTTTCGCTGCCGAAGCGCACGGTGTGGTCGCTCGCCGACGCGCGCGAGACGTTGCAGCGTCTCGTCGGCCGCACCGGCGAGTGGATGCAGCTCGATCTCTTCCTGATCGAATATGTCGTGGAGCCGTCCATGCGCGCTACCGTCTTCGCATCGAGCTTCAGCGCGACGCTTGAAATGGTGAAGGAAGGCCACATCGATCTTCAGCAGGAAGAGGCGTTCTCGCCTCTCTGGCTGCGCCGCCGCGAACACCGCTCAATGAACGGGGAGAAGAACTCGTGACCGCCCTTCGGGCTCAAAAATTCAAACTCGCGCATCCGACGCCGGAGAACGAAAATCCCCCGCCGGAGGAAAAAGAAATCGTCGCGCCGGCGCCCGCCGTGGACATGAGCGAATCCCTGCGCACGCTTGAGGCGCTCCTGTTCGCGACCCCTGAGCCGGTCGACGAAAAGGTGCTTGCCGCGCGCCTGCCGGAAGACACCGACGTCAAGGAATTGCTGGCGCAGTTGCAGGAACTCTATGCGACGCGCGGCGTGAACCTCGTGAAGGTCGCGGGCAAGTGGGCGTTCCGCACTTCCGCCGATCTCGGCCATCTGATGACGCGCGAGGCGCAGGAGCCGAAAAAGCTCTCGCGCGCCGCGATCGAAACGCTCGCGATCATCGCTTATCACCAACCCGTCACGCGCGCCGAGATCGAGGCGATTCGCGGCGTCACCATCTCGAAGGGCACGCTCGACGTGCTGATCGAGACCGGCTGGGCGCGCCTGCGCGGCCGCCGCAAGGCGCCGGGCCGCCCTGTGACCTATGGCACGACGGAAGCCTTCCTGAATCACTTCGGCCTCAACGCCATCGACGACCTGCCGGGCCTCGATGAACTCAAAGGGGCGGGCTTCCTCGAAGGCCGCCTGCCGTCCGGCTTCTCGGTGCCGGTGCCGAACGACGATCCCGGCTTGCACGACGACGAGGATCCGCTCGAAGATAGCGAGCTTGATCTCGGCCTCGCGCCGGCGGTCGAACCCGAGCGCGGCGGAGACACCGACTAAGGAGTTGCCGTGACCGACGTCCCGGCCGTATCGCGTAAGCCGCGGACCCCGACACCCGCTTCGATCGCGGCGAGCCTCGCCTTCGACAACGTCCGCCATGCTTACGGCGCGGCCGAGTCCGTGCGCGGCGTGTCGCTCGAAATCGCGCCGGGCGAGGTCGTGGCGCTCATCGGCAATTCCGGTTGCGGCAAGACCACGCTCCTGCGTCTCGCCGCCGGGCTCGAGCGCCCGACCGCCGGCCGCGTGCTGCTCGACGGGTTGGAAATTTCCGGCGAGCGCGCGTTCGTCCCCCCCGAGCGGCGTGGCGTCGGCCTGATGTTCCAGGACTACGCGCTCTTTCCGCATCTGACCAACCTCGAAAACGTGATGTTCGGCCTGCGCGGCCTCTCTCGCGCGGACTCCGAACGCCAGGCGCGCTCCGCGCTCGATCGCGTGAGCCTCGGGCCGCTCGTCGACGAGTATCCGCACATGCTCTCGGGCGGCGAGCAACAGCGTGTGGCGCTCGCGCGCGCGATCGCGCCGCGTCCCGCCGTGATCCTGATGGACGAGCCGTTCTCCGGCCTCGACCGCCGCCTGCGCGACGCCGTGCGCAGCGACACGCTCGCAATTTTGCGCGAGGCACGCGCCACCTGCCTGATCGTCACCCACGATCCGGAAGAGGCGATGCGCATGGCGGACCGGATCGTCCTCATGCGCGCCGGTCAAATTATCGAGATGGGCGACCCCGCCGAACTCTATCGCCACCCCAAAACGCTCTTCGCCGCGCGCTTCTTCTGCGAGATGAACGAGATCGCGGGCACGGTGCGCGCGGGCAGGGTGGATACACCACTCGGCGCCTTTGCCGCACCCGCGCTGGAAGAGGGAACCGCCGCCGTTGTCTGCATTCGCCCGCAAGGGCTGCGGCTGAGGCCCGCGGGGCAAGGCATCCCCGGCCGCGTCGTGTCGCACCGTCATCTCGGCGAGGTGGACCTCTTTGAAATCGTGGTTAGCGGCCTCGACGCGCCCATGCTGGCGCGGGTGCGGGACCGCGCCAATCAGGCCCCCGGGGACGACATCACAGTCGAGGTGGACCCGTCCGAAGTTCTTGTTTTTGCCGCCCCGCAGCCCTAGGTTCGGAGCGAAGTTGTTGACGCAGCGCAATAAAGGCGGATACGCGCCCGCGCGTCTTGAAGCGGAGGAATTTCGATGGGTGGGTTGAGTATCTGGCACTGGATCGTCGTGCTGGTCGTGGTGCTGCTCCTGTTCGGCCGCGGCAAGATTTCCGAGCTGATGGGCGACGCGGCGAAAGGCATCAAGGCCTTCAAGAAGGGCATGGCCGAAGACGAGGATACGGCCGCGTCCGATCCCAAGAGCGATCCGAAGACCATCGACCATCATCCCTCGCAGGCGACCGCCCGCGCGGAAAGCGAAAAGAAGGTCGGCTGAATTCGGGGACGGCACCGCTCCGCGCTGCGGGCGGACTCTTGCGGCGCCGGCAGCCAGCGGCCGCGTGATCCATGTTCGACATCGGATGGACTGAGCTTCTCGTCATCGGCATCGTCGCGCTGATCGTCATCGGTCCGCGCGAACTGCCGAAGACGCTGCGCACCATCGGTCAGATGATGACCAAGGTGCGCCGCATGGCGTCCGAATTTCAGGGCCAGTTCAACGACGCCATCCGCGAAGCGGAGCTCGACGAGTTGCGCAAGGAAGCGGAGAAGCTCACCAACATCAAGAATCCGCTCGGCGATCTCGAGTCGATCAAGAATGAGATCGAGTCCGCGGTCGACGGCACGACGAAAATTTCCGCGCCGGCGACGCCCGCGATTGAATCGACCGAACCAAAAACTGAAACCGCGGCAGCCGATGCAGCTAACGAGTCCGCACCGGGCGGAGCGCGTCCGTCATGAACTCCCAGCCGGGCAAGCTCGAAGGCGAAGACGAGATCGACGCCTCCAAGGCGCCGCTCATGGAGCATCTGATCGAGCTGCGCTCGCGGCTGATCAAGTCGGTGATCGCGTTCGTGCTGATGATGATCGTGTGCTTCGCGGGCGCACGCTACATCTACAATATCCTGCTCTGGCCCTATGAGTTCGCTTCGGGCGGCGACGCGAACATCCGCTTGATCTTCACCGCGCCGCAGGAATTCCTGATCACCCAGATCAAGCTCGCGCTGTTCGGCGCGGCCTTCTTCTCGTTCCCGATCGTCGCCGGCCAGATTTACGCTTTCGTGGCGCCCGGCCTCTACAAGCACGAGAAGCGCGCCTTCTTGCCGTATCTCATTGCGACCTGGCTCTGTTTCCTGCTCGGCGCGGCCTTCGTCTATTTCGTCGCGATGCCCATGGCGATGCGCTTCTTCATCGGCATGCAGCAGTTGGGTGGAGCGGGGCAGGCGAGCATCGAACTGTTGCCGCGCGTCTCCGAATATCTCTCCCTCATCATGGGGCTGATCTTCGCGTTCGGCATCTGCTTCCAGTTGCCGGTGATCCTGACGCTCCTCGGCAAGGTCGGCATCATCACGGCGCAGTCGCTGCGCGACAAGCGGCGCTGGGCGATTGTCGGCGTGTTCGTGATCGCGGCCGTCCTGACCCCGCCCGACGTCATCAGCCAGTTCGCCCTCGCAATCCCGACGCTCGCGCTCTACGAGGCCTCCATCTGGCTCGTGGCCATGGTGGAGAAGAAGCGGGACGCGGCGGCAAGCCCGACCGGGCAGGGAGCGGCCGCGGAATAGGCTGGTTTTGCGGCCCTACGGGGTTATGCGCTAGGAAACCCCGATGTTCGACCCGAAATGGATTCGCGATAACGCCGAAGCGTTCGACCGCGGCTTGAAGCGCCGCGGCCTCACGCCCGAGTCCGGCACCATCATTGCAATCGACGAAAAGCGCCGCGCCATCATCGCGAAGCTGCAGGCTTTGCAGGAGCGGCGGAATTCCGCCTCCAAGGAAATCGGCGAAGCGAAGAAGGCGAAAGACGACGCCCGAGCGAACGCGCTCATGGCCGAGGTCGGGAAGATCAAGGAGGACATCCCCGCGCTCGAAGCCGAGCAGGCGAAAATCGACAAGGAACTGCACGACCGTCTCGCGCAGATCCCGAACGTGCCCGCCGACGACGTGCCGGACGGCGCGGATGAGAAGGCCAATGTCGAGCGCAAGGATCATGCCTTCGGCAAGAAGCCGAACACCAATTCGTCGAAACAGCATTTCGAACTCGGCGAAGCACTCGGCCTCATGGACTTCGAGGCGGCGGCGAAGCTTTCCGGCTCGCGCTTTGTCGTCTTGAAAGGCGCGCTCGCTCGAATGGAGCGCGCCATCTCGCAATTCTTCCTCGACGTGCACACGAACGAATTCG
>Ga0307505_10000601_pt1 | contig 37994 bp, 33 predicted proteins | sample 23_S_MG_FD_202183 | JGI IMG/M metagenome (GOLD analysis project Ga0307505, IMG submission 202183) | Soil microbial communities from Populus trichocarpa stands in riparian zone in the Pacific Northwest, United States - 23_S | ecosystem: Environmental > Terrestrial > Soil > Riparian zone > Trees...
AAGGGCGCGGCCGAGCGCGTGATCGTCGCGGCGATGCCCAAGCTGCGCGCGGCGATGCACCTGGACACGATCTTCACCTTCGCCGATCGCGATTGCGTGCTGCTGTACCCGGACATCGTCAACAGCATCCAGGCTTTCTCCTACCGGCCGAGCAGCCACCCGAGCGGAGTCGAGTTGCACAAGGACGAGGGCACGTTCATCGACGTCGTCGCGCAGGCGCTGGGCCTGAAGAAGCTGCGCGTCGTCGAGACCGGCGGCACCGCCTACATGCGCGAGCGCACGCAGTGGGACAGCGGCGCGAACCTCGTGTGCGCGTCGCCCGGCGTGGTGTTCGCATATGACCGCAACACCTACACGAACACGCTGCTGCGCAAGGAAGGCATCGAGGTCGTCACCATCGTCGGCGCCGAGCTCGGACGCGGGCGCGGCGGCGGCCACTGCATGACCTGCCCGATCATCCGCGATCCGGTCGACTTCTAGGCCGGCAACACGCTGCACCATCCGCCGTACCCTCGGGACCCGGGAGCTCCGTGAGCACCCCAGAGCGGCCTGCGCCGCAGCCGCTGACGTTGACGGAGGCCCTGGTTCCGGTCGCCAGCCTGGTCCTGCTGGTGGCGCTTGCCTTCTTCCTGTTCGGCGACGCGGGAGCCAAGGGGCCGAACCAGGTCGGCCTGGTCATCGCGACGATGGTGGCCGCGTTCGTCGGCTGGCGCCGCGGCCATTCGCTGGATTCCATGAAGGACGCCGCCGTGTCCAGCGTGAGCTCGGGCATCGGCGCGATCTTCATCCTGTTCGGCGTCGGCGCGCTGATCGGCGCGTGGGCGATGAGCGGCACGCTGGTCGCGATGGTGTACTACGGGCTGCAGCTGCTGAGCCCCAATCACTTCTACGTGACCGTCGCCGCGGCCTGCGCGGTCATTTCCTTCTGTCTGGGCAGTTCATGGACCGTGGTCGGCACCATCGGCGTCGGCTTCATGGGCATCGCCATGAACATGGAGCTGAACCCGGCGATCACGGCGGCTGCGATCATCTCCGGCGCGTACTTCGGCGACACCACGTCGCCGCTGTCGGATTCGGCGAACCTCGCCGCCGCGGCGGGCGGCGTCAACCTCTACGAACACGTGCGCGTGACGGCGATCACGTCGGGCATCGCGCTGGCGATCGCGCTGGGCGTGTTCTCGCTGTTCGGCGAGCCCGGCGAATTCGACGCCGGCGAGAAGGTCGCTGCCATCGAACGCTCGTTCCACATCTCGCTGTGGCTGTTCGCGCCGCTCGTGCTGGTGGTGGTGATGGCGCTGATGAAGGTGCCGCCCTTCACCACGATCTTCATGGGCGCGCTGGCCGGCGGCGTGCTGGCGGCCATCGTCGCGCCGGAGCGGGTCATCGACTTTGCCCGGCGCGTCGGCCAGGCCGACCTGCCGTCCTGGATGGCGCTGATCAAGGGCGTCTGGCTCGCGCTGGCCAGCGGCTACGTGTCCAATACCGGCATACCCGCGCTGGACACATTGGCGACCCGCGGCGGCATGGAAAGCATGCTAGCCACCATCTGGCTGGTGATCACCGCACTGGCCTTCGGCGGCGTGGTCGAGCGCATCGGCGTGCTCGAGCGCCTGATCGAGCCGTTGAGCCGCACATTGAAGGCCGGCCGTGTCGTCGCATCGACCGTCGGTGCGGTGGTCGCCACCAACATCATCACGGCCGACCAGTACATCTCGATCGTGCTGCCGGGACGCATGATGAAAAGCGCGTTCCAGAAGCTGCGCCTCGCGCCGGTGGTGCTGACGCGCACCATCGGCGCGGCCGGCACGCCGACCTCGGCCCTCGTGCCATGGAACAGTTGTGGGGCCTACATGGCCGCGACGCTCGGTGTGGCGACGTTCAGTTACCTGCCCTACGCGGTGTTCAATTTCGCCAGTCCGCTGCTGGCGATCGCCATGGGCTATCTGTACGCGAAGAAACTGCCGGAACCTGCGCGCCGCGCAGACGGCTGAGGCGCCGACCGCCCGCCGGTCACATCGACGACACGCCGTCGAAGAACTCGACGACTCCGGTTTCCACCGCGTACTCCGCGCCGACGACCCGCAAGCCGTCCTGGCGGATCAGCTCCTCGAGGATTTCCGAACCATGGCGCAGGTGGTCGACCGACGCCGTGACGTTCGCGCGTATCGCGGTGCGGGCCAGCGCCTTCAGATCGTGGCGTGCATTCGTGGCCAGCAACGGCTCCACCGACGGCCGCACGCGGTCGACGATGGACTGCAGGTTGCGCGACTGCTTCTCGGCGGGACGCTGCAGTTCTTCCAGCGTCGCGTCGATGGCGCCGCACTGCGAATGGCCCAGCACCACCACCAGCCGCGTGCCGAAACGCGATGCCGCGAACTCCACGCTGCCGACCTGCGACGGCGCGACGATGTTGCCGGCAACGCGGATGACGAACAGGTCCCCCAACCCCTGATCGAACACGATCTCCGCCGGCACGCGCGCGTCCGAGCAACCCAGCACGATGGCGAACGGAAGATGCCTGTCGGGCAGCCCGAGGCGCCGCGCATGCAGCTGCAGCACCTGATCGCTGCCCAGGCTGGCAGCAAAGCGCTGGTTGCCGGCGCGCAGGCGCTCCAGCGCCTCGGAGGCGGAAATCATCGGTGTCGGCTCGAGACGTCGAGCCGCGACTGTAGCCGAACCCGCGCGGCGCCTCTGCGCGGGCGGGTCTCGCTGTGAACTAGCGCCGCGGCCGCGCGCGGCGCGTCGCCAGTCCCGCGGCAGCGAGCAGCAGCAGGCCGATGGCGGAAGGCTCGGGAACGGCCACGGCCGCAGCAGCCGGCACGATCGCCGGCGGCAGGTCGTCGAACGCCTCGGGCGGCGGCAGCAGTTCCTGGATCGGCGGCAGCTCGACGATGGGATCGGCCGGCGGCAGATCGTCTTCCGGGTCGCCCGGCGGCGGCAGCAGATCCTGCTTCACCGACGGCAGTCCATCGCGGCAGTTGCCGTCGAAGCCACTGCGTGCGCAAAGCTGCTTGCGCATCGACAGATCGCCGAAGGTCTGCGGGCGCGCCTTCTGCACCAGCGCGTCCGACGTGTCGATGAGTTCGGCGGCAGCCGGTGCCGCGGCCCCGATTGCCAACGCCATCGCCATCCACGTCGCGCCGCGTGCTGCCGTCTTCAGGATCCGTGTTTTCATGTCGCCTGCCCTGCGAATTCCACGTGCGCATTCTGCGGTGCGTGCTGCGCGCGATCGATCGTCCAGGCAGATGGTCGCTCGCATGACGGATGCCCGCTTTTGTCAAGAATTCCGACACTCCGAAGCCGCCTGTCCGGCCCCGCCTAGAATCCGCTCCATCTTCCCGAGGCAATACGATGGCCGACGACACCGACATCCCGACGCTGCGCCGCCTGCTGCACGACTGCCGCCGCATCGCGGTGGTCGGCATCTCGGCCGAATGGCACCGCCCCAGCTACTTCGTCGGCAAGTACCTGCTGGAACACGGCTACACGATGATTCCCGTGAACCCGAAGTACGCGGAGGTGCTGGGTCAGCGCTGCTTCGCCGACCTGCGCAGTGCCGCGCAGGCGGCCGGCCCCATCGACATGGTCGACTGCTTCCGCCGCAGCGACGACATCGGCCCGCTGGCCGACGATGCGATCGCGATCGGCGCGCGCTGCCTGTGGATGCAACTCAGCGTGCGCAACGCCGCAGCGGCCGAGAAGGCACGGGCAGCGGGGCTGGACGTGGTGCAGGACCGTTGCGTGAAGATCGAGCACGGCCGGCTGTTCGGCGGGCTGAACTGGGCCGGCGTCAACACGAGAGTCATTTCCAGCAAGCGCCCGCGCCAGTTGCCCTACTGAGGAGAAGTCACGTGCCCGACCGTTCCTTCGGCATCGAGACGCTGTGCCTGCACGCCGGGCAGATTCCGGACCCGGTGACCGGCGCGCGCGCCGCGCCCATCTATCAGACCACGTCGTACGTGTTCGACACCGCAGACCACGCGGCGAGCCTGTTCAACCTGCAGACCTTCGGCAACGTCTATTCGCGCATCAGCAATCCTACGGTGGCGGTGCTGGAGGAGCGCGTGGCCGCGCTGGAGAACGGGCGCGCCGCCGTGGCCACCGCGAGCGGCATGTCGGCGCAGCTCACGGGCATCCTCGCGATCGTGCAGCCCGGCCAGCACATCGTCGCGTCGTCGCTGCTGTACGGCGGCACGTACTCGCAGTTCGACGTCACGCTGCGCAAGATGGGCATCGAGACCACCTTCGTCGATCCCGACGATCCGGCGAACTTCCAGGCGGCGCTGCGCGACGACACGCGGCTCGTCTATGCGGAGACGCTGGGCAACCCGAAGATCAACGTGCTGGACATCGAACCGGTTGCTGCCATCGCGCACGCCGCCGGCGTCCCGCTGATGATCGACAACACGATGGCGTCACCGTACCTGTGCCGGCCCTTCGACTGGGGCGCGGACATCATCGTGCATTCGGCCACCAAATATCTCGGCGGCCACGGCACCACGCTGGGCGGCGTGCTGGTGGAGTCGGGCCGCTTCGACTGGGGCAACGGCCGGTTCCCGGACATGGTGCAGCCTTCGCGCGGCTATCACGGCGTGAAGTTCTGGGAGACTTTCGGCGACTTCGCGTACACGATGAAGGCGCGCATGGAGGTGCTGCGCGTGCACGGCGCGGCGCTCGCGCCGCTGTCGGCCTTCCTGCTGCTGCAGGGGGTCGAGACACTGCATCTGCGCATGGAGCGTCACTGCCAGAACGCGCGCCGCGTCGCTGAGTTCCTCATCGGCCATCCGCGCGTCGCGTGGGTCAACTGGCCAGGTCTGGCCGGCAGCCCGTACTACGATACGGCGCGCAAGTATCTGCGGCTGGTGGATGGCGAACCCGGGGCCGGCGGCGTGATGACCTTCGGCATCCAGGGCGGCGCTGCGGCCGGCGAGAAGTTCATCGACGCGCTGCAGTTCCTGTCGCATCTGGCGAACATCGGCGATGCGAAGTCGCTGGTCATCCACCCGGCGTCGACCACGCACCGGCAGTTGTCGGAAGCGGATCAGATCAAAGCGGGCGTCACGCCCGACATGGTGCGGCTGTCGGTGGGTATCGAATCCATCGACGACATCCTGTGGGATCTCGATCAGGCGCTGGAGCGCAGCCGGTGATCCATCCCACGAACCGTTGCGGCGCGAACGCGCACTAGCGCATGGACGAAAAGTCGGCCCGCGACGTGGTGCTGCTGCGCGCGCTGGAGACGGCGGACACCGATGCGCGCCTGTTCACCGCGGAGGATCGGCGCTACGCGAGCCGCGCGGCCGGCGAGTTGACGCACTGGCATGCCGCCGACGCACGTATCGCCGCCACGCCCGAGCTGTTCCTCGCGCAGCGCGCGACACTGGCGCTGGACAAGCTGGCCGCGAAGCTGCCGGCTGTGCGCGCGCTGCGCAGCGTGCGCTGGCGGCCGTGGATCGGCATCGCGTTGCCGCTGGCAGCACTGGCGTTGGGCGCCGTGGTCGAGCAGGTGGCCGACCGCCAGCACGTCAACGTGCTGGCGTTCCCGCTGCTGGGCATCATCGCGTGGAACCTCGCCGTCTACGTCGGGCTGTTGGTCAAGCCGCTGCTGGGTCGATCGCTGGGGCCGCTGCGGCGCTGGATTGCCGGCGCGAAGCGCGTGCCCGACGCGATGGCCGACGCCACCGTGGCCGCGGCAGCCGCACGCTACGCCGGCGACTGGGGCGAGTTGAGCGCGCCGCTGCTGAACGCGCGCGCCGGCCGGGTGCTGCATCTGGCGGCGGCGCTGTTCGCCATCGGCGCGCTTGCCGGGCTGTACCTACGCGCGCTCGCCTTCGAGTACCGCATCGGCTGGGAAAGCACGTTCCTGCAGGCGCCGACGGTGCATTCAATCCTCGCCTTCGTACTGGGGCCGGCCGCGAAGCTGCTGGGCATGCCCTTTCCTTCGGTGGAGGCCGTCGAAGCGATGCGCATCAGCGGCGGCGCGGGTGGCACCGACGCCGGCCCATGGATCCATCTGTATGCGGTGACACTGGCGCTCACCGTCATCGTGCCGCGGCTGCTGCTCGCCGCATGGTCCGCGTGGCGCGAACGGCGGTTGCGCAGCACGTTCCGCCTCGACCTGTCGGCGCCCTACTTCCGGCGGCTGCTCGCGTCGTTCGCGCCCGACAGTGCGCGCGTGCGCGTGCTGCCTTACAGCTACACCTTGGACGAAGGCGCTGTATCGGGCCTGGGAGCGCTGGCGCGCCACCTGCTCGGTGAATCCACGCAGCTCGCGCTGCGCCCCACCACCGACTTCGGTGCCGAAGCTGCGGCTGCGGCCGGGCTGCCGCGCCGCGAGGCCGACGTGCCGCTGACACTGGCGGTGTTCAATGCGGCCGCGATCCCGGAGAACGAGAACCACGGACTGTTCGTCGATACGGTGCGCAGTGCGCTGGACACACCGCTGGCGCTGATCGTCGACACCGGCCCGTATCGCGCGCGTCTCGGTACGGATGCAGCAGCAAACCAGCGCCTCGCCGAGCGATTGACCGCGTGGCACGGCTTCGCTGCACAGCGGCGCCTGCCCATCAGCTTCATCGACCTCGCCGCGCCGGATGCAGGACAGGCCGAGCGCGACCTCGCGCCAGCGCTGGAGGCAACTGCATGACGGCTGTCGTCGATGTCGCCGGCGTCACGACCGCGGCGCCGCCGGTCGATGTCGAACTCGCGCTGGTGTCGCACACCAACAGCGGCAAGACCACGCTCGCGCGCACGCTGCTCGCGCGCGACGTCGGCGACGTGCGCGACGCGCCGCACGTGACCGAGGTCGCCGCTCCATACCTGCTGCTGGAGTCGCCGCAGGGCGATGCGCTGCGGCTGTGGGACACGCCCGGCTTCGGCGATTCCGCGCGGCTGGTGCAGCGGCTGCGCATGGCCGACAACCCGATCGGCTGGCTGCTGCGCGAAGTCTGGGACCGCCACCGCGACCGCCCCTTCTGGAGCAGCCAGCAGGCCGTGCGCGCGGCGCGCGGATCCTCCGACCTGTTGCTGTATCTCGTGAACGCCGCCGAGCAGCCGCGTGACGCCGGTTACGTGGCCTCCGAGGTGCAGGTGATGCGCTGGATCGGCAAGCCCGTGCTGGTGCTGCTGAACCAGGTCGGTCCGCCGCGCCCGCACGAGCAGGACGCCGCCGAACAGCAGCAGTGGCGCAGCCATTTCACGCAGCTGGGCCTGCCCTGCGAAGTGCTGACGCTGGACGCCTTCGCGCGCTGCTGGGTGCAGGAAGGAACGCTGTTCGCGGCGGTGGCGCGCCACCTGCCTGCGGACAAGCAGGCCGGCTTCGCGCGCCTGCAGGCGCTGTGGACCGAGCGCAACGTGCAGCGCTTCGACGCATGCATGGCCGCGATGGCCGAGCAGATTGCCGCGGCCGCGCACGACCGCGAGAAGGTAGCCGACGCGGAGGGATCCACCGGTTCGCGCGTGCTGACGACGCTGGGCCTGCGTTCGGACGAGGCGGCACGCAATGCCGCGATGGCCGCGATGAGCGCACGGCTGGACGCAACAGTGAAGTCCGCCACCGACCGCATGATCGGGCTGCACGGCCTCGAAGCCGGCACGGCCGACACCATCCTCGAGCGTGTGCAGCGCGCCTTCGCCACGCAGGAGCCTGTGCCCGAGGGGCGCGCCGCGCTGCTGGGCGGCGTGCTGACCGGTGCACTGACCGGCCTGAAGGCCGATCTGGCTACCGGCGGCCTGACGCTGGGCGGCGGCATGCTGCTGGGCGCGATCGTCGGCGGGCTCGGCGGCGCGGGCATCGCGCGCGGCTATAACCGGCTCACGGGCACCGAGCAGCCGCGCCTGACGTGGCCCGATGCGTTCCTGGACGGCCTGGTGCGCGCCAGCGTGCTGCGCTATCTGGCGATCGCGCACTACGGCCGCGGGCGTGGCCGTTTCGTCGAAAGCGAAGCGCCGCCGCACTGGCATGACGAGGTGCAGGCCGAAGTGACTCCGCGCAGCGCGGCGCTGCACGCGATCTGGGCGCAGGCGCGCGGCGACGCGGCGGCGACGCAGACCGTGCAGGCGCTGCAGCCGGAGCTGCGCGCGATCACGGCCGGCGTGCTGCGCCGGCTCTATCCGGGCGCGCTGCCGCCGCAACTCACCGCCATTGCATAGAATCCGCTGCTGAGCAATCAGCACAATGATCAGCACATCCGTCAGGAGCCCGCCGATGAAGGTCCGCACGACCGCAGTCCTCGCCCTCGCTTCCCTGCTGCTGGGCGCATGCTCCACCGCGTCGGGGCCTTCCACCACGGAGCCGCGAATCCCGCCGGCGCAGAATTTCGACGCAAAGATCCAGCCGTCGCGCGTGACCCCGAATCCGCAGGGCGCGTTCGGCCTGTCTTACGAGACCGGCTGCGACGTCATCTACATCATGAAGGCCAGTGCGCCGGACACCGTCACCTACGCGTTGCGGCCGACCAGCCGCGAACCTGATGCCGCACGCTGCGTCGAGCTGCTGCGTGCGCAGCCCGGCATCGAGAATCTCGTCGCGGTGAACTGACAGTGAACTGAGCGCGGCACGGCCGCGGAGCGCGCAGCCGACGCGGCTTCAGGCGGACTTGCGCTCGTACATCAGCAGGTCGGCGCGGCGCATCAGCGACTCGACAGTGTCGTCGGGCAGCGCGCCCGTGACACCGATGCTGACACCGACGGCCAGCCCGGCGGCCAGGTCGCTCCAGTCGTGTTCGTGGACCACCGCGAGGATGCGTTCGCAGGCTGCGCTGGCATCGGTGGGCGAAGCGTCGGGAAACAGCACCACCAGTTCGTCGCCACCGGTACGCGCGGCGATGTCCGAGCCGCGCAGCGTGGCGCGCAGCACGTCCGCCAGCGATTTCAGCACGGCGTCGCCGACGACGTGCGAATGGCGGTCGTTGATCGACTTGAAGTCGTCGATGTCCAGCACCGCCAGCGCGCACGGGCGACCGTGCAAGCGCAGCTGTGCGAGCGCCTCCGTCACCAGCGGGTCCAGACCGCGTCGGTTCGTGAGTCCCGTCAGCGGATCCTGCAGCGACAGCTCGCGGAACGAGCTGGCCTGTGCGGACAGTGTGTCGAGCTGCTCGCGCTGCTTCATCGACTCGCGCCAGCGTTCGATGCGCACGCGGTTCTCGCTGCGCAGCCGCAGGATCTCGCGCGTGACCTGCATGTGCCGGCGCAGCGCGCGCACGGCGGACTCGATGTCGCCGGCAGCCTCTGCACAGCGCGCCAGCACGTCGCAGGCCTTGCCTTCGACGACCATCAGGTCGAAGCGCTTCGCCAGTTCGATGCCCCGGCGCGAGCTCTCCACGGCCCGCACCGGCTCGCCCTCCATCAGGAACACCTCGGCCTCGACAACCGGGCTTTCGGCCAGGCCATTCGACCATTGCAGCTGCGCGGAGTCGCGCGTCACCGCGTCGATCGCTGCGCGCGCCTGAACCTGGTTGCCCAGCACCACATGGATCTGGGCCAGCACGGCCTGCAGCTGCGTGCGCTCGCGCAGATTGTCTTCCGCGCTGCCGCCGGCCGGCTGCTGCAGCAGGTGCTCGGCCCAGGCCTGCAGCATCGTCAGATGCTCGCGGTCCGGCGCCGATGCATGCAGCGCCGCGGGGTCCGTCAGCCAGGCCAGATTGATGACCAGCCAGTCGGTGCGCGACTTGCGCTCGAGATACGCGAGCCCGGCCTCGCGCGCGAGGTCGATCATGCGCGCGAACAACTGCAGCGAATCCTCATAGGAGCCGGCGGCGGCGTGCGCTGCAGCCAGCGCGCGCGTGCCCATCAGCCGCAGTTCGGCGTCGGAACTCGGCAGCGCCACATCGTGCGCCGCGTAGGCCGCCGCGTAGGCATCGTCGTAGCGCCGCAGGTGCGTGCAGGCGAGCACCGCGCAGGTCAGCGCCGCCACCTGGCCCGATGCGTCATCTGCGGCCGCGTACAGGCGCGCTGCCTGTATAGCGTGCGCGTCACCTTCCGAGAACTCGCCCAGTCGTACTTCCACCTCGGCAAGGCGGCACAGCAGCCGTGCCTCCTGTGCACCGTCGCCGGCTGCACGCGCGCGCCCGACGCCGTCGAGCAGCACCGAGCGTGCGGCATCGCTGCGGCCGTCCAGTACGGCGGCAGAAACCTGTTCCAGTTCGGCGGCAGGGTTGGCAGACATCGACGCAGTGCTCATGCCCGGAGTACGGCTCCGGCTATGGCGGACTTGAATCCCGGGACGGCAACAAGGCCTTAATCGCCGTCTAGCGTAAACGACCAGTGCGCCGTTCCCGGCACGAAAAGGACCGCAAACAGGGAGGAATCCGCAGCGTCGCGCGTCGCTTAAGCAGCGACGGATGTTGGATTGCGTTGAAACTTAAGCAGGCTTAAGCAGGGCTAAGACTGCATCGAAGGATGGGCGAAGCACCGCTGCCGCAGCAGCGGTGCATGGAGTACCCATGCCCGTTCAACGAAAGAAGAACCAGACAATGATCAGCACGAAAGCCGGCACGCCCAGCAGCCATGCAAGGAAGTACTTGCCCATTTGATCCTCCGCAAAGTGCGCTTCGAGCCTTCGACGTCAATCAGCCGCTTCGGCTCCCTGGCGCGGCGCGACTGCGGTTCAGCAAGCGCAATGCCCAGACGAAAAAAAGCCCGCGGCAGTGCCGCGGGCCGAGGGCTGCAGTGATGCGTCAGCGCGCGAGCGTGTTTACCGTGTCGCCACGCAGGTTCGGATAACGGACATGCTCGACCAGTTCCTGCGTCTGCTTGTCCGGCTCTGGCGTCAGCAGGCTGACGACGATGATCGCCAGGATGCCCAGCGGGATGCCGAAGATGCCCGACGAGATCGGCGCGATGCCGAACCAGAACGGATAGTCCGCCGGATTCAGACCCAGCGCCTGCTGGAAGAACGGATAGCGCGTCGCCATGTAGTACATCGTGATGCCCAGGCCCAGCACCATGCCGGCGATCGCTCCGGGCTTGTTCGCACGTTTCCAGAATATCCCCAGTGCCAGCGCCGGGAAGAACGCTGCCGCCGCCAGCGAGAATGCCGCGCCCACCAGGAACAGGATGTCTCCCGGTTTCAGCGACGTCACGTAGGCCGCGGTCAACGCCACGCACAGCAGCAGGATCTTCGAGATCATCACCCGCTTCTGCGTGCTGGCGTTGGGGTTGATCATCTTGTAGTACGTGTCGTGCGACAGCGCGTTGGCGATCGTCAGCAGCAGACCATCGGCCGTGGACAGCGCCGCCGCCAGACCGCCGGCTGCGACCAGACCGGAGATCACGTACGGCAGGCCCGCGATCTCCGGCGTGGCCAGAACGATGATGTCCTGTCCCAGCCGGATCTCGGCGAGCTGCAGGATGCCGTCCTTGTTGATGTCGCTGATGCTGAGCAGCCCCGGATCGATGCTGCTCCAGGCCGCCACCCAGGCCGGCAAGTTGGCAAACGACGAGCCGACGACCGCGCTGTAGACCTCGTATTTCACCAGCACCGCCAGCGCCGGCGCCGTGAAGTACAGCAGGAAGATGAAGAACAGCGACCAGAACACCGAACGCCGTGCTTCATTCACCGATGGCGTCGTGTAGTAACGCATCAGGATGTGTGGCAATGCAGCCGTGCCAACCATCAGGCACAACGTCAACGCGAGGAAGTTCAGGCGCTTGCTGTTGCGCTCCTTCTCGCCTGCCTCTCCCGTCTTGTTGGTCGGGAACGGCTCCGCGTGTGGCAGCGGCGGCCCCGCGCGGCCGGCGTTGGCGGACGCCTGGGCCTGCCATGCCTTGCGCGCGTCGTCAGCCGACTTCGGGAAGTCCGCCACGGTCTTCTCGGCCGCGCGGATGTCCGCCGCCGGCGCGTTGGCCGTGCGCAGGTCTTCGACCCGCTTGGCCGCGTCGGCGCGCGCCGTCTCCCAGGAGCCGGGCAGGCCTTCGATGCGCTTGCGCGCGTCGGCCGCACGGTCGGCGAATATCTTGCGGACCTCCACTTCCTTCGGATCGACGGTCAGCTTCTTCTCGAGCTGCGTGACGCGCTCGAGCACGCCGCCGTAGACCAGCTGCGGAACAGGAACGCCGGTGATCTTCACCGACAGCCACACCACCGGAATCATGTAGGCGATGATCAGGATGATGTACTGCGCCACCTGCGTCCACGTGACCGCGCGCATGCCGCCGAGGAACGAACACACCAGGATGCCGGCGAGGCCCACGAACACGCCCACGCCGAACTCCAGCCCCGTCAGCCGCGACGTGATCAGGCCGACGCCGTAGATCTGCGCCACCACGTAGGTGAACGAGCACAGGATCGCGGCGAAGATGCCGATGGAACGGGCGATGTTGCCGCCGTAGCGCGCACCCAGGAAGTCGGGAATCGTGAACTGCCCGAACTTGCGCAGGTACGGCGCCAGGAACAGCGCGACCAGGCAGTAGCCGCCGGTCCAGCCCATGATGAAGGCCAGTCCGTCGAAGCCCTGCAGGTACAGGCCGCCGGCCATGCCGATGAACGAAGCGGCCGACATCCAGTCCGCGCCGGTCGCCATGCCGTTGAACAGCGCGGGTACGCGCCGCCCTGCCACGTAGTACTCGGCGACGTCCGCCGTTCGGCTCATGATGCCGATGCCGGCGTACAGCATGATGGTGGCCACCAGGAACACGTAGCCGATCCACACCTTCGGCAGGCCGAACTGCTCGAGGATCGCCAGCACGATGACGAAGGTGATGAAGCCGCCGGTGTACCACGTGTAGTACTTGCGCAGCTGGTTGAAGAAGGCTCTGTTGGCGGAAGCGGTGACGGCCATTACATGTCTCCTTCGTCCACGCCGTACTCGATGTCGAGCTTGCCCATCTTGTTGGCGTAGTAGTAGAGGATCAGCACGTAGATGATGAGCGATCCCTGCGCGGCCATGTAGAACGACAGCGGCCAGCCGAAGAAATTGATCTCGGCCAGCGGGCGCGCGAACCAGCTCATCACGAACGTGACGACGAACCAGATGAAGAGCAGGACCGCGGTGATCCGCAGGTTCCTGTTCCAGTACTCCTTGTGTTTGGCTGTTAGCTGCATGTCTTCTCCTTGGTTGCCCTTTTCTGCTTTGCCTCAGATGCCTTCGATGGGTCTGTCTTCCTTCGTGCCCTGTACTGCCGTCTCCTCCGGCCCCTCCGGAACTGCCTGCGGCGGCAGGCGCGACATGTCGCGCCTCAGCGTCGCCGCGAACTTCGGTTCGAACTTCTCGAGTTCTGCCAGGGTCTTTGCCGCATCCTCGGCCAGACCCATGTTGTGCTGCGTCATGCCCAGCTGGTAGTACGCATAGGGTGCGAACGGCTGCAGCTTGATGGTCCTGCGGAACGCCGTGATTGCCTCGCCCAGCCGGTTGCTGCGCACGAGGATCAGCCCCAGGCCGTACCACGCGCGATCCAGCGACGGCTGCAGCGCCACCGCCTTGCGGAGCGCGTTCTCGGCCTCGACAAGCTCGTCCTTCTGGTCATAGAGGAAACCCAGGTTGAACCATGCCTCGGCATTGCCGGGTGCGAGACTGATCAGTTCCCGAAACTCCTGCACGGCCTCGTCCGGACGACCGAGCTCGGCCGTCAGATTGCCGATCGACGAACGGGCGAACTGATCGCGAGGGTCTGCCTTCACCACCTGCCGCAGCAGCGCGAGCGCCGCTTCCTTGCGATTGAACAGCACGCAGACGGCGATCAGGCGGTTCAGCCACCAGACGTGCAGCCAGCGCGCAACGGCGTTCAGTGTCACTGCGCCTGTTCCAGCTGCGCGCACGCCTGCTGCTGCGGATTCTCCACGCAGCTCGCTCGCAGCTGGAACACCACGAAGATCCACAGGAACAGCAGCAGCATGAAGGTCACCAGGGGGATGTGCTGGTCGATGATCACGCGCGGCGTGATCCGCCGCGCCACCCACGTGAACGGGCTCGCGATGATCTGGAACATCCTGTAGACCACATTGCCCTGGCGCCGCCCCCACGCAAAGATCCCCACCACGAACTGCCCCAGCAGTGCCATCCCGGCGATCTCGATGATCGCCTTCACGATGACCAGTACGAACGCCATGTGCCTCCAACGATGTTGCAGCGTCGTACCCGGACCTAGCTATCGCCGCTGTCTCCATCCGTCCGCCCGGCTTGAGCCGCCGAGTCCAGTTTCCGTTGCGCGGACGGTAGGTAGCGGTGCTTACAGGACACTGACTGAGCGCCAGTTTCGCTGCTGCGGTGCGGCAAGCCGCGATATGCGGCGCGGTGTCGCTGACAGGCCCTAGAACAGGACTTCGAAGCGATAGCCGCGGAAGACGAAGATGGCGGACTTCAGCCTGATCTCCTCCAGCGCGAGATCCTGGTTCAGCTTGTCCTTCTCGCGGTGCAGGCGGCCATTGACGATCAGCGAGCGGCCGGCAGGATCGGGCGAGTACATCGAACCGCTGATCGCAAGCTGGGGCAATGCAGCACGGATGTTCGACGGCAGCAGTTCGTGCGGATAGATCGGTGCATCGGCCGCGGATGCGCTGCCCGTCCGTGGACCCTGCATTTCATCCCTGGAGCCGGGCCCGACCGCACTGCGCTCACCGGGGCTCGGCCACGGCGCCGGCGCCGCAATGTCCTGCCCGGCGGCGCCGGTCGGCGAGGCGGGCTGGGACGCCGCGTCGGCGACGGGCGTGAGTGCGGACACCGACAGCGGATCGCCTGCGGTGATCGTTGTCGGCGCGTTCCGCGCTGCGACCGTTGCGGCGTCACGGTCCTGCGCGTTACGACCGATCATCATCCACGCCGCGGCCAGTGCAAGCCCGACCCCGACGCCGATCGCAATGGACGGCCAGCCGAAGCGCATCGGACGCTTCGGCGCAGCGGCAGCCTCCGACAGCGGTACGACCGGCTGCGAGCGCAGGCCCGGCACCGAGCCGCGCTCGCGTTCCGCGTCCGCCTTGCGCAGGGCATCGAGGATCAGCGACACGGTCAGGTCGCCTTCTGCAGGCGCGGCTCGTCCACGCCGGTCGCGCGGTTCAGCTGCATCAGCGTGATGGGTCCTGCGCTGCCATCCGACGGCAGCCCCTGGGCGAGCTGGAAGCGATGGATCCAGCTGCGCAGCTGCGCAGCGTCGATCCGTGAACCGACCGGTCCGGTATCGCCCAGCGCCGTCGCGAGCTGCTGCGCGAGCCAATGGGCGGCGGGCCCGGCGCGGCTGTCCACGATCGAGCCCGCGTAGTCCGGCGGCGGCCGCCAGAAGGTCGCAAACTCGCCGCGCCAGTAATCGGCCAGCACGACCAGCGGAACCGTGTGCGGGACGCCGTCGATGTTCAGCGTCGCGCTGTCGTTCGACAGGCCGCTGAGCATCACGTACGCAGGGCGATTGGCTGCGTCGCGCAGCGTCAGCACACCGGGACGATCGAGCTGGCGGACCAGCGTCAGCGTTGCGTTGGCGGTGCGGTAGCAGCGCACCTGCTGCTTCTCCGCCGCCGCGCAGGGATCGGCGTCGCCGGTCGCGATGCCCCACACGTGCGCGAGCTCCTGCCACGCCTCCTTCTCCGCGCCGACTAGCGACGCGAATCCCTTGCGCAGGTCGAATCGCGCGGGCTCCGGGGGTTGCGCCGCAGCGGCCACGGGTTCGGCCGGTGCCGTCACGGGCGTGATGGCCGCCGCTATCACGGCGGGGCTGGTCTCGGCCACGGGCGCGGCGCGCGGCGCATCTGCTTCGCCGCGGTTCAGCGCCAGGCCGATCGCGCCGACGAGCAATGCGCCGACTGCCAGTCCGACACCGATGAGACTCGCCCGCTCGTAGCGTGTACGCCCGGTCGTGCCCGGGGTCGCCAGATCCAGCGCCTCCTCGGCAGCCTTGTCGAGGGTGTCCCGGTCCACGTTGCCCTTGCCACTGGCGTAGGCGCCCAGCAGCGCGCGATCGCACAGCAGGTTGATGCGGCGGGGCACGCCCCGCGAGTGGCGGAAGATGCGCCGCATCGCGCGCTGATCAAACGGATTGGCCTGGCGCAGGCCCGCGACGGACAGCCGATGGCGCACGTAGTGGGCGGTTTCGCTCTCGGCCAGCGCCTCGAGGTGGTAGCGCGCGATCACGCGCTGCGCGAGCTGCTGCATGTCGGGCCGGGCCAGCATCTCGCGCAGTTCCGGCTGGCCGATCAGGATGATCTGCAGCAGCTTGCGTTCGTTGGTTTCCAGGTTGGTCAGCAGGCGCAGCTGCTCCAGCACGTCGGCCGACAGGTTCTGCGCCTCGTCGATGATCAGCACGCTTCTCTGCCGCACCGCGTGCGTGCGCAGCAGGAACTGGTTCAGCGCGTCGACGTAGTCCTTGACCGTCGGCATCCCCGGCCCTTCGTGCCGGTACGGGATGCGGAATTCCGCGCACACGGTCATCAGCAGTTCCTCGACCGTGAGCTTCGGATTGAAGATGTAGGCGACGTTGCAGCGCTCGGGCAGCTGCTCGAGGAAGCAGCGGCACACCGTGGTCTTGCCTGCCCCGACGTCGCCGGTCAGCAGCACGAAGCCACCGCCACCCTGAACGCCGTACAGCAGGTGCGCGAGCGCCTCCCGGTGCCGCTCGCTCATGAAGAGGTAGCGGGGATCCGGCGCGATCGAGAAGGGGCGGTGCTTCAGCCCGAAGTGGCGCTCGTACATGGCCGGGAAGGATACCGGCCCGGGCGAGCACGGGATTTGCGCTGGACGAATACCGATGATGACCGGTCGCCGGCGTCCTTGTGGCCGGACCGCCGCTGCCGGCGCTGCCGCTAGCGCGGCTGCCGGCTGCCTGCCTTGTCGTAGCGGGTTTTCCCGCGGCGCGCTTCCTTCGCCTGATCGAGGCCGCCGCCCAGTCCCGCTTCCGTATCGTTCACAATGCGATCGGGCTTGCGATCGGCGTCTTCCCGCGTTGCGGGCTGCTGCCGGATAACATCCGCGGCAGTGAATGTCCAACAGCGCCCGCGAGTGCCGCAACGCGACTCCAGTTCAAGCAGTCCCCTGATACCGCCGACCACAATCGGTCAGCCGCAAGCTCACCACGTCCACGGAACCGGTTCGACACGATTGCGATGCAGATAAAACAGTCAATGCGCTCCTTGCCGTCAGCGATCGTCTGCGCCCTCATGATCCTGTTGTCCGGCTGCGGTGGTAGCGGGGAGGGCGAAGCGACGCCCCAACCGCCGGCGGCGACACCACCCCCTGCGACAGGCCGCGTTGTTTCTGCTGTCGTCAGTTCGTCGACGACCGGCTACACGTACAACATCAGTATCTACGTGCCGCCTTCCTACGAGACTGGAAGCGCGTCGTATCCGACGATCTACGTGCTGGATGGCGATGCAAGGTTTGTGGGCGCAGACACTCGGATGGACAGCTTCACAGGCATCTTGCAGCGCCGCGGAACGAACGCCATCCTCATAGGAATAGGAGGCACCGCGCGGCGGCAAACCGACTTCAATTTTCCCGGTGCCTATGCCTATCACGACTTCCTGACACTCGAATTGATTCCGTTCGTGGAGGCACGGTTCCGGACGGACCCGAAGAAGAGGATGCTCTCGGGCTTGTCCACAAGCGGCACGTTCGCAGCCACCGCTCTCTTTCTGGAGGCCCCGAACAAACTGTCCTTCACCTACTTCCTGTCCGCTGAAGGCGCCTTCTGGCAGCAGCTGGGGACAGTTCAGAGTCTCGAGCAGGGAATGTTTGACGCAGTCGCTGGCAACGACCTTCCCGTCACCCTGATCCTTGCGCGCAGCAGCAGAAGCGCGGGTACCAACGCCCAGTACGTAGCCGACCTCTATCTTCGGATCAGCGGGCGGTCCTACGCTGGCCTGCAACTGCTTGAAACAGTCTTTCCGTTTGGCCACACAGAAATGGACAGCCCGGCGTTCGAGGATGCCATCGCCCGGATCTTTGGGTAGTCGGCGTCGCCGACACGACCCACTGCAGTCGGCCTGGCGACGAGATCCTATTGGGCCGCGTGCTCGACAAGTCGAGACGACCGTCCCCGCGATTGACAGATCGGTCAACGCCTGACAGCATTCAACGATGGTTGCCGAGCTACTTCAAGCTCTGTCTGCCCGCGCCAGACGAGTTGGCCTGAACGATCGCCAGTGGGCGGCAAAGGCAGGATTGCGGCCCGAAACCCTGTCTCGGGTGAAGCGCAGAGGCCAGTGCGATTCCGCAACGCTGAACGCGCTGGCACAGGCGTGCGGGACCGCGCTGACGCTCGAACTCGCGCAAAGCCCTGATGGCTTGTTCCCTGCGTCCTTTGGCCGGGATGAGGAGGAGGCGTTGCTGCAACTCGCCCTTTCGGGGAATCTAGACCCGGTTTTCTGGCGTCAGCTAGGACCGCCGTTCTTTATGGCAGGCTTTGCACTCTTCCTTTCCGCTGCTGGTGAGGCGAATCGCGAGGCGTATAGCGCCCTCGCAGAAGAACTCCATCCAGGCATCGCCAGTCACGACGCCTTCAGGCGATGGCTTCGAGGCGCGCCAGTGAAGGCAACTCGATTTCTACCCATGCTCGCCCATATGAAGCGAGCGCGGAGCACTCCACGAATGGATCATGCGTAGTGCCGCCACACAACCGAGCGAGCACGCCGATCCACACTTGCTTGCTGCCTTCTCGGAGATCGCCGAGCGGATCGCGCGTTCCCTGAGCCTGCCGGAGAGCGGCTCTCCCATTCGGATGTTCGTTGCCGGCGGCGTTGCTGTTCACTACTACACGGGCGTGCGTCCCACACGAGATGTGGATGCCGTTTTCTCGCACAGGATGCTGCTGCCAGCGGATCTCGATGTGAACTACATCGATGCGATGGGCACTCCGCGACTGCTGTACTTCGATCGGCAGTACAACGACACCTTCGGATTGCTGCACGAGGATGCGAACGACGACTCGATCTCGATCCGGCTCGATGGCGTCGACCCCAACAAACTCGACGTCCGCCTGCTGTCGCCGCTCGATGTCGCTGTGTCGAAGCTCGCGCGCTTCGAAGATCACGACCGGACGGACATCCGGGCGCTTGCCGAGGCAGGCCTCATTGCGGAGCGTCAACTTCGACGCAGAGCGGAAGAGGCGCTCGCTGCCTACGTCGGCAACACCGCCGACGTTCGGGTATCACTCGATCTCGCATGCAAGCTCATTGCTGACATTGAATCAAGCAGACGTGCGCCGGCGAGGCCAGGTCGCCGCCGCTGAGTGAACCGAGGAAGGTCCGAACAAGTCATGGCGCCATCGCAGTGGCGCTCGGTCTACTGGCGGAGAGAGTGGGATTCGAACCCACGATAGGCTATTAACCTATACACGCGTTCCAGGCGTGCGCCTTCAACCGCTCGGCCATCTCTCCCTGGGGCCGCGGATTATATCGGGCGGCTGGAACGCGATCGGACGTGGGTGGCGTGTGGGTAAGTGCGGAACCGTCCGCAACGAGTTTGCACTCGTTGCGGCGGTCCTTCTTGTTACGGAGCTCGCGCTCCGGTCTGCCTCCTCAAGCTACGCCCTGCCGGCCCTGCTTGCCGCCGTCGCGCCGCATGGCGTCGGTCGGCGGCTCCCCCCACTCCCCCTGCAAACGGCGCTGCGCGGCGTTGCCGTCAGCGAGTGACTTTCAACTGATCGAGGATCGCCGGATTCTCCAGCGTGGATACGTCCTGCGTGATCTGCTCACCCTTCGCGATGGAGCGCAGCAGGCGGCGCATGATCTTTCCGGAGCGCGTCTTCGGCAGGTTGTCACCGAAGCGGATGTCCTTGGGTTTGGCAATGGCACCGATTTCCTTGCCGACCCAGTCGCGCAGCTCCTTCGCGAGGTGCTGCGCGTCGTCGTCGCCTGGACGCGCCTGCTTCAGCACGACGAACGCGCACACGGCTTCGCCGGTCAGATCGTCCGGCCGGCCGACGACAGCGGCTTCCGCGACCAGCGGATTGGATACGAGCGCCGATTCGATCTCCATCGTGCCCATGCGGTGGCCGGAGACGTTCAGCACGTCGTCAATGCGGCCCATAATCGTGAAGTAGCCGGTCTCCTTGTCGCGCACCGCGCCATCGCCCGCGAGGTAGAGATTGCCGCCCAGTTCCGCGGGGTAGTACGACTTCTTGAATCGCTCCGGATCGCCCCAGATCGTACGGATCATCGATGGCCACGGGCGCTTGACCACCAGCAGCCCGCCCTGTCCGTTGGGCACGTCGTGGCCGGTTTCGTCGACGATCGCGGCCATGATGCCGGGCAGCGGCAGCGTGCAGGAACCGGGCACCAGCGGCGTCGCACCAGGCAGCGGCGTGATCATGTGACCGCCGGTCTCGGTCTGCCAGAACGTGTCGACGATCGGGCAGCGCGACTGGCCGACCACCGTGTAGTACCACATCCAAGCCTCCGGATTGATGGGCTCGCCCACCGTGCCCAGCAGCCGCAGTTTCGACAGGTCGTATTTCGGCGGAAGATCCCCGCCCGCCTTGATCAGCGAGCGGATCGCCGTGGGCGCGGTATAGAAGATGGTGACGCCGTGGTCCTGGCACATCTTCCAGAAACGGCCCGCGTCCGGATAGGTGGGCACGCCTTCGAACATCACCTCGGTGGCGCCGACCGCGAGCGGCCCGTAGCACACGTACGAATGGCCGGTCACCCAGCCCACGTCGGCCGTGCACCAGAAGACATCCTGCGGCTTGATGTCGAACGCCCACTTCATCGTCATCGCCGCCCACAGCAGATAGCCGCCGGTGGAGTGCTGCACGCCCTTGGGCTTGCCGGTGGAGCCTGACGTGTACAGGATGAACAGAGGATGCTCGGCGTTGACGGGCACGGGCTCGCAGGTGGACGGCTGGCCCTTCATCACGTCGTGCAGCCACACGTCGCGGCCGTCGACCCAGTCGACCTTGCCGCCGGTGCGCTGGTAGACGATGACCTTGCGCACGCCTTCGCAGCCACCCATCGCGAACGCATCGTCGATGGCCGACTTCAGCGGGATGGACTTGCCGCCGCGCATCTGTTCGTCGGCGGCGATGACCAGCGTCGCGCCGGCGTCGACGACGCGCTCCTGCACGCTCTTCGCCGAGAAGCCGCCGAACACGACGGAGTGCGTGATGCCCAGCCGCGCGCAGGCCTGCATCGCCACCACGACCTCGATGGACATCGGCATGTAGATGATCGCGCGTTCGCCCTTGGCGAAACCCAGCGACTTGATGCCGTTGGCGAGCTGGCACACCTTCGCGTGCAGCTCGCGGTAGGTGATCTTCGTGACCTTGCCGTCGTCCGCCTCGAAGATGATCGCGACCTTGTCGGCGTTGCCGTTGGCAAGGTTGCGATCCAGGCAGTTGTAGGAGGCGTTCAGCTCCCCGTCGGCATACCACTTGTAGAACGGTGCGTTGGATTCATCGAGCACCTGCTTGAAGGGCTTGCTCCATTCCAGGTTCTCGCGGGCCAGGCGGGCCCAGAAGCCCTCGAAGTCCTTGTCCGCTTCCGCGCACAGCGCGCGGTACGCGTCCATGCCCGAAATGTTGGCCTGCTTGACGAACTCCGCACTCGGTGCGAACACCCGGCTTTCGTGCAGCACCGATTCGATATTGCCCATGGCTCCAGTCTCCGCGGCGCTCCTCAGCTGCGCCTTGTTCTGCGATTCGTTTTCGTCCGTTTGAGGACCGCCGACGGTAACCCGCACAGCGGGTCAAAGATATAGGAACTCGCGCTTACGTGACACTGACAGCGAGTCGGGTTTCGGTGCTGCGGCGCACTAACCGCGCGGCGCTGCAGAGGCACGGCATGCACCTTGCTGACGCTTTGCTGAACGAGCGGCCGACCGTTCGCGCCGCCCTCATCGACAAGCCACCGGGAGAGTCCGATGACCGATCAAACCGAAATCGTTCAGAAGTTCTGGAAGGCACTGAAGTCCGACCGTACGTTCATGCTCGGCCTGGCCGGCGCTTCGGACACTCACGCACGACCAATGACGGCGAACCTCGATGGTGACGACCGCAGCGCGATCTGGATCTTCACAGCCAAGGACACGGAGATCGCCAAGTCCGCCGGCAGCGGCCATCAGGCAACGGGCTTCTTCGCGTCCAAGGACCACGAGTTGTTCGCCACGGTCCACGGCATGCTCTACCCTGGCAACGACCGCGCGCTGATCGACCGGCTGTGGAACCCTTTCATCGCCGCCTGGTACGAGGGCAAGGACGATCCCAAGCTGTACCTGATGCGCTTCGAGCCTGAAACGGCGGAGATCTGGCTGAACGACTCGAGCCTGCTGGCGGGAATCAAGATCCTGCTGGGCAGGGATCCGAAGAAGGAATATCAGGACAAGGTGGCGCAGGTCGTGCTGTAGCGCACGACCCGGTGCGGCGTCACTGCCTACTTGTAGAAGCCTTCGCGCAGATTGATGCCGTGCTCGAGCCACCCCTTCATCGCGCACAGCATTCCTGTCCAGCCTTCGCAGTTGCCGTAAGACGCCTTCAAACCTTCCGGCGTGCTGGACCAGCCGTGCTCGGCGATGCTGACCAGCGTGCGGTCGGCGCCTAGCGGCTCGAAGGTCATCGTCACTGTGGTGCGGCGCGCGCCGGAGGCGTCCGGCTCGGCGGCGCTTTCGTCGGCATCCCAACGCAGCACGATGCGACGGTCACGTTGCACTTCGACCACTTCCACCGGGAAGGCGCCCGGAAAGTCGTGGAAGTCCCAGGTCACTGTCGCGCCGGTTTCGAGCCGTCCTCTGGCGCCGCCGGTTGTGAAGTATCGGGAAAGCTTGTCGGGATCGGCAACCGCGTCGAAGACTTCGCTGACCGGCTTCGCAATGCGGCCGCTGATGGTGAATCTCAGGTCCATGGCGATTCCTTCCATCGGCCCGTTAGCTCTGGCGGAAGGGGTGGGATTCGAACCCACGGTACGGTAAAACCGTACACCGGATTTCGAGTCCGGCGCATTCGACCACTCTGCCACCCTTCCGAGGCGAGCCGGCGATTATAGCGGCCCGCACGCTTCAGACTGGCTTCAACACCTCCGCGCCGGCCATATACGGACGCAGTACCGGCGGAACCGTGACGCTGCCGTCGGCCTGCTGGAAGTTCTCCAGCACGGCGACCAGCGTACGGCCCACCGCGAGGCCTGAGCCGTTCAGCGTGTGCACCAGTTCCGGCCGGCCGCCGGCGGCCTTGAAGCGCGTCTGCATGCGGCGCGCCTGGAAGGCTTCGCAGTTGGAGACCGACGAGATCTCGCGGTACGCGTTCTGAGCCGGCAGCCAGACCTCCAGGTCGTAGGTCTTGGCGCTGCCGAAGCCGAGGTCGGCGGTGCACAGCTGCACCACGCGGTACGGCAGGCCGAGCTTCTGCAGGATCGCCTCGGCGTGCCCGCGCATCTCCTCGAGCGCGTCGTACGAGCGGTCCGGATGCGAGATCTGCACCATCTCGACCTTGTCGAACTGGTGCTGGCGGATCATGCCGCGCGTGTCCTTGCCGTAGCTGCCGGCTTCGGAGCGGAAACACGGCGTGTGCGCGGTCAGGCGCAGCGGCAGTTCCTCCTCTTTCAGGATGTCGCCACGCACGGTGTTGGTCAGCGAAATCTCCGACGTGGAGATCAGGTACAGCTCCTCCTTAGCGGAGCCCTCTTCCGCGCCGCCCTTGGTAACCCAGAACATGTCGTCGCGGAACTTCGGCAGCTGGCCGGTGCCCAGCAGCGTTTCGCGGTTGACGATGTAGGGCGTGTAGCACTCGGTGTAGCCGTGCTCCGCGGTCTGCGTATCCAGCATGAACTGCGCGAGCGCACGATGCAGCCGCGCGACCGGGCCCTTCATCAGCGCGAAGCGCGCCCCGGCGAGCTTGGCGGCCGTTTCGAAGTCCAGCCCCAGCGCCGCGCCCACGTCCACATGGTCCTTCACCGGAAAGTCGAAGGTGCGCGGCGTGCCCCAGCGCTCCACCTCGACGTTGTCCTGCTCGGAACGCCCCACCGGCACCGATGCATGCGGAAGATTCGGCACGTTCAGCATCAGCTCGGTGAGCCGTGACTGCACGTCGGCAAGGCGGCTCTCGAGTTCCTTGAGCTGCTGGGGCAACGCGGCTGCCTCGGTCATCAGCGCGCTGGCGTCATCGCCTTTGCCGCGCGCCGCGCCGATCTGTTTCGACAGCGCGTTGCGGCGAGCCTGCAGATCCTCGGTGGCGACCTGGACGGCCTTGCGCTCGGCTTCCAGCGCATTGAAGGCAGTGGTGGCGAAGTCGAATCCACGCGTACGCAGGCGCTCGGCCACGGCGCCCACGTCCTTGCGCAGCAGGTTGATGTCAAGCATGGTGGTTCCTGATCCTGGGCCGGCACAGCCGGCGTGTTCGTCGGTCCGCGCAGACGCGCGGCAGAAGGCAGTTATGCGCGCGAGCGGCAACTGCGATCGAGGCAGGATCGCGGGAGGAAAAGGAAGAATCGGCGATGCATGGCGGCATTTTGCGGCAGCGCGGTGCGCGGCGCAACCGGCAGCGTCACTCGTCGCTCTTGCGCGCCTTGCGGTCCTGCTCGCGCAGCTGCGCCAGCCGCTCGCGGATGCGCGCCTCCACGCCGCGGTCGGTGGGGTCGTAGAAACGCTGCTCGTCCATGCCGTCCGGGAAGTAGCGCTCGCCGGCCGCATAGGCGTCGGCCTCCTCGTGCGCGTAGCGGTAGTCGGCGCCGTAGCCCAGCTCCTTCATCAGCCGCGTCGGCGCATTGCGCAGGCGCATCGGCACCGGACGCGACGCGTCGTTGGCGACGAAGCTGCGCGCCGCGCCGAAGGCACGGTACAAGGCATTGGACTTGGGTGCGACCGCCAGATAGACGATGGCCTGCGCGATCGCCAGATCGCCCTCCGGGGAGCCCAGCCGCTCGTAGGTCTCCGCACCGGCCAGCGCGACCTCGATGGCGCGCGGGTCGGCCAGGCCGATGTCCTCCACCGCCATGCGCACGACGCGCCGCGCGAGGTAGCGCGGATCGACGCCGCCGTCGAGCATGCGCGCCATCCAGTACAGCGCCGCATCGGGATCGGAACCGCGCACGGACTTGTGCAGCGCCGAGATCTGGTCGTAGAAGTTCTCGCCGCCCTTGTCGAAGCGGCGCAGCGTCGCCGGCAGGGCCGCGCGCAAGAAGCCTCCATCGATGACCATCACCCCCTTGTCGGCCGCCGCCGCGGCGCTGACCTCCAGCGCGTTCAGCAGCCGGCGCGCATCGCCGTCGGCCAGATCGGTCAGCATGCGGCGCGCGTCCGCATCGACGGCCACACCGCCCAGTTCTCGTTCCGCGCGTGTGATCAGTGCGTCGAGGTCTTCGGCGCCCAGCGGCTCCAGCACGTAGACGGCCGCGCGCGACAGCAACGCGCCCACCACCTCGAAGGACGGGTTCTCCGTGGTCGCGCCGACGAACGTGAAAAGCCCGGATTCCACGTGTGGCAGGAATGCGTCCTGCTGCGCCTTGTTGAAGCGGTGCACCTCGTCGACGAAGACCAATGTCGATTGGCCGGAGCGCGCGCGGTGCGCCAGCGCGCGCTCCACCGCGTCGCGGATGTCCTTGACGCCGCCCAGCACTGCCGAGATCGCGATGAACTCCAGACCGAAGGCATCGGCCATCAGCCGCGCCAGCGTGGTCTTGCCAACGCCGGGCGGCCCCCACAGGATCATCGAATGCGCGCGCCCCGCCTCGAAGGCCACGCGCAACGGCTTGCCGGGCCCCATCAGGTGCGCCTGGCCAATGACCTCGTCCACGCTGCGCGGCCGCATGCGCTCGGCAAGGGGGGCCGAGGCAGCAGGCGCGGCGGGCGCCGAAGCGGTGGAGAACAGATCCTGCATGGTTCAGGCAAGGGCCGGGCAAAGTCGGTGCGGACAGGCTAGCATCGCGCCCGCTGCACCGCGAGCATCCGGCCCGCGGCCACGCGGCACAGGGAGAGCACGACGATGAGAAAGTGGATGCTGCTGGCGCTGCTTGCAAGCCCGCTGGGTTCGGTGGCTTGGGCGCAGGACGCCGCCATCACCAAGGCCGCCGCCGAGAAGGGCGCGGTCAAGACCGATTCCGGCATGGTGTTCCTGTCATTGAAGGACGGCACCGGGCCCAGCCCCAAGGCCACCGACGTGGTGCGCGTGCACTACCGCGGCACGCTGGTCGATGGCAAGGAGTTCGACACCTCGATCAAGCGCGGCCAGCCCGCCGAGTTCCCGCTGGACCGCGTGATCAAGTGCTGGACCGAGGGCGTGCAGAAGATGAAAGTGGGCGGCAAGGCGAAGCTCACCTGCCCGGCTCCGCTGGCCTATGGCGAACGCGGTGCCGGCAACGGCCTGATCCCGCCGAATGCGACGCTGATCTTCGAGGTGGAGCTGCTGGGCATCAAGTAGCCGGCGGCACGGCGGCCGGGGGCCCATCGGGCTCCTTGTCCGGCTCGAAGAACACCCATACCGCCTGCGGGAACGCCGCCTGCAGCGACGCCTCGACGCGGTTCACCGCGGCCACCAGTTCGTCGGCGCTGGCGACCGGGCTCATTTCGGCGCGCACCGCGACGATAACGCTGTCGCCCCACTGCAGCGTGATCAGCCGGATCACGCGGTGCACCTCGGGGCGCGCCGTCACGTGCGCGACGATGGCGGCGCGCAGCTCGGGTTCGGCCGACTCGCCGACGATCATGCCCTTGATCTCGATGATGATCGCGATCGCCACCAGCACCAGCAGCACGCCCACCGCAATGGAGCCCAGCGCATCGAACAGCGGGTTGCCCGTGACCATCGCCAGCAGTACCGCGAAGAACGCGATGACCAGGCCGCCCAGCGCGGCGATGTCCTCGCCGGCGACCACCATCAGCTCGGACTGCCGCGTCTCGCGGAACCAGCGCCAGAAGGAGCGCCTGCCCTGCACCTTGCGGATCTCGCGCAGCGCGCCCCACAGCGAGATCGTCTCCAGCACGATGGCCACGGCTAGCACGACCAGCGCGACAACGGGACTGCGCAGCGGTTCGGCGGCCGTGATGCGGTGCCAACCCTCGTAGATGGAGAACAGCCCGCCGACGAAGAACAGCAGCAGCGCCACCATCATCCCGTAGAAGTAGCTGACGCGCTGGTAACCCAGCGGATGCTCTTCGGTGGCGGCCTTGCGCGCGCGCTTCAGGCCCAGCAACAGCAGCAACTGGTTGCCGGTGTCGGCCAGCGAGTGGATCGCCTCGGCCAGCATCGCGCCCGAGCCGGTGTAGGCGGCCGCCGCGAACTTGGTGACGGCGATGCCGGCGTTGGCGCCCAGGGCGAACAGGATCGCGCGCGTGCTGTTGGCGGCCATCGCGATGGGTCGGCTGGCACTACTCGGTCAGCACGTCCGCGCCCTTGGGCGGCGTAAAGCGGAAGGTGTCCGCATCGAGCTTCGGATTGCGCTCGAACTTCGAGAACGTCAGCCGCGTGGTCTGGCCGAAGCTGTCCACCAGCAGCATCGCGCCGGGCAGCCCGTCGCGGAAGCCGATCTCGATGCGCTCGAACGGCGTGTCCTTCGCGCGCGGCGTCGCGCGTATCCACTCCAATCCATCACGCGCGCCGGCGTCGGTCACGTCGAACTCGCGCTCGAAGTCGTTGGAGCCGAACAGGATCGACGCGGGGCTGGAAGGCAGCGCCGCCTGCAGCTTGCGGACCGTCACCTGATTCAGGTCCTTGTCGAACAGAGTCAGCCGCTCGCCGTCGGCGACGATCAGCTGTTCGTAGGGCTTCTCGTACAGCCAGCGGAAGCGGCCCGGCCGCTGGAACGTGAAGCGTCCGCTCGCCACCTGCGTCGCGCTGTTGCGCATCACCTGCTGCGTGAACTCCCCGCGGGCGCTGGTGGTCTGCGTGAGGAACGTGCGCAGCTGGTCCAGCGCAGCCGCGTGCGCCGGCACCGCGAGCAGCGCGCCGACTAGCAGCAGCGTTTGCAGCAGAGATCGCAGCAGCGTCATTCGACCTCGCGCGACGGCACGAGGATCTCGCGGTTGCCGTTGCTCTGCATCGACGACACCAGCCCGGCGCGCTCCATGTCCTCCAGCAGCCGCGCGGCGCGGTTGTAGCCGATGCGCAGATGGCGCTGCACCAGCGAGATCGACGCGCGGCGGTTCTTGACGACGATCTCCACGGCCTGGTCGTACAGCGGATCGGCCTCGCCGCCGGGTGCGCCGTTGCCGTTGCCGGCCTCCGCATCCGCGGCTGGCGCATCCAGCACGCCTTCGACGTACTGCGGCGCGCCGCGCTTGCGCAGCGTGTCCACCACGCGGTGGACCTCGGCGTCGGACACGAAGGCGCCGTGCACGCGCGTCGGCAGTCCGGTGCCGGGCGCCAGGTACAGCATGTCGCCCTGCCCCAGCAGCGACTCGGAACCCATCTGGTCGAGGATGGTGCGCGAGTCCACACGGCTCGACACCTGGTACGAGATGCGCGCCGGGATGTTGGCCTTGATGAGCCCGGTGATCACGTCCACCGACGGCCGCTGCGTTGCCAGGATCAGGTGCATGCCGGCCGCGCGCGCCTTCTGCGCGATGCGCGCGATCAGCTCCTCGACCTTCTTGCCGGTGACCATCATCAGGTCGGCCAGCTCGTCGATGACCACGACGATCATCGGCAGCGGCTCCAGCGGCTCGGCGTCCTCGGGCGTCAGCGAGAAGGGGTTCTTCAGGATCTCGCCCTTCGCGCGCGCGTCGGCGAGCTTCTGGTTGTAGCCGCTCAGGCTGCGCACGCCCAGCTTGCTCAGCAGCCGGTAACGCTTGTCCATCTCGACCACGCACCACTGCAGCGCGTGGCCGGCTTCGCGCATGTCGGTGACCACTGGGCACAGCAGATGGGGAATGCCCTCGTAGACCGACAGCTCCAGCATCTTCGGGTCGATGAGGATCAGCCGCACCTGCGAGGGGTCGGCCTTGTACAGCATCGACAGGATCATCGCGTTGATGCCCACCGACTTGCCCGAGCCGGTGGTGCCGGCGACCAGCAGGTGCGGCATGCGCGCCAGATCGACGACCACCGCCTTGCCGGCGATGTCCTTGCCCAGCCCCAGCGTGACCAGCGACGAGCTCTCGTTGTAGACGGCAGAGCCCAGGATCTCCGACAGCTTCACCACCTGCCGGCGCGGGTTCGGCAGCTCCAGCCCCATCAGGCTCTTGCCGGGAATGGTCTCGACCACGCGCACCGACACCAGCGACAGCGAGCGCGCCAGATCCTTCGCCAGGTTGACGATCTGGCTGCCCTTCACGCCGACCGCCGGCTCGATCTCGTAGCGCGTGATCACCGGGCCCGGGTACGCGGCGACGACCTGTGCCTCGACGTTGAAGTCGCGCAGCTTCTTCTCGATCAGCCGCGACGTGAACTCCAGCGTCTCGGTGGTCACGGCCTCGACCGCCGGCGGCGGCTCGTCCAGCAGGTCCAGTGCCGGCAGCCGCACGTCGGTCATGTCCGCGAACAGCGGCACCTGCTTTTCCTTCTGCTTGCGCTCGGAAGGTTTCACGTGGGCCGCAGACCGTTCGATGTGCACGGGCGGCGCCTCATCGATGCGCTCGCGCTCCTCGGCCAGCGCGGCCTCGCGCACCTTGGTCGCCTGCTCGCCGATCGCGCGGTCCTCGGCCTCTTCGCGGCGCTGCTCGGCGCGACGCGAGAAGCCTTCGAGGAAGGCGCCGACGCGCTCGGCCACCGCCAGCCACGAGAAGTCCAGGAACAGCGACAGTCCGATCGCGATGGCCGCGAGCAACAGCACGCTGGCTCCGGTGAACCCGACGGCAGACTCCAGCGCCTGCGCCAGCGCGCCGCCGATGATGCCGCCCGGCGCACCCGGCAGCGCAGCCTTCAGGCTGGCGAGCCGCAGTGCCTCCAGCCCGGTCGCGCCGGCGATCAGCAGCAGGAAGCCGATGCCGTGCACCCACGGCGGCAGATCGTCGGACAGCGGATCGGCCCCGGCCGCGGCGCGATGCAGCCGGCGGAACCCGCGCAGCACCGTCACGAGCCAGGCGAACGCGATCAGGTACGCCGCCAGTCCGAACAGCAGCAGCATGACGTCGGCCACCCACGCGCCCAGCCGGCCGCCCAGGTTGGCCACCGATGCGACGGCCGTGGCGTGCGTGAAGCCGGGGTCGTCGCGGCTGTAGGACAACAGCACCAGCAGCAGCGCGATAGCCGCGACGGCGCCGATGATCCAGCGCGACTCCGCCAGCAGGCGAGTCAGCCGCAGGTTGGCCGGTGCGGCGTCGGCGGCAGGCCGGGTTCGCACCCAAGCGCCGTCGGTCACCGACCCGGCAGCGCGCTCGAGCCCCGAACGTGTAGACATGGGCGAGGATTATAGGAGTGGCACCGCAGAGGCCATTCGGATGGGAAAGGCGGTGCGCGCTGCCCGTTCTCGTCGCAGGGTTTTTGAACCCGGTTTCGTCGCCTGCCAGCCGGTTTGGCGGCCTTTGGCGGTGCCTTCGTCGCGCGGGATTGCGATTGCGACGGCCGGCTCTCAGAATTCGGGCAAATGGCTGCAGCGCTCCCCCTGCCCGCCCTAACCCTGAGCCCCGACGGCGCCACCGCCTCCCGCGCGCGTGCTGCCCGGTCGGCGTTCGCGCGCGTCTTCAACCTGCGCACCATTGCCATTGTCTACTTCTTCGTGCTGGTGCTGATCCTCGGCCGCTACCTGGTCTGGCTCAGCTACGAGCCGCTCGAAGAATGGTTCTTCAACCTGTCACGCGCGGTTCGGCAGACGCTGATCAGCGCCTTCCTGCTGCTGGTGGCGATCGCCTGCGTCGAGGCCTTCGTCGCCGCGTTCCGCCTGCGGCCGCGCAGCGCACTGGCACTGGGTGTGGCCGTTTCCGTGCTGGCTGCGACGGCGGCGGTCCCGTTGCGGGTGTGGGCGATCGGCAACACGCTGAGCAGCAGCATCGAGCGGGACCCGTTCTACCTGCTGCAGCTGGCGGTGCTGTGGTCGGCGATCGGCGGCTTCAGCTACTGGCTGTTCCATACGCTGCGCACCGACGAGGCCGCGCGCGCGCAGCTCGTCGATGCCGAGTGCCGGCGCGAGAGCCTGCAGGCGCAGATGGTCGAGGCGCGGCTGAGCGCGCTGCAGGCGCAGATCGAGCCGCACTTCCTGTTCAACACGCTCGCCAACGTCAAGCGGCTGTACGAAACCACACCGGAACGCGGCCGCGAAATGCTGGCAAGCCTGGTCAGCTATCTGCGCGCCGCACTGCCGACGATGCGCGAGCCCGGCTCGACGCTGGCGCGCGAGGTCGAGCTGGTGCGTGCCTTCCTGCGCATCCTGCAGATGCGCATGGGCGAGCGGCTGAGCTTTTCCATCGTCGCAGCCGATGCGCTGGCCGGCGCGCGCGTGCCGCCGATGGTGCTGCCGACACTGGTCGAAAATGCGATCAAGCACGGGCTGTCGCCGCTGCCGGAAGGCGGTCACATCGACATCCGCGCGCGCTGCGACGGCGGCCGTCAGCTCGTCATCGAGGTCGCGGACAACGGCGCGGGCTTTTCCGCCGTGGCCGGCAGCGGCGTCGGCCTGGCCAACACGCGGTCGCGGCTGGCGGCGTTGTACGGCACCGAAGCATCGCTGTCGCTGTCGATGGCCGCTCCGCGCGGCGTCGTCGCAACGGTGCGGCTGCCGCTGGAGCTTGCGGAGCCATGAGCGCCGCCTGGCCGCCCAAAGGCGCTCGGCGCCGCAGCGCGCAGCGCGGAGGCTCGTATCTTCCCGCCCGGCCGCTCCGAAGGCGCTCAGCGCCGCAGCGCGTAGCGCGGAGGCTTCCGTGAGCGCAGTTCTTCCCCGCCCCGCAGCGGCCGAGCCCGTGCTACACGGACCGGCACGCTGGCTGCGTGCCTGGTCGAACATGGATTCGCGCCACGCCACCGCCTGGCTGCTGGCCAGCGTGATGATGATCGTCGTGGACTTCAGCGCGCTGGTCGACAAGCTCCACAAGCCGGGCGCAACGCTGGTTCTGGCCTGCGAGATGTTCGGCGCGTTCACGATCTTCGGCGTCACGCTGCTGGCCTGGGTGGCGGCCACCGACGGCGCCGCCGACGGCGGCCGTGCGCGCAACGTGCGCGTGGCCTGGGCCGTGGTGCTGGGCGGTGCGACCGCGGCCTGCATCCTCGTGCCGCTGATGCGCTGGGTGGAGATGGACGTGCTGTGGTGGGAGCTGTCGGGCAAGAGCAAGCCGCGCCCTGACCTCGCGCTGTTGATGCTCAGCAACAGCGTGCACTTCATCGCCTATTCGGCGCTGTTCGTGGCCGCGATGGAGACGCTGCACCGGCGCAGCCTGACCAACGAAGCGATACGCGTTGCGCAGCGCGAACAGGCCGGGCTGTCACGCAAGGTGCTGGAGTCGCGCCTCGCCGCGATGCAGGCACAGGTCGAGCCGCAGTTCCTGTTCGACACGCTGGTCGACGTGGAGCGGCTGTATCAGAAGGATTCCCTGCGCGCCGCCGACAATCTGGACCGGCTGATCACCTACCTGCGTGTCGCACTGCCGCGGCTGCGTGAGACGGGCTCGTCGGTGGCGGCCGAGGTCGATCTGGTGGACGCCTATCTGCGCGTCGCTCGTTCGCTGAACGATGGCATGCCGACGCTGACCGTCACGCTGGAGGACGGCTGCGGCGACGCCCGCTTCTATCCGATGCTGCTGCTGCCGCTGGTGCAGCGCGCGATGCGCAGCGACGCAGTACCGCCCAGCATCCGCATCGCGGGTCGGCGTGTGTCGTCGGATATCGTGGTCGTGCTGCGCATCACCGGCAACGGCGGCTGCGCGGAGGACGCGGAGTCCGCCCGCGTGCGCGAGCGGCTGACGGGTCTCTACGGCGACCGCGCGTCGCTGGAATGCCGTGAGCTGTCGGGCGGCGCCACGCAGTTCACGCTGCGCGTGCCGGCGATGCAGGGAGCCGGTAACTCATGACTACTCCGACAGCGATTGTCGCGGAAGACGAGGCCACGCTGCGCCACCAGCTGATCGAGCAACTGGGACAGCTGTGGCCGGAGCTGGATGTCGTCGGCGAAGCAACCGACGGCGTCCAGGCGCTGCGGCTGCTGGATGAGCGTCATCCGGACGTGCTGTTCCTGGACATCCAGATGCCGGGCGCCACCGGGCTGGAAGTGGCGCGCCAGGCCAACGGCCGCTGTCACGTGGTGTTCGTCACTGCCTACGATCAGCACGCCGTCGCTGCCTTCGACCAGGGCGCGGTCGACTACGTGCTGAAGCCGGTGGCCGCCGCACGGCTTTTCACTGCGGTGAGCCGCCTGAAGCAGCGCCTGGGTTCACCGCCGGCGCGGCTTGACGCCGCGCTGACGCAGCTCGGCTCTCCGGCGGGCGCGACTGCATCGGGCCGACAGCCGCTGCGCTGGATCAACGCATCGGTGGGCCAGAACCTGAAGCTCATCACCGTCGACGAGGTCACGTATTTCCAGGCCGACAACAAGTACACGCGCGTGGTCACCAACGATGGCGAGGCGCTGATCCGCAAGCCGCTGAAGGAACTGGTCGAGGAGCTTGACCCGGTGCAGTTCTGGCAGATCCACCGCTCCACGCTGGTCAACGCCACGGCCATCGCCGGCGTCACGCGCGACTTCCGCGGCCGCATGCTGGTCAAGCTGAAGGAGCGGCCTGAAACGCTGCTGGTCTCGGACACCTATACGCATTTGTTCCGGCAGATGTAACGTTGCCGCCGCGCACGCGGCGAAACCCGCGGCAATCGGCCGGCTTTTCGGCTTAACGCACCTTGCAGGCAGCGCCCCGACCCCCACCTATAATCGTCGCATCACGTGGGGAAGGACATGGCAGCGACAAAACACGCGCGAGTGCTGATCCTGGGGTCGGGACCGGCAGGCTATACGGCGGCGGTCTACGCGGCCCGCGCCAACCTGAAGCCGGTGCTGATCACCGGCCTGGCTCAGGGCGGGCAGCTGATGACCACCACCGAGGTCGACAACTGGCCGGCCGACGCCAAGGGCGTGCAGGGCCCGGAGCTGATGACGCGCTTCCTCGAGCATGCCGAGCGCTTCAACACCGAGATCATCTTCGACCAGATCCACACCGCGCAGCTCACCGAAAGGCCGATACGCCTGATCGGCGACAGCGGCGAGTACACCTGCGATGCACTGATCATCGCGACCGGCGCCAGCGCGATGTATCTCGGGCTGCCATCCGAAGAAGCCTACATGGGCCGCGGGGTGTCGGGCTGCGCGACCTGCGACGGCTTTTTCTACCGCAATCAGGACGTAGCCGTCATCGGCGGCGGCAACACCGCGGTCGAGGAAGCGCTGTATCTGTCGAACATCGCGCAGAAGGTCACGCTGGTCCACCGCCGCGACAAGTTCCGCGCCGAACCCATCCTGGTCGACCACCTGATGGAGAAGGTCAAGGAAGGCAAGATCGAACTGGTGCTGCACAGCGTGCTGGAAGAGGTGCTGGGCAACGACGACGGCGTGACGGGCGTGCGCATCCGCAACGTCAACACCAATGTGGCGCACGACATCGCGCTGCATGGCGTGTTCATCGCGATCGGCCACCGGCCCAACACCGAGATCTTCGCCGGCCAGCTCGACATGGCCAACGGCTACATCATCACGCGCTCGGGGCTGACCGGCATGGCCACCGCGACCAGCGTGCCGGGTGTTTTTGCCGCGGGCGACGTGCAGGACCACGTGTACCGCCAGGCGATCACCAGCGCCGGCACGGGTTGCATGGCCGCACTGGACGCGCAGCGCTACCTCGAGAACCTGCAACCGGTAGCTGCACCCGCGTCCGTCGCGCTCGCGGCCTGAGGCCGCGCGGCCGAGCCATGGCCCCGCGCATCAAGGACCTCTCGCAACTTGCTCCGCTGCGTGACTCCCTGCAGCGGAGCACGCGCGAGGAGAAAGCCCGCGTCGAGCGCGACCAACAGCAGGAACGCGAGCACCGATCCGCAGGCGAGGAATTCCGCGACTTCGTTGGCACCGTCACGCCGCTCGGCAAGCCTCTGCGAGTCAAGCATCCGAGCGAGCCCTATCCGCCGATCCCGAAACAGCGCATGGCCGACGACCGCCAGGTGCTCGCGGCCGCCCTGTCCGACGAGTTCGAGATCGACACGATGCTGCAGGTCGACGAGGAGCTGTCGTTCCGCCGGCCCGGCGTTGGACCGGAAGTGCTGCGCAAGTTGCGTCGCGGCGAGTGGGTGATACAGGACGAGCTGGACCTGCACGGCGCACGCGTGGCCGAAGCGCGTGATCTGCTGGCAGGCTTCCTGCGCGACGCGCTGCGCCGCGGCCTGCGCTGCGTGCGCGTGGTGCACGGCAAGGGGCTGGGTTCGAGGAACCGGCAGCCCGTACTGCGCGGCAAGACGCGCAACTGGCTGGTCCAGCGTGAAGAGGTGATCGCCTTCTGCCAGGCGCGCCCAACCGAAGGCGGCAGCGGCGCGCTGATGGTGCTGCTGCGACCAGCGCTGCGCTAGCGTCGTCTTCGCTTTTTGTCCTTGCTGTTCACGGTAAGTGGATCCCCGCTTCCGCGGGGATGACAGCATCGAAGTGCGCCGCGCGGGTCAGATCGCGAGCTCGTCCTCTTCGCCGGTGCGGATGCGCACCACGCGCTCGACGCTGCGCACGAAGATCTTGCCGTCGCCGATCTTGCCTGTGCGCGCCGCCTTGACGATCGCCTCCACCGCGCGTTCGACCAAATCTTCGGACACGACGGCCTCGACCTTGGCCTTTGGCAGGAAGTCCACCACGTACTCGGCACCGCGGTACAGCTCGGTGTGCCCCTTCTGCCGGCCGAAGCCCTTGACTTCGGTGACCGTCAGGCCGGTGACGCCGACGTCGGCCAGCGCCTCGCGCACTTCGTCGAGCTTGAACGGCTTGATGATCGCAGTGATCAGCTTCATGGACTTCCCCGTGCTGTTGGCTGGATTCTAAATGAGCCTCCGGGCTTCGCCCTGCGGCGCAGCTTGCTTGGGACGGCCCTGCGCTGCGCTGAGCCTCCGGACTTCGCCCTGCGGCGCAGCCTACTCGGGACAGCCCTGCGCTGCGCTAGAGGCTCGCGTCTTCCTCGCGGAACCGGTTGGTGATCGGGTAGCGCCAGTCGCGTCCGAAGCTGCGGTGCGTGACGCGGATGCCCACCGGCGACTGGCGGCGCTTGTATTCGGAACTGCGGATCATCTTCACGACCCTGCGCACCACCGTCTCGTCCAGCCCGCCTGCGACGATGTCGGCGATGGCCTGGCCGTCCTCCATGTAGCGCGTGATGATGTCGTCCAGCACCTCGTAGGGCGGCAGCGAATCCTGGTCGGTCTGGTCCGCCTTCAGCTCGGCACTGGGCGCGCGCGTCAGGATGCGTTCCGGAATCACCGGCGAGATCGCGTTGCGGAAACGGCACAGCCGGTAGACCAGCGTCTTCAGGATGTCCTTGATGACCGCGAAGCCGCCGGCGAGATCACCGTACAGCGTCGAGTAACCGACCGCGGTCTCCGACTTGTTGCCGGTGGTCAGCACGATCGCGCCGTACTTGTTGGACAGCGCCATCAGCAGCGTGCCACGGATGCGGGCCTGCAGGTTTTCCTCGGTCGTGTCCCACGGCAGGCCGCGGAACTCAGTGGCCAGCGCGCCCAGGAACGCATCGAACACCGGCTTGATGGGCAGCACGTCGTGCCGCACGCCCAGCGTCTGCGCCATCGTCTGCGCATCCTCCAGGCTGATCGCCAGGTTGAACTGCGACGGCATCATCACCACGCGCACGCGCTCGGCGCCCAGCGCGTCCACCGCGATGGCCAGCGTCAGCGCCGAATCCACGCCGCCCGACAGTCCGATCAGCGCGCCGGAAAAGCCGTTCTTGCCGATGTAGTCGCGCACGCCCAGCACCAGCGCCCCGTAGGCCAGCGCCTCCTGCGTCGGCTCCGGTGCGACCTCGCCCTTCTGCGGCACGCCGTCGACGAAGGTCGTGACCAGCACGGTCTCCTCGAAATACGGCGCGGAGGCGACCAGCTCGCCCTGCCCGTCCAGCACGAAGGACGCGCCGTCGAACACCAGTTCGTCCTGCCCGCCCGTCAGGTTCGCGTATACCAAGGGCAGGCCGAAATGCGACACGTTGGTGCGCATCTTCGCCAGCCGCTGCGCCTGCTTGCCCAGATGGAACGGCGAGCCGTTGGGCACCAGCAGCACCTGCGCGCCGGCCGCCTGCGCACACTCGGGCGCGTAACGGAACCAGGTGTCCTCGCAGACGTTCAGCCCGAACGTCGTGCCCTTGATGTCGAACACGAACGGCCGGTTGTCCGGCGTGAAGTAGCGCTGCTCGTCAAAGACGTCGTAGTTCGGCAGGTCGTGCTTGCAGTAGGTGCCGGTGACCATGCCCCGCTGCAGCACCGAGGCGGCGTTGTAACGCTGCCCCTCGCGCGCCAGCGGGTGGCCTACGACCACGGCGAGGCCGGGGAAACGCAGCAGCTGCGCGGCGAGCCGTTGCAGGGCCGCGTCGCTGGCTGCGTAGAATGCCCCGCGCAGCAGCAGATCCTCGGGCGGATAGCCCGCCAGCGACAGCTCGGGCGTGACCAGCAGGTCGGCGCCAGCCTCCGCGGCCCGCGCGGCAGCCTCCACGATCTTCCTGCTGTTAGCCTCGAAGTCGCCCACCGAGCAGTTGATCTGCGCAATGGCGACTTTGACGATCGAGTTCATGAATGGATGCAGCAGGTTCGGCCGATTATTGCACGCACATCGTCACCGACCTGGCACAGGTCGGCGAACGTGCCTGGAACGATCTTCTGCGTGCGGCCAGCGCGGCGGACGGGCGCGACCCGGGCCCTTTCCTGCGTCACGAATTCCTGCATGCGCTGCATGAGTCGGGCTGCGCGACGCTGCGCAGCGGCTGGGAACCTCATTACCTGACGCTGAAGCGCGACGACGCGCTGGTCGCGGCGGTGCCGCTGTACCGCAAACACCATTCCTACGGCGAGTACGTGTTCGACTGGGCGTGGGCGCAGGCCTATCACGACCACGGCATCGCCTACTACCCGAAGTGGCTGGTGGCCGTTCCCTTCACGCCGGTGCCGGGGCCGCGACTCCTCGCTGCGGACGAGGCAGCCCGCGGCGCGGCGGCCCGCGCACTGCCGACTCTGCTGCGCGACTCGACGCTGTCGTCGCTGCACGTGCTCTTTCC
>Ga0307505_10000602_pt1 | contig 37941 bp, 36 predicted proteins | sample 23_S_MG_FD_202183 | JGI IMG/M metagenome (GOLD analysis project Ga0307505, IMG submission 202183) | Soil microbial communities from Populus trichocarpa stands in riparian zone in the Pacific Northwest, United States - 23_S | ecosystem: Environmental > Terrestrial > Soil > Riparian zone > Trees...
CGCCACGAAATCGGCCATGCGCTCGGGCTCGGCCACTCCCCGAGCGCGAGCGACGTCATGTACCCTGAGTCTCGCACCCCGGTGATCAGCGCCGCCGATCGCGCCACGCTGCACCTGCTGTACAAGCTGCCTCCCGGGGTGATGCCGTAGCCCATTCGCGGGCCGGCTTCTTGCCGATTCCGGCCGCCGTGAGCAAGACGTACGACGCCGCAATCGTCGGTGGAGGGCCTGCCGGCCTCTCCGCCGCCATCTGGCTGTCGCGGTACCTGCATTCCGTCGTGCTGGTGGACAGCGGCGACCCGCGGAACTGGGAGACGCGGGGAGTGAACGGCTTTCTCGGCCTTCCCGGCGTGCGCCCATCGGAGCTGCGCGCGGCCGGACGCGAGGAGGCGTGGAAATACGGCGCCGTGCTCGTGGATGACACCGTGGAATCAGTCTCGCCCGGCGATGACTGCTTCGATCTCGGGCTCCACAGCGGCGACCGCTACGTGGCGCGGCGCCTGCTGCTCGCCATCGGCCTCAAGGACGTCTGGCCCGACATCCCCGGGCTCGCCCGGGTGTACGGCTCCACCGCGCACATCTGTCCCGACTGCGACGGCTATGAAACGCGCGGCCGCAAGACCGTGGTGATCGGGAGTGGACGGCGCGCGGTGGGAATGGCGCTCAACCTCAGCACCTGGACGCGCGAGATCATCATCGTCACCAATGGGGAGGCGCCCGAGCTCAACGCCCCGGAGTACTGCGAGAAGCTCGACGCCCTGAACGTGCCGGTGCTGACCGATCGTGTGGAGCAGGTGTGCACCGAGGACGGACGCCTGCACTGCCTGAAGCTCGCGAACGGGATGGACCTGGACGTGGAGAAGATCTTCATCGCCACGGAGCAGTACCCGGCCGACGACCTGGGGGCACAGCTCGGCTGCGAGCGCGACGCCGGCGGCCACATCGTCGTGGACCGGCACTACCACACGAGTGTCCACAACGTGTTTGCCGCCGGCGATATCCTGCCCGGCTCACAGCTCGCCATCGCGGCCGCGGCCGACGGCGCCGTCGCCGCCCTGTCCATCCACAAGAGCCTGGTGCCCGCGGGGAGGAAGCTGGAACCCCTCGGAAGTTAGGGGTCAGAGAACAGGGGTCAGGGCCGGCGGTTTTCCCGATTCCCTCAGCCCTGACCCCTGACCCCTGTCCCCTATTGTCTGAGTGTCACCTCGCGCCGCTTTCGCTCGCGAAGGATGACGAGCGTCACCCCGTCGCCGCTGTTGTACTGCTGGAGCGCGGAGCGCAGCTCGCGCACGGTGCTCACCTGCTGTCCGGCCGCGCGCACGATGACGTCTCCGTCACGGAGGCCGGAGCGAAGGGCGGGGGTGCCGGGGCCGGCGCGGACCACCAGCACTCCGCCTTCAACGCCCAGCGCCTTGCCGAGCCCTTCGGTGACCGTTTCCACCTTGGCGCCGGCGACGCCGTCGCTGTACACCCAGACGCTCGCGACCGCGGGCGCCGGTGGGGCAGCGCCGCCCGGCGCGCGGGGTGTTGGCGCGGTGCGAACGCTCGTGACGGCGCCGACGGCGCCCGGCGCCTCGGCGGGCATCGGCGGCGCTGTCCATCGCTGAACCACATAGGCCGGGGCGCGTCCCACGATGACCTTCAGCTCACGCAACGCGCCATCCCGGCGCAGCCGCACACCGAGTGGCTCGTCGGGCACCAGCATCTTCGTGAGGGAGATTTCCCGCTCGAGCACGTCAATGCCGTTCATGGCGACGAGCGTGTCACCGACGCGAACGCCCGCGCGCTCGGCGGGCGAGCTCGGCTCCACCAGCGAGATCCGCGGGTAGCCGAGGAACCGGATGACGCGCTCCTCACCGCGCAGCTCCTCCATGCTCGGGCCATCGAAGGTGACGCCGAGGTATCCGCGGGGCCGCGTCGCGTACGAATACGCGATACGCGGGGCCGCGATCGCCTCCACCTGCGCGCGCTCGATGTCGCCCATCTCCACCCGGAGGTCGCCGATCGCGGCCTGGAGCTCGCGCACCGCCACGGCCATTTCCTTGCGGAGCAGCTCGCGACGCGCGTCGGACAGCTTCTCGTGCTCGAACTCGAATCGCAGCGAGTCGAGGCGCAGGAGCGCGCGCTCGCGGCGCGCATCGGCCTCGCAATCCACGCAGGACGCGCGGCGGCGAGTGCCGGCGGCAGCCTGGGCCTCCGCCAGCGCCGGCAGCAGCACCGTGGCCGCAAGCAGGAGGAGCAACACCGCGCGGCGACGCGCGGCGCGGGAAATCACAAGCATGACACTGTCCCGGGAAGACATCAGAACCCGTTCATCCGCACGCCCTGCGGGAGCACGGTGTTGAGCTGGCGCAGCGTGGCTTCGCGCTGGCCGAAGGAATTGATGTAGAAGTCGTTGATGACCGGATCGTACGGCGCGTCACGCAGTGCCTGGCTCATGGTGCGCGACACGTCGTCGAGCGCGGCCAGTCGCGCGCGCATCGCCGCCGGCGTGCCGCGGGCGATGGAATCGTGTGCCGCCAGGTACGTGACCGCATTCCGGTACGCGGCCTCGTACAGCTCCTTGTACTCCTGGGCCTCCTGCACCGACGCGAAGGTCGTGGGGATGGTCTCCTCCGAGAAGGGACGCACGGCCACGCCGCGTTCCGGGCTGGTGCCAAGGAAGCCATCCGGCAGGATGGGCGCACCGGTGCTCGCGCGGCCCATCACCGTGCCGCCCACCACGAGCATGATCGCTGCCGCGAACCGCATCAGGGCGCGGCCGCTGGGCCGTCGCTTCCCCACCGGGGTCGCGAACTCCGCCGTGACGCTCAGGGGCTCGCCGGCGACGATGAGTCCTTCCTCACGGAGCCGGCGGGACAGCGCGTCCCACCGGGTGAGCGGGATGCCCATGACGTCGCGCTCGGCGCCGGCCATCGCCAGCAGCGAGCGGTGCGCCGCGACCTCCTGCGCGCACTCCGCGCAGGACTCGAGGTGAAGGCGTTCAGCGGCGGTCGGCTGCTCGTCCGCGAGCGCCGCCAGCCGGTCAATAGACAGATGCAACATTGGTCGTGTCCTTCCGCACGGGAGTATCAACGAGGTGCGCGAGCAGCGTGCGGAGCTTCGCTCGCGCCTTGAACAGTTGTGACTTCGATCCACCCGAGGTGATGCCCAGCCGCTCGGCGATCTCCTCGTGCGTGTAACCCTCCACGTCGTGCAGCAGGAACACCGCGCGCGCACCCGGTGACAGCTTCCGGGCCGCGTTCTCGATCGTCGCCACCATCAGCGAGCGTTCGGCATCCGGCTCCACCGACGCGGAATCCTCTTCCACTTCGGTCTCGATCTTCGCCAGGCGCCGCGTCTTCCGCAGCGCGTTGAGCGTGCGGTTCACCGCGATGCGGTGCGCCCACGTCCCGAACTGCGAATCCCCCCGGTACTGCGGGAGCGCGCGGAAGATCTGGATCCAGACCTCCTGCGCGACATCCGCCGCCAGGTCGAGATCCTGCCCGACCAGTCGCCGCACGACCGCATCGATGTGCGGAGCATGGCGCGACCACAGGAGACGCATCGCCGGCTCGTCGCCCTGGATGGCACGCTGGATGAGTTGCTGTTCCGATTCCATAAGTGACGTCTGCTTCCTTGGGCACCCTGACTGACCGGAGGGTTTACGGCTGGGTGCAGGTAATAGCGTGGAGTCGTGGAGGTTGGGACTCAAGGCCCAGTCGACAGGCCCAGTAGTCAGCCGATAGCGCGTAAACGTGGGTTTCTTCTGACGTCTGGGCCTGCCCTCTGGGCCTAGAGTGGTTGGACCCTCGATTCCCGGTATTACGGTGCGCAGTACGGCAACAATAAGAGAATGGTTGCCCACATTATGCCTTGCTCGTATTGCCATGTATCCCCATTATGTCCGGACCCACCGGAACATCTGGCTATCCGGGGCTGTATCTCCAAGAGCCCGTTCGAGATAGCTGCCGTGCACCGTAATCCCACCCGATGATGGGTTTGGCATCTTGCTGACCTCGCTGCTCACCTCGCTGTTTCTCCTTTCCGGCGCCGATTCCGGCGGCGTGGAGGGAGGCGGACTGCCCTCGAAGGCACCCGCCGCGGTGGGCATGTCGAAAATGCGACTCCAGAAGATCGACCAGGTGGTTGCGCGCGCCATTCAGGCCGGCGGATTCCCCGGGGCGTCGGTGGTGGTGGGACGCCGCGGTGCCACGGTATGGGAAAAGGGCTTCGGCAACCTGACGTGGAGCGGCAAGGCCCCGGTAACGCCCTCCCGGACCATCTACGACCTGGCCTCGCTCACGAAGGTCGTGGGCACGACCATGGCCGTGATGATCCTGTACGACCGCGACCGGATCGAGCTCGACGACAAGGTCTCGAAGTTCATCCCGGAGTTCAGCGGGGGCGCCAAGGACGACGTCACCATCTTCGACCTGCTGGAGCATCGCAGCGGCCTCCCGGCCGGGCGTGACCTCTGGCGCGTCGCCTACTCGCCCGGCGAGGCGCGCCAGGCGGCCATCCACACGCCGCTCACCTGCCAGCCGCGAAAGTGTTTCGTCTACTCCGACCTCGGCGCGGACATGCTCGGCTTCATCGTCGAGGCGGTGAGCGGGCAGCGGCTCGATGTCTTCCTCGAGCAGAACGTCTTCGAGCCCCTGGGAATGACCGAGACGTCGTTCCGGCCCCACTGGACGCTGCGCGATCGCATCGCCCCCACCGAGATCACTCCGCCGCGCGGCTATCCACTGCGCGGTGAGGTGCACGACGAGAATGCGTTCGCCCTCGGCGGCGTCGCCGGCCACGCGGGACTCTTCAGCACCGCATCGGACCTCGCCGTCTTCGCGCAGATGATGCTGAACGGCGGCCACATCAACGGTACGCGGATCGTCAGTGACAGCACGGTGGCCCTGTTCACCGCGCGTACGCCGGCGCGGGGCACTCGCGCGCTTGGCTGGGACACCTGCGCCAACGACGGCAGCTGCGGCACCTATATGAGCCAGCGGGCCTATGGCCATACCGGCTACACGGGTACTTCGCTCTGGATCGATCCCGATCGCGACCTCTTCGTGATCCTGCTGACGAACCGCGTGCACGCGGCGCGCGTGCGCCGCCCCGCCAAGGTCATCGCGGACATCCGGGCCGACATCGCCGACGCCGCCGCGCTCGCGGTCCAGGATTTCGGCAAGGGCATGCCCGCCATGCCCCGAAGCTTCCGCGCGGAACGCGCCGTGGGCTGGAACCGGCCAGTGCCGTCCCGTCGCACGACCGTGGCGAAGAAGACCACGGGGAAGAAGCCGGCGGCGAAGACCGCGAGCACGGCGCCGAAGCCGGCGACGAAGGCAGGTCCGGCGTCAGCCACCAGGAGCGGGACAGCAACCAGGAGCCCGACGGCGACCACGGCGAAGACCACCGCTTCCAGCAAGCCGGCCCAGGGCAGCGCGACGTCCAGAAGCAATTAGGTTGAGCAGCGGCGCCGCCTGGCGCGCGCTCACCATCGTTTCGACGTCACATGGATGACATGAATGGGTCGCCGCCGGCACCGCCGGCGCCAGCGAGCGGGGACCCCGCCGCGGAAGTCACCCCGGATACGGTCCGCGCCGCGCTGCGCCGCGTGAAGGACCCCGAGCTCAACCTCAACATCATCGACCTCGGCCTGGTCTATACCATCGCCGTGGACGAGGCCAACAAGGTCATCGTCGACATGAGCCTTACCTCGCCAGGCTGCCCCGCCGGTCCGCAGATCATGGGAGACGTGGAGCGCACCATCCAGGCGATGGCCGGGGTGGGCAAGGTGGTCATCAATCTCGTGTGGGAGCCCTTCTGGACCCCCGAGCGCATCGAGCCGAAAGTCCGCGCGTACATGGGACTCTAGGATCGCAACTCCGCCACCCCGCATCCCGTAGGTCATCGCATGCAGGTGCAGATCATCCGGCCCGACGGCCGCACAATCGTGGTGGGACAGGGCGGCAGCCCTCCGGCCAGCCGCCAGGAGCTTGCCTCGCTTGCTGCTCGCCGCGCCGAGCTCGAATCGCAGATCGCCGCGCTGCGGGGGAACCGCGAGCAGCTTGCACGCACCATCGACCAGATGGGCGACAGCCCCGGACGCCCGGCGCTCCAGTTGCGCGTGACGGAGGTGGACGAGCGGATCCTTCGGCTGGAGCGCCAGCTGGACGGCGTGAATGACCAGATCGCGAGTGCGCCCTCCCTCCTCATCGGCCAGCAGGTCGCGACAACGGTGCCGCCGGGTGGAGCGCTGGAGCGTGCCATTGCCCGCGACCTCATTCCCCTCACGGCCATCGTCTCCACGTTCTTCCTGCTTCCGCTGGCCATCGCCTTCGCGCGGCTCCTGTGGAAGCGCGGCACCGCGGTGGCGAGCCGGCCGGCGCTGGCGGATCACGCGGTGGTGACGCGGCTGGAGCAGCTCCAGACCTCCATGGACGCCATGTCCCTGGAGGTGGAGCGCATCTCCGAGAACCAGCGCTACGTGACGAAGCTGATCGGCGAGAAGGACCGCGCGGCGCTGCCGCGCTGAGCCACTAGCGACGCCGGATCGCGTCCAGCGCCTTCACGAAGCCTGGGCCGAGCACCTCGCACTGCCAGCGGCGCAGCTCCACCACTTCCCCCAGTTCCCCGGGCGACGCCGGGTTGCGGCGTGCCACCGCCTCGAGCCGCTCGCGCGCGCAGAGCACGCCGGGGTCCAGGTCGAGCGCGCTCGAGCGCTCGTCCCGCACCGTCTTGAGCGCGTTGACGCGCGAGTCGAAGTCGGGGTCGCGATCCCAGCGCGGCCCGCGCGGGAATTTCGGCAGCTCGGCGTCGGGCACCGCCAGACCGCGCCGCACCGCGTCGAGGATCTCACGACCCCGGCGCTCGAGGATGCCGCGCGGCACCCCGCGAATCCTGCCGAGGTCGTCGAGCGACGCGGGCCGCATACGGGCGATCTCCAGCAACGCCTCGTTCCCGATCACCCGGAAGGTGGCGCGATCGAGCTCCGCGGCCACGCTGTCGCGCCAGGGTCCCAGCTCCCGCAGCACCGCCAGCTCGCGTCGGTCGAGGTCGCGCGCGCCCTTGATGCGCAGGAACCCGGTACCGGGCTCCTCGTCGGCCCAGCGGATGGTTTCCAGTCGCTCGAATTCCTCGCGCGCCCATTCCAGGCGGCCCTTGCTCGCCAGCTCGTCCCTGAGATGGTCGCGCAGGTCCAGCAGATACATGGTGTCCTGGGCGGCATACTCCAGCATGTCCGGTTGCAGGGGACGCATGCTCCAGTCGGCGCGCTGGTGCTTCTTGTCGAGCTTCACGCCGAAGTAGCGCTCGAGCAGCGCCGCAAGGCCGAAGGACTTGAAGCCGAGGAGTTGCGCCGCGACTCGGGTATCGAAGAGACGCCGCGCCTGCCATCCGTAGTCCCGCTGCAGCAGGCGCAGGTCATAATCGGCATCGTGGAAGACGGTCTCCACCTCGCTGCTCTCGACCAGCGCGCGCACCGGGGCGAGGGGCGTGGCGTTCACGGCCAGCGGGTCCACGATCATGGTGTGATCGCGAGTGGACAGCTGCAGGAGGTAGACGCGATCCACGAAGCGGTGGAAGCTCGCCCCTTCGGTGTCGATGGCGATCTCGCGGGCGCTCGCGAGGGGTCCGAGCTGACGCGCCGCCGTTTCCGGCCGGTCGATGAACTGAGGGGAATGAGGCACGCTGAAGACTACCAAGACCCCTATCCGTGCGCCCCTTTCTTGCGCAGCGTTCCCCTCCGATGACGACACCGCCCGCGCCGCCCTCTCCGGATCCGGCACCTCAGCCGGCCAAGGAACCTCAGCAACCCCCGCCTGGGCAGGGAGGCCGCCCGGTGGGAGACCGCCGCACCCGCGCCGTGGGGTGGCACAGCAAGGACATCGTGCGCGCCGCGGCCCTGGTGATCGCGATGTACCTGCTGATCAAGCTCCTCTGGTTCGTGCATGCGCTGGTGATCGTCGCATTCCTCGGCGTGCTCTTCGGGCTGGCGGTCGAGGCAGGCGTGGACCGGCTCGAGCGATTCCGGATCCGCCGAGGGATCGGCGCTGCCATCATCGTGCTGGGGTTCTTCGGGTTGCTCGCAGGGTTCGGGGCGGGCATGGCGCCCACGGTGCGCGAGCAGTCGCGGGAGCTTCGGGTGAAGATTCCCGAAGCGGTGGACAAGCTGCAGGACTGGGCGGACCGACGGCGCGGTGGATTCCTCGGTCTCCTCATCGGCCGGCCCTCGGCGGGGCCGGCGACGGGGGCGACGACTGGGGCGACGACTGGGGCGGACACGGGGACCGCGCGACCGGGGATCGCCGCTCCGCCCGCGGATAGCGCGGCGGCTCCGGAGACGGGAACGCTCAGCGGCAGCCTCGGGCGGCAGGTGTCCGGCGCGACGCGCTACCTGTTCCCCTTCCTGTCGCAAACGGTGGCGGTGGTCGCGGGAATCCTGCTCATCATCTTCATGTCCATCTACATCGCCGCGGACCCGGGCCTGTACCATCGCGGGCTGATGCACCTGTTCCCGCACCGGGCGCGCAACCGGGCGGGGGAGGTGCTCAGTGCCATCGCCACCGTGCTGCGGCGCTGGCTCGTGACGCAGCTCATCGCCATGGTCGTGATCGGGATCGTGACGACCATTGCGCTGCTGATCCTCGACGTGAAGGCCGCGTTCGCGCTCGGCCTCATCGCCGGGCTGCTGGAGTTCATCCCCACCGTCGGGCCGATTCTCAGCGCCGTGCCGGCGGTGGCCATGGCGTTCCTCGACTCCCCCGAGAAGGCGCTCACGGTGGTGGCCGTGTATGTCGGGATCCAGTTCCTCGAGAACCACCTGCTCATCCCGATGCTGATGAAGGAAGGGGTTGAGGTTCCACCGGTCCTCACGATCCTCGGCCAGGCGCTTTTCACCATCGTCTTCGGATTCCTCGGCCTCATGGTGGCCGTGCCGGTGCTCGCGGCGGTGATGGTCGTCGTGAAGATGCTCTACGTCGAGGGAGTGGTGGGAGACGAGATCGACGTGGTGCATGCCCACGAGCCCGACTGACCTGCCACTCACCCGACGCTACCCCGCCCTGCGCGCGCTCCCGCGCGCGGCGCTGTGCACGTTGCCGACCCCGGTCGATTCGTTCCGGATGGCGAGCGGGCGCGAGCTGCTCGTGAAGCGCGACGACCTCACCGCAACACCGCTGGGAGGCAACAAGGCACGCGGGCTGGAGTGGCTGCTCGGCGGCGTCGGAGAGGGAGATCGCGTGGTCACCGTGGGGCCCATCGGCTCGAACTCCGCGCTCGCCACCGCGGTGTACGCCAGGCGCCTCGGCGCGACCACCACGGTGGTGCGATGGAAGCAGCACCTCAATCCGGCGGCCGTCGCGGTGGACGCTCGGATCCGCGAGGTGGCGCGCGTCGTGGACGCCGGAAGCGTTCCCGTGGCATACGTCGTGGCAACCATCGCGCGCCTGCGACAGCGCGCGCTGTGGGTGCCCGCCGGAGCGGCGACGCCGGCCGCCATCCTCGGCCACGTGAACGCGGCGCTGGAGCTCGCGGAACAGGTGCAGGCGCGCGCCTGCGAGACACCGTCGCGCGTCTTCGTCCCGCTCGGCACCGGTGGCACGGCCGCCGGGCTCGCGCTGGGCTTCCGCATCGCGGGGCTTGGCATCCCGATCACCGCCGTGCGCGTGGTGCCGCGGATCGTCGGCCGGGCGTCGCGCGTGGCGTCGCTCGCGAATCGCGCGGCGAGCCTCATCGAAACGCGCAGCGGCGAGTTCGTGCCGCGCGTGCCGGCCGAGGGGATCGTGGTCGAGCACGCGTTCTTCGGGGGAGAGTACGGCCGCCCTCTCGCCGCCGACGAGGCGCGCGCGTGGGCGCTCCGCGCCGGTCTCGCGCTCGACGACACCTACTCGCTGAAGACCTGCGCGGCCGCGCTCGCCTCCGCCGAGCCGCGGCCGCTGCTGTGGCTTACGTTTGACGGCCGCGTGCTGGACTGGCGCGGCACCAGTCACTCGGGAGCGACGTGATCACGGTCGTCAACGGGATCGAGATCGGGTTCGACGATGTCGGGGCCGGGCTGCCCATCGTCTTCATCCATGCATTTCCCCTGAACCGCACGATGTGGGCGCCGCAGGTGAGCGCGCTCGTCGAGCGGTGCCGCTGCATTGCCGTCGACCTGCGCGGGTTCGGAGAGAGCAGGGTGCAGGGCCCATGGACGGTGGATCAGTACGCGGACGACGTCGCGGGATTGCTCGACCACCTGCGGGTGGAGCGCGCGGTCGTCGCGGGGTGCTCGCTGGGCGGGTACATCGCCTTCGCCTTCTGGCGCCGGCATGCCGCCCGCGCGCGCGCGCTCGTGCTGGCCGACACGAAAGCCACGGCCGACACCGACGAGACGCGCGGGAAGCGTCGCGCGCTGATCGAGACGGCGCGCAGCCAGGGCAGCACCGCGATCGCGAACGCCCAGATCCCGAGCCTCATCGGGCCAACCGCGCGCGAGAAACAGCCGGACACCTACGACGCGGTGCATCGGATGATCGCACAGGCGCCGGCGGAGGGGATCGTCGGCGCGCTCGAGGCGATGATGGGGCGGCCGGACTCCACACCGACCCTGCCGACCATCACGGTGCCCACGCTGGTCGTGGTGGGCGAAGAGGACGTGCCCACGCCGGTGGAGGACGCGCGCGACATGGCGGTCGCGATCCCCGGCAGCCGGCTCGAGATCGTGGCAAGCGCCGGACACCTCGCAAGCCTCGAGCGCCCCGCGGCATTCAATCACCTGCTCAGCGAGTTCGTGGGAAAGCTGACGTACTCGTGAGTAGATTGAGCTCGCGCACGATTGCCATGGCGCGCTCGCTCACCTAACGGTTCTCCGCGTGACGACGATCTCCCCCGCCGAGCAGACGGCGTCCGCGCGCGCTGGCGCGTGGCTCTTCCGCTATCGCGGCTTCCTTCCGGTCCCGTTCATCCTGGTGCCGCTGCTCGTGCCGGGGCAGCAGACCATGCGCGGCTGGGCCGCGGCGGTCACGATCATCCTGCTCGGCGAGGCCTGCCGGATGATGGGCGTTGCCGCCGCGGGCACGGTGACCCGGCGCCGGTCGCGCGACGTGCAGCGGCTCGTCACGTACGGGATCTTCTCGTGGATGCGCAACCCGCTCTACGCCGGCAACCTGCTGATCTGGATCGGGTTCGTGGTGGGCTCGGGCGTGCTCTGGTTCCTGCCCATCGCGATCCTGCTGTTCGCCGTCGAGTACACGTTCATCGTGCGGTACGAGGAGGGCGTGCTCGAGTCGATCTTCGGCGCCGAGTACCTCGCGTACAAGGCGCGGACGCCGCGCTGGTTCCCGCGCCCGCCGGCGCAGCGCTCGTCCGGCCCGCACGACTTCGGTGAGGCGCTGCGGAGCGAGGTGAGCACCTTCGCGCAGTACGTCGCGCTCGGTGTCGCCTTCTATGTGAAGCACTGGTTGTCATCCCGCGGAGCGTAAACGACGAGGGATCTGCACCGTCAGGCGCAGATCCCTCGCTTCTCCCGGGACGACGCTCTATCCGCGCTGAGGCTTGCCCGGCGGATTCTCGGACTGAAAGACGTCGCGGTTCTTCGCGATGTACGGCTTCAGGTTCGCGGGCACGTCTTCTTCCGGGAAGATCGCGGTCACCGGGCACTCCGGCTCGCAGGCGCCGCAGTCGATGCACTCGTCCGGATGGATGTACAGCTGGTCCGGACCTTCGTAAATGCAATCCACCGGGCACACGTCCACGCAGGCGCGGTCCTTGGTGTCCTTGCAGGCTTCGGTGATGACGTAGGGCATCGGTGCAGTTGCCTCGAAAGTGCTTCGGGAATCGCCGCGCCAAAGATAACGAAACGGGGCCGCGTTAAACCAGCCGCGTCGTCATTCGTGGAGGTCGGGGTTCTCCCGGTACAGCGTCGCGGTGCGGCCGATGACCTGGACGATGTCGGCCTCGACGGCGGCGGCGAGCTCGCTGGCCGCCTCCTTGGCCTTCATGTCGGCGTTCTTCGAGAACTGCACCTTCACGAGCTCCTTCGTGCGGAGCGCGTCGTCGAGCGCGCCCCGGAGGGTAGCGGTGATCCCCTGGTGGCCGACGTGCACCGTCACCGCCAGGTGGTGGGCCTTGGCCCGCAGCTCGGCGCGCTGGCGCGAGCTCAGCGTCACCGGTCGGGTGTCGAGCCGGCCAGCTCCGCGGGGCGCGCATCCGTGCCCTGGGCGATGCCTGACTGCCTGAGCAGGGGGTACGGATTCACGGGATCGCCGCTCCAGAACTTGCCGTCCTTGGGCATGCGCATGATCTGGAAATGCAGGTGCGGCACGTCTTTCGGGGAATTCCCCGTGGTGCCCACGAAGCCCAGGGTGTCACCGCGCATGAGCGGCTTGCCCGCGTACACCGAGGGATGGTAGCGGTCGAGGTGCGCGTAGTAATAGACGAACTGCTGCTCGAGATCCGTGGCGTACACCGTGATGCCTCCCTTCACGGACTTCGACAGCCGCAGGATGCGGCCGTCCCCGGCCGACAGGATCGGCGTCCCCTTCGGCGCAAGGATGTCTATGGCCTGGTGCCGTCGCGTGCCGCCGTCCCGTGGCGCATCGAACGAGTCATCCAGCCGGATGCTGTCGCCGGCGGCCACCGGGAAGTACAGGGCGCGCAGGTGCGCCACTGCCGTGGCATCCGAGGGTGCGGGCGCGGCGGTCGAAAGCGCGGGTCGTGACGCCGCCTCCGATGCCGCGGACGCGGGCGCCGAAGCCGCGGTGGTCGTGGCCGGCGCGGGGATCACGCGCCAGGGGGAGCGCTGTGAGCACGCCGTGGAAAGGGCGAGCAGCGCGAGCGGGAGGATTCGCATGGTGGCCATTGTCATCCAGACGGTGATACCGGCCGCAAGGCAACGTCGCGTCAGCGCGAGCCCACGGCCCGCACCAGGGTCTGGAAGCGGGGCTCGGCGCGAATGGCGTCGAAGATCGGCGCCGCCAGCGGAAACGCCCCGAAGAACGGCGCTCGCTGGAGGGCGGCCTGCTCCAGGCTCGCGAGCGCCTGCGCGCTGTCGCCCAGGCCAAGCTGCACGATGCCCAGCATGGCCCGCGCGTCCGGATCGGTTCGCGCGGCCAGCGAGCTGGCGATGGCGGCCGCATTCGGTCGCTGCCCGATCCGCCCATACGCGTATCCGAGCAACCCCTCCACGAACGGCACGCGGCCGCCGAGCGCGCGGGCCACCTCGAGCTCCTGGATCGCCTGCGCGTCCCTGCCGGCCACGAGGTGCACGACGCCGAGGAACATGCGTGGCACGAACAGGCTGGAGTCCAGTGTGATGGCGCGGCGCGCCTGGGTCACCGCATCCGGGTCGCGCTTCGACAGGGCGAGCGCCAGGGCGTGGCTGCTCGCGATCACCGGGGAGACGGAGTCCAGGTCGGCCGCGCGGTCCAGCTGCTGGAGCGCCTCCGGCAGCCGGTTCTGCACCATGAGCAGCTCGCCGTACCACTGGTGCGCCGGCGCGTATCGAGGGTCCAGCCGCACCGCATCGCGGAAGTCGCGCTCGGCTTCATCGAACCGCCACCGGCTGGCGAGGAGCACGGCGCGCGAGGCGTGCGCCTCGCCAAGGGTGCTGTCGAGGGCCAGCGCGCGCGTGGCCGCGGCGAAGCCGGGCCCGAACACGGAGTCCGCGCTCGCTCGCGTGTAGAGCGGCATGACGCTGTACACCGCGGCGATACCGGCATGCGCGCGCGCGAAACGCGGGTCCCGCTGCGCCGCCCGGCGGAACTGCTCGAGCGCCCGGCGCAGGGCGGTCTCGCCGCGCTGCTCGAAGAAATGGCGTCCGCGAAGGTAGGCGTCGTAGGCGGCGTCGCTCTCCGTGCCGCGGGCGTTCGCCGGAGCCGGATCGGACGTTGCGAACTGCCCCCCGAGCGCCTCCGCGATGGCGGTGGAAATCTCGTCCTGCACCGCGAACACGTCCTTCAGGGTGCGCTCGAACATGTCCGACCACACCATGAAGCCGTCGTCGGTATTGGTGACCCTCGCCGTGACACGCAGCCGGTCGCCCTCGCGCTGCACGGTGCCCTCGAGCACGCGCCCCACGTTGAGCGCCTTCCCGATCTCCTCGGCGGTCCCGAACTTCTCCTGCGCCGAGCGCGCCACGGAACGCGACGTCACGCGCACCGACGGCACGCGCCCGATCGCGTTGATCAGGCCGCTGGTGAGCCCCTCGGCGAGATAGTCGTCGGTGCTGTCCCGCCCGATGTTCACGAAGGGGAGCACGACGATCGAGCGCGCGCGCGCCGCGCGGATCGCCGTCGAGTCCACCACGGCCTGGCCGGCCGGAACGACCGCCACGGTCGAGGGGCGCGACCGGAGCGCGAACGCCCCCGCCGTCGCGCCGAGCAGCACGAGCGCGGCCGCTCCCGCCCACGCCTGCCACCGCGTCCGCGCGGCCGGCACCTGCGGGGCGGAAAGGAACGCGCCGCTCACCATGTCCGGGTGCTCGAGCATCTCCGCGATCTCGCGCGCGCTCTGCGGACGCTTCTCGCGCTCCTTCTCGAGACAACCCATCACCAGGCGCGCGAGCGCGGCGGGGACGTCGGCGCGCAGTCCGGCCATCGGCGGCGGGATCGCGGTGAGCTGCGCGGCGAGGAGCGCCTGCGGCGTCTTGCTCGTGAAGGGCACGCGACCCGTGAGGATCTCGTACGCCATGATCCCGAACGAGTAGAGATCGGCCCGGTGATCGGTGTCCGGATCCGCCGCTGCCTGTTCGGGCGCCATGTAGGCGGGCGTGCCGAGGGTGGTGCCCAGCTGCGTCAGGGCGCCCCGCGATGGCGTGCCGCTTTCGACGCTCGGCTCCCGGCTTTCCGCGCCGTCGGTGTGCACCGCCGTGAGGATGGCCTTGGCGATGCCGAAGTCGGTGACGGTGGCGGAACTGCCCGCGAGGAGCACGTTGTCCGGCTTGATGTCCCGGTGCACGACGCCCCGGTCGTGCGCGTAGGCGAGCGCGCGGGCGACATCCTTGAGGATGCTCACGGCGCGGCCGACGGTGAGCCGCCCGTCTCGCTCCAGGCGCACGCGCAACGACTCGCCTTCCACGAAGGGCATCGTGAAGAACGGCATGCCATCGAAGTCGCCTGCGCTCAGCACGCCCACGATGTGCGGATGCTGGAGCGTTGCGGCGAGCATGATCTCGCGCTTGAATCGGTCCACCGAGACCGACGCCGCGAGCTCCGGTGGCAGCACCTTCACCACCACGCGGCGGCCGAGCGTCGCATCGAAGGCCACGAAGACGCGCGACATCCCCCCGCCCGTGAGCTCGCGCTCGATCGAGAAGGTGGGGCCGAGCTTCTGCTGGAGGCCTTCCCTGAGGTCGGTCACTGAACGGCTTGGGACTTGGGGCGTGAGTCTGGGGGCTTGGGGCGTGAGGCTCGAGATCTTCAATCCTCAATCCTCGAGCCTCGATCCTCGAGCCTTAGAGACGATCTCCTACCTCAATCTGACACCCTGTAGCGCTCGCCCGTTTGACCGGCGCGCAAAAGTGCCTTTTGGGCGCTTGGTCACCTGCGGTTTGAGGCTTATTTTCCCGCCATGGCTCACGCTCCCGCTCACCCGCCCCGCTATGTGCCCGCCCAGACCAACGGGGGTTGGGGCGCCGTCGGGCTCGTCATCGTGCTGACGATCATCTGCATCGTGGCGACCTACACGATCTACCAGCGCACCTACAAGCATCCCACGGATCCGACGTGGCATGCGATCGGGGGCGCCGCTTCCAAGGCGCCGGCTCACTAGGCCCAGGGCTGGGAGCTGGGACGCCGAGAGCCGAGAGCCGCTCCGAGCGCCGTTTCTTCCCCACTCCGCCCAAAACCGACTAATTTTGTAACCATTAGAGGCAGCGGTGCCCTGCACCGAGCGTAACGCTTTGCCTCGCAACGAATTAGCGGATTGGCAGGATGAGCTCCCAGATCGACAGCCTGATCACGCGCGACTACGCCGCAGGCTTCGTCACCGACATCGAAGAGGACACCCTTCCCCCGGGGCTCGACGAAGACGTCATTCGTGAGATCTCCCGCCGGAAGAACGAGCCACCCTTCCTGCTCGAGTGGCGGCTGAAGGCGTATCGCCGCTGGCTCACGATGAAGGAGCCGCACTGGCCGAACGTCCATTACGAGCCCATCGACTACCAGGCATCGAGCTACTTCTCCGCGCCGAAGACGAAGAAGCCGCTGGGCTCGCTGGACGACGTCGATCCGGAAATCCTGAAGACGTACCAGAAGCTTGGCATCCCGCTCACGGAGCAGAAGCTGCTCGCGGGAGTCGCGGTGGACGCGATCTTCGATTCGGTCTCCGTCGGCACGACGTTCCGCGCGGAGCTGGCGAAGCATGGCGTCATTTTCTGTTCGTTCGGCGAGGCCGTTCGCGACCACCCTGAGCTGATCAGGAAGTACCTCGGCTCCGTGGTGCCCTACAGCGACAACTACTTCGCCGCGCTCAACAGCGCCGTCTTCTCCGACGGTTCCTTCTGCTACATCCCGAAGGGCGTGCGCTGCCCCATGGAGCTCTCCACGTACTTCCGCATCAACTCGGCGGACACGGGGCAGTTCGAGCGCACGCTGATCGTGGCCGACGAAGGCTCGTACGTCAGCTACCTGGAAGGATGCACCGCGCCCAAGCGCGACACCAACCAGCTGCACGCGGCGGTGGTCGAGCTCGTGGCGCTCAAGGGAGCGACCATCAAGTACTCGACGGTCCAGAACTGGTACGCCGGGGACAAGGAAGGGCGCGGCGGGATCTACAACTTCGTGACGAAGCGCGGCATGGCGTGGGAGAACGCGAAGATCTCGTGGACGCAGGTGGAGACCGGCTCGGCGATCACATGGAAGTACCCGTCGGTCGTGCTGCGCGGCGACAACTCGGTGGGGGAGTTCTACTCCGTCGCCGTGGTCAACAACAAGCAGCAGGCGGACACGGGCACCAAGATGATCCACATGGGGAAGAACACGAAGAGCACCATCGTGTCCAAGGGGATCAGCGCCGGCCAGGGCAACAACTCGTACCGCGGCAAGGTGAAGGTGCTGCCGAAGGCGTCGGGCGCGCGCAACTACACGCAGTGCGACTCGATGCTCGTGGGCAATCGCTGCGGCGCGCACACCTTCCCGTACATCGAGGTGGCGAACAAGGACGCGATCATCGAGCACGAGGCCAGCACGTCGAAGATCGGGGAGGACCAGATCTTCTACCTGAAGCAGCGCGGCCTCAGCGCCGAGCAGGCCGTGAGCATGATCGTGAGCGGGTTCTGCAAGGAAGTGTTCAAGGAGCTGCCGATGGAGTTCGCGCTGGAAGCGCAGCAGCTCCTCGGTATCACGTTGGAAGGAAGTGTTGGATAGCGATTAACCGCCGCGCCTCTCGGCGCGGAGAACCGCCGGCCTCCGGCCGGACAAGTGCCGCGCGGCGCGCGGACAACTGCACCTCAGGAAGTTCCAGTTGTCCATCGCCGAAGGCGATGGCGTTTGTCCGGCCGACGGCCGGCAGTTGTCCGCGAACGGAGTGAGCGGCCCTTCATACAGGCAATGCTCGATATCAGAGATCTACGCGCGACCGTCGGCGACAAGGAGATCCTCAAAGGCATCTCGCTGAAGGTCGGCGCGGGTGAAGTCCATGCCATCATGGGCCCCAACGGCTCCGGGAAGAGCACGCTCGCCCAGGTGCTGGCCGGGAATCCTGCGTTCGAGGTGTCCGGCGGTCACATGACATTCGAGGGCCGCGAGCTCGCGGAGCTTGCGCCGGAGGAGCGCGCGCAGGCGGGCATCTTCCTCGCCTTCCAGTACCCGATCGAGATTCCCGGCGTGAGCAACGCCTACTTCCTCCGCTCCGCGTACAACGAGATCCGCAAGGCACGCGGCGAGGAGGAGGTGGATCCCATGGAGTTCGTCGGCATCGTCGAGCAGAAGCTCCAGCTCGTGGATATGCATGCCGACATGCTCCAGCGGTCCGTCAACGTGGGGTTCTCGGGCGGCGAGAAGAAGCGCAACGAGATCCTCCAGCTTGCCGTGCTCGAGCCGAAGCTCGCCATCCTCGACGAGACGGATTCCGGCCTCGACATTGACGCGTTGCGCACCGTGGCCGATGGCGTGAACAAGCTGCGCGACAAGCACCGCTCGTTCATCGTCGTCACGCACTACCAGCGCCTGCTCAACTACATCGTTCCGGACCACGTGCACGTGCTCGCGGGCGGCCGGATCGTGAGGTCGGGCGGCAAGGAGCTCGCGCTGGAGCTCGAGGAGAAGGGCTACGACTGGCTCGTGGAACCGGCAGGGGTCGCAGGGTGACGACGCGGTACGCCGAGCAGTTCCAGGCCTTCCAGCAGGACGGCGCGCGCACCGCGCCGTCGTGGGTGAACGACGCGCGTCGTGCCGCGTACCAGCGGTTCGAGGCGCAGGGCTTCCCCACCACCAGGGACGAGGACTGGCACTTCACCAGCCCCTCGCCGATCGTCGAGCGCGACTTCACGTTCGTGGCGGCGCGCACCGGCGACGTGACGGCAGCCGACGTTGCGTCGTTCGGCTTCGGAGCGGACGACTGGCACACCGCGGTGTTCGTGAACGGTCGCTTCGAGGCCTCGCTGTCCTCGCTGGCACGGCTCGGTTCCGGCGGCCGCGTCCTGTCGCTGGCGGAGGCCTGGACCACGGCGCCCGAGCTCGCGAAGCGCGTCGGCACGGTGCTCACCCAGCCGGGCGCCTTCACGAGCCTCAACTCGGCGTTCATGCCGGACGGCGCGGTCGTGCACGTCGCGAAGGATGTGACCGTCCAGCGTCCCGTCCACCTGCTCTTCATCACCGACGCGAACGCGGCGAAGAACGTCATCCATCCGCGCAACCTCATCGTCGCCGAGCGTGGCGCGAAGGTCACGGTCATCGAGAGCCACGTCTCGCTCGGCGACGCCGAGCACTTCACGAATGCCGTCACGGAGGTGAGCGTCGGGGACGGCTCCACCGTGGAGCACTACAAGGTGCAGCGTGAGGGACGCCGGGCGTACCACGTCGGCACCGTCGAGGCCGTGCAGGGGCGCGACAGCCACTTCGTGTCGTTCTCCTTCGCCACCGGGGCCGCGCTCTCGCGGACGAACATCTACGCCAGGCTGGCCGGCGCCGGCTGCGGCGCCACGCTGAACGGGCTGTACATGCTGGACGGCGAGCAGCACTGCGACCACCAGACGCGCATCGAGCACGTCGAGCCGAACTGCTTCAGCCGCGAGGTCTACAAGGGCGTGCTCGACGACCGGTCGCACGGCGTGTTCAACGGCAAGGTGTACGTGCACCCCGAGGCGCAGAAGACGGACGGGAAGCAGACCAACAACACGCTCTTGCTCTCGCCCGACGCGCAGGTGGACACGAAGCCGCAGCTCGAGATCTTCGCGGACGACGTGAAGTGCACCCACGGCGCCACCGTGGGCAAGCTGGACGAGATGGCGTTGTTCTACATGAAGAGCCGCGGCGTCAACGCCGACACCGCGAAGCGTCTCCTGATCTATGCGTTCGCCGCTGACGTGCTCGAGATGATTGAGCAGCCCGAGGTGCGCGAGTCGCTGGAGCGAGAGACGCTCGAACGGTTCATCGCCCGGGAAGAAGAGCTGGTACTGTCATCCCGAGGAGCGTAGCGACGAGGGATCTGCACTTGTCCCTGCAGATTCCCCGCTGCGCTCGGAATGACCCCTGTCATGACAAACCTTGAAGCGCTCTACCAGGAAGTGATCCTCGATCATAACCGGAAGCCGCGCAACTTCCGGGAGATCGAGAACGCCGATCGCACCGTGGCGGGCCGGAACCCGCTCTGCGGCGATGAGCTCACCCTGTGGCTGAAGATGGACGGCGACCGCGTCGCCGACATCAGCTTCAAGGGCACCGGCTGCGCCGTCTCCAAGTCCTCGGCGTCCCTCATGACCGCCGCGATCAAGGGCAAGACGATCACGGACGCGCGTGTGCTGTTCGAGCGCTTTCACGACATGGTCACCGGCAAGCTTCCGGAAGGCGAGCGCGAGAAGATGGGGTCGCTCGCCGCGCTCGGCGGCGTGTCGAAGTTCCCGGTTCGCGTGAAGTGCGCGTCGCTCGCCTGGCACGCCATGAAATCCGCGCTCGAGTCCGGGCCGGAGGAGATCACCACCGATTTCGAGGGTCCGCCGCAGACGGACGGGGCATGACGACGACGCAACGCACGTCAGGAGAGCGCAGGGCTCAGGAATCAGGGCGCAGGGGTCAGGAGTGGAAACGGGATTTTCCGCTGCTGACGAACGCGCCCGGGTTGCACTACCTGGATTCCGCGGCGACGTCGCAGAAGCCGCGACAGGTGCTCGACGCGATGCGGGCATACTACGAGGGCGACAACGCCAACCCGCACCGGGGCGCGTACGACCTCTCCGCGCGCGCCACACAACGCTACCTCGATTCGCGCGAGCGCATTGCGGACTTCCTCGGCGTCGTGGATACCTCCACCCTGCTCTTCACCCGCGGCACCACGGAGGCGCTGAACCTCGTCGCGTCGGCATGGGGCGCCCCGAACGTGAGGAAGGGCGACGAGATCGTCATCACGGGGCTCGAGCATCACGCCAACTTCGTCCCCTGGCAGCAGCTCGCGATCGCCGCCGGCGCGCGCCTGCGCATCGCGGAGCTCACCGCGCAGGGTGAGGTGGATCCGGACCGCCTGCGCAAGCTGCTCGGCCCGAAGACCAGGGTCGTCGCGTTCGGCCACGTGTCGAACGCGCTAGGCACCATCAACCCGGTCGCGGAGATCGTCGCGCTGGTCCGCCAGCGCGCCCCGAACGCCGTGACCGTGTGCGATGGGGCGCAGAGCGCGCCGCACCTGCGCGTGCGGCTCGACGAGCTCGACACGGACTTCTATGCCTTCAGCGGGCACAAGATGCTGGGGCCCATGGGCATCGGTGGTCTGGTGGGGCGCCGCGCGCTGCTCGAATCGATGCCGCCCTACCAGACGGGCGGCGACATGATCGAGTTCGTCGGCGACGACCGCACCACCTGGAACGTGCTGCCGCACAAGTTCGAGGCGGGAACGCCGAACGTCGCGGGCGCCGTGGGCCTGGCCGCCGCCTGCGACTACCTCGATGCCATCGGGATGGATGCGGTCCGCGCGCACGAGCTGCACCTGCTGGAGCAGATCACGTCGCGGCTCGCGGCGATCCCCGGGGTCGTGCAGTTCGGCCCCACAGACCTCGCGAAGCGCAGCGGCGTCGCGAGCTTCAACGTCGGCGACATCCACCCGCACGACCTCTCCACTGTGCTCGACCAGGAAGGGGTCTGCGTGCGCGCCGGACATCACTGCGCCCAGCCGCTCATGCGGCGGCTCAACGTGCCGGCCACCGCGCGCGCCTCCGTGTACGTCTACAACGACGAGGCGGATGTGGACGCGCTGGTGCGGGGCATCGAGCGGGCACGGGAGATGTTCGGCTAACCGCCGAGAACTGACCGGCGTCCGTCAGTCTGCTTCACGGACGCCGCCGAGCACCGATTACCGCATTCCTGCAAGCGTGGCAACAATCAGCGCCGCCCACTGAGGGCCGAGCCATCCCGCCGGGCCGTCCTCGTACCACTCGGTGAGCGAATGCGCGCCCTGCGCCCGCCCGCCGCCATCAATGGTGATAGCCGGGATGCCGAGCGAGATCGGCAGGTTCGCGTCGGTGCTCGACGCGCCGGCCGTGGGGCCGAATCCCAGCGCGCGCCCCGCCTGCACCGCCACCTGGACGATACGCGCGGTATCGCTCTGAGCGCCCGTCGGGCGGATGCCGATGGTGTCGATCTCCACGGTGAGCCGCGCCCGCTCGGCGCGCTGCCCGGACCAGCGCGCGTTCTCGGCGTCGAGCGCGGCCTGGATCGCCCGGCGCACCTGCGCATCGAGTCCGCGCAGCGTCTCGGCGCTCTCGGAGCGCATGTCGACGTCCATCGCGCCCTCGAAGGCGATGGAATTCACCGAGGTGCCGCCGCTCACGACGCCGACATTGAACGTCGTGCGGGGTGATGCCGGAACCTGGATGTCGGATATCAGCGCGATCGCCCGGCCCAGCGCGTGGATCGGGTTCGGGATGCCGAACGCGCCGTAGCTGTGGCCACCGGGGCCCTTGAAGGTGACGCGATAGCGATTGCTCCCCACCGCGCGCGACACGACGTTCGTGCCCGCGCCGTCCACCGCGATGAAGTAGTCCACCGCCCCCTTGAGCTCCGTCTCGAAGAGGTGGCGCACGCCGCGGAGGTTGCCCGGGCCTTCCTCGCCCACGTTGCCGACGAAGATGATCCGCGCGTCATGGCGCGGGTTCGCCTGTTGCCACGCGCGCGCCACCGCCAGCACCACGGCAATCCCGCGGCAGTTGTCGCCAATGCCGGGCGCCGTGAGCCGGCCGTTCGACTCCCGCACCTTCACGTCCGTGCCCTCCGGGAAGACCGTGTCGAGGTGGCCGGCGAGCACGATCGTGGGGCCGCGGCCGGTGCCGGGGCGCTCGGCCAGCACGTTGCCCACGGCGTCCACACGCACCCGCTGCAGCCCGAGCGCCTCGAACCGCTTCCGGTACTCCTCCGCGCGCTCGGTCTCCCTGAATGGCGGCGCCGGGATCTCGCAGAGCGTCTTCTGCTGGTTCAGCGTCCAGTCGTTGTCGGCGCGCAGCTGCGCCAGCATCGGCTGAAGCGACGCGGGGACGCGCTGCGCCTGTGCGGAGAGGGCAGCGGGAAGGCCGAGTGCGAGTACGAGGATTCGAATACGCATGACTGGAAGCCGAGAGCTGAAAGCCGAGAGCCGGAAACGTGCAGATCCCTCTTTATCAAGTACGGTTCCCTCGCTGCGCTCGGGACAAGCGCTACGCTCGGGATGACTTCAACAAAGATGCACGGCGGTGGCCTTGAACGCCGCATACACCTCGGCCCCGGGCGCCAGCTGCAACTCCTGGGCGGAGCGAGTCGTGACGGCCGCGACGAGCGGCAACCCGCTCACGTCGAGCGTGACCCGCGTGATGGCGCCCGCTGGAGCGATGTCCATGACGCGTCCGCGGAACTGGTTGCGAACCGACGTGGATACCGGCGTCCGCGACAGGGACACGTCGTCCGCGCGAATCACGGCGTGCGCGGTGCCGGGGATGATGTGCCCCAGCGCGTACAGCGTCACCGCCCCGGTGGTGAACGCCACCGCGTGCTCGATGGTGTCGGCGTCGGGGCTCTGGACCCAGTCGGGGGCTTCGTCGCGGATGGGCGTAGCGACGCCGGCGAAGACGTTCTCCGCGCCGAGAAAGTCGGCCACGGCCGGGGAGGCGGGGCGCCGGAACAGGTCCTCCGGCTTCCCCGCCTGCAGCACGCGGCCGCGCTCGAGCACCACCGCGACGTCGCCCAGCAGCCCCGCCTCATGGAAGTCGTGCGTCACCTGGAGCACCGTGAACCGGCGCTCGAAGTAGATGGTGCGCAGCTCGCGCCGCACGGAGGTGCGCCGCCGCGGGTCCAGCGCCGCGAACGGCTCGTCGAGCAGCAGGACCTCGGGCCGGCGCGCCAGCGCCCGCGCCAGCGCGACGAGCTGCCGCTCTCCGCCACTCAGCACGCGCACGTTGCGGCCGGCCACCTCCGCAAGCCCGAATCGCTCGAGCAGCTCCACGGTGGTGCGGCTGCTGTCACTCCCGTAGTCGACGTTCTCGCGCACGGTGAGGTGCGGGAACAGGTAGGCATGCTGGTACACGATGGAGAGCCGACGCCGTTCGGGTGGCGCGTGCGTGACCTCCGTGCCGCCCAGCGTCAGCCGCCCGCCCGTGATCGGCACGAGGCCCGCGATCGCTTCCACGAGGGTGGTCTTCCCTGCCCCGGTGGGCCCGATGACGATGCCATAGGCGCCCTGGGGCACGTCGAAGCTGACGTCCTCCACGGCGAAGTCGCCGACGCGCGCGGTCACCCCTTCCAGCGCGATCATCGGCGCCTCGACGGCAGGCCGCCGTCCCCGCGCAGCGCGCGGAGCGCCACGAGCGGAACCAGGGCGAGGAGCACGAGGATCGCCGCCACCGGGATCGCGCCCTTCAGCCCCTCGGTGGTGAACCGCTCGTAACTCAGCACGCTCGCCACGCGCGGGTGATACACGAGGATGACGATCGCGCCGAACTCGCTGACGGCCCGGGCCCACATGACGATCGCGGCGGCGAGCAGCCCTCGCCATGCCAGCGGCAGCGTCACCCGGCGGAGCGCCGCCCAGCGCGAGTCGCCGAGCGTGCGGGCCACTCCCTCGAAGCGCGGATCCACGCGGTCGAATGCCTCCCGGGCCGCGCTCACGAAGAGCGGCGCCGACACGAACAGCATCGCGCAGACGATGCCGAACACGCTTCCGGTGATTCGCGCGCCGAACACCGACAGCGCCTCGCCCAGCGGCGTTCCACGCGCCAGCACGAGCAGGAGCGCGATCCCCGCGACCGGGTGCGGAATGAGCAGCGGCAGGTCGATGATGGCCGACACCACTGCGCGCCCGCGGAAGCGGCCCCGCGCGAGTGCGTACGCGACGGGCGTGGCGCCCACGACGCCGATGCCGGTCGCGAGCGTCGCCGACAGCGCGGTGAGCACGAGCGCCGAACGCAGCTCGGCGTCGGTGAACAGCAACCGCATCCCCGCGACGCCGCCCGTGCCCACGAGCCCCGCCAGCGGCGCCACGAGAAACAGGAGGAAGAGCGACGCGGCGAGTGACGCGAGCACCGTTGGCACGGCGCCCAGCCGCGACGGACGCGCGGTCACCGGCCCCCCGCCACGGTGCGCGTGAGCGCGGCAATCTCGGGCGGGATGTTGCGGCCGAGCGCTACCGGCACGCGCAGCACGTCCAGGCTCGATGCGCGCAGGACGTCCCCGCCCATGCCGCCGAGCAGGAAGGCGACGAATTGCGTGGCGGCCTCGTGCCTCGGCGATGCCGCGGGCACCGCGACGCCGTACAGCACCGCGGGAGACAGGTCGGCCGGCAGCCTCACGTACGGGAAACCGAACTGGCGGGCCACCGCCTCATACTCGAGGATGTAGTCCACCTCTCCGGCTTCGAGCAGCGCGGCAAGCTCCGTGGCATTCGGGCGCACGTACCGCTGCCCGGAACGATCGAGCAGCCGCTGCGTCAGGTCGTCCTGGTCGTAGTAGACGCCGGCGCGACGAAGCACGGCCACGCCGTGTCGCCCCGCCGGCGCGACGGCGGAGTCCGCGCGCCCGATCGTGACTCCGGGCGCCGAAAGAACGCGCCACCAGTTCTCCGAGGTGATGGAATCCGCGCCGCGCGAGCGCTCCCCATACGCCACGACCAGCCGCGACGTCGCGAAGCGCACGTACCAGTCGATGTGCTCCGGCATGAGCGACGCGATGACGTCGTCGTCTGCCAGCAGGAGGATGTCCGGAGGCGTGCCGAGGTCCGTGGTGCGCCGCGACAATTCCAGCGAGCCGCCAAACTCGATCTGGAGCGGCACTCCGGTCTCTGCGCGGAAGGAATCCGCGAGCGCCCGCAGCGGGCGTGCCAGGGAAGCGGCAGCATGCACGCTGAGCGGGGGGCCGGGCGGCTCGGCGCTGTCTCGGCACGCCGCGAGAAACAGTGCCGCAACGAGGAATCGGCGCACGCGGAATAATACCGCGCCGCCGCGATGCAGCCGGATGCTATGCGGCACGCGCGATGCCGCGTCCGCGTGGAGCCAGCACGTACGCGAGCGTCGCGAGCAGCAGTCCTGCCAGCGTTGGGTCGAGCCAGGGGAACCGCGGCGCCAGCACGAAGCGCGTCACGAGCAATCCCGCCATCCCGGCCAGGATGGAGGCCATGGCGCCGTTGGCGCCGACGCGCGAGTACAGGCCGCCCACCACCGGTACCAGCAGGCTCACGCCGAGCAGCGCGTAGAAGATGCGCAGTGCGTCGGTAACGGTCGGCAGCCAGAGGGCGAAGAGAACGCCGCCGAGCGCACCCGCCACCGCCGCCCATCGCGCGACGGCGAGCACCTGCGCGTCACTCGCCTGCGGGCGCAGGAAGCGCTTGAAGAGATCCTTCGACAGCGACGTCGCAAGCATGAACAGCAGCGCGTCGCAGGTGCTCACCTCCGCGGAGTACACCGCCGCGAGTCCCAGCGCGCCAAGGGCCACCGGCAGCTGGTCGGCCAGCACCGTCGGCAGCACGAGGTTCGGGTCGGTGATCCCCGGGTTCGTCGCGCGCGCCGCCATGCCGAAGAGCGCGGGGATGAACGCGAAGCCCGCCAGCGCCAGCGCCTGGAGCCCGATCCCCCACCGGACCGCCCGCGCGCTCGAGGCACCATATGCCTTCTGCATGAGTCCGGGCGAGATGATGAACGCGGGCACGAGCGCGATGAGCAGCCAGCCGGAGCCCGGGCCGGAGGAATGGAAGAAGGACCCGAAGCTGTCCGGCACCGCGGGGTTCGCCGCGACCGCCTGGTATCCGCCGGCCGTAGCGAGCACCATCGGCAGCGCGAAGGCAAAGCCCCCGAGCAGCACCACGAGCTGCAGCGCATTGATCCACGCGGAGCCGAGCAACCCCCCCGCGACGAAGTACACCGTCATGACGGCGGCGCTCAGGAGGATCCCGGTGGTGCGCGGCACGTCAGCCACGACAGTGAGCACCGCCGCGCCGGCGATGAGCTGCCCCGCCAGGATCGAAAGGGTGCCGAGCCAGATCAGCGACGTCACCACCGCACGGACGGTGGGCGAATACCGATGCTCGAGGTAGTCGCCGGCGGTGTAGAGGTTGTGGTCCTTGGCGATCCGCCAGATGCGCGGGCCGACGAACAGCGCGAGCAGCAGCGAGCCGATCGCGGCCGACCCGCTCCACCACCACGCGCTGAGCCCGTCACGATACGCGAGGCCGGTGGCGCCCACGGTGGCACCGGCGCCGATGTTCGCGGCGAGGACCGTCGCGAAGATGAGCGGCACGCCGAGGCGGCGGCCGGCCACGAAGAAGTCGCTGCTGCCGCGCACCAGCCGCGCGACCGCGAGCCCCGCGCCGACGAGCACCGCGGAATAGCCGACGAGCAGCCAGAGGTGTGCGTTCATCCCTTCGCAGGAGTGCGGCCGACGCCCGCTCTCACCGTCGGGTCAGCGGAGTCGCGCGGGGATCGAGCCCGTCTGGCGGGCCGACGATAGTCCGCCGAGGCTGTCGGCGCGCGCCGCCGCGCGCACGATCGCCTCCGCGACGACGTCGGCGGCGAGCGCGCCGATCAGGGTCACGCTCGCGTCGCCCGCCCAGCGGCCGGTCGCAAGGGCGAACATGGTGTCGCCGTCGCCCTCGGTATGGGACGGCGCGATCGCGCGCGCGAGCCCGTCGTCCGCCATGAGCGCGACGCGCGCCACCTGCGTCTTGGTGAGACGCGCGTTGGTGGCGACGACACCCAGCGTCGTGTTCTCGCCGGGGCGAATGGCCGGCGCGAACGCGCCGGAGCGGAGCAGCGCGCGCGCGTCCGCCAGCGTGCCGTCCGGATTCCGCAGCCCCGCGACGACGCGCCCGGTCACGGGATCGATGACGTCGCCGACCGCGTTCACGACGACCAGCGCGGCGACCACGAGGCCGTTGGGCATGGTGATCGATGCGGTGCCCACGCCGGCTTTCATCGGCATGAGGCGCCGGCCATCCGCGCGCGGATCCTGGAAGAAGGCGAAGAGCTTCCCGACCGTCGCCCCAGCGCCCACCCCGACGTTCCCCTCGGCCACACGCCCGTCGGTCGCCGCGGTCGCCGCGCGATACCCGCAGTCCGCCGTGGGGCGAATCTTCGGGTTGTTCCCGAACGGCAGGTCGAAGATCACCGCCGCGGGAACGATGGGCACCACGCCCGCACCGGTGCGGAACCCGACGTTGCGCTCCTCGAGGAATCGCACGACGCCTTGTGCGGCGTCGAGACCGAAGGCGCTGCCGCCGGTGAGGACCACCGCGTTCACCCGCTCCACGATGTTCAGCGGATCGAGCAGGTCGGTCTCCCGGGTTCCTGGCGCGGCGCCGCGCTGCGCCACCCCCGCCACCGCGCCCGCGCTGTCGAGCAGCACCACCGTGCAGCCCGTGGGACGCTCGCCCAGTGTGTGATGGCCCACCCGGATCCCGGGCACGTCAGTGAGACCCCGGGTGCCCGCGGGCTGCCCCAGAATCGCTCCGGCAGGAACCAGGAGGAACGCGGCACATCGGAGGCGGAAGATCGTGGGCATCGGCGACAACCGGGTTCGCGTCATGACGGGCGTACCCGCAAAGCTACCCTGTCGGTCCCGCTCAGCGGACGGCCGCATAGACGCGCTGGAGCAACCCGTCGATCGCGTTGCCCTCGATCCACCGCGCCACGATCACGAGGTCGCGCTCGGGATCGCAGATCACCGCATTCGTGCCGTTGCCCAGGTGCAGAAAGAGCGACTCGGGAGCGCTGGGCCAGCGTCGCTTCCCGGTGTTCAGGTAGTAGTTCATGAACCCGTAGTCCGGCTGCGCGGCGGATGGCGTGCGGGACAGGCGCACCCAGCTTTCGGGGATCACCTGCTTCGCGCCCCAGCGTCCGTTGCGGCAGGTGAGCAGGCCGAAGCGGGCCTGGTCCCAGGCGCTGATGAACATGCCGCCGCCCCAGTGGCCGCCGCCGCTCACCGCCTGGATCAACTGTCCGTCGAGCACGATCCAGGAGTTGTCGTAACCGTACCAGCGCCAGCTGGGCGATGCGCCGATCGGGTCCATCACGAGCTCGCGCAGCACCTCGGGCAGCGGGCGGCGCCACACGTTCGTCGCGGCGAGCGCGAGGACGTTCACGCGCGTGTCGTTGTACTCATGCACCGTGCCCGGTGCCATGCGCTCGCGCGTCCACCAGGTGGCCGGCTGGCCGCTGGGCCGGTCCGCCCACTCGGGCTTTCCCCACAGCGTGCCTTCCCAGTCGCTGGCCTGCTGGAGAAGGTTGCGCCAGGTGATCCGGCGGTTGTGCGGTGTATCGAACAGGTCGATCGTCGCGCGCGCGTCGAAGCGGCCGCGCCCTCCCTCGGGCGCCAGCGCGGGCGTGCTGGCGTGCAGCACCGGCGCCATGTACGGACGCACCGTGTCGTCGACGCTGCGAATGAGCCCGCGCTCGACGGCGAGCCCCACCATCGTGGAGACGAAGCTCTTCGTGACGCTGAAGGTCATGTCCACGCGCTCGGGATCGCCCCACGTCGCGACGACGTAGCCGTTCTTCACGATGATCCCGGTGGCGTCTCCGCGCGGCTTGAAGGGCCCGACCGCGCCGCCGAACGGCTCGCGTCCGAACGTCCGGTAGTGCGCCTCCTCGAGGTCGCGTGGCGCGGCCGACTCGCGCTCCTTCGCGAACTGCACGGCCTCATCGAGCCTGGCGGCGTCCATTCCCGCCTGCGCCGGCGCGCGTCGCTCCCAGGTGGCGGCGGGCACGTACGGCGTCGAGGGAGCGCGCTGCGCGGATGCTGGGGCAGCCAGCCCGAATACCAGCAGCAGCAGTACAAGGTGTCGCGGCGGCGTCATGGACTTTTCCCACGGTTGGAGAAAGCTGGGTCTGCTCGGATGTGTCCTTGTCGCTGGCATGCGGTAGAAACCCTCACAAGGGTCGGCAGTGTTGCCCGACTGACCGGAACCGGGCCGTCTGTAGTCTACGGTCCACACCCTACCACGAGCCATTCCCGATGCCACGTCGCAGTTGGGCCGAGCCCTGGCGCATCAAGGTCGTCGAGCCCATCCGCATGCTCTCGCGCGCCGAGCGGGAGCGCGCCATTGTCGCCGCCGGTTACAACACCTTCCTCCTTCGCGCCGACGACGTCTACATCGACCTCCTCACCGATTCCGGCACGAGCGCCATGTCGGACCGGCAGTGGAGCGCCATGATGGTGGGCGACGAGGCGTACGCAGGCTCGCGAAGCTTCTACACCTTCGAGGCCGCGGTGAGAAAGCACTACGGGATCGAGCACGTCATCCCCACGCACCAGGGGCGCGGCGCGGAGCACATCCTCTCGCGGCTGCTCATCTCCCCCGGCGACCATGTCCCGGGCAACATGTACTTCACCACGACCCGGGCGCACCAGGAGCTTGCCGGCGGCACGTTCCACGACGTGGTCATCGCGGAGGCGCACGATCCCGCGTCCGAGCATCCGTTCAAGGGCAACGTGGACCTCCAGAAGCTGGAGACGCTGTTCCGGACGGTGGGCGCGGAGAAGGTTCCGTACGTCTCGGTCGCCGCCACCGTGAACATGGCCGGCGGGCAGCCCATCAGTCTCGCAAACCTGCGCCAGGTGGCCGACCTTGCGCGGCGCTGGGGAACGCGGGTGGTCCTCGATGCCACGCGCGCCGTGGAGAACGCGTGGTTCATCCAGCAGCGCGAGGCGGGGCAGCGCGACCGCACCATCGCGGAGATCCTGCTCGACACCTGCGCCACCGCCGACGCGATCACCATGTCGGCGAAGAAGGACAGCCTGGCCAACATCGGCGGCTGGCTCGGGCTGCGCGACGCGAAGCTCGCCGAGCGCGCGGGCAACCTGCTCGTGCTGTTCGAAGGGCTGCAGACGTATGGCGGCCTGGCCGGACGCGACATGGAAGCCATTGCCGTCGGCATCGAGGAATCCGTGCAGGAGGAGTACGTCCGCTCCCGCATCGGGCAGGTGCACTACCTCGGCAACAAGCTGCGCGACGCAGGGATCCCGGTGGTGCGCCCGATCGGTGGACACGCCGTGTTCCTCGACGCCGCGGCGATCCTCCCGCACCTGTCGCGCGAGCAGCTGCCGGCGCAGGCGCTCGCGGCCGCGCTGTACGTGGATGCGGGGGTGCGCGCCATGGAGCGCGGCACCGTGTCGGCGGGGCGGGACGCGACGACGCGGGCGAACCGGTACCCGGCCCTGGAGCTCGTGCGCCTCACCATACCGCGGCGCGTGTACACGCAGGCGCACATGGACGTCGTCGCCGAGAGCGTCGTCGCCGTGCACGAGCAGCGTCACCGGATCTCGGGGCTGCGCTTCACGTTCGAGCCCGAATACCTGCGGTTCTTCCAGGCGCGATTCGAGCCGGCCGTTGGGGCAGGGCTGTTCGCGCCGCAGGGAGGGGTCAGGAATGAGGAGTCGGGGTTCAGTGCGTAGGGGTGGTGGTTCTGGGAGCGTGAACCCGAATCCCTGATTCCTGGCCTCCAGTCTCGTCCGTCCAGACGTCGCTCGGCCATGAAAACGCGCGACATCCTGCCCCCGCCCAGCTCGCGATCGAGGGTGTACGCGGCGCCGAGCGTGTTCCGGAGCTGCTGACCGAGGTTCATCTGACGATGAGGTAGAATTGGTAGCGGGCAGAGCCGGAGCAGCGGCAACTGTTTCTTGTGGCATACGTGGTGCTTCGGTGTATGGAATTGAAACCCTCCTTTTCCGTGAGTTGAGTTGATGGCTGCACCGCACAGATACCTCGTCCTTCCGTTGAGCCTGCTGGCGGCCGCCGCCTGCGGGCGCGATCCGCAGGCGCGCGCCGATACCACCGCCGGTAGCACCGCTACCGTCGTGGCCGGCGGCAACACCCGGTTCGACAGCGCCGCGGGCTACGTCGTGGCCAGCGAACAGGATTCAGTCCGGAAGAAGGACTCCCTTCGCCCCGACACGAATCGCGGAAGCGATTCCGCCCGTTCGGACAGCGGCAGCCTTGCCGCGAAAGACTCCCAGCCGGCCGCGGCCGCGCTGAGCGCCACCATGGCGCCGGGCCGCCCCAAGCGCGATTCGCTGGCGCTCATCTACGCGCTGCGGAAGTTCGAGAACGAGCCCGGCTGGCCGGTGAGGGGCCCGGCGCCGAAGGCAGGCGCGATCCTTCCGACCAAGCGGATCATCGCCTACTACGGGAACACGCTCTCGAAGAAGATGGGGATCCTCGGCGAGCTTCCCCCGGACGAGATGCTCGCACACCTGGATGGCGTCGTGAAGGAGTGGGAGGCGGCGGATCCGGACGTCGGGGTACAGCGCGCGCTGCACTACATCGCCGTCGTCGCGCAGGGCACCCCCGGGCGGGATGGCAAGTACCGCCTGCGCATGGACTCCTCACGCATCGAGGAGGTGTACGGCTGGGCCCAGAAGTCGAACGCCATCATGTTCCTCGACATCCAGACGGGCTTCAGCACGGTCGCGGAGGAAATGCCGCGGCTCATGAAGTTCCTCGAGCGCCCTGACGTGCACTTCGGGATCGATCCCGAGTTCCACATGCACCACGACAAGGCGGGCGTGCAGCCGGGCAAGAAGATCGGCACGCTCACCCACGTCGAGATCAACCATGCGATCGATGAGCTCTCCCGGATCGTGCGGGAGAAGAACCTGCCGCCCAAGGTGCTCGTCATCCATCGCTTCACGCGGCCCATGGTGCGCGGTTACGACAAGATCAAGCTGGACCCGAACGTCCAGGTCGTGATGCACATGGACGGCTGGGGCGCGCCATGGCTCAAGTTCGACTCGTACAAGGACTACATCATCGACGAGCCGGTGCAGTACGCGGGCTTCAAGCTCTTCTACAAGAACGACACGAAGAAGGGCGACAAGCTGCTCACCGCGAAGGAGCTGGTGCAGCTGAAGCCGCGGCTGATGTACATCCAGTATCAGTAGTCGGCTCTCGGCTCTCGGCTTTCAATTTCCTCGTGCGCGCGGCGGGATTTCCCAAGTGGACGCCGAGAGCCGAGGGCCGAGAGCCGAGAGCATTACCTTCCGGGGTGACTGCCCCCACCGCCCAGCAGAAGGCCGACAAGAAAAAGCTCGACTCGAAGCGCGCGTGGCGAGAGACGCGCGATCTGATGGGGCGCCACAAGCGCTCGCTCGCGATCGGCTTCTCGCTCATGCTCGTGAACCGGCTGGCCAGCCTCGTCCTCCCGGCCAGCTCGAAGTTCCTCATTGACGACGTGATCGGGAAGCAGCGCGCGGACATGCTGCTCCCGCTGGCACTGGCCGCGCTCGCCGCGACGGTGGTCCAGGCCATCACCGGCTTCGGTCTCTCGCAGGTGGTCTCGATCGCCGCGCAGCGGGCCATCACGGAGATGCGCAAGCAGGTGCAGATGCACGTGCTGCGTCTCCCCGTGTCCTACTTCGACTCCACGAAGACGGGGATCCTCATCTCGCGGATCATGACGGACGCGGAAGGCGTGCGGAACCTCGTCGGCACGGGGATCATCCAGCTGGTGGGCGGATTCCTCACCGCCGGCATCGCGCTCGGCGTGCTCTTCTGGCTGAACTGGCAGCTCACCGCGATGATGATCGTGATCATCGCGGGGTTCGGCGCGATGATGGCCGTCGCGTTCAAGCGCCTCCGCCCGATCTTCCGGGAACGCGGGCAGATCAATGCCGAGGTCACCGGGCGGCTCGCGGAAACCGTGGGCGGCATCCGGATCGTGAAGGTCTACACCGCCGAGCGGCGCGAGGAGCTGACGTTCGCGCGCGGCGCGCACCGGCTGCTGCGGAACGTGGCGAAATCCATCACCGGCACTTCGGTGGTGGGCGCGGGAGTCATGGTGATCACCGGGGTGATCGGGGTCCTCATGATCCTCGTGGGCGGGCGGGACGTGCTCGCCGGAAACATGACGCTCGGCGACATGATGATGTACGTCTTCTTCATCGGCATGGTGGCGGCGCCGCTCGTGTCCATCGCGTCCATCGGCACGCAGATCACCGAGGCGTTTGCCGGGCTCGATCGCATCCGCGAGATCCGCGACATGACCACGGAGGACCAGGCAGACGCGGGCAAGCGTGCCGTCGCGTCGGTGGAGGGCGCGGTGGAGTTCCAGAACGTCTGGTTCGAGTACGACGAGGGCGTTCCGGTGCTGAAGGACGTGTCGTTCTCCGCCCTCGCGGGCACCACCACGGCGCTCGTCGGCTCGAGCGGCGGTGGCAAGAGCACCCTGGTCAGCCTCGTCATGGCGTTCAATCGCCCGAAGGCGGGGCGCATCCTCGTGGACGGGGAGAACCTGGACACCCTGAAGCTGCACGAGTACCGCCGCCACGTGGGCGTCGTGATGCAGGACAACTTCCTGTTCGACGGCACCATCCGCGAGAACATCGCCTACTCGAAGCCCGGAGCCACGATCGACGAAGTGGTTGCCGCGGCGAAGGTGGCCCACGTGGACGAGTTCGTGGACGCGTTCGCCGACAAGTACGAGACCATCGTGGGCGAGCGGGGGGTAAAGCTCTCGGGGGGGCAGCGGCAGCGCGTCGCGATCGCGCGCGCCATCCTCGCGGACCCGCGGATCCTCATTCTCGACGAAGCGACCTCGAGCCTGGACAGCGAGAGCGAGGCGATGATCCGGGACGGCCTCCGCAACCTGCGCCGCGGACGCACGACGTTCGTGATCGCCCACCGGCTGTCCACGATCGAGAGCGCCGACCAGATCCTTGTGGTCGAGGCCGGTGCAATAGTCGAGCGTGGCACGCACCATGAATTGATGAGCATCGGCGGACGGTACCGGGAGCTGCACGATCGCCAGTACGGAGTCGAGAAGGACGTCTTCATCAATCCCGGGGAAGACTTCCTGCCCGTGCCGAGCTCGCCAAAGGACGAGGTCCGGGCGGTCAGCCGCTCGAGTAACTCGCTGTAGATCGCCGGACCGTCAACTCGGCTCCGGCGCGGGAGTCGAGGAATGGGAACAGGCAGGCTTTTCGGGGCAGCGATGGGAATCGCGCTCCTCATGGCTCCGGTGGACGCGCAGGCCCAGGAGGGCAGCGCCGGAGGCGACGTCACGCGCCGGCCGTTCGCGATCGGCGAGCGTCTGCACTATTCCGTGCGCGTCGGCCCGCTGGGCCGCGGATCCGCCGTCATGGAGCTGCGGAAGATGGACACGGTGCGCGGGCGCCAGGTGTACCACAGCACCTTCAGGATCAACGGCTCCCTGCTGTTCTTCAAGGTCGAGGATCTGTACGAAAGCTGGTTCGACCCCAACACCATGGTGTCGCTGCGCTACCACCAGAACATCGACCAGGGGTCGTACGAGCGCGACCGGACGTACGAGATCATCGCGGAGCGGGGCGTGTACCTCGAGCCCGACCAGCGCGAGGTGCCGACGGTCGAGCGCCCGCTGGACGATGGCGCATTCCTCTACTTCCTGCGGACCATCCCGCTCGAGGTGGGTCGCACCTACTCGTGGAACCGCTACTTCAAGCCGGACCGGAATCCCGTGCGGGTGACGGTGGCGCGGAAGGAGCGCATCCGGGTTCCCGCGGGCGAGTTCGACGCCATCGTGCTGCACCCGTCCATCAAGGCCAAGGGCATCTTCGCCGAGGGCGCGAACGCCGAGGTGTGGATCGCCGATGACGACACGCGCGTCATGCTGCAGATGCGGACGCGAATGCCCTTCGGCGCGGTGACGTTTCAGCTGAGAAGCATCGAGAAGAATTGAGGCCTGGGGTCTGAAGCTCGAGGATCGAGGATTGAAGACCTGCGCCGTGAGCGCCCTGATCCTTGATCCTTAAGCCTTGAGCCTCGATCAGCAGTTGTCCTCGAGCGCCCGCTGGATCTCGTCCGCGATCAGCTGGGGCGGACGTCCCTCGATCTGCCAGCGTTCCATCATCCACACCAGCTGGCCGTCCTTCAGCAGCGCGATGGATGGCGACGAGGGCGCGTAGCCCGTGAAATAGCCCCGTGCCCGCTCGGTGGCGTCCTTGTCCTGGCCGGCAAACACCGTGGCCAGTCGGTCCGGCTTCGCGCTCGCCTGCTGCACGGCGTGCTTCACCGCGGGCCTGCCCATCCGCGCCGAGCACCCGCAGATCGAGTTGACGTAGACCAGCGCCGTGCCCTTCGCCTTGAGGCTGGCATCCACGGCGTCCGGCGTGCGGAGCTCCTGGAATCCGGCCGACGTGAGGTCGGCGCGCATCGGCTGGACGAGTTCTTCGGGGTACATCGCGGACGACATCGGAAGGCGCATGAGAACCGGCTCGGTTGGACTTACAGTGAATCAATGTCGAAATCGTCGTCGCGCACGAGCGCCAGGATCGCCGCCTGCGGGACCACGAGATATCGCTCGCCCTCGAAGGTGATCTCGACGGCGGCCTTCCTGAAGAAGAGCGCGTAGTCCCCGACCTCGGCCTGCATCGGGACGAATCGCGTTTCGCGCGATCCCGTCGTTCGCCATGGCTCGTCGGTCCCGGTATCCGGGGCGGGAAGCGGCAACCCCGGGCCCGTCGCGACGATGATCCCGCTCTGCACCGCCTGGTTGTCCACGGCGGTCGGGGGCAGGTACAGCCCGACGTTCGTGCGCTCCTCGCCATCCTCGATCTTCACGAGCACGCGATCGCCGACGACGATCAGTTCCTTCTTCGACTTGCGCACCACTGAATATACCTGGCTGGACGGAACCCACGTAGCGCAATGGCGCTGAACCTGGCAACGAGAAAGCCCACCCATGCGAATCTTGCGCATCCGGCGAATGACTCCCGACATGATCACCGTGCCCGGGCCAGAGCGGCAAACTGCAGCCGGGCGCCATCGAGAGTTGGAAAGCTGCGAAACAGCAGGGCAAGCCAAAACGCGATTCGCGGTAATGCGCTCGATTCGCATGGGAGGGCTCTTCCGACCCGGCCCTGGGAACAACTTCCTTACCAACGACAGCTAGCGCACAAGCCAGTACTTCGTTTGCCGACCGTGTGCCCAGCGCACCCGCCCCTGCGCGTCGATGATGGCGTCCTCCTCCTGCGCCGAGCGCACGCGCTGGCCGTTCCACTCCGGCACGGCCGTGGTGGCCTGCAGCTCGATGGAGTACCACATGCTCGCGAGCACCGGCACGTCTCCGCGGCCCGGTACGCCCTCCTGACGATCCCACAGCCCGATCGACGGCCCCGCGCCATGACCGTGCATGCCGATCGGGTGCGAGTAGATCGTGCCGTCGATCCCTTCGGCGCGCATGCGCTCCAGCGCTGCCCGCAGCACGTCGTTGCCCGTGCGCCCGGGCCGCAGCTCGGCGACGACGATGTCCTGCAGCCGGTTGGACACCGCGAGCGCGCGCCGGATGCCCGGCGGCGGCTCCGTTTCCCCTTCACGCAGCACGTACCCCATGTGCTGGGTGTCGGTGTTCAGCCGGTACGCCACGATCCCGAAATCGCAGTGCAGCAGGTCGCCGCGCTGGATGATGGGGTCGTCGCCGAGCTGCTCGCCGGTCATGCCCATGCGCTGCACGGTGACCGACGGCTGGAACCAGCTCCCGAGCCCGAGGTCGTTGACCTTCTGGCGCATCCACCACACCACGTCCTGGGTGCGGGTGACTCCGGGCGTGATGACGGCGCGGGAGAACGCGGTGTCGATGATGCCCCACGCGACCTCGTTCATCCGCTGGAAGACCGCTTCCTCCGCGGCGAGCCGCGTGGTGATGACGTCGAGCGCCATCGCGTCCTCGCTTTGGAGGCGGCTCGTCCACGGCTCGCCGAGCGCGGCGCGCATTCCCTCGAGCTCGCCCGCGCTGAGGCCATCCGAGAAGGCAAAGGTCCGCGAGACGTTGATGTGGATGCGCGCGGGGTTGCGCTCCTCGATGAGCCGCTTCAGCACGAGCCACTGCTCATCGCCCCAGAGCTCGGCCTGTGCCTGTCGCTGCGCGCCGGCAGGGCCATCGGCGGGGCGCGTGGACCGCACCGCCGTGTACACGCCACCCTGCGACGTTCCGCCCAGCGCGATCCGGTCCACCGTGCAGGCGCTGCCGGCCCGCTGGCCAGCGCAGCGATCGTGGAAGACGTAGATCGTGCGCCGTCGCGCCGCGAAGGTGGCTGGCGACACGAGCGAGGTGAACACCGGGTCCTCGTTGTACTCGCGCATCGGCACCACCCAGAACGCCACGCCGTGCTTCCGCATCACCGCGGGGAGCACCGAGTCCATGCGCAGCTGCAGCCAGCGCTGCTGGATCACCGCCTGCTCGCGCAGCGTCCCGAAGGGACGTCGGGTGTGGATCTCCTGCGCGCCGAGGAGGGACGCGCAGCACGTCATCAGGAGGAGGGGGCGCATGAGAATTCTCGGCTCTCGGCTCTCGGCTCTCGGCTCTCGGCTCTCGGCTCTCGGCTCTCGGCTCTCGGCTCTCGGCAGATATAGCAC
>Ga0307505_10000603_pt1 | contig 37904 bp, 36 predicted proteins | sample 23_S_MG_FD_202183 | JGI IMG/M metagenome (GOLD analysis project Ga0307505, IMG submission 202183) | Soil microbial communities from Populus trichocarpa stands in riparian zone in the Pacific Northwest, United States - 23_S | ecosystem: Environmental > Terrestrial > Soil > Riparian zone > Trees...
CGCGCAGTCCATCTGCAGGGCCTCGATGGCATGCACCGCATCCACGCCTGACTCGGCCTGGACCTTGAGCTTGGCGAGCGCGTTCTCGCACGACACGGCCATCGTTATGGCCTCCACCGCGAGCTTCTTGTCGGATAGTCCGCCGACGAACGTGGCGACGACCTTCAGGCCCAGGCGGCACTTGTCTTCGCCGAGCGGCTCGATGTCGTAGGTCTCGTGGCTGGCGACCAGCCGGCCGACCGGCGGAGTGATCTCGTTGGCGAAAGCATAGACCTCGCCCGGAACGGCAGCGGTCACGATCATCTCGAAGGTGTGGTCGGGGACGAGGTCGAGCAGCAGCCGATAGCGGTCCGGCGCGCTCGCCACCCGCTCGACCTTGTTGCCGAGCGCGCGCTTGGCGTTGCGCGGGTCGGCCCAGTCGAGCAGCGGATAGACTTCCGCGGCCGGCCGATCGATCTCGATGCTGTGCTCGAACTCGAACGGACCCGCGAGCTCCTGATTACGCTTGAACAGGCCGAACATCCTGGCTTCCTTCCCTGTCGTTCGGCCCGAGAGCACCATGAAACGGTTAAATTTTCGCGACTTGCGGGGATACCGAACGTCTCCAGCGCGCGCTAAACTCGCGTTTACCGCCTTCGTGCTACCGCGCCGCGCAGGAGGTTGCATGGCGGGTCTGGCATTCAAGGTCATCGGTGCGATCGGGCTTGCGTCGTACGCGGCGGCGTATCTGTGCACCAAGTTGCGGCATGTGTCGTACTACCGCTTCAAGGTGGTCGCCGTGCCGGGCGCCGACCTGCCGGCCATGCCGCGCGGCTATACCTGGCGCGCGCTGGGCCCGGCGGACCTGGCCGGGCGAACGATCGACGTCGGCCCGGAGGTGCAGCGGGCGCGATTTGCCGAAGGGCTCGACTGTCTTGGCGTGCTCGACGCGAAAGGGGGCCTCGTCGGGGTGACCTGGGTCGGCAAGCGCTCGCACGAGGACGCCCAGTACGGCCTGCGCTACGTGCTACCGGCGACCGCGGCGTGGGACACCGGCCTGTGGGTGCCGGAGGAAAAGCGCATGACGCGCGCCTTCTCGGCGGTCTGGGCGGCGGTCGGCGAGTGGCTCAGGCGCGAAGGGCTCGACTGCACGATGAGCAGCATCGCCGACTACAACGTCGAATCCATCACCTCCCACCGCCGCCTCGGCGCCCGAGACCTTCATACGGTGATCGTGCTGAGGCTCGGTTCACTCCAGCTGACGTTCGGCGCGCGGCCGTGGGTCCATTATCCGGCGCGCCGAAGCCTGCCGACGCTAAGGCTGAGCAGCCCCCCGCTCGCGGACATGCGCTAGAAAGCCTGGCCCAGGCCGACAGCCGCCGGAGTGCTTGTGCGGAGCCGCCTGGACCGCGCCAGGCCGCAAAAAAGGCCCGCCGGAGCGGGCCTTTTCGCGCTCGGCCGGCCGGGTCAGTCGATCCGGACGATCGTGGACTTGTCTTCCGGGTCGGTGGTGCTGGTCGAGGTCCAGACGCCATCGGCGTCGATTTCCTCGGTGTAACACGTCGGCTCGCTGCTTCCTTCCTCGGTCTCGCAGTACAGGCCGGTGCTGTCCTGCGTCCAGGTTCCCGTTGTCGTCGTCCCGTCGGGCGCGGTCGCAGTGAACGTCCCGTCGGCGTTGCCGACATAGTTGAGAACGGTGCCACCGGCGGTCGTAACCTCGAACGTGCCGTACGGCGTGCCGCCGTCGGCGGCGAGGACGGCCGTTTCGACGGCTGCGGCTCCCTCGGCCGCAGGTTCGGCTTCTTCGGCCTGCGAACAGGCGGCCAGCGCGAACAGCGCCAACAACGCGATCTTCTTCATGATGAGTCCCCCCGTTTCAGAAGAAACCGGGCTAACATGGCGTCGACCCGCGAGATACGGATTTCGCACGAGCCTCAGAACGACTGGCTGACCCCCATCTTGGCCGTGAACCCGAGCGGGCTGGCGGTGAAGGGGTCGAAGTTCTGGTCGAGCCGCGCGAACGGCGGGTCGACATCGAACAGGTTGAACAGCGCCAGCGATACACCGGTCCGCTCGAACACCCGCCAGCGCCAGGTCGCGTCGAGCGTGGTGAAGCTGCCGACGGTCTTGCCCGCGGTAACGTTCGCGCCGGCCAGCGCCGCCGCGTTGGGCCCGAACACGTCGGCACCGCGCTGGTCGGTGTAGCTGTCGGCGTAATTGACCTGCAGCCGCAGCGAATGCGCGCCGAGCGCGCCCTGCAGCCACGCCTGGCCCTTCCACTGCGGCAACGGATAGGCGGTGGTCTGGTAGTTGAGCAGCCCGGCGGCGTCGAACGCGGGCTGCACCGCGATCCCCTCGACCACCACGTCGTCGACCTCGTATTCGATCACGTAGCTGCCGGAGATGCCCGCCTCGACCCGCCCGCGTCCGATATCCCAGTCGTAGCTGGCCTGAAAGTCGATCCCGCTGGTCGAGACGTCAGCCGAATTGAACGCATAGGTCGCCAGTCGCTGCACGTTCGCGGACGAGCACACTCCGCCCGAAAAGGTGAAGCGCGCCTGCAGCCCGGCATAGGCCGGATTGCCGCAGTTGGCCGATCCGGTCGCGCCGAACAGCGCCGAAACCATGCCGCTGACAGGTTCGCTCTCGATCGGGCCGGCGAAGTCGTAGCGCCAAAAATCGAGACTGGCGTTGAAGCCGCCGGAGTCTACCAGCAGGCCGGCGTTCCAGGTCGTCGCGCTTTCGGGCTGCAGGTTCGGATTGCCGAGCACGTCGACCGCCCGGAACGCGCCGCCGATGAAGGTCAGGATCACGAGGTCGGACGAGACCGTCTGCGGGGGCGGGCCACGGAACGTGGTGCCCATGCCGCCGCGCAGCGCCAGCCAGTCGGTCAGTTCGGCCCGCACGCGCACCTGCGGATCGAACGTCGAGCCGATCGTGCCGCCGTAGTCCTCGTAGCGCGCGGAAAGCTGCGCCTGGATGAAATCGGTCACCGGCAGCTGCAGCTCGGCGAACACCGCCCAGACGCCTCCCGTCACGTCGACGTCGCGGTTGGAGCCGAGGAAGCCGATCGGGCCGGTCTGCGGATTGCAGGTCGCCGCCGGGTCGAGCACCGAACCGGCGCAGGGAAAGGCGTCGAGGTTGTTGTTGGCGCTGTAGCTGCGCGCGTAGCCGTCGCGGCGGTACTGCGCGCCGATGGCGAAATCGACCTCGCCGCCCGGCAGCGCGACGCCGCTCGCGCCCGACAGGACCACGTCGCCGACCCACTGCCGGGTGTTCGCCTTGCGCTGGATGATCGTGTAGAAATCGTCCAGCGTCGAAGCATCGTTGATCAGCCCCGCGCCCGGGGCCAGGCTCAGGCCGAGCGGGTTGCTGGCCCCGGCGTAGTTCGGGTTGGCCGCGCCGGTCACCGCGTTGGCGGCGATCCCGGTCGAGAACGGATTGAAGAAGTGGCAGCCGCCGGTTCCCGCCACCGCGGCGAGCTGCTGCGCGGTCAGGCCGGCGCGCGATTGCGGAGTGGCGTAGGCGCAGCTCTCGCCTCCGAACCCGGCGAGCGCGTTCTGCAGCAGGTCGACGAAGCTGTCGCCGCCTTCGAAGTAGCGGTCGTATTCCGACCAGGTCAGCCCGGCGACGAGGTCGATCGACGGGCCGAGCCGCGCGGTCACCTCGCCGGTGAACTGGTAGAGGTCCGAGCTGCGCGGCAGGACCGAGGTCTGGCGCTCGTTGTCGAACAGGGGGTTGCCGCCGAGCAGGACCGGGCGGAACCGCACCGGGAAGGCCAGCGCCGGCGCCTGCGGCACGCCGCCGGCGTCGACCGCGCAGCCCGAGGCGCTGCCGAACCGCGCGCAGTAGTCGGCCAGCGCCGGGGCGTATTGCGGGATCACGAACAGCCCGCCGCCGCCGAACGCGGCATTGGCCGAAGGCGCGATCGTCGGCAGGTAGCTCGGGCTGGTGGTGAGGACGGTCTCGGTGCGCCCGTACAGCCCGGTCAGCCGCAAGGTGGCCGCATCCGACAGGTCGATCTCGACATCGGCGAACAGTTGGTAGCGGTCCTCCGGCTCGACCAGGTTGGTGAAGCCGAGATACTGCGTCTGGCACAAGTCCGCGCTCGAACCCGGCAGCGAGCGGAATCCTCCCACCGCGCCGCAACCCTCGTCGGCGTCGAAGCGCACGCCGTTCAGAGTGGCGTCGAAGTCGAAGTTGCCCGGCGCACCGCCGCCCGACCAGCCGCCCTGCGGGTTGGCCTCGTAGGGCAGGTAGGAGAAGCCGCGGTCGAGCGTGGTCAGCTCGCCGCGGTGGTTGTAGCCGCCCGAGAGCAGCACGCGCGCCGGGCCCAGCGTCCCGCCCCAGCTCAGCGCCGCGTTCCAGTCGCCTTCGGAGCCGTCGACCAGTCGGTAGTCGCCCGAGGCCTGGAAGCCGCGCTGGCCGGTGCGGGTGATGAAGTTGACCACGCCGGCGATCGCGTCCGAGCCGTAGGTCGCCGCGGCGCCGTCCTTGAGGATCTCGATCCGTGCCAGGGCGCCCGCCGGGATCAGGTTGACGTCGACCAGCGGCAGATTGCCCGAACCGGTGGCGACCAGCCGCCGGCCGTTGAGCAGCACCAGCGTGCGCTGCGGCCCGAGCCCGCGCAGGTTGACCGAGGCGACGCCTTCGTTGAACTGGCTGCGGATGTCGAACTGGCTGGCATCGCCGAGCACGCCCGCCGAGGCCGGCAGCCGCTTGGTCAGCTCGAGCAGCGAGGGATTGCCCTGCGCCCCGAGCTCCTCCGCCTGGATCACCTCGACCGGCGCGGGCGCGTCCTCGCGGCTGCCGGCGATCAGCGAGCCGGTGACGACGATCGTGCGCTCGTCCTCGCCCGTTTCCTGCGCCGTCGCGGGCGAGGCCAGCATCGCCGCCGCCAGTGCAACCCCGGATGCCGCGCTTTGCGCGCGTGTCCTGTTCATTACGACGACCCCCATCGTTTGCGCCGCGATAGCGGCCCTGCCCGCCGCTCGCAATTGCCTTGCCGGTCCACTATGTGTATTGGCGCGGCGCGCCCCGGTCCGAGCCATGCCGCTCTGCCGGGGCGCTCGCTTTTCACCTGCCGAAGGTACCGCCATGTCCCGCCGCCGCCAGATCTACGAAGGCAAGGCCAAGATCCTCTACGAAGGGCCCGAGCCGGGCACGATCATCCAGTACTTCAAGGACGACGCGACCGCCTTCAACGCCCAGAAGAAGGGCACGATCAACGGCAAGGGGGTGATCAACAACCGCATCTCCGAGCACGTCTTCCTGCGCCTCGCCCACATCGGCATCCCGACGCACTTCATCCGCCGCCTCAACATGCGCGAGCAGCTCGTCCGCCAGGTCGAGATCATCCCGCTCGAGGTCGTGGTCCGCAACGTCGCGGCCGGTTCGCTGTCCAAGCGCCTCGGCATGGAGGAAGGCGAGCCGCTGCCGCACACCCTGATCGAGTACTACCTCAAGTCCGACGAGCTGCAGGACCCGATGGTGGCCGAAGAGCACATCGCCTGCTTCGGCTGGGCCAACAACGACGAGATGCAGGACATCGCCGCGATGGCGATCCGGGTGAACGACTTCATGTGCGGCATGTTCGCCGCGATCGGCATCCGCCTGATCGACTTCAAGCTCGAGTTCGGCCGCATCTGGGACGGCGACTACTCCCGCGTGATCCTCGCCGACGAGATCAGCCCCGACAACTGCCGGCTGTGGGACATGACCAGCGGCGAGAAGCTCGACAAGGACCGCTTCCGCCGCGACCTCGGCGGCGAGGAGGAGGCGTATCAAGAGGTCGCCCGCCGCCTCGGCCTGCTCAACGAGGACTCGAGCCCCGGCGAGGTCTTCGACCTTTCCGCCCACCGCACCAAGCTGCGCGGGACGACCCCCAAGCCGAAGAAGTAGGCAGGCGCGTCAGAAGAGCGAGAGCGCCCGCACAATGCTGTAGAGGCTGGTCACGATCAGCACCACGGCCACCGCGAGCAGCAGCAGGCGGGGCCGCAGCCGCTTGGCGAGGATCGCGCCGAACGGGGCGGCGACCACGCCGCCGGCGATCAGCCCCACGGTGGCGATCGTGAACGCCTCGAGCCCGAGCGAGGCGATGAAGGCGATCGACACCGACAACGCCAGCAGGAACTCCGCGGTGTTGACCGTGCCGACAACCTTGCGCGGATCGCCGCCCTGGACCAGCAGGTTGGAAGTCACCACCGGTCCCCAGCCCCCGCCGCCCGCCGCATCGAGGAACCCGCCCACCAGCGCAAGCGGGCGCGTCGTCTTGGGGTCCTCGAACCTCGGCTTGTCCATCCGGATCGCCTTGTAAAGCAGGAACAGGCCGACAAGCGTGAGGTACGCCATCACCAGCGGCCGCGCCGCCGAGGCGTCGATGTTGGACAGCACGTAAGCTCCCAGCACTCCCCCGGCGACGCCGAACGGCACCAGCCGCTTGAACAGCCCCCAGTCGACGTTGCGGTGCACGATATGGCTCGTGCCCGAGGCGCCGGTGGTGAACACCTCGACCAGGTGGACGCTGGCCGAGGCCGCCGCGGGCGGCACGCCGATGCTGATGAGCAGCGTCTGCGAGATCACTCCGAACGCCATTCCGAGCGCGCCGTCTATGAGCTGTGCGGCGAAGCCGATCGCGATGAACGGGGCGACGTCGGCGAGCGTCACGCTGGAAAAGTCGAACATGAGGTTGTCCTCTCTGTTGTATCGGGCTTACCGGCTTCGGTCTCGATGGTCGTCCTAGAACTCGAACCTGACTGTTCCACCCCATGTCCTGGGATCGCCCGGCTGGCCGGCGACCAGGCCGGTGTTGCTCGGCCCGAACGTGAGGAAGTCGAAATATTCGGCGTCGAAGGCGTTGCGCACCCAGCCGTAGATGTTGAACCCGTCGTCCGTGCGGAAGCCGATGCGGAAGCTGCTCAGCGAATAGCCGTCGATCCAGCTGTAGGCCGAAGGCGACGGGTTCGACGAGAAGCGCGAACGGTAGCTGGCGTCATAGCCGAGGTAAGCCTCGCCATCGCGGCCGAACAGCGTGACCGGCACGTTGCCTTCCGCCCCGTAGGACAGGGCATACTTCGACACGCCCGGCAGCCGCTGGCCGGAAATGTCGCAATTGGCCGGGCTGATGCCGCCCGGCGTTCCCGGCGCGCTCGGAGCCTGGCCAGGCGCGGCTACCGTTCCGCCGGCAAGTTCCGGCGGGCACGGCGCGTCGACGAACTCGGCGTATGTCGCGTCGGTGTAGGCGCCATTGACATAGGCGACGAGTCGTTCGCTCGGCCGGATCGAGAAATCCGCCTCGATGCCCTGGCTGCGGACCTTGCCGGCATTGGCAAGGTAACCGCGCAGCACACCGAGCTGGCCGTTGAACACGGTCGCCTGGTAGTCCTTGATGTCGGTCCTGAAGGCCGCGAGGTTCAGCGTCGCGCGGCGGTCCCAGAACTGGGTCTTCAGGCCGGCTTCGAAGTGATCGACCGATTCCGGCCGGATCGCGCCCGCCGCCAGAATGGGATCGCCGGCGGCGTCGGTCGGCAGGCCGTTCTGGTTGATCCCCACGGTCTTGAACGTCTTGGCATAAGTCCCGTAGGCGAGCATGTCGGGAAGCAGCTCGTAGCTCAGCGTCAGGTCGTAGCTGAAGTTCCAGTCGCTCGCCGAAGGCGCGCTGAGTTGCGGCGTGAACACGCTGCACTGCGCCACCTGGCGTATCGCCGCCGCCGGCGCCGGGCAGGTCAATGGGTTGCCCTGCCCGTCGAAGACCTCGCGCTGGTAGAAGCCCGACTTCTTGTCGTAGTTGAGCCGGAGCCCCGGCTGGATGGTGAAGGCGTCGGTCACTTTCCAGCTCAACTGGCCGAACAGCGCCAGGCTGGTGCTCTTGAGGTACTGCGTGTTGATCGCGGTCAGCCCGTCGAGGACGGTCGGATCGCAGGCGAGCTGGTTGGTCGCGGACGGGCCGCAACCCGCGGCACCGGACGGCACGTTCCCCGGATTGAGCGTCCAGCGGCTCGAAGCGATGCCGTGGGATTCGGTGCCCTGGGTGTCGATGCGCTGCTTGAAGGCGAACGCGCCGAGCACGAAGTCGATCGTGTCCCCGGAATAGTCGTAGCGGAACTCCTGCGAATACTGGTCCTGCTGCGAGGGATTCTGCGACCTGGTGACGATCGGAAGGCCGGTGAAGTCGCGGTCGTTCTCGGGCTTCCAGTCCCAGAAGCGCCAGGCCGTGATCGAGGTCAGAGTGCCCGGACCCAGGTCCCACACCGCGCGCAGCGACGCGCCGCCGATGATGTTGCCCGCGTTGAGGTTGGCGTCGACGTCGGTCAGCCGGTCGAACGGATCGCGGCTCACCACTTCATAGCCGAGCGATTGCGACAGCGCGTCGTACTGGCCGTTCGCCCGCCGCTGGGTCGCTCCCGTACGAACGAAGACCGTGCCGCAGCACTCGGCGTTCTGCTTGCTGTAGTCGCCGGCCAGGGTGATATCGAGATCGGCGCTGGGGCGGAACAGCAACTGTCCGCGGACGCCGAGGTTGTCCTGCTCGTTGATCCAGTTGCCGGTCGCGACGTTGAAGATCGTGCCGCGGCGACTGGTGCTGGAAAAGGCGAGACGCGCCGCCACCGTATCGGAAAGAGGCCCGGAAACAGCCGCCTTGCCCTGCTTGAAGCCGAGGTTGCCGATCGTCAGCTCCGCGCTGCCTTCGAAATCGAACGTCGGCTGGTTGGTGCGCACGTTGATCGCTCCGGCGGTGGTGTTCTTGCCGTAGAGCGTGCCTTGCGGACCGCGCAGAATCTCGACTTGCGCCACGTCGAGGAAATCGAACACCGCCGAAGCGACGCGGGCGTTATAGACGTCGTCGACATAGATGCCGACGCCCTGCTCGAAGCCGTCGCTGGTCAAGCCGAACGGCACGCCGATGCCACGGATGTTGACCGAGGTGTTGCGGGGGTTCGACGAATAGACCTGCAGGGTCGGCGTCAACTGCTGGATCCGCTGGACGCTGAACGCCCCGGTCTGGTTGACCGTCCGCGCGTCGAGCGTGGATATCGCCAGCGGTACGTCCTGCGCCGCTTCCTGGCGCCGGCGGGCCGTGATGATGATGACGTTCTCGGGCAGGTTCACGGTCGCTTCCTGGGCATCGACCGGTCCCGGGGGAGCCTCGCCGATGTCACCTTCGACCGTGATCTGACCCTCGCTCTGGGCCCATGCCGGGGCCGGCAGGATCGCTACGGCGGCGATTCCGGCCAGCAGGAATGTACGATAATGCATATGCGGTTCCCTCTGTTGCTGTGCAGCCCAGGCCGATGGAGAGAACACGCACGATCTCGCCCTCGTAGGCTGGAGACGCATCCGGAGGTCCGGTCTGCATTTCTACGGATTGGTTTGAAGAATGGATTGTAAATCTTTGACAATCAAGTGAAGCGGTGGCGCTCCGTCACATCGACCTGCATCAGCTTGCCGTCGTGGACAGTGAGCTGGATCACGCCGTACTGCAGCCGGTCAAGCGCTTCGGCCACATGGCGCAAGTGCTCGGGCAAGGCGGCGGGGTCGATGGCGGACTGAAGTCGATCGAGTGTGGCACCCATGGGGCGTCTCCGGCTTCGCGCGGCGAGGATGCCGCGACGGCCCTCCCCCTATTCTCAACTGTTTTAGTTGACAAGAGGAATGCGACGACCGGTGAGAAAATTAACGCTGAGGGGAGGCAAGCAAATCTTCGCCCCCCTCATGAAACCGCGCGACCGGCTCGATCGTATCGGACAGCCGGATCGAATCGAGCAGCTCGGCCGTCAGGTCACGTACCTGCAGCATCAGAGCGCGCGTCCGGCACTCGCCCTCCTCAATGCAGTGCGCGCATTTCTCATGCGCATAACGACTCGCACACGGCACCAGCGCGAGGCTGCCGCGCATCACCCGCACCAGGTCGCCGTAGGTGATGTCGACCGGCGGCACTCCAAGCCAGTAGCCCCCGTCCTTGCCGCGCCGCGAGGCGACGATGCCGTGACGGCTCAGCTCGGAAAGGATGGTGGTCAGGAAGTTGGCGGGGATGTTCTGCTTCGCGGCGATTTCCGCCAGCCGCACCGGCCCCTCGCCATAACGGTCGGCGAGGTGCTGCATGGCGCGGATCGCATAACGGGTCTTCTGCGAGAGCATGGCCGCTGAATGCCCTCGCCGCCCGCCTGCGGCAAGCACGCGGTTGTTGCCCGTTCACAAATCCTCCGCCAAACACCCGCGCGATGATACGCCGGTTCCTGCTCGCCCTTCTCCTCGCCGCTTCCGTTCCTGCCTGGGGTCCCGCGCTCGCCCAGCAGCAGCAGGCGGCGCCCGCTGCCGTCGCGATCCAGCCGCAGCACGAGTGGCCGTTCGCGGAGAGCGACCTGCCGCCCGATCCCGCCTACCGCTTCGGGCGGCTCGACAACGGCATGCGCTACATCGTTCGCCCCAACGGCACGCCGGCGGGCCAGGGGATGGTGCAGTTCTGGGTCGATTCGGGCTCGATCGCCGAGAACGACGACGAGCGCGGCTATGCCCATTTCATCGAGCACATGGCCTTCAACGGCTCGACCCGCGTGCCCGAGGAAGTCGAGATGGTCCGCCTGCTCGAGCGCGAGGGGCTGGCGTTCGGGGCCGACACCAACGCCTCGACCGGGTTCGACGTCACGCTGTACCGGCTCGACCTGCCGCGCAACGATCCCGCGCTGCTGGGCACCGCGCTGATGCTGATGCGCGAGACCGCCAGCGAGCTGTTGTTCAAGCCCGAGGCGGTCGAGCGCGAGAAGGGCATCATCCTTTCCGAGCGGCGCGTGCGCGACACGTATCAGTTGCGCAACCTGGTCGACAACCTCGCCTTCCTCTACCCCGGCGCGCGGTTCGTCGACCGGCTGGCGATCGGCACGGTGGAATCGCTCCAGGCCGCCGACGCGGACAAGCTGCGCGCGCTGTACCGGCGGCTGTACCGGCCCGAGAACACCGCGGTGGTGGTGGTCGGCGACTTCGATCCCGACGCGGTCGAGGCCAAGATCCGCGAGCATTTCGCCAGCTGGGAAGCGCAGCCCGTGGTGCCCGCGGTCGATCCCGGGCCGATCGATTTCGGCCACGCCGGGGCGACCGGCATCTACCTCGACCCCGCGCTGCCCGAACAGGTCACCGTGTCGCGGCACGGCCCGGCGCTCGACCGTACCGACACGGTCGCGTTCCGCGAATGGAACCTGCGCCGCGAGATGGGCTACGCGATCGTCAACCGACGGCTGCAGCGGCTGGCGCGGATGGAGGACCCGCCGTTCCGCAGCGCCGGGATCGGCACGTCCGAGGTGTTCGACGCGGGCCGCACCTCCAACCTGGTGGTCTATGCCGGCGACGGCGAATGGCGCAAGGCGCTGGCCGCGGCGCAGGCCGAGTACCGCCGCGCGCTCGAATACGGGTTCACCGAGGCCGAAGTGGCCGAGCAGATCGCGACCTTGCGCAACGCCATCGAGAACAACGCCGCCGGGGCGGAAACCCGCTCCAACGCCAGCTTCGTCACCGGCGCGATCACGCTGCTACAGGACGACCGCGTGCCGACCACGCCCGAAAGCGGGCTCGAGCGCTTCCTCACCTACCTGCCGGGCATCACGCCCGAAAGCGTGCTGGCGGCGCTCAAGGACGAGTGGGTGCCGCTCGACGATCCGCTGATCCGCTTCGAGGGCCGTACCGCTCCCGAGGGCGGCGCCGAGGCGCTGCGCACGGCGTGGGACGAGGGGCTGGCGGCCGAGATCGCCGCCGAGGACGACGCCGCGCTGGCCGAGTGGGCCTACACCGGTTTCGGCGCGCCGGGCACGGTGGTTTCGGACACCACCGAGCCGCTGCTCGGCATCCGCGTGCTGGTGTTCGACAACGGGCTCAGGCTCAATCTCAAGCGAACCGAGCTGCAGCGCGACCGCATCGCGGTGCAGCTCAACCTCGACGGCGGGCAGATGCTCAACACCCGCGAGGACCCGCTCGCCACCGCGATGTCGAGCGTGCTGCCGGTCGGCGGGCTCGGCGAGCACACCACCGACGAGCTGCAGTCGATCCTGGCGGGCCGCAGCGTGGCGTTCGGCTTCGGCGCGGGGGACGAGACCTTCGTGATGAGCGCCGGGACCACCCCGCGCGATCTCGAGCTGCAGTTGCAGCTGTTCGCCGCCGCCGTCGCCGACCCGGGGTTCCGCTCCGCCGGGGAGGCGCAGTACCGCCGCAACATCGAGAACTTCTTCGCGAGCCTGACCGCCACGCCCGAGAACGCGCTGTCGAACGCGCTCGGCGAGATCGTCTCCGACGGGGACCCGCGCTTCACGCTGCAGCCCAAGGAGGCCTACCTCGGCCTGAGCTTCGCCCGCTTGCGCGGGACCATCGCCGACCGGCTCGCCAACGGCGCGATGGAGCTGGCGCTGGTCGGCGACTTCGAGGAGGACCGCGCGATCGAGCTGGTCGCGCGCACGCTGGGCGCCCTGCCCGCCCGCGAGAGCGCGTTTCGCGCCTACGCCGACAACCGCGCCCGCGGCTTCACCGCCGACCGCTCCCCGCGCACGATCCTGCACGACGGCGCCGCCGACCAGGCGATCGTGCGGATGACCTGGCCGACCCGCGACGACAGCGATTTCCGCGAGGTGCTCGTCCTCGAGCTGCTCGAGCGGGTGATGCGGCTCGAGCTGCTCGACAAGATCCGCGAGGAGCTCGGCCAGACCTACACGCCGAGCGCCAACGCCAGCCACTCGCGCACCTACCCCGGCTACGGCACCTTCACCATCGCCGCCCCGGTGGACGCCGCGCAGGTCGAGCCCGCGCGCGAGGCGATGCTCGAGACGGTGCGCGCGCTGGCCGCCGCGCCGGTGAGCGACGACGTGCTGCTGCGCGCCCGCCGCCCGCTGCTGGAAAGCTACGACAACGCGCTCAAGACCAACACCGGGTGGATGAACCTCGCCGACCGCGCCCAGACGGAGCCCGAGCGGCTCGAACGCTTCGCCCGCGCCAAGGACCTGCTCGCCGCGCTCACCGCCGAGGACCTGCGGGCGATGGCGGCGCGCTACCTCGCGCCCGAGCAGCGGCTCGAGATCGTCGTCCTGCCGCGCGCGGCGCAGTAGCCGTCAGCGGTTCTGCGGCGGCGAGGCGGTGGTCGCCGCGCCGAGGTGGAGCGCTCCCGAATAGGCTCCCTCCCCCACCGATTCCAGCACGACGCCGCGCTCATGCGAACCGGGATATCTTCCCTGCGGCTTGGGGCCGCAATCGTCACGGCTGTGGCACCCCCAGGCCTCGCCGCCTTCACCGCGCGCGTCGAGCGCGACCGTCGCCTCGGCCGGCAGGTGCGCGGCCATCGGGAGGTAACGCGGTTCCCACGGCACCGCCGTCCGCCGCGCGTGGATGTTGCCGGTCAGCACCAGCACGGTGGATCCGGCCGGCGTTCCGGCCAGCACAAGCTGCGCCATCGCCTTCTCCGAGCCCTCCTGCGAGAATTGCCCCGCTTCGAAACGCGCCGCCTGGAAGGCGACCACGGACGCGATCTGTCCGGCGGCACGCATCTGGCGCAGCGTTTCGAACAGGCGGAACACCGCCTCGCTCGAGCGCCCGTCCTTCATCGGTGGGTTCCACATCGGCGCGGCGAGGAATGCGCGCCGCGCCTGCTCGCCGCCGTCGGAGTCCAGAAAGGCATCGATCGCGGGCTGTTCGGCCCCGGGGAACTCGAGCGCTACGACCACCGGGCGCGAGCGGGCGGTCAGGCAGACCGCATCGGCGAACAGGGCCGGCGTCTCGCTGGTACCGTGCATCTCGCCGATCACGATCCAGCGTGTCCGGTCGTCGGCGAGGACATGTTCCCAGCACGGAATCGGATGGCACGGCACGGCCCCGGCCGCCCCGGCGGCGAGCAGCAGCAGCGGCGAAAGCGCGGACAGCAAGCTCATGGTGAAGTTCTCCCCCGTCCCTGCTCTCGCCGGCCGGGCTTGCTTCCCGATGAACGGCTAACGGTCGGCGCTGCGGATTTCGTACTCGATCCGGATCCGCACCCATTCGCCGATCTGCGGGCGGCCGCCGAGCCGCGGGGGGCGGACCTTGAACTGCCACGCGGCGGCGAGCGCCGAGCGCATGATCATCGACCCCTGGGGGTATTCGGCCAGCCCGACGCAGTCCTCGACGCGGTAATCGGGCGCGGTGCGGCAGGCGATCAGCCCCCAGCCGGGCCCGCTCGCGGTCGACAGGTAGCCGCGCAGCTCCTCGGGATAAGGCTCGCGGTACCACGACGCGGCATAGAGCGGCTCGCCGTTCGGGGCGGTGCCGACGCGCACGCTGTCGGCCGAGCCCGCGACGCCCGGGCCCCCCGCCGGGCCGGCCGCCGGCCCCGCCGGCGGCGGCGACTGGATCGGGCGCGGGCCGACGCCGTAGCGCGGATCGGGCTCGCGCGGGCTCGGCACCGGCGGCAGCACCACGGGAGCGGGCGCGGCGACGGTGGGCTGCGGCGTCTCGCGCACTTCCGCCTCGGCCTCGCGCGGCGCGGGCTGCTCGGCGGCGGGCGGCGCCGGCGGGGCGCTTTCGGACGGTTCGGGCGCGGACTCGGCGGCATCGCTGGCAGTGAAGTCGACGAAGGTCACCGTCTCCTTCCCACCCGAACCCGCGCGCCCCAGCGACAGCAGCAGGAGCAGCAGCAGCGACTCGAGCAGCAGCGCCCCGGCAATGCCGAGCGCGCGGCCGCTCGGCGGGGTGCGGAAGCGCCCGGCGGGATAGCCGGCGGAGACGGGGATGGGCTGCTGGATCAAGAGTCCTCGGGCGTGGATGCGCCCGGGGTCGTCGCGTCCCGGGGCGGCAGACGCGCGGGATAGGGGGCCGCCGCGCCGGCGGCAAGGTGCGCGGCGCCGGCGGCAACGGCCGAGCCTCACGACATGGGGAAATGTACCGAGCGAGGGCCTGCGCCGCGGCCGTCACCCGGCGTAGAGCCTCAGGATGTCGTCGGTCCGGGCGAGCCCCGTGCCCGGGGTGAGAACGGCGGCGGCGCCGGCGGCCATTCCGAAGCGAAAGGCTTCGGCCGGGTCGCGGCCGCTCGCGAGCGCATGCACCATCGCCGCGAGGAAGCTGTCGCCGGCTCCGACCGCGCTGAGGGCGTCGACCGGCATGGCCGGGAGGCGGATCGCACCCGATGCATTGACCAGGACGGCGCCGCCGCGCCCCATGGTCACGGCGACGTGCTGCGCTTCACGGCGTCTCACGATCGCCCCGGCCGCCTCGACGATCGCCGCTTCTCCTTCGAGATCCTGTCCGGTGAGAGCCCGAAGTTCCCCGATGCTCGGCTTGGCCAGAAAAACGCCGCCGCCCGCCAGCCCCTGGGCAAGGCCGGCCCCCGAGCTGTCCAGCACGAACCGGATGCCGCGCTCGGCCGCCACGCGGGCGACACGGGCGTAGAAGTCCTCAGGCACGCCGAGCGGCAGCGAACCGCTGGCGACGAGGTAGTCGCACCTGGCCTCCGACAGCCGCGCCTCGCACGCGGTCCATTCCTCCTCCGATACCGAAGGACCGGAGGTTACGAAGCGGTACTCGCGGCCGGTCTCGCGCTCGAACACCGAGGTGCTGACCCGGGTCTCGCCTTCGATCGGCACCCGGGTCCGGACCAGCTGGTGCAGGTCGAGCAGCCCGTCCAGCGCGGCCCCGGTCGCGCCTCCGGACAGGTAGTAGCAGCGGGCACCGCCGCCCAGCCGCACGAACACGCGGGCGACGTTGATGCCGCCGCCGCCCGGCTCGTGCCTCTCGTTGCCGCCGCGCATCTTGTGGGTGTGAAAGATCCGGTCGACCTCGAACGAGACGTCGACCGTCGGGTTCAGCGTCAGGGTCGCGATGCTCATCATGACACGGCTGTCTCCATCTCCATCGTCCTGCCGCGCGCGTCGCGTCAGCGATTGTCGCAAGGTCGCGGAGCCTCGCACGGCAGGGCGGACGGGCCGGCGGGCAACAGTTCCGCCACGGCGCGAACCAGGACGGTCTCGCTGATCGGCTTGTGAAACACGCGGTCGTAGCCCGCGGCCAGCGCCTTGGCCTCCCAGTTGCGATCGAGGTGTCCGCTGATCAGTATGGACTTGCCGGCCCATCCGTCCGCCCGAAGCTCGCCGAGGAGCTGGATGGCGTCGGTCTGCGGCATCATCAGGTCGGCGATCACGCAGCGGCAGCGCCGCGCTTCGGGCTGCCGGGCGAGACCGACCGCCGACGAATACGCTCTCACGTCGTAGCCGCGTGACTTGAGCAGGAGCTGAAGGCTGCGGCGAACGGCGTCGTCGTCTTCGACGAGCAGGACGCACGGTGTGTCTTCACTGGGTCTCGTCACTGGCCAACGTCGCGCCTGGATGGGTTTCCGATGCGCTGACGTTACCGGCCGTCGCGGCCTCGCGCCTTACGTAAACTCCCTATGACGCATCCGCCCTCTCCGCGGCGACGGCGATGCGCAGCACTTCGGTGATTGAATCCGTGCCGAGACCCGCGAAGATCCGCGATCGGGCGACCTCGATGACCACGCGGGACAGCCCGGTCTGCTGGGCGATGCTGTCCGCATCGAGGCCCCGCGCCATCAGGTTCAGGACCTGCCTGTCGGCAGCGTCCAGGTGCCGCACCGCCGCCGCCGCGTCTTCGAGGTACCGATCGTAGCCGTCGGCGTCCTCGATCCGCAGGAAGGCGATGTGCAGCGCTAGCTCCAGGGTTGCCCGGGAAAAGGGCTTCTCCAGGAACGCGACCGCGCCTTGCTCCATGACGGCGGCGGCGATCGCCAGGTCCCCGTGGCCGCTCATCATGACGATCGGCTGATCGCTGCCCACCGCGCCCAGGCGCCGCTGGACTTCGAGCCCGTCGATCTCGGGCATCCGTATGTCGAGCAGCGCGCAGCCCGCGGGCAGGTGCGGAAGCGCGTCGAGGAACGCCGCGCCCGAGACGTGGGCATGAGGCTCATAGCCCATGACCCGGAGCATCATGCGCAGGGAGCGCCGGATCGCATCCTCGTCCTCGACCACATGGACGTGCCGCTGGCTCATGCTCGCGCACCCGGCGCCTTGATCAAGGTGAACTGGAACTCGGTCCCGCCACCCGGCCGGTCGACGGCGCGAATCCGGCCGCCGTGAGCTTCGACGATGGTCCGGCAGATCGACAGGCCCAGGCCCATCCCGCTTTCCTTGCTGCTATTGAAGGCCTGGAACAGGTTTTCCCTCACTTCCGGAGCAATGCCGCAACCGGTGTCGGCGACCGAGACCTCCACGGTGGCATCGTCGAGCAGCGCGGTCGTCACGCTCAGGTTCTTGGCCGGAGCATGCTCCATGGCCTCGAGCGAGTTGCGCATCAGGTTGATCAGCACCTGCTGAATCTGGACCCTGTCGATGAGCACGGGAGTGGCATCGGGTGCATAGGCGAAATAGGTCGCGATGCCCTTTTCCCTGATGCCGACCAATGCGAGCGCGCTGGCCTCCTCGATCACCTTGGGCAGGTCCTCGATCGTCTTCGCCACGTCACCCGTCGAGACGAATTCGCGCAGCCTCCGGACGATGCCGCCGGCCCGGAGCGACTGCTGGGCCATTTCGCCGACCACTTCGCGCAGCATCTCCTTGTCCGGTTCGCCGGGCCCTTCCAGCACGGCCCCCGCCGCCTCGCCGAAGCTTGCGATGGCCGTGAGCGGCTGGTTGAGCTCGTGGGCGAGAGTCGAGGCCATCGTGCCCATCGCGCTCAGGCGAGAGACATGGATCAGCTCGGACTGGAGCTCCTCCAGCCGCGCCTCGAAGTCGCGCCGCTCGGTCAGGTCCTGGATGAAGCCCGTGAACAGCCGCTGGTCCGACGAGTGCGCTTCGCCCACCGAAAGCGCCATGGGGAAAGTGCTGCCGTCGGCCCTGAGGCCGGTGACGATCCGGCCGATCCCGATGATGCGCGGCACGCCGGTCGCGAGATAGCGCTCGATGTAGCCGTCGTGCCGCTCGCGATCGGGCGACGGCATCAGCAGGCTGACGTTCTTTCCCGCAACCTCGGCTTCGGCGTATCCGAACAGGCGTTCCGCCGCCGGGCTGAACGAAAGGACGATGCCCTGGTCGTCGATGACGACCATCGCGTCCGGCACCGTGGCGAGGATGGACTTCAGGTGTTCCTCGCGCCGCTGCAGCGCCCTTTCCTCGGCGGTGCGGGCGGTCACGTCGTACACGATCCTGGCGAACCCGAGATCGGTTCCGTCGTCGTCGACGATCGGGGTCATGGTGATGTCGGCGAGGAACTCGGATCCGTCGGCGCGGCGCTGCCACGTTTCGCCGGCGAAGCGGCCATCGCGGCGGGCCACATCGAGCTGCGCCGCGACTTCGGCGTCTGCGTCGGGCCCTTTCAGGAATATCGAGGCGGGCCGACCGAGCACCTGGTCCTCGCGCCATCCAAGGATACGCTCGGCGCCGCCGTTCCAGCTGGTGATGCGGCCCTGCGCATCGAGCGTGAAGATCGCGTAGCGGTCGGCACCTTCCAGCAGCAGGAGTTCGAGTTGCCTGTTGGCACGGCTGGCGAGCGAGCGCTGCTGCGAACGCAGGCTGTCGAGCCAGCCGATCCCGGCGCAAACCAGCGCGAACAGGAGCGCCTGGAGGAGGCTCGAATCCGCGAACCGTTCGCCGGGCTCGATCAGACTGAACCCGGCCGCCAGCGAAAGAAACCCGGCCAGCAATCCCGGCCCGCGGCCCGCCACCAACACCGCGAACACGACCGGGAGCACGAACGGCAGGAACGGCTCCTTGTCACCAAGCACCGCTTCCGCCGCCAGACGAACCAGAAAGGCGGCGCCGACGGCGGCGACAGCCAGGCCATATTTCGCGAACGCTGTCCGAGCCATCAGTTCCCCGCTCCCAAACCGCCCTTAGCAGCGGGAAGCGAGCAGCGTTAGTTCATGCTCGCGCCCGGCTCGCAGCCCCCCGGCACAATCCGGATGCGGCGTCTCCGTACATTTCCCGATGGCGGAGGATGCGCAAGCCGGCCTAGATCGCAAATGCAGGCGTTGCCCGGTGCACCTACCCCCCCGCCCCAGGGCGACGCCTGCTACCGCCGGATCTTCGGCAACCCAAAGCGCTCGCGCCGCGACGCGCCTCCAGGCGCTGACGGCAGGGAGCGCTCCGCCGCCTCCACCCGATGGAGCCCGCCGCCTCGGCGAGGCCGCCCTACACCTACGAGGAGGGGGCCATGCGAAGCATGGTGGAGGGGCCGGCGCAGAAGTGGCTCAAGGACCGGCGCGGGCGGACGCTGTCGTGAGACGACATCGGCCACCACCGGAAGATCGTCAAAGTGCTCGCCGAGACCGGCCGCGCGATGCGCGAGATCGAGCTGCCGCTCGACACCTGACCGCGTCCCGCTTGGCCGGGGGACCGACGCCCGGGACAGCAACCGCTTTCCTACACGCAAAGTTCCTGTTATGTTCCTATTGGCCCCGTTCGATTTCACGTCCGGCGTGAAGCTTGGCGGTGTTCGATATGCGCGATGATAGTGAAGTTGAGACCCTTGTTCCCCGCCGCCCCCTTGCCGCCCGCGCGCGCAGCCGCCATAGGCTCCGCGCGAGTCCCCCGCCGCATTTCGAAAGGCTCGCCATGAAGGTCCGCATCCACGTCAGCCTCAAGCCCGGCGTGCTCGATCCGCAGGGCCGCGCGGTGCACCACGCGCTCGAGGGGCTCGGCTTCACCGGCATCGAGGACGTGCGGGTCGGCCGCCTGATCGAGCTCGACGTGGCCGACGGGACGGGCGACGCCGATCTAGAGGCGATGTGCCGCCAGCTGCTCGCCAACCAGGTGATCGAGAACTACCGCATCGAGAAGCTGGAGAGCGCGTGATGGCGTTCCGCTCGGCCGTGATCACCTTCCCCGGCTCGAACTGCGACCGGGACATGGCGGTGGCGCTCGAGCAGGTCTCGGGCACTGCGCCGCAGCGGGTGTGGCACGGCGAGGCCGAGCTGCCCGAGAGGCTCGACTTCATCGCCCTGCCCGGCGGGTTCTCCTATGGCGACTACCTGCGCTCGGGCGCGATGGCGGCGCGCAGCCCGATCATGCGGGCGGTGGTCCGCGCGGCGGCAAGCGGGGTGCCGGTGCTCGGCGTGTGCAACGGCTTCCAGGTGCTGACCGAGGCCGGGCTGCTGCCGGGCGCGCTGATGCGCAACGCCGGGCAGACCTTCGTGTGCCGCGACGTGCCGCTCAGGGTCGAGACCAGCCAGTCGCTGTTCACCGCCGGCTACGAGGTCGGGCAGGTGGTCCGCTTCCCGGTGGCGCACCACGACGGCAACTATTTCGCCGACGAGGCGACGCTCGACCGGCTCGAAGGCGAAGGCCGCGTGGCGTTCCGCTACGCCGAAGCGGTCAACGGCTCGCGCCGCGACATCGCCGGGGTACTGGGCGCGGGCGGCAACGTGCTCGGCATGATGCCGCATCCCGAGCGGGCGATCGAACCCGCGCACGGCGGCAGCGATGGCCGGGCGCTGTTCGAGAGCGTGGTGCGGGGGCTGGTGGAGGTGTGAAGCCCGTCAGGCCACCGCCCTGCGGGCGGCGCGGACGGTCAGGTTCATTGCGTCGGCGGCTTCCATCGGGCGGCCGAAATAGAAGCCCTGGATCTTGTCGCAGCCGAGCTGGCGGATCATCTCGACCTCCTCGATCGTCTCGGCGCCCTCGGCGGTGGTGGTCATCTCGAGGCTCTGGGCCATCGCCACGACCGCGCGGATGATCGCCAGGCTTTCCGGGCTGCCCTGGGCGGCCCCCTGGACGAAGCTGCGGTCGACCTTGATGGTCGAAAAGCGCAGCGCCCTCAGGTAGCCGAGCGAGGAATAGCCGGTCCCGAAGTCGTCGAGCGCGACGGAGCAGCCGAGCGCCATGATCTCCTCGAGCGTCTGCCGCGCGGTGCGGGCGTCGCGCAGGAAGATGCTCTCGGTGACCTCGACCTCGAGCCGGTGCGCGGGCAGGCCGCTGTCGGCGAGCGCGCGGACCACATGGCCGGCGAAGCCGGGCTCGAGCAGCTGCTCGCCCGAGACGTTGACCGCGACCTTGGGCTCGCCCTCCCAGCGCACCGCCTCGCGGCACGCCTCGTGCAGGACCCAGTTGCCGATCGGTACGATCAGGCGGGTATCCTCGGCGAGCGGGATGAACTTGCCCGGGCTGACGAAGCCGTGCTCCTCGCTGTGCCAGCGCAGCAGCGCCTCGAAGCTGACCAGCTCCTCGCTGTGCGAGTCGACGACCGGCTGGAAGTTGAGCCGCAGCTCCTTGTTGCCGATCGCGTGGCGCAGCGAGAACTCGAGCTTGCGGCGCTCCTCGGCATTGGCGTGGAGCGAGGGTTCGTAGCTGCAGTGCGCGCCGCCGCCGTCGTCCTTGGCGCGGTACAGCGCGAGGTCAGCGTTGCGCATCAGCGTCTCGACGGTGTTGCCGTCCTTCGGACAGACCGCCGAGCCGACGCTGGCCCCGATGTAGAGCTTGTGGTGATCGACCTCGTAAGGCTGCGACAGCGCGTCGATCACAGCATCGGCGATGTGCGCCGCGCGGCTCTTGTCGGACGCGTCGCGGATGACGATCGCGAACTCGTCGCCGCCGAGCCGGCCGCATTGCTCGTTCTCGCTCGCGATCGCCTTGAGGCGCTGCGAGACCTGCTCGAGCAAGCGGTCGCCGACCTGATGGCCGAGCGAATCGTTGACCGACTTGAAGCGGTCGAGGTCGATCATCAGGAAGGCGCACTGGCTTTTCCATTGCTCCGCGTACCGCATCGCCTCGCCGAGCGCCTCGGTCAGCATGAGCCGGTTGGGCAGGCCGGTGAGCGTGTCGTAGCGCGCGAGGTAGGCGATCTTCTCGTCGGACTCGCGCTGCTCGGTGACGTCCGAACCAACGCCGCGGAAGCCGAGGAAGTTGCCCTGGTCGTCGAGCATCGGCGTGCCCGACAGCTCCCACCACCTGCGGCCCGAACCGACCTGGACCTGGACCAGCAGATTGGAAAAGCTCTCGCGGCGCTTGAGCCTCTCGGCGAGGTCGTGGAGGCTGGGCGGGAACTGCCCGCTTTCCCACGCGTCGCCGGCAATCAGCTGGATCAGCGGCGTGCCGTCGAGCGCGCCGGGATCGCGGCCGAGCGCATAAGCGAAGCGCGGGCTGGCCGAGCGGACGCGGCGGTTGGTGTCGATCTGCCACAGCCAGTCGGCTTCGTTCTCCTGGAACTCGCGCAGCAGCAGCGAGACGACCTCGTCCTTTTCGGCGACGCCGACCTCGGCGATGCGGGCGGACAGGCAGGTGCGCCCGGCATCTATGGTGCCATTGACGGCGATCGCGATGAACGCCGCGGTAACGGCGGCGAAGCCATAATCGCCGCCGATCGCGAAGGTCACGATCGCCGACCCGCCGGCGATACCGGCGAAGACCACGGTGGCGAGCGGCGCGGCCGCCATGGTCGCCGCCGAGCTGGCGATCAGCATCGCGACCAGCGTCCACAGCGCGTAGTGTTCCGTATGCGAGGCGAACGGCACGAAGGCGCCGAGCGCCACCGCCCAGGCGATCGCGCAGGCGGCGACCCCGGTGGCCTGGCGGTAGTATTCCGGTCGCTGCATGGAGCGGCGATCGATGTCGGCAAGGCTGCGATCGATACGCGTCGCGTTCCACACCGCGACGGCGACCCCGACCGTCCAGGCGGCGAGCAGCCACAGCGGAACCTGGCCGATGAAGATGCTGACCGTCAGCAGCGCTGCGACCGCGTGCGCGGCGGCGCGGGTCAGCGCCCCTTTGTGCAACTGGGCATATTGCAGCGCTCGCAGGCGCGCCCAGTCGCCCTCATCCGGATCCTGCAGGCCGAGGATCTGCAGCGGCGACAAGCGCAGCGGCAGCTTCGGAAGGTTTGAATGATTGCCCGTCACATTGCCCGCGTAGCGCGGCAATGGTTAGGGCTCGGTAAAGCCTCGCTTTCGATCGCGGCTAACGGTCGTGGTTTATTCGACGGTAACCGATTTCGCGAGATTGCGCGGCTGGTCGACGTCGGTGCCCTTCACGCAGGCGGTGTGATAGGCGAGCAGCTGCACCGGGACGGCGTAAACGAGCGGTGCGATCAAGGGATGAACGCGCGGCATTTCGATCGTCGCCAGGCAGCCCTCGCCCGCTTCGGCAAGCCCGGCCCTGTCGGAAATCAGCACGATCTTGCCGCCCCGCGCGCGCACTTCCTGCATATTCGACACGGTCTTCTCGAACAGCGGGCCGGAAGGAGCCAGCACGATGACCGGCACGGCCTCGTCGATCAGGGCGATCGGCCCATGCTTCATCTCGCCGGCAGCATAGCCCTCGGCATGGATGTAGCTGATCTCCTTGAGCTTGAGCGCTCCCTCCAGCGCGAGCGGGAAGTCAGGTCCGCGCCCCATATAGAGCACATCGCGCGCAGGAGCGATGAGCGGCGCTATCCCGGCGATCTCCTCGTCATGGTCGAGCGCGGCGTTGAGGCAGGCCGGCGCCTCGAGCAAGTGGCGCACGATCTCGGCCTCGTCCTCGCGCGACAGGCGGCCCTTCCTGACAGCGAAGTGCGCGGCGAGCGCGGCGAGCACCGCGAGCTGGCAGGTGAAGGCCTTGGTCGAGGCGACGCCGATCTCCGGGCCGGCGTGGGTCGGCAGGAGCAGGTCCGCCTCGCGCGCCATCGAGCTGGTCGGCACGTTGACCACGACCGCAATGGTCTGCCCTTCCGCCTTGCAGTGCCGCAGTGCCGCGAGCGTATCGGCGGTCTCGCCGCTCTGCGAGATGAACAGGGCGAGGCCGCCCGGCGGCAGCACCGGCTCACGGTAGCGGAACTCGCTGGCGAAATCGATGTCCACCGGAACGCGCGCGAACTGCTCGAACCAGTACTTGGCGACCATGCCGGCGTAGTAGCTGGTGCCGCAGGCGACGATCGTGACTCGCTCGACCGCGGAGATGTCGAACTCGATCTGCGGCAGCGCGACCTGCATCTCGACCGGCCGCAGGTAGCTGCGCAGGGTCTGCGCCACGACCGTCGGCTGCTCGAAGATCTCCTTCTGCATGAAGTGGCGGTAATTGCCCTTCTCGATCGCGGCGGCGGACGCTCCAGACAGGGTGACTTCGCGCTCTACCGCGTTGTTGTCCTTGTCGAAGATCGCCGCGCCGCCGCGCGTGATGACCACCCAGTCGCCCTCCTCGAGATAGGCGATCCGTTGCGTCAGCGGCGCGAGCGCCAATGCGTCGGAGCCGAGGTACGTTTCCCCGTCCCCATATCCGACGACCAGCGGCGAGCCGAGCCGCGCGCCGATCAGCATCTCGGGATGCGCGCGGAAGGCGATGGCGAGCGCGAAGGCGCCGCGCAGTTGCGGCAGCACTTCGCGCACCGCTTCCTGCGGCGTTCGGCCGGCCTCGACCTGCTCGGAGACCAGATGGGCGACGATCTCGGTGTCGGTCTCGCTTTCGAACTCGCGGCCCCGCGCCAGCAGCGCCTCGCGCAGCGGCTTGAAGTTCTCGATGATGCCGTTGTGGACCAGCGCGACCTCGCCGGTTGCATGAGGGTGCGCGTTGTGCGCGGTCGGCGCGCCGTGCGTCGCCCAGCGGGTATGAGCGATCCCGACTTCCCCCGGCGCCGGGTTGCGCTCGAGCTCGAACACCAGGTTGGCGAGCTTGCCTTCGGCGCGGCGGCGGACCAGTTCGCCGCCATGCAGCGTGCAGATGCCGGCGCTGTCGTAGCCGCGGTACTCCATCCGCTTGAGCCCATCGACGAGCCGCTTCGCAACCGCTGCCTTGCCGACGATGCCGATGATTCCGCACATGCGATTATGCCTTGCTTTAGAGGGTGTAGGGAACTCGGATGCCCGGCATCGCCGCCGGGAAGTCCTTGGTATTCCGGGTAATCAGCACGCGCCCGCGCGTCAGCGCTGTGGCAAGAACCGTGGCGTCGAGCAAGCCGAGACCCGGCCGTTCGCGCCGCAGCGATGCAGCCCGCGAGGCAATCTCCTCGTCGAGCTCGTCGATCGAAAATCCCGCCATGAACGCTTCCGCATCGCGCAGAGAATCCGGCCTCGCCTGGGACATGATCTCAGCCCAGGTAAGCCGGTTGACCCACGGACGGCCCCCTTGCGACAAAGCGCGCTCCAGCTCACTGCGCGCCGGCGGGTGCCCGGCGAGGATGTCGAGCACGACCCCCGTGTCAAATGCGAAGCCGCTCATCGACGCAAGTCCGTGCGGCCACGCCACAGCCCGAAGCCGCGATCGATCCAATGGACCGACCGCCCACCACGAAAGGCTCCCACGGCTTCTCGCAACAGCGCAGCGCGTGACTTGCCCTGCTCCTCTGCCAGCCGGTCGAGCCAGCGGATGTCTTCGTCAGGCAGATCCACCAGAATTCGCGCCATGATATGGCGATATCATATCACGATATCATGGCAAAGGCGTTTTCGGCTCAGTTGTGGAAGATCCCCGCCGCCACGTCGTAAGGAACCAGTTCGCCCAACCGCAGCGTGCCCTTGTTGCCGCCGATCACAGCCGTGTCGATGGCGTAGGGAACTAGCACTTGCCGGCTATACCCGGGCGCCTCGACATGGACGCGTAGCGCCGTATCAAAGCCCTGCTCGGGCTCATCGAGGCTGACCGCCGTCGTCAGGCTGACCGCCAGCAACTCGCCGCGACTGGCCTCGTCCGCCATGACCGCCTGCGTCCCGGCGTAGATGTCCTCGAGCGGCAGGTCGCTGCTCTCGTCGACGAAGCGAACGAACTCGATTTCGCCGTCGGGCTTCACCCGGCCGGCGAAGGGAATCAGCCGCTCGCCCCTCGCCATTTGCTCAAGGGCGAAATCGCGGCTTGCCTGGAGCAGCAGCGCGAGCTGATCGTGCTTCTCGCTCATCCCTTTTTCTCCAGCTTCTTCTTCTTCATCGCGTCATGGAAGCGATCGGCCCAGCCCGGCTTCACCAGCTGCTCGGCACGGACCATGCGCAGCTCGCCTTCGGCGACGTCGCGGCTGACCGCGCTTCCGGCGGCGACGATGGCGTCGGCGCCTATCCGAACGGGAGCGATCAGCGCGCTGTTCGAGCCGATGAAGGCGCGCGGGCCGATCTCGGTCTTGTGCTTGAAGTAGCCGTCGTAATTGCAGGTGATCGTGCCCGCGCCGATGTTGGCCCCGGCCCCGACGGTGGCGTCGCCGAGATAGGTCAGGTGATTGGCCTTGGCACCTTCGCCGAGCGTGGCGTTCTTGATCTCGACGAAGTTGCCGACCTTGGCCCCCTGCGCCAGCACCGCCCCGGGCCGCAGCCGCGCGAACGGGCCGACCGAGCTGCCGCTCGCCAGCCGCGCGCCTTCGAGGTGGCTGAAGGCGTGGATGACCACGCCGTCCGCCACCTCGACCCCGGGTCCGAACACCACGTTCGGCTCCACCGTCACGTCGCGGCCAAGCCTGGTGTCCCAGCTGAAGAACACCGTCTCGGGCGCGAGCAGCGTCGCACCCTCGGCCATCGCCAGCGCGCGCCGCGCCCGTTGCCAGCGCGCCTCCGCGTGGGCGAGCTCGGCGCGAGAGTTGATCCCGGCGACCTCGTCAGGATCGTCGGTGGCGATCACCGCGCAAGTGCGGCCCTCGCCGATCGCAACGTTGACGACATCGGGCAGGTAATATTCGCCCTGCGCGTTTTCGTTGCCGACCTTGCCGAGCAGTTCGAACAGCGACTCCGCGCGCGCCGCCAGCAGGCCCGAGTTGCACATCAGGCAGGCGCGCTCGGCCTCGTCCGCGTCCTTGTACTCGACCATGCGCGCGATCTGGCCGTCCTCGGCGATCACCCTGCCGTACTGCAGCGGATCCTCGGGCACGAAGCCGAGCACGACGACTTCCGGCGCATCTGCGGCGCGGAGCCGCTCGATCATGGCGCGCATCGTCTCCGCCCGGACGAACGGCACGTCCCCGTAAACCACGAGCACGTCGCCGGCGAAGCCGGCGAGCGCGTCCCTCGCCTGCTGCACCGCGTGGCCGGTGCCGAGCTGCGGCTGCTGCAGCGCGAACTCGGCCCGGCCGGCCAGCGCCGCCTCGAGCTGCTCACGCAAGTCGCCGATCACGACAACTGTCTTCGCCGGCTCCAGCTCCGCCAGCGAGGCGAGCAGGTGCTCGATCATCGGGCGCCCGGCGATCGGATGGAGCACCTTGTGCAGGCCGCTCCTCATCCGTGTGCCCTTGCCCGCGGCGAGGACTATTACCGCAAGCGGGGCGGAGATCGGTCGGGCGTCTGTCATGGCCGGGCGCAATGCCACCATCCGGTTGCGGTTTCCAGATGCCTGCGCCAAGGCCTCCCCCGATGGCTCAATTCCCCTTCGACATCGTCGGCTTCGACCTCGACGGCACGCTGGTCGATTCCAACCGCGACCTCGCGCCCGCGCTCAACCACGCGCTGGCGGTGATCGGCCGCGCGCCGGTGGCGCCCGAGGAAGTGCGCGAGTTCGTCGGCGGAGGCACCCGGATGATGCTGGGCCGGGCGCTCGATCACACCGGCGGCGCGCTGCCCGAAACCGAGTTCGAGGCCGCGCTGGGCGAGCTGCTGACGCATTACGAGGCGCACATCGCCGACCACACCGTGCCTTACCCCGGCTGCCTCGACGCGCTCGACGCGCTGGCGGCGCGCGGCTGCAGGCTGGCGGTGATCACCAACAAGCTCGAGGTCTATTCGAAGCTGCTGCTCGACGCGCTCGGCATGACCGGGCGGTTCGAGCTGATCCTCGGCGGCGACACGCTTGGACCGGGCCGCGCCAAACCCGCCCCCGACATGATCGACACCGCGGTGCTGACGCTGGGCGGCGGGACTTTCGCGATGGTCGGCGACTCCAGCTTCGACGTCCGCGCGGCGAAGAACGCCCGAGTGCCGGTGGTCGCGGTCTCGTTCGGCTACAACGACCTTCCTGCACGCGAGCTCGGGGCCGACGCGGTGATCGATCGTTACGACGAGCTGGTACCGGCGCTGGAGCGGTTGTGAGGCACGGGCAGGAAAACGGTTTCTGCTAAGAGCTCGCTGACTTAGCATGACGCCGAGAGGAGAGCCGGCATGGCCACAGTCAGCGAATCCGTCCCCGCGCATCCCAGCTCCGAAGGCACTGCCTACGGTCGCCCGCCGCAGCACCCCGATGCGGCGCTGACACAGGTCGGCCCCGGCACGCCGATGGGCGAGCTGATGCGGCGCTACTGGCAGCCGCTGCTCGCGAGCCGCAACGTCACCGCCCGCCCGCGCGAGGTCCGCATTCTGGGCGAGAACCTGATCGTGTTCCGCGACGGCGAGGGCCGCCCGGGCCTGCTCTACCCGCGCTGCATGCACCGCGGCACCAGCCTGCTCTACGGCCACGTCGAGGCCGACGGGATCCGCTGCTGCTACCACGGCTGGAAGTTCGCGGTCGACGGAGTGTGCCTCGAGCAGCCGTGCGAGCCCAACCCGCACCAGTGCCGCCCCGAGCACCGCCAGCCGTGGTACCCGGTGCGCGAGCGCTACGGCCTGGTGTGGGCCTACATGGGCCCGCCCGAGCGGATGCCCGCGCTGCCACGGTTCGACTGCATGGAGCCGCTCGAGGACGGCGAGGACTGGCTCGCGTTCGACAACAGCCTCGGCAGCCACGGCGACGTCGAAGGGCCCGAGGTCGTGCCCTATTCGTGGCTGCACATGAACGACAACGTGATGGATCCGTTTCACGTCCAGGTGCTGCACACGACCTTTTCCGGCACCCAGTTCGTGCGCGAGTTCGAGGTCATGCCGACCGTGCGCTTCGACGAGATCGAAGGCGGCGTCACCTACACCGCGCACCGCGACCTCAAAGGCGGGCGCTCCATGGACCGCGTCTCGACCTGGCTCCTGCCCAACCTGATGTTCGTGCCCGACGTGGCGATGCGCCCGGGCCGCCCCAACGGCATCGGCGCCGCGGTCCCGGTCGACGACAGCCACTGCCGCATCGTCATGGCCATGCGCTCGCCGAAGACCTCCGACGGCAAGCGCCCGATGCGCGGGCTCGAGGCGGAGAACTTCAAGCCCTGGCACCGGCGCAGCTTCGAAGAACGCCAGGACCAGCCCGGCGACTACGAGGCCCAGGCCGGCCAGGGCCCGATCTCGCTCCACAGCGAGGAGCACCTGGTGACCAGCGACAAGGGCATCGGGATGCAGCGGCGGATGCTGCGGCGGGCGATGGAGACGGTCGCGGCGGGCGGCGATCCGCCGGGGGTGGGGTTTGATGAGAGCGCGGTGGTGAAGGTGCCGAGCGGGAATTTCTTTGCGGGGTAGCTCCCTTGCATTCTCTCCGTATATCCCGTATATACATGAGGCTATGAACAAGCCCGTCCACACCAAGACCTTCAAGTCCGGCAACAGCGTCGCCGTGCGGCTGCCGAAGGGGTTCGCCATTCCGGCCGAAGCCGAGGTAGAGCTGGAGAAGTCGGGCGATACGGTGACGATCCGCGTGACGCGGGATCGGGAAGAGGTCCGGCGGCAGCTGAAGGCGCTCTGTGATGATCTCGCCGCCATTGGCCGGCCGAGCGACGGTGTTCAGGCGCGCGACCCGTTCGAATTCCCCGATCGCAAGGGCCTGCTCTAGGCGCATCCCGCGTGATGATCTTCATCGACACCAACGTCGCGATCGCGCTGCGTGATGCCGAGCCTGAGACGCTTCGGCTCGTCAGGGAGCTCGGCGAGCTTCCGGTCATGTCCATGATAACCCGGATCGAACTGGAGAACGGCGTGAATGTCGAGCCCGGACTAGTGCGTCACAGGCGGCGCCTGCTCGACAGGCTGCTCGAGACCGTCTCCGTGGAGATGTTCACCCACGCCGACATCCTCGCCTACGGCGCGATCGTCTACGACTTGTCCTATGATCGGCGGCTCACGCTGGACCGGTTGATTGCGGCGCAGGCGATCGCTCGCGATGCCACTCTGATTACCCGCAACGGCAAGGATTTCCGCAGGATCGAAGGTCTGAAGCTCGTCGAGTGGGCGTGACCGCAAGGGTGATAGGCCAAGCTACTTCGTATTGTGTCCCTGGCTCCGCCGCACAGCCGCGACTTTCGCGATGTTCCGGGGCTGGAGCTGGTGGAATGGGAGCGGGCGTCTTGATCTGCAGTCAACATCATGCAACCGTTTCGCTGCATTCTCCCGAACGGCGGACGCGAAGCGGCTAACATTGGAGGCAATGATGCGCAGTGAAAGCCCGCATGGTCAAGCTGATGTCGAGATCGACGTAGTGCAAGTCCTCTCCCATGGTCGCGTCATGACAACTCAAGAGATCACTCAAGCAGTCAAAGACCGGTTGGTACTTTCTCCCACCGATCAGCAGAAAGCCAACAAGCGAGATAACGAAAGCAAGATCGACCAAATCATTGCCAATGCACTCCAGGATCGCCGGCGGCTCTGCCGCGATAACTTGATCGAACGTGTTGCGCGCGGAGAATTTCGAATCACGCCAAAAGGCCGCGATTACCTGAGCACACACGAAGAGAGGCTCAAGAAGGCGATCGCCCTATTTAACGACCTGCTCCCCGACGCTGAGTAATATCCTCCAGCCCCAGCCGTTCATTCGCTCCAAGGTTTCCACTTGTCCATGTTCTTAGCGGCGGCGTCCCATTTCTTACCAACGTCGAAGGGACTTGCCTGTAAATCCCGCGGCAACAGTGACACAGTCGTCTGACGGGTTTTTCCGATCTTTTCCAAATAGTAAATGTAGGCTCTTTCATGCACAGTAGCTGGCTCTGACAGTCCCCATGCCACGTCCTGAAACTGGCGCTGTGCCGCAGTTTTGGGCCGTCTTTTTCGCTCGTGAAGGTCGATATAGAACTTCAGATACTTAGAGAGTAGATGCTCATATTCATCGTTTGACTGATCGCCCATGCTCCGCTCACCCTATCCGCTCACCACCTTCAGCAGCCGCCGCTCGACCGGCGCCAGCACGCCGGCCAGCTCGTGGCCGCGCCTGAGCACTTGGCCGTGCTCGCCGAACAAGGCCCACATCCCCTGCCGCCCCCTCAGCGCCGGGCGTTTCTCCAGGCGCATCTGCGGCACTTCGGCGGTGCGGCGGAACGCGGCGAAGGCGGCGTAGTCGCGGGTGAAGTCCATCGCGTAGTCGCGCCATTCGCCGGCGCTGACCATGCGGCCGTAGAGGTCGAGGATACGCATCAGCTCGAAGCGCTCGAAGCCTACCTGATGGGATGGATGGGCGCCGGGAAAGGGAACGACGTTCCCGATGCCGCCGCCCGGGCGCATCAGCGCTTGGCCCCGCTCTTGCGTGCCGGAGTGCGCTCCGACCTCAATTCGGCGATCTCCGCGCGCAGCTCGGCCAGCTCGCGCTCGAGCTTCTCGACGCGTTCGACGTTGCCGTTCGGCTCGCACGGCTCGTCGCACGGAGTGCCGTAGGGGATGAACTCCTTGAGCCAGGTCTCGGCCGGGACCAGCGTCGAGCGGGCCTTGAGGCCGACCATGGTGGCGCCTTCGGGTACGTCGTCGGTGACCACCGCGTTGGCGCCGACGCGGGCGCGCTTGCCGACCGTGATGGGCCCGATGATCTGCGCGCCCGAGCCGATGATGACGTCGTCCTCGAGCGTCGGGTGGCGCTTGCCGCCGACGCCGTTGGTCGGGTTGGTGCCACCGAGCGTGACGCACTGGTAGATGGTCACGTTGTCGCCGATCTCGGCGGTCTCGCCGATCACCGTGAAGCCGTGGTCGATGAACAGGTTGCGGCCAATCTTCGCGCCGGGGTGGATGTCGATCCCGGTCAGCCAGCGCGCCCAGTGGTTGACCAGCCGGGCGAGGAAGAACAGGTCGGCTTCGAACAGCCAGTGCGCCGCGCGGTGGTAGGCGAGCGCCCACACGCCCGGATAGAGCAGGATCTCGGCGCGCGATCGCGGAGCGGGATCGCGGGCCCGGATCGAGTCCAGATAGGCGGTCAGCCGATCGAACATTGCCGCTGATTCTCCCTCAAACTCGGACTTATAGCAAGCGGGGCTCTTCGGGACCGTGAACGGCCTCGAGCGCGGCGCGCCATATAGATTGGGTGGCGGGCGCCTTGCGTTCAAGGCTGAGCCGGTCGATCGCGGCGACGAGCTTCTCCAGCGCGGCCCACGAACGGCCGGCGCGCGGCACCAGGTAGGCGGTGGCATCGGCCCCGAGCGGGAGGCCGCGCTGCGCGGCGTGGGCGTGGAGCAGCTCGCCGGACATGGCGTCGTCGGGCGCTCCGATCTCGAGCTGCAGCGCGGCGCCTAGGCGGCTGCGCAGGTCGGGAAGCGCGATGTCCCACGGCGGCTCCCCGGCGACGATCAGCAGCGGGGTGCCGTGTTCCTGCGCGCGGTTCCAGCGGTGGAACAGCTTGGTTTCGTCGAGGGTCTGCGCGTCGTCGATCGTCTCGCGCCCGTCGTCGGCGGCGTTCGCGGCGAACCAGCGCGCCAGCAGCGACTTGCCCGAACGCGGCGGGCCGGTCAGCACCGCGGTGCGGAACGGCCAGCCCTCGGGATGCGCGAGCGCTTCGGCGACATGCGCGTTGGCCTCCCCGAGCACGATGCGCGAAGGCCCGCTCGAAACCGGCGCCAGCGGAAGGACGATCTGGCTCATCCGCGCCTCAGCGCGTGATGGCGAGTGCGTTGCTGCCGGCGGTGACCTGCCAGCCGGCGGCCCGCAGTGCGTTCGCCAGCCCTTCGATGTCGCCGAGATAGGTCACGCGCAGCACCGAGGTGCCGCCGATCGCGGTGCTGCTGACCGTCACGCCGCGCACCCCCGCCGCGCCGCGCACCGCGCCGAGCGCGCCGTCGAACGAGCGGGCGTCGGGAGTCGCGACCTGCACCGTGAAGGTGCCGAGCGCCTGCGGCGTGTCGGGTGTCGGCGTGCCGGCCGGGGTCTGCGCGGCGGTCTCGCTCGGCACGACTTCGCCCGCGGAGGCGCGCGCCTCCTCGGCGCGGCGCGCGGCTTCGATCAGCGCGCGGACCTCGGGCGGAATCTGCACCGAACCCAGCGCCAGCGTCGGATCCGGCCGCAGCTTGCCGTCCGCGAGCGCCTGGGTGAACAACCGGTCGAAGCGCTGCACGGCGGTGTTCATCATCGCCGGCACTTGCTCCGGGCTTTGCACCCGAAGCGCGAACTCGCCGAGCCAGCGGCTGTCGGGGCCGTAACGCGCGGTGAAGCGGCCTTCGACCGGCCCGCCGGGATAGGAGTAGTGCAAGTTGGCGATCGGGATCAGCACGTCGGCGGCGCCGAACTCGTCGAGAATGCCGTTCCACCACGCACGGCTGCGGCGGCCGGTCTGGCCGTAGGTCAGCAGCAGCGATTCGCCGCCGGCGCCCGAGGGGCGGACGTAATCGATCGCGCTGGCGCCGAACTGGGTCTCCGCCCAGGCGCGCTGCCACGGGTTGCGAACCTCGAACATCGTCTGGGTGCCGCCGCTGATCAGCACCGGCAGCGTCAGCATAGGCGCCGAGCGGGAGCGCGCTCCTTCTCCGCCGAGCAGGCCGCCGGCGCGGGCGCGGTCGAAGATCACGCCGAGCGTGGCGATGTAGCGGCGCGGCCCGAGCCGCTCCTGCTCGACGACGATCGCCGAGACCAGCCCCTCGAGCTGGGAATCGGGGATGGCGGGGCCGTCGAGCCTTTCCCAGGCCAGTTTCTGCGCCTCGCGCCAGCCCTTGAGCCGGGCGTCCTCCGGGCTGTCGCCGGTGACGTCGACCTCAATGCCGCTCACCTCGATGTCCTCGCTGCTCGCCACCGGGGGGATGCCCCGGTCGCCGCCGACCTGCGCCACGAGCACCGCGCCGAGCGCGAGCAGGATCGCACCCGCAATCGGGAGCCACGGGCGGCGCGCGGGCGGGAGTTGGGGGAGAGCGAGACTGGCCATCGGGGAAATCGGCGGCCTTTTGCCCAATGGCGAGTGGAAATCCAAGCGCGAAGCGATAAAGCGACGCCGATGGCCTCGGACAACAGCTACACTTACGCCCGCGCGGGCGTTTCGATCGACGCGGGCAACGCGCTGGTCAAGGCGATCGGCCCGCTGGTCAAGGCGACGCGGCGGCCCGGCGCGGACGCCGAGATCGGCGGTTTCGGCGGGTTCTTCGATCCCAAGGCGGCGGGCTACGCCGATCCGCTGCTGGTCGCGGCCAACGACGGCGTCGGCACCAAGCTGAAGCTGGCGATCGATACCGGCCGCCACGACACCGTCGGCATCGATCTCGTGGCGATGTGCGCCAACGACCTGATCGTGCAGGGCGCCGAGCCGCTGTTCTTCCTCGACTACTTCGCCACCGGCAAGCTCGACACCGGAATCGCCGAGAGGGTCATCGCAGGCATCGCCAGGGGCTGCACGATCGCCGGCTGCGCGCTGATCGGCGGCGAGACGGCCGAGATGCCAGGCATGTACGCGACCGGCGACTACGACCTCGCCGGGTTCTGCGTCGGCGCGGTCGAGCGCGGCGAGCAGCTCACCGGTGAGCGCGTTGCGCCCGGCCACGTGCTGCTCGGCCTGGCCAGCTCGGGGGTTCATTCGAACGGCTACTCGCTGGTGCGGCGACTGGCCGAGGATCGCGGCTGGCGGATGGACCGCCCGGCCCCGTTCGATCCCGACCGCCTGCTGATCGACGCGCTGATCGAGCCGACGCGGATCTACGTGAAGAGCCTGCTGCCGACGGTGCGGGCGGGCAAGATCGACGCGCTCGCCCACGTCACCGGCGGCGGCTTGCTCGAGAACGTGCCCAGGGTGCTGCCCGAAGGCGCGCATGCGGTGATCGACGCCGACGCCTGGGAGCAGCCGCGGCTGATGGCGTTCCTCCAGGGCCAGGGCAACATCGAGCCCGGCGAGATGGCACGCACCTTCAACTGCGGCGTCGGCATGGTGCTGGCGGTCCCCGCCGAGCTGGCCCGCGAAGTCGCCGCCGAGCTTGAAACCGAAGGCGAGGAGGCCGTGCGCATCGGCGAGGTCGTCGAAGGCCCGCGCGGCTGCACGGTGCGCGGCGCGGCCGGGACGTGGAGCGCCCGCGAGGCATGGCAAGCCCAGCATGAGACTTGAGCGCGGCCAGTCCCCCTCCCGCTTGCGGGAGGGGTCAGGGGTAGGCCTGTGCGCGGCCTCGAGACAGGCCCACCCCCCGCCCCTCCCGCAAGCGGGAGGGGCGACGTGAAGGCCCGCGTCGCCGCGCTCATCTCGGGCAACGGCACGACGATGTCGGCGCTGCTCTACGCCTCGCGCCTGCCCGACAGCCCCTATGAGATCGTGCTCGTCGCCAGCAACCAGCCGGAAGCGCCGGGGCTGAGGATCGCGGAGGCGGAAGGCGTCTCCACTTTCGCCCACAGCCATCGCGGAATGGAGCGCGAGGCGCACGAGGCGATCGTCGACTCGGCGCTGCGCGGGGCGGGCGCGGAGTACCTCGCGCTGTGCGGCTACATGCGCATCCTCACCGACAGCTTCGTCGACCGCTGGGCCGGGCGCATGCTCAACACGCATCCCTCGCTGCTGCCGAAGTACCCCGGGCTTCACACCCACCAGCGCGCGATCGAGGCCGGCGACAGCCATGGCGGCTGCTCGATCCACCTGGTCACGGCCGAGCTCGACGCGGGTCCGCTGCTCGGCCAGGTCCCGGTCGCGATCCTGCCGAGCGACGACGCCGACAGCCTCGCCCGCCGCGTGCTGATGGCCGAATACCAGCTCTACCCGCGCATGCTGGCCGACTACGTGGGGCGCGAGAAGTCGCCCGAGTGGCTGACGGCGCAAGTGCGCGAGCGCGCGCTGGAGCTGGCGGAGGCGGAGGAGACGCTGTCGCACGGCATGCCCTGCTACGGCATCGTCAAGGGCAAGAAGTTCGCCTACGTCAGCCTCGATCACCACGGCGACGGCAAGACGGCGCTGCTGGTCAAGATCAGCGGCCCCGACGAGCAGGCGCAGCTCATCGACATGGATCCCGACCGCTACTACCGGCCGGCCTACTTCGGCGATGGCTGGATCGGCATCCGCCTCGACCTCGGCGACACCGACTGGGACTCGATCGCCGACTGGCTCCAGCGCAGCTGGCGCAGCGTGGCGCCGAGGAAGCTGACCTCGCTGCTCGACGTGGCCGAGGAGTTCTGAAGTGAAGAAGCTGACGAGCTGGCATGTGGCAACTGCGGCTGAAGCGCTTGCTGCTGCGCAGTTTGCTCGCTTTGGCTTCGATGTGTCAGTGCAGTATGGAGCAAACCAGCCGGAATATGACCTCATCGTCGCGGACGGCGAGAATGTTCTCAAGATATCGGTTAAGGGTAGCCAAGACGGTGGATGGGGCTTGTCACAGACCCAGCTGTCACGAATTCGCAATGCACAATATCATCAGGCTGCTGACGACTGGTGCGCTCGCCACAAGATAGGAACGGCGCTTTGCCTCGTGCAGTTTCAAGGCGTGGCCGACGATCAACTGCCAAGACTATATCTTGCTTGGCCCAGTGAGATTGCCGATCGCTTGAAGAGCGCCTCTGGTGGTCGAGGTGACACTATCCTGTATGAGGATTACGTGCGTGGTCCGAAAGCCGCCGGGGCTGGGACAAGAGAGACGCTCCCAGCACATTGGAAGCTCACGCGTGAACGTCTGATCCAGATGTTGAGTCAGCGGGATTAATCAGCCGACGATCTCTTCGCCCTTGAAGAAGAAGTCGATCTCGATCCCGGCGTTCTCGTCGCTGTCGGAGCCGTGGACCGTGTTGGCCTCGATGCTTTCGGCGAAAGTCTTGCGGATCGTGCCGTCGGCGGCGTCGGCGGGGTTGGTGGCGCCCATCACCTCGCGGTTGCGCTTTACCGCATCCTCGCCTTCGAGCACCTGGACCACCACCGGGCCGCTGGTCATGAAGTCGCACAGCTCGCCGAAGAACGGGCGCTGCCGGTGCACCGCGTAGAAGCCCTCGGCCTGCTCGCGGGTCATGTGGATGCGCTTGCTGGCGACGACGCGCAGGCCGGCGTCCTCGAGCATCTTGGTGACCGCGCCGGTCAGATTGCGGCGGGTGGCGTCGGGCTTGATGATCGAAAAGGTGCGGGTGACCGCCATCGAGGTTCCTTCGGAATATGTGCGGGGATTTGCGCGCGCCCCTAGCGAGCGCGCCCCACGCGCGCAAGCCTCACGGCCCCTCGACCCAGCGCCCGCCTTCCTGCTTCCAGAAGTGCCGATCGACGTCCTCGCGCTCGCCGAGCACGCGCCAGGCGCCGCGCGCCTCGTCTATCTTGCGCTGGTCGAAGATCAGGAACGCCCGCTCGAACCCGAACGCCTCGTCGCGCCAGGTTCCATCCGCCAGGGCGACAAACTTCGCGCCGTTGTCCGCCGCGCAGGCCGAGGACAGCAGCAGCGGCTGGCGGGCGGCGTGAGCCTCACCGGCCTTGCCGTGCGCGAGGAACTCCTCGGGCAAATGCTCCCACAGCGCGCGGTCGAGGGCGGCCAGATGGTCCGGCTCCGCGGCGACCACCAGCAATCGTTCGCCCGCCGCCTTCACCGATTTCGCGATGCGCGGCAGCGCCGCTTCCACCGGGTCGCGCGACAGAAGGTAGAAGTCGACCCGCACTACTACTCCAGCGTGTCGCGCACGAAACGGTCGATCAGCCGCACGCCGTAGCCGGTCGCGCCCTTGTCCCACGTCGCCCCGGGCTTGTCGGCCCAGACCATCCCGGCGATGTCGAGGTGGGCCCACGGCGTGTCGTCCTCGACGAAGCGCTGCAGGTATTGCGCCGCGGTGATCGACCCGGCCCAGCGGGGGCCGACGTTCTTCATGTCGGCGATCGGGGAATCGATCAGCTTGTCGTAGGCCGGCGAGAGCGGGAAGCGCCACAGCTTGTCGCCCGACGCCTTGCCGGCAGCGAGCAGGTCATCGGCGAGGCCGTCGTCGTTGGCAAACAGCCCGCCGTGCTCGTGGCCGAGCGAGATGATCATCGCGCCGGTCAGCGTGGCCACGTCGACGATTGTCGCCGGCTCGAACTCCTTCTGCACCCAGGTCAGCGCATCGCACAGCACGAGCCGCCCCTCGGCGTCGGTGTTGATCACCTCGACCGTCT
>Ga0307505_10000604_pt1 | contig 37898 bp, 36 predicted proteins | sample 23_S_MG_FD_202183 | JGI IMG/M metagenome (GOLD analysis project Ga0307505, IMG submission 202183) | Soil microbial communities from Populus trichocarpa stands in riparian zone in the Pacific Northwest, United States - 23_S | ecosystem: Environmental > Terrestrial > Soil > Riparian zone > Trees...
GGCCTCTCGCAGCTTCAGCTCAATGCCATTGCCAGACAATTGAACGGGAGGCCACGCAAGACGCTTGGCTTCCGCACGCCTGCTGAGAAGTTCAGCGAATGTGTTGCGTTGACCGGTTGAATCCGCCGTGCTTGGCGGCCAGCCTCGAGCCCGTCCGGCGGCGCGGACACCCCCTCGTCGGTCTGACTTACCGCTCGATCTCGGGATCGCGCCTCGTCGGTGCCATTTGGGCGGTGTGCGGACGCGTCATCCCAGGTAGATCCCGCTGCGCTGACCTCGCCGGCACGCCGCGCACGACCGGCATCTCGCGCACGTAGCGCACGATCGCGCTGCTGAGTTCGCGATCCGAAGGCTCTGGCGACGCCGCCAGCGTCTGCGCAATCCGGACCCATGCCTCGCCCGCGCGGCAGTGGCTCGGCGACATCCTTGGAGGTTGCATGGTGGCGGAAGCCGAACGTGAGTCGCTACGCATGTCGCGCGACCACGTGCGCTGCTCGCGATGCCGCGAGCCACGTATCGCCTGGGACGTGGCTTCGGCCTCGATGCCCCAGCTGCACAGCCGCTCCGCGAAGGTCTCGCGCCACCGGCGCAAGTCTTCCTTGCGTGGATTCAGGCGCCTGCCGTCGCGGCCTTCGGCGCGCACGGTGATGTGCACGTGCGGGTTCGCCTGGTGGTTGTGCAGCACCATCGCGTAGCGGTGGTTCGCCAGCTCGGCCTTTGCGAACTCACGGGCCGCCTGCTGAACGAATCTCGGGTTGGTGCCGGCCGGCATCGACAACATGATGTTGAACGCCTCGCGGCGCTCGCTCACCTCCGGGATGCGCGAGCCGCCGAAGCGCCACTGGTCGGCGATCGCGCGCAGCGCCTCCTTGCCCTCGCGCACGATCCCGCGGTCGTCCTCGATCGGCAGTCGCCCGGCTTTGGCGATGTAGCGCAGGTGCGCCGCCATAGCGCCCATGCCGCGCCCGCCGCCGGTTACCTTGACCATCACCTGCGGCGCGCGGCGAACCACGGTGGCGCGGATGCGCTGGCGGAGGGCCTGGGCGCGCTCCTGCAACGCGAGGCCAGTCAGCGCCGGCGTGCGAGATACCTTGCTGCGGTTGGACGGGTAGAACAGGCGGTCACCCCACTGCACTAGGACACCATCCACGGTATTGCTCATGACTTGTTCCTCTCCATGTGGGCGATTAACGCCGACGCGCGGTCGAGGTGTTGGCGCACCTCGGCGTCGGCAGTTTCGAAGCGCTGCCGGTACTTCTCCGCCTTCTCACCGTTTCCCTGACTGACAAGGCGCACGAGCGCGTTGAGGTCGGCCGACAGCGTGGCGAGTTGGTCGTTCGACGCCAGAAGCGCAGCGCGATCCGCTTGGCGCTCGACGGTAGGTTGCGGCAGCCGGGAGCCTTCGACGAGACGGGCGACGTACTCGCCATGCGACTGGCCGAGCGCAGCCGCATTGAGGATCAGGACCTCGGCATGGGCCTCTGACATGCGAAGCATCACCTTCGCGACGGTGCGACCAGGGGTCTGACTGTCAGACCTCTGGATCGGAGCGGCAGCGCCCGCGGCATCGATGCTCGCCACGAGCGCCTGGCGCGCAAGTTGCGACACGGTGATGCTGTGTCCAACGGCCGCAGCGCGCACAGCGTCGCCGATGCCGCGCAGGTCGATCGACACGCGATCACGCGAAGCGCCCGCCATGTCGCAACCCGTCCAGACCGCGGCATGGCATCCACTTGCTGGCGGCCAGCCTATCCTGCCATCTATCTCTCAAAGCCTCCTTCATCGTCTTCTCTTCGGAATGGGCGACGGGCGCATCAGGGGGTCTGACGGTCAGACCCCTGCAGCCAATGCTTCGTGATGTCTTCGACTCGGATGCGCAAGGCGATCAGCTCGGGCAATGCAACCTTGTAGGAGTTCGATGGCCGGATACGGCTGAGCGCACGCTCCAGTCGGTCGCAGGCCGCGTTGGCCTGGGTGATCAGCTTCTTGGATGGCAACGAAGCTGCCGTGCTGGCGGCACCGTCGTCGGCCGCAGCCCGCAGCGCTGACACCGTGGTGCGTGTGATGTCGGACCCGCGGGCCAGCAGCTCTTGAAGCTGATTAGGGTTGTTGTCGTGCAGCTTGCTGAGTTCGTGCAGCGTGCGCGGCGACGAGCAGCGCCCCGACTTCAATACCTCGTCCAGTTCGGGCGGCAGCTCCAGCAGCGCGAGGTGATGCGCGACCGTCGTCAAGTTCATACCGAGCCGTTTGGCGATCTCAGCGTTCGATGCGCCGGCATCGACTCGACTCTTGATGAAGCGCGCCAAGTCAAGCGGCATGAGGCCGTGGCGCTTCTGGTTCTCGGCGACCTGCATGTAGGTATCGGTCGGCGTGTCGCGGACGACCACCGGGACTTCGGTCAGTCCTGCACGCTGCGCCGCACGCCACCGCTTCGAGCCGAAGTGGATGCGGTGCCGACCTTGCTCGTCGGCCGGATGAACGACGATGGGCTGCAGGATGCCGTGCCGGCGGACGTCTTCGGCCAGTTCATCCAGCTCGGCTTCGGGGAACTCGGTGCGTGGGTTGTTCGGGTCTTCGTTGACGCGATCCAAGGGCACGAGGAGCGGGCGCCCATCGTGGCTTTCAGCAGCGCGTGCCGATGATGTTGTTGAACGGGTGGAGCGATCGTGCAAAACCGGTTGATGATCGGCGTCGCGCGGCGCATGGGGTTCGGCATTGAGCAGCTCGAGCTGCTCGGCTTTCGATTTGCTCCACGGCATGCGCATGGCGCGATCGTGCCGTCGCCTCGTGCCGAACGGTAGTAGCTGCAAGTTGCGGGCTGTCGTTCCCTTGCAGTCCCCTGCCGTGCTGCTTGATGCCGAGCGATCTCAAGAGCATCGCAAGCGCGTCACCCATCGTTTCAACTTTCTGCGATAGCGCTGGCAGACGCGGTTGCACTGTGGTCCACCCGATCAGGTGAGTGAGTCTGGCCAAGCATGCATCATCAGGTTGTAGTTTCTGTCCGAAAAACGTGCTATTTTTCGGACATGAAAGCCCCACTCCAGGTACCTCCTGCAAAGCGAGCGATCCGCACCCGGTCGCGGCAGGTTGCCGACCCGGGCATCGAGGCCGACATCACGCGCCGGGTGCGCCGCTCGAAGCCGGGAACCGTCTTCACACCAGCCCTGTTCGCGAACATCGGCGGTCGCGCCGCGATCGACAAGGCGATGCAGCGGCTCGTCGCGCGCGGAGAACTGCGTCGTCTCTCGCGTGGCCTGTACGACAAGCCACGCCAGGACGCGCTGCTCGGCACGCTGTGGCCGTCAGTGGAGGCCATCGTGGCGGCCCTCACCGGCAAGGACAAGCTGCGCCTTCTGCCGACGGGGGCCTACGCGGCCAACCTGCTCGGACTGTCCGACCAGGTGCCTGCACGCGTCGAGTTCCTGACCGACGGCACGAGCCGCACGGTGAAGGCTGGGCCGATGCAAATCGTGCTCAAGCGCACCACGCCGCGCCAGATGGCGGCGGCGGGTCGCACGAGCGGCCTCGTGATCCAGGCGCTGCGCAGCCTCGGGCCCGAGCATGTGACGCCACAGCGCCTGAGCAAATTGCGTCGCGCGATCCCGGCCGAGCAGCGCCAGGCGCTGCTGGATGACCTGACGCTGGCACCGGGATGGATGCAACCCACCCTGCGCTCACTGGCCTCGGGCTGACTCCCGGATGGCCAAGCTCGCATCGCAGTTCGTGGCGCTTCCCATGGAGCGCCGCGCCCTTGCCTTCGCACAGACCGCGGCCCGCATGGCGGCATCGAGCGTGATGGTCGAGAAGGACTTTTGGGTGTGTTGGTTGCTCGGTCTTTTGTTCGCCGATGCTGAGCTGGCGCCGCATCTGGTGTTCAAGGGCGGCACATCGCTGTCGAAGGTGTACGGCGTCATCGACCGCTTCTCCGAAGACATCGATCTTTCGATGTCGCCGGCGTTCGTGGGTGCCAACGAACCAGCGTTCGAGGCGATGGAGAGTCGAACGCGGCGCAATGCAACGCTGGCACAGATGCAGGCACAGTGCGGCGAGCGCACGAGGACGTTCCTGATGCCGCGCCTCGAAAAGGCGATCGTCGAGCATCTCGGAGCGCGCAATGGCAGAGCGCCCTGGCTTCGCTACGAAGACGACCGCGTGGTGCGGTCGCCGGTCGTCCACTTCGAGTACCCGTCGGCCGAAGGCGGCGGCTTCGAGTACCTGCGACGCGAGGTCAAGCTCGAACTTGGCTCCCTCACCGACCAACGCCCCACCGAGCAGCACGCTGTGCGAGCATGGATCGTTGATGACTTCCCGGCCGCATTCACGGACTGGCACTGCCAGGTCACCGCGCTGGAACTGCCACGCACGTTCTGGGAGAAGGCCACCATCTTGCATGCCGAGCACCATCGGCCAGAAGAACAGGCGACACCCGATCGCTATGCGCGGCACTACTCCGACATGGCTCGCTTGCTGGGGCATGCCAACGCTGCGGCCATGCTCGCGGACCACGCGCTGTGCGCTCGGGTTGTCGAATGGAAGAGTCGAGTGTTTGCGCGTCAGTGGGCTCGGTATGACATCGCCCGGCCGGGGACTTTCAAGTTGCTTCCGCCCGCAGCCAGACTTGCAGCGCTGGCGCGCGATTACGCGCAGATGCGCGCGATGTTCCTGACAGCACCACCCGAGTTCGATGCGGTGCTCCGGGTGCTCGACGCGGCCGAGAAAGTACTCAACGCACGATGAGGCCGCCAACAGGGGGCGTAGCCGATGCCCCGGTCTTCGCTGAACTCGCGTTCGAAGGGCTCAGCCGGGCAATCAGCCAGTAGGCCGGCTTCGGCCCTTCTAGATCGGAATGATCTCGGCACCGACCCGGAGCTTGTCGAGATACTCCGCCCACATCTGCAGCATCTTCCTGCGCTGATCGATGAACTCGGTCCGGTTGTAGGCGCGGCCCAGCGAATCCTTCACCGCGTGCGCGAGCTGCGCCTCGATGACGGCCTCGTCGACGCCCAAGCGCTCGGCCAGCAGCGTCCGCGCCATCGCCCTGAAGCCGTGGCCGGTCATCTCGTCCTTGGGAAACCCCATGCGCCGCAGCGCCGATAGCACACCGTTGTCGCTCATGGGGCGTTCACCCGTTCGCGGACTCGGGAACAGGTAGCGGCCGTGGCCGGTCAGCGGATGCAACTCGCGCAGCACGCTCATCGCCTGTCGCGACAGCGGTACGACATGCGCCGAGCCGCTCAACTTCTCCTGCTTCGTGCGCTTCATGCGCTCGGCAGGGATGCGCCACTCCGCCGCGTCAAGGTCGAATTCGGCCCACTCGGCCTTACGCAGTTCGCCCGGTCGCACGAACACCAACGGGGCAAGCTGCAGGGCTGAGCGAGTGATCGGCATGCCCTTGTATGCCTCGATTGCTCGCAGCAGCTCACCCACGCGCTTCGGATCGGTGATCGCCGCCATGTGCTCGACCAACACGGGCTTCAACGCGCCGCGCAGATCGGGTGTGGGATCGCGCTCGGCGCGACCGGTGGCGATGGCGTAGCGGAAGACCTGTCCGCACGCCTGAAGCGCTCGATGCGCTGTCTCGATCGCCCCGCGTGCCTCGATGCGACGCATGGTCTGCAGCAACTGGGGTGGCTTGATGTCGCAGACAGGCAACCCGCCGAGCCATGGAAACACGTCCTGCTCGAGCCGGATCAGCGTGCGGGCACCGTGGCCCGCGCTCACCTGGGCAACGTGAACGGTCGCGTGCCATTCGCGTGCGACGGCCTCGAAGCTGTTGGTGGTGGCTTGCGACCTGCTCGCCTTCTCCGCACGACGGGTCGCGCTGGGGTCCACGCCATCGGCCAAGAGCGCACGCGCCTTGTCCCGCTTCTCCCTCGCTGCCTTCAACCCGGTGTCCGGGTACGTGCCCATCGACAGCAGTTTTTCCATGCCGCCGAAGCGGTACTTCAGCCTCCACCACCGCCCGCCGCTGGGACTGACTTCCAGGTAGAGGCCGCGTTCGTCGGCAAGCCGGATCGGCTTGTCACCTGGCTTGGTTGTGCGGATTCGCGTGTCGGTCAGCATGGCTGCTTTGGGGGTAACTCTGTCTGGCCGTTGACCAGTTACCCCCAAAGTTACCCCACTGATGGTCCGGATTCAAGTGGACGCCTATGCACGCTCTGAGCAAAGAAAGACCGCCAAGCCATTGATTTGCTTGGCGGTTTGAAGACTTCATGGACATCCTGGGATGTCATGAGATTATCAAATGGTGGAGCCGGGGGGAATCGAACCCCCGTCCGCAAGCCATCACCGGACAGTTCTACATGCGTAGTGCTCTGATTTGAGTCTCACCCCGCCGCCGCGCAGGCACACGCTGCGGACGGGGCCAGTCACCTAGATCTCACGCTGCATCAAGTGACCCGATGCAGCGCCAGCCGATGTGAATGACCTCTCAGCCTAGGACCTTGCGGTCTTCGGCCCGGCCCATCGGCCTGCCGTTGAGAGGCTCACCGGTGTTAAGCGGCGAGGGCGAAACGTTCGTCGTTCGCAGTTACTTTGTTCCAGCTGGATTTACGAGCTTGACTGGTGCTCGGCATGCCCTGCGTCGGATCCGCACCCGCGTCGAAACCAGGTCGGCCCCAGGACGCGTAGTTTAGGGCAGTTGCAGCCAATCCAAGAGTTGCGCCGGCGTGTCCACCCATTCATCGGCGCCCCAGCGCTCGATGGTTTCGCCCTGCCCGAGGTAGCCCCAGCCGGCAGCGACGGTGGTCATGCCGGCGGCACGGCCCGCCTGCACGTCGCGCAGGTCGTCGCCGACATAGACGCAGGCGGCGGGCGCCAGGCCGAGCCGGCGCGCCGCTTCGAGCAGCGGCGCCGGGTGCGGCTTGCTGTGCGCCGTCGAGTCGCCGGCGATCACCACCGCGGCGCGCTGAGCAAGCCCGAGGCCGGCGATCACCGGGTCCGCGTACCGATGGACCTTGTTGGTGACGATGCCCCAGGGCAGCTGCGCCGCATCAAGCGCATCGATCACCGGCCGCATCGCGGCGAAGACCTGCGTACGCTCGAGCAGCCCGGCTTCGTAGCGGGCGAGGAACTCTTCGCGCAGTGGGTCGTAGCCCGCGTCGCCGGGTGCACGGCCCAGCGCCGCACCCACCATGCCACGCGCGCCGCTACCCACCAGCGGGCGCAGCGCCTCGTAAGGCATCGGCTCCAGGCCGCGTGCGGCGCGCAGGGCGTTGGCGGCGGCAGCGAGGTCGGGTGCACTGTCGATCAAGGTGCCGTCGAGGTCGAACAACACGCCGCGTAGCCCGGCCCTCATGCGGGCGGCTTCCGGCAGGCGACGAGGTAGTTGACGGCGGTGTCGTCGTTGAGCGAATAGCGCCGAGTGAGCGGGTTGTAGCCCATGCCGCGCGCATGCAGTGCGGCCAGGCCGGCGTCGCGGCACCAGCGTGCCAGTTCGCTCGGGCGGATGAACTTGGCGTACTCGTGCGTGCCGGCCGGCAGCAGCTTCAGCACGTGTTCGGCGCCGATCAGCGCATACAAGAAGGCCTTCGGGTTGCGGTTGATGGTCGAGAAGAAGACCCAAGCGCCCGGCTTGGCGAGCGTGGCGCAGGCGCGCACGATCGACGCCGGGTCAGGCACGTGTTCGAGCATCTCCATGCAGGTGACGACGTCGAAGGCTGCGGGCCGCTCGGCGGCGAGTGCTTCGGCGGCGACCTCGTGGTAGTCGAGATTCGCGACGCCGCCTTCGAGCGCATGCAGCTGCGCCACCTTGAGCGGCTTGTGCGCGAGGTCGATGCCGAGCACCTGCGTTGCGCCGCGGCGCGCTATCGATTCGGCCAGGATGCCGCCGCCGCAGCCGACGTCGAGCGCCAGCTTGCCGCTTAGGCCCGCCAGACCGTCGATCCAGTCCAGCCGCAGCGGGTTGATCTGATGCAGCGGCTTGAACTCGCTTTCGGTATCCCACCAGCGGTGCGCGAGCTCGCTGAATCTGGCCAGTTCCTGAGGGTCGGCGTTGACGCTCATGCGAGGATGTTAAAGACAAAAAAGGACAAACCCCGCCAAGGCGGGGTTTGTGGGTCCAGCGAAACGTCCGACTACCGGCGTGCGCGCGTACCGACGACTTCGATTTCCACGCGACGGTTCTTGGCGCGGCCTTCGCTCGTCTTGTTGTCGGCGACAGGCTGCTTCTCGCCCTTGCCTTCGGTGTAGACGCGGTTGCGCTCGACGCCCTTGCTGACCAGGTAGTTCTTCACCGCGTCCGAACGGCGCACCGACAGGCGCTGGTTGTAGCCGTCGGAGCCGATCGCGTCGGTGTGGCCAACGGCGATGATGACTTCCAGGTTGATGCCCTTGGTCTTCTCGACCAGGTCATCCAGCTTGGCGCGCGCTTCGGGCTTGAGAACCGACTTGTCGAAGTCGAAGAACGCATCGGCCGCGAACGTCACCTTCTCGCTCACCGGCGCCGGGGGCGGCGGGGGAGGCGGCGGCGGCGGGGCAGCAGGCGCGGGCGCCGGGGGCGGGGGCGGCGGAGCAACCGGCGGCGGGGGCGGCGGCGGGGGCGGCGGCTTCAGGGCGCCGTCACAACGCTGATCCGCGGTGGCGGGCGTCCAGAACGCATTGCGCCAGCACAGCTCGTTCGTCCCGTTCTTCCAGACGTTGCCGTCAACGTTCTGCCAGTTGTCGTTCGCCTTCTGCCCCGGGGTCATGTGACCCGCAGCGTGCGACGCGATCGGTGCGGCAAGCGCGGCGGAGGCGAAGAGCATCGCCACCGTGTTCAGTTTCTTCATTGATTCTCCTCTCAAGGAAAGCCGCAGATTGCCTGCGTAACGTCCAAATCGGAAGCGAGATAACCTGGCAAACGCCCGGTTTGGCGAGCGCTCACCACCGATGCGAATGATTGTGCCATAGGGCATCGGACCGACCTCATTTTGGCGCCCGGCAGCGCCTTGCGTCAGGCCGTTGTTGCGCGAGTGCCACAACCGGCGCCGCATAGAATTCAGCCCCCACCTCGACCGCCGCGACTCTTGCGGTGCGTCCCTGCCGGCGCCCCCATGACCCCGTTTGCCAAGGAAACCCTGCCCGTCAGCCTCGAAGAGGAGATGCGGCGCTCCTACCTCGACTACGCCATGAGCGTGATCGTCGGGCGCGCCCTGCCCGACGCGCGCGACGGCTTGAAACCGGTGCACCGGCGTGTGCTGTTCGCGATGCACGAACAGAACAACGACTACAACCGGGCGCACAAGAAGAGCGCGCGCATCGTCGGCGACGTGATGGGCAAGTACCACCCGCACGGCGACAGCGCCATCTACGACACCATCGTGCGCATGGCGCAGCCGTTTTCGCTGCGCCACATGCTGGTCGACGGCCAGGGCAACTTCGGCAGCGTCGATGGCGACAACGCGGCGGCGATGCGCTACACCGAGATCCGGCTCGCCAAGATCGCGCACGAGATGCTCGCCGACATCGACAAGGAGACGGTCGACTTCGGCCCCAACTACGACGGCAGCGAGCACGAGCCGCTGGTGCTGCCGACGCGGCTGCCGAACCTGCTGGTCAACGGCTCGGCCGGCATCGCGGTCGGCATGGCGACCAACATCCCGCCGCACAACCTGAACGAGGTGGTGGATGCCTGCCTGCACCTGTTGCACCGGCCGCAGGCGACGATCGACGAGCTGATGGAGATCGTGCCGGCGCCGGACTTCCCGACCGCCGGCATCATCTACGGCCTGAACGGCGTGCGCGAGGGTTACCGCACCGGCCGCGGCAAGGTGGTGATGCGCGCGAAGTGCCACTTCGAGGACATCGACCGCGGCCAGCGGCAGGCGATCATCGTCGACGAGATTCCGTATCAGGTCAACAAGAAGACGCTGCTCGAGCGCATCGCCGAGCTGGTGCACGAGAAGAAGCTCGAGGGCATCAGCCACATCCAGGACGAGAGCGACAAGTCCGGCATGCGCGTCGTCATCGAGCTCAAACGTGGCGAAGTGCCCGAGGTGGTGCTGAACAACCTGTACAAGCAGACCCAGCTGCAGGACTCGTTCGGCATCAACATGGTGGCGCTGATCGACGGTCAGCCGCGCCTGTGCAACCTGAAGACGCTGGTCGAGATCTTCCTCGACCACCGGCGCGAGGTGGTGACGCGGCGCACCGTGTTCGCGCTCAAGAAGGCGCGTGAACGGGGCCATGTGCTCGAAGGCCTGGCCGTCGCGCTGGCCAACATCGACGAGTTCATCGCGACGATCAAGAACTCGCCGACCCCGCCGGTCGCCAAGGCGGCGCTGATGAGCAAGAGCTTCGACTCGTCGCTGGTGCGCGAGATGCTCATCCGCGCCGAAGGCGAGACGCCGGGCGGCCGCCAAGCCTACCGGCCGGAGGGCCTGCCCGCGCACTATGGCCTGCAGCCGGACGGGCTGTACCGCCTGTCCGACGAACAGGCGCAGGAAATTCTGCAGATGCGCCTGCAACGCCTGACCGGGCTGGAGCAGGACAAGATCGTCGCCGAGTATCGCGAGGTGATGGCCGAGATCGCCGACCTGCTCGACATCCTCGCCAAGCCCGAGCGCGTGACGACCCTCATCGCCGCCGAACTCGCGGCGCTGAAGGCCGAGTTCGGCCAGAGCAAGCTCGGCGCGCGCCGCAGCGTGATCGAGCGCAACGTGCAGGACCTCGGCACCGAGGACCTGATCACGCCGACCGACATGGTCGTCACGCTCAGCCACGGCGGCTACTTCAAGAGCCAGCCGGTCGCCGAGTACCGCGCGCAGCGCCGCGGCGGGCGCGGCAAGCAGGCCACCGCGACGAAGGAAGACGACTGGATCGACCAGCTCTTCATCGCCAACACGCACGACTGGATCCTGTGCTTCAGCGACCGCGGCCGTGTCTACTGGCTCAAGGTCTGGGAGGTGCCGCAGGGCGCACGCGCGTCGCGCGGCAAGCCGATCGTCAACATGTTCCCGCTGCAGCCGGGCGAGAAGATCACCGTCGTGCTGCCGCTGACGGGGGAGTTCCGCAGTTTCCCGGCCGACCACTATGTATTCATGGGGACTGCGCTCGGCACGGTGAAGAAGACCACGCTCGACGACTTCGCCAACCCGCGCAAGGCCGGCATCATCGCGGTGGACCTGGACGAAGGCGACCACCTGATCGGCGCCGCGCTCACCGACGGCAAACACGACGTCATGCTGTTCTCCGACGGCGGCAAGGCGGTGCGTTTCGACGAGGACGACGTGCGTTCCATGGGCCGCCAGGCGCGCGGCGTGCGCGGCATGGCGCTCGAACCCGGCCAGACCGTGATCGCGATGCTGGTGGCGGAGGACGAATCCCAGAGCGTGCTGACGGCGACCGAAAACGGCTACGGCAAACGCACCTCGATCGGCGAGTACACGCGCCACGGCCGCGGCACCAAGGGCATGATCGCGATCCAGCAGAGCGAGCGCAACGGCAAGGTCGTCGCGGCGACGCTGGTGCGGCCGGCCGACGAAATCATGTTGATCACCGACAAGGGTGTGCTCGTGCGCACCCGTGTCTCCGAGATCCGCGAGTTGGGCCGCGCCACCCAGGGCGTAACACTCATTGCACTGGACGACGGCACGAAACTGTCCGGGCTGCAGCGGATCGTAGAAAACGATGCCCAGGTCGATGGTGACCCGGGCGCTCCTGAGGAGAACCTATCTTGATGTTGTTGAAGTCCAAAGCGCCGCTGCTGGCGGCCGCCCTGTTGCTGGCCGTGAGCGCGCAGGCGCAGACGAAGAAGGAACTGGTGCAGAAAGTCATCTCCCTGCAGACACCGGCGGTGGAGAGCCTGGGCCGTACCGTCGCGACGCAGACCTCGGGCCAGGTCCTGCAGGCGGTGGCGGGCGGCCTGCAGCGCGTGCCGGCCGACAAGCGCGAGGCCGCCGCGAAGGCAGCACGCGAAGAGGTGCAGAAGTTCTACAACGAGATCGAGCCGGTACTGCGCACCCAGGCAGTCAAGCTGGCCCCCTCGGCATTGGGCCCCAAGCTGGAAGAGAAGCTGACCGAGGAGGAGTTGAAGCAGGTCATCGCCTGGCTGGAATCATCGGCGGCGAAGAAGTTCGCGGAGGTCGGCCCCGAAATGCAGAAGAGCCTCGGGGACATGCTGGTCGCCGATACCCGGCCGGTGATCGAGCCCAAGCTGAAGGCGCTCGAGCAGACCTTGATGAAGCAGATGGGCATCAACCCGGCAGCCGCGTCGGCACCCGCCGCCCGCACCTCCGCGCCGAAGAAGTAGCCACCGCCCCTCACGCGCCTCTCGCACGAACGGCCATGCGAGAATTTGGCGCAATCCATGGCTGACAGCGCCTCCAAGCCCGACCTGCAACACCTGCGCGCGCGCATCGACGCCGTCGACCGCGACATGCTTGCGTTGCTGAACCGGCGCGCCGCGCTCGCGCTCGAGGTGGGTGAGTTGAAGAAGCTCGACGGCTCGCCGGTCTTTCGGCCCGAACGCGAAGCGCAGGTGATCGACAGCCTGAAGGCCGCCAACCCCGGCCCGCTGCGCACTGCCAGCGTGGCGCCGATCTGGCGCGAGGTGATGTCGGCCTGCCGCGCGCTCGAGCAGGCGACCCGGGTGGCCTATCTCGGCCCCGCCGGCACCTTCAGCGAAATGGCGGCGCTGGGTTATTTCGGCTCGTCGATCGAGCGGGTATCTTGTGCCAGCATCGACGAGGTGTTCCGCGCCACCACCGCCGGCGCGGCGGATTTCGGCGTCGTGCCGGTCGAAAACTCGACCGAGGGCGTGGTCGCGCGTTCGCTCGACCTGTTTCTTGCCACGCCGCTCTCGATCGTCGGCGAAACCAGCCTGCTCGTGCGCCACAACCTGCTGCGCCGCGAGCCCACGCTGGCGGGCGTGCAAGCGGTGTGCGCACACGCGCAGGCGCTCGCGCAATGCCACGGCTGGTTGAGCGCCAGCCTGCCGCAGGCCGAGCGCCGGCCGGTGGCGAGCAACGCCGAAGGCGCGCGCCTGGCATCAACCGACCCGTCGCTGGCGGCGATCGCGAGTGAACTGGCGGCCGGCGAGTACGGCCTGCACATCGTCGCGCCCGCGATCCAGGACGACGCGCACAACCGCACCCGCTTCGCCATCGTCGCCCACCCGCAGGCGCACCCGCATCCGCAGGCGTCGGGCCACGACTGCACCAGCCTCGTGGTGTCGGTCGCCAACCGGCCGGGCGCGGTGCACGACCTGCTGATCCCGCTGAAGGAACACGGCGTGTCGATGAGCCGCTTCGAGTCGCGCCCGGCTCGATCGGGCCAATGGGAGTACTACTTCTACATCGATCTCCAGGGCCACCCGGACCAGCCCGCGGTGGGCGCCGCGCTGCAGCAACTGCGCGGCGTCTGTGCGTTCTTCAAGCTGCTCGGCAGCTATCCGCTGGACACGCACTGAAAGCGCGCTGATGTTCAACCAGCTCGGCGTCATCGGATGCGGCCTCATCGGCGGCTCGTTCGCGCTCGCGCTCAAGCGCGGTGGTCTCGTCAAGCGTGTCATCGGCTACAGCAAGTCGCCCTCCACCACCGAACAGGCCAGACGCCTGGGCGTGATCGACGACGCGGCCGAGTCGGCGCTGCTGGCGGTGTCGGGCTCGGACATCGTGCTGATCGCGGTGCCGGTGTCGGCCACCGAAACCACGCTGAAGGCGATCCGCCACCTGGTCGACCCGGGTGTGCTGTTCATGGATGTCGGCTCGACGAAGCGCGACGTCGTCGATACCGCGCGCCGCGTGCTGCGCGAGCGGATCGGCTCCTTCGTCCCCGCGCACCCGATCGCCGGCAAGGAGGTGGCCGGCATCGCCAACGCCGACGCGTCGCTGTATGTCGGCCGGCAGGTCATCCTGACGCCGATCGCGCAGACCGCGCCCGAGCTCGTGCAACGCGCCACCGACGTCTGGTCCGCTGTCGGCGCGCAGGTGCTGAAGATGACGCCGGAGAACCACGACGCCGCGTTCGCGGCGGTCAGCCACCTGCCCCATCTGCTGGCGTTCGCCTACTTCAGCGCGGTGTGCAAACAGCCGGCCGGGCGCGACTACCTCTCGCTCGCGGGCCCCGGGTTCCGCGACTTCACGCGCATCGCCGCCAGCGACCCGCAGGTCTGGCGCGACATCCTGATCGCCAACCGCGAAGAGCTGCTCAAGCAGTCGGCGCGTTTTCGCCACACGCTCGACGCGATGGAGCATGTCATCCGCTCCGGCAACACCGAAGCGCTGGAAGACTTGATCCGCCAAGCCTCCGAGGCCCGCGCCGGCTGGCAGATGAACGGCAAACCACAACGCTGAAAGTCGTTCCAGCGGTCGGCGCATGTTCACGATTCCCTTTCTCGACCTGCCCCCCCTGCACCGCGCCGCCGGCACGGTGCGCCTGCCCGGCTCGAAGAGCATCTCCAACCGTGCCTTGCTGCTGGCGGGTTTGAGCGCCGGCACGACGGTGCTGCGCGGCGTGCTGCACTCGGACGACACCCAGGTCATGCTCGCCGCGCTGCGTGAACTCGGCTGCGGCATCGTCGCCGCCGACGACGGTTCGCTCGGCGTCACCGGCTTTGGCGGCAACCAGGCCCAAGGCCCGCTGCGAGAGGCGACGCTCTTTCTCGGCAACGCCGGCACGGCGATGCGCCCGCTCACCGCCGTGCTCGCGCTGCTGGCGGCCAGCCGCGGCGGACGCTATCAGCTCGCGGGCGTCGAGCGCATGCACGAGCGCCCGATCGGTGACTTGGTGAGTGCGCTGCGCGCGCTCGGCTGCGAGCTGCGTTACCTCGGCCACGACGGTTACCCGCCGCTCGTGGCGAGCGGCCCGCGGCCCTTGAAGCTGGATGCACCGATCCGCGTTCGCGGCGACGTGTCGAGCCAGTTCCTGACCGCGCTGCTGCTGGCGCTGCCGCTGGCGAGCGCGCAGTGCCCGATCACGGTCGAAGTCGAGGGCGAGTTGATCTCGAAGCCGTATGTCGAGATCACGCTGGCGCTGCTTGCGCGTTTCGGCATCGTGGTGCTGCGCGAAGGCTGGCATCGCTTCACCATTCCCGAAGCCAGCAGCTACTGCTCGCCGGGCGAACTGCGGGTCGAGGGCGATGCGTCGTCGGCGTCCTACTTCGTCGCCCTCGGCGCGATCGCTGCCGTCGATGCGCCGCTGCGCATCGACGGGGTCGGATCCGACTCGGTGCAGGGCGACATCGGCTTCGTCGACGCGGCCCGGGCAATGGGCGCCGACGTGACGCTCGGTGCGGGCTGGATCGAGGCGCGGCGAGGCGCCTGGCCATTGAAGGCGATCACGCTCGACTGCAACCACATCCCGGACGCCGCGATGACACTCGCTGTGATGGCCTTGTATGCCGACGGCCCGTGCAGGCTCACCAACATCGAGAGCTGGCGCGTCAAGGAGACCGACCGCATCGCCGCCATGGCGACGGAGCTGCGCAAGCTCGGCGCCTGCGTGGTCGAGGGCGCGGACTTCATCGAGGTGGCGCCGCCCGTGCGTTGGCGAGCCGCCGCCATCCACACCTACGACGACCACCGGATGGCGATGTGCGGCTCGCTCGCGGCCTTCGGCGGTGTGCCGGTGCGCATCCTCGACCCGCGCTGCGTCGGCAAGACCTATCCGGACTACTTCGAGGCGCTGTTCTCGGTGGCGCGGGCGCGGCCCGACGACGTGCCGGTGCTCACCGTCGATGGCCCCACCGCCTCCGGCAAGGGCACGCTGGCGAGCGCCGTCGCCCATGCGCTCGGCTACCGCCTGCTCGACTCCGGCTCCTTGTACCGCGTCACCGCGCTGGCCGCGCTGCGTGCAGGCACCGACCCGGCCGACGGCCCCGCGTTGGCGGCGCTGGCGCAGGGCATGCGGCTCAAGTTTGCCGGCGAGCGCCTGCACCTGGACGGCGATGATGTGACCGAGCTGCTGCGCCTCGAAGCGGTCGGCAGCCTGGCCTCGCGCATCTCGGCGCTGCCGCCGGTGCGGCAGGCGCTGCACGGCCTGCAACTCGCCTTTCGCGAGGCACCGGGGCTGGTGGCCGACGGGCGCGACATGGGCACGGTGTTGTTCCCGCAGGCGCGGCTCAAGGTGTTCTTGACCGCAAGCCCCGCCATGCGTGCCGAGCGGCGGCATAAGCAGTTGATTTCAAAGGGTATTTCAGCTAACATCGAAGACCTTCGCGCCGACCTCGAGGCGCGCGACGTGCGCGACAAGTCGCGTCCCGTCTCGCCCCTGAAGCCGGCCGAAGATGCGCAGTTGCTCGACAACTCGGCGCTCACGGTGGACCAGTCGGTTGCCGTGGTGCTGGACTGGTGGGCGCAGCGCAGCCCGTTCGGTGGCTCCCCTGCCGCAGCGCAAGCTGCACGCGCCGCCGATTCCTGAAACCCAACCGCAACCTCGTCGGTTGCAGCACCGGGCCACCAAGCGGCCCACGAGTAAACGCCACATGTCACAAACCCAAACCGCCACCCTGAGCGGCGGCGAATCCTTCGCCGCCCTGTTCGAAGAGAGCCTGCAAAAGCGCGACATGCGCGCGGGCGAGGTCATCTCGGCCGAGGTGGTGCGCATCGAACACAGCTTCGTCGTCGTCAATGCGGGACTGAAAAGCGAGTCCTACGTCGCGATCGAGGAATTCAAGAACGACAAGGGTGAGCTCGAGGTCGAAGTCGGCGACTTCGTCTCGGTCGCCATCGATGCCCTCGAGAACGGCTACGGCGACACCATCCTGTCGCGCGACAAGGCCAAGCGCCTGGCGTCCTGGCTGTCGCTGGAGACCTCGCTCGAGTCGGGCGACTTCGTCTCCGGCACGGTCAACGGCAAGGTCAAGGGCGGCCTCACGGTGCTGGTGAACGGCATCCGCGCCTTCCTGCCCGGCAGCCTGCTCGACACGCGCCCGGTCAAGGACATGAGCCCGTTCGAGGGCAAGACGATGGAGTTCAAGGTCATCAAGCTCGACCGCAAGCGCAACAACGTCGTGTTGTCGCGCCGCGCGGTGGTCGAGGCTTCGATGGGCGAAGAACGCGCCAAGCTGATGGAGACGCTGCGCGAAGGCGCGATCGTCGACGGCGTGGTGAAGAACATCACCGAATACGGCGCCTTCGTCGACCTGGGCGGCATCGACGGCCTGCTGCACATCACCGACATGGCCTGGCGCCGCGTGCGCCACCCGAGCGAGGTGGTCACGGTCGGCCAGGAACTGCAGGCCAAGGTGCTCAAGTTCGACGCCGAGAAGAACCGCGTTTCGCTCGGCATCAAGCAGCTCGGCGACGACCCGTGGTTGGGCGTGAGCCGCCGCTACCCCACCGGCACGCGCCTGTTCGGCAAGGTCACCAACATCGCCGACTACGGCGCCTTCGTCGAGATCGAGCCCGGCATCGAAGGCCTGGTGCACGTCTCGGAGATGGACTGGACGAACAAGAACGTCTCGCCGGCCAAGATCGTCTCGCTCGGCGACGAGGTCGAGGTGATGGTGCTCGAAATCGACGAGGACAAGCGCCGCATCAGCCTGGGCATGAAGCAGTGCAAGGCCAATCCGTGGGAGGAGTTCTCCACCACCGTCAAGCGCGGCGACAAGGTCAAGGGCCCGGTCAAGTCGATCACCGACTTCGGCGTCTTCGTGGGTCTGTCGGCCGGTATCGACGGTCTGGTGCACCTGTCCGACCTGTCCTGGCACGAGCCGGGCGAGGCCGCGGTGCGCAATTACAAGAAGGGCCAGGAAGTCGAAGCCGTCGTGCTCGCGGTGGACGTCGAGCGCGAGCGTATTTCGCTCGGCATCAAACAGCTCGACGGCGACCCGTTCGCCACCTTCACGACGTTGAACGACCGCGGCGCGCTCGTCACCGGCAAGGTCAAGAGCGTCGATCCGCGCGGCGCCGAGATCCAGCTCAGCGACGACGTCACCGGCTATCTGCGCGCCAGCGAGATCAGCCGCGACCGCGTCGAGGACGCGCGCAACGTGCTCAAGGAAGGCGACGAAGTCAACGCGATGATCGTCAACGTCGACCGCAAGACGCGCTCGATCCAGCTGTCGATCAAGGCCAAGGACTCGGTCGACCAGCAAGAGGCGATGCAGCGCCTGTCGCAGAACAACGAACGCGAGAACGCGGGCACCACGAGCCTGGGTGCCCTGCTGCGCGCCAAGCTGGACAACAAGAACGAGTAAGGTGGTGACGCACCCCTCTGTCCGCCAGCGGCGGCGGGGGTGCCGACCGCCTTCCACCGATGACCCGTTCCGACCTCGTCGCCGCGCTGGCCGAACGTTTCGGCCAGCTCACCCACCGCGATACCGAGTTCGCCGTCAAGACCATGCTCGACGCGATGGGCGACGCGTTGGCGCGTGGCCACCGTATCGAGATCCGCGGTTTCGGCAGTTTCTCGATCAGCCGGCGTCCGCCGCGCGTGGGCCGCAACCCGCGCTCGGGCGAGCAGGTCACGATCCCCGAGAAGCTGGTGCCGCACTTCAAGCCCGGCAAGGCGCTGCGCGAGAGTGTCGACGCCAAGCTGCCGGCCGACCCGGAGCCGACCTGACCTTTAGAATCCGCGCGCCATGCGCGTGCTCGTCTGGCTCTTTCGGGCCTTCGTCTTCTTCGCCCTGTTCGCCTTTGCGTTGAACAACCAGCAGCCTGCCACGGTGCATTGGTTCTTCGGCGTGCAGTGGCACGCCCCGCTGGTGATCGTCGTGCTCGCAGCTTTCGCCGCCGGCTGCGCCTTCGGCGTTCTGGCGATGGTGCCCGGCTGGTGGAAGAACCGCCGCATCGCGCGCCGCATTGCCCCCGACACCCAATTGCCGCCGGCACCTGCCGCGGCGGCGACCGCCGCGCCGTCGGACTTCGGCCCCGAGCACCCGCCGCGCGAAGGGCTGTAGCCTTGGAGCTCGACGTCTCCTGGCTCCTCATCGGCCTGCCGGTCGCCTTTGCGCTCGGCTGGCTGTCGTCGCGTTTCGACTTGAGGCAGATGCGCAGGGTGCAGCGCGACTCGCCCAAGGCCTATTTTCAGGGCTTGAACCTGCTGCTCAACGAACAGCAGGACAAGGCCATCGACGTCTTCATCCAGGCGGTGCAGAACGACCCCAGCGCGACCGAGCTGCACTTCGCACTCGGCAACCTGTTCCGCCGCCGCGGCGAGTTCGAACGTTCGGTGCGTGTGCACGAACACCTGCTGGCGCGCGGCGACCTGCCCGCCGGCGAGCGCGACCGCGCGCAGCATGCGCTGGCCAACGACTACCTGAAGGCCGGGCTGTTCGACCGTGCCGAAGCCGCCTTTCGCGCCCTCGCCGGCACGCCTTTCGAGATCGAAGCCCGGCTGGCGTTGTTGACTTTGTTCGAGCGCTCTCACGACTGGCGCGCGGCGGTGGAGGTGGCGGGTGAACTGGAGAAAAGACGCGGCGCCGGGTCGTTTGCGCCGCGCATCGCGCACTACTGGTGCGAGCTGGCGCTGCAAGCCGAGGCGCAGGGGCATGGCGACGAAGCGGCCGCGGCGCTCGACCGTGCGCGAGCGGCAGCCCCGCAGGCGCCGCGCCCGCTCCTGCTGGCGGGCCAGCGCGCCGCTCGTGCCGGCCGCCACGGCGAGGCGCTGCAGGCTTGGGGCGAGTTGTGCGAGCGCCATCCGGCCAGCTTCACGCTCGTCGCCGCCGACGCCGCGGCCAGCGCGCAGGCGCACGGCCAGTCCGCGGCCTGGCTGGACAAGCTGCGCGCCGCGCAATTGCGCCAGCCGAGTCTGGATCTGCTGCGCGCGATCGGATTGCTCGACGCCGACGCGGCGCGGCAAGGCCTGGCGCAGCAACTCGCGGCGCATCCGACACTCGGCACCGCCGCCGCGGTGCTGGCCGCGCCCGGCCCGGTCGACGACGAGCCCACTCGCCAGCAGCTGCGCGACACCGTGGAACGCAGCGCGCGCCCGTTGCAGCGCTACCGCTGCGCCGCCTGCGGCTTCGAGGCGCAGCAGCACTTCTGGCAGTGCCCGGGCTGCCTGAGCTGGGACAGCTACCCGCCGTTGCGCATCGACGAGCTGTAGGCGAGCTGCTCGTCCACCAGCGCCATCACCGCATCGAGCGGCGGCGGCTGCCCCTTGCCACCGATGCTGCGCACGAAACCCGGCCCGGTGATGCCGGCCAGCCCCGGCTCGTGGTCGCAGTAGATGCCGATCGTCGGCACGCCGAAGGCCGCGCCCAGGTGCGAAAACCCGGTATCCAGGCCGATCACCGCGCGTGCATGGCCGAGCAGCGCAGCCGCGTCGTGCACGCTGAGGAAAGGCGGCACCAGCCCTTCGCAGGCGGCGGCGATGCGCTCGGCGCGCTGCTGCTCGGCCGCGCCGCCCCACAACACAACCGGCGTCAGCCCCTGCGCACCCAGCCGCTGCCCGAGCGCGACCCAGTGCACCTCGGGCCAGAGTTTTTCGTCACGGCTCGCGCTCGGAATCAGCACCGCGTAGTCGATGGGCGCACCCCAGCCGGGCACTGGCGGCGTGATGCCGAAATCCGGCGCCGCCTCGCTCAACGTATACCCGAGATGCGCCGCCGCGAGGCGGCGACAGCGTTCGACCGCATGCAGTTGACGCGGCACTGCGGCGCGGCGCGCATAGAACAACGCCGCCAGCGGCTCGCGTGCGCTCGTGCGGTCGTAGCCGGCCACCGGCGCGCCGGCCTGGCGCGCCCACAGTGCACTCTTGAGCAGCCCCTGCAAGTCGAGGACGCGGTCGTAGCGCGCGCCGCGCAGCCGCTTGCGCAGCGCCGTCATCGCGGCCCAGGTCGCACGTTCGCCGAGACGCTTGCGCCACTTGCGCCAAGCCAGTGGCAGCACCTCGCTCACGGCCGGGTGCAGCGCCGGCAGCGCAGCGAACGGCGCCTCGACCAGCCAGTCGATCCGGGCCCGCGGCTCGGCGCGGCGGATGTCGGCCAGCACCGGCAGCGCATGCACCACGTCGCCCATCGACGAGGTCTTGACGATCAACAGCTTCAAGCGTTGCGCTTCGCGTCGCGTTCGGCCACCAGCGCCGGGTTGAAACGCGGGTCGTTGTACATCTTGAACTGGCGATAGACCTTGAACCAGGCGCGCCCGGCCAGGCAGTCGGCGAGCAGCGCATCGAGGCAGCCGGCGAGGTCGGCACGCTGCTCCCGCAAGCGCGCCAGGCGCGCCCGTGCCGACGTGCGGTGCGCATCGTCGACATCGCTGCGCGCGGCCTGCTCGCGCATGGCACGCGCCTTCAGCGCCAGGATCGACAGGCGGTCGATCATCGAGCCGGCGGTTTCGCTGTTCAGGCGCGCGCTGCAGCCCGCGTTCGAGCGTGGCGCGTCGCTGCGTGCGCTCGCCTCGTCGACCAGGCCGAGCGCCACCAGCAGCAACTCGTCAACCCGCTCGGTGGCGTCGTTGCGGGCCTGGTTGTAGCCGTCGATCGCGCGCTTGTTGGCCGCGATCTCGTCGCCGCTCACGGTGGTGCGGCGCGCCAAGTCTTCTTCGTCCCACAGCAGGCGGTTGTTGCGGTGATTCACCGCGATCCAGTGCATCACGCCCGCGTCGGGTGCGTCGGGTGCGAGAGGCGCGGCATCGTGAAGCGCCAGCACGTCGGCGGCGCGCAGGGGGGCGGTCGGCATCGGTCGGTCGGAAGCTGCGGCGGCTGGATTATCGAACACCCCCTTCAGAGGGAACGCGCAGCGCGCCTTCACGACCTAGATTGCAGACACCCGCAACCCCTTGGAGAGCTTCATGTTGATCAAGTCCCTGTCCGCCCTCGTGCTGGCCCTGCTGTCGTCGCTTGCGATGGCCGCGGTCGAACTCAACTCGGCCGATCAGGCCGCACTGGAGTCGGTACGGGGCATCGGGCCCACGCTGTCGGCCAAGCTGCTGGCCGAGCGCCAGAAGGCAGCCTTCAAGGACTGGGCCGACGTCGTCGCCCGGGTCCCCGGCGTCGGCATGGCGAGCGCGGCCAAACTCTCGGCCGCGGGCCTGACGGTGAAGGGGCAACCGATGAGCGCGCCGCCTGCGGCCGCCACCCGGCGCCCTTCGACTAGCGCGAACTGACGATGTACGGCGCCGGCCGCTCCGCGCGCCGGCGCTCCCAGCCGAAGAAACGGATCACCTCGGCACGCCGCGCCAGTGTGTCGGCCGCCCCGAGGTCGATCAAGGCCTGGATGTAGCCCGGCGCAAACAGCAGGTAACTCGCGAGCACGGCGCCACGCGCCTCGCTGCCCTGGCCCGACACGCCGACCGCGCGCAGCAGCGCGCGCACCGGCGCCGGCAACTCGCTCAGGTGCTGCGCCGCCAGGTCATCGATGCGCTGGCTGGGCGCGATCAGCAGCACCTCGATGGTCTTGAGCGGCGTCTCGGCGCGCTGCGACTCGGTGAGCAGCGCGAGCGTGCGGTTGATGCGTTGCAGGCGCTCGACATCCACCGCCAACGCGTCGAGGAAGATGTTCGACAGCGCGTGGCCGGCGATCTGCGCCAGGCTCGGCGGCTCGTCGCTCGCCGCGCGCCGGCCGGGCGGCTCCTGCATGCGGCCGGCACCGATGACGAAGATGCGCTCGGCGCCGAGGTGGATGGCGGGCGAGATCGGCGCCGCCTGGCGCATCGAGCCGTCGCCGAACCATTCGCGCTGGCCGGCCATCGCCAGCCGCGTGGCGGGGAACACGAAGGGAATCGCCGACGACGCCAGCAGGTGCTCGACCGTGACATGCGAAGGCGCCGCCATGCGCTGCCAGCGGCTCCAGGGCTCGACGGGCCGCGCGGCGTCGTAGAAAGTGACATGGTCGCCGCTGGAATAACTGGACGCGCTCACGGCCAGTGCCTGCAGGTGGCCGTCGTTGAGCATCTGCGGCACGCGCTCGACCGCGATCACGCGTTCGAGCAAGGCCTGCAGCGGGCGGTTGTCGAGCAGCGAGCGCGGCCGCCCCCGTTGCCAGCGCGCGATCGCCCAGCCGAGCGTCAACATCGTCAACCAGCGCGCTCCGGTGCGGATGACGCCGAAGGAATCGGCGCGGTAGATCTGGTCCGCGGTCAGGTGGCGCCAGACATCGACCAGCCCCGCGACCGCGAGGTCGTAGTGGTCGGCATGGCTGGCCAGCGCGGCGGCGTTGATGGCACCGGCCGAGGTGCCGACGATGATCGGGAAGGGGTTGTCGCGACCGACATGGCATTCACGCCGGATGCGCGACACCGCCTTCAGCACGCCGACCTGGTAGGCCGCGCGCGCGCCACCGCCGGTGAGCACCAGCCCGGTGGCCGGCGGCGCGGCATCAAACATCAATCGTGGTGTCTGCCGTGGCCCTTGCCGCGGTGTTTGCCGTGGCCCTTGCCGCGGCGCTGGTGTTCATGTTGCTCGCGCACCCAGGACTCGCGCACGAAGTACACCGGCTGCGCGCAGGCGCCATAGGAGGCGCAGTGTTTGGCCCAGTTGCGCTGGTGGCCGGGCGGCACGTACATGTACACCGGCTGCCGATGCATTACCACCCGCTGCGGCGCGACCAGCACCGGCTGGGCCACGATCAGTGCCGGCTGCGGCACGTGGCCGATATCGATGCGGCCATAGACACCGGGTTGGTTGATGCCGATCGAGACGCCCACATTGGTGCCGGCCTGAGCGGCGGCGGTGGCCGCCAGCAGGCTGCAGGCGATGAAGCCGGATAGACGCATGGTTCTCACTCCTAAATGGTTGCAACGAGGTTACAACGCGGCCGCGCCGGCATGCGGTGACGACAGGCGGGTCAAACCGCCCTTCTTACGGCTGCTTACCGCCGCGGCGGCAATCCGTCACGCCTTGCCGGCTTCGTAGACCACGGTCGCTTGGCCGCGCGTCGCGGCCTGCCAACGCGCGAGCGCCTGGTCGCTCGGATAGAAGCGCCCTTCGTCACCGAGGTCGAGTTCGGCTTCGGCGGCGTCGCGCTGCAGAACCAGCCGCACCGACAGGCCCAGCGGTGCGGTGTTGCCGTCGCTGCCGGCGCGCCGCGGCGGGAAGTCGCGCAGCAGTTCGGCCACCGGCGGCGAGCTGGCGCGCACGGCCACACGCAGGAAGCGGCCGAAACGCGCGCGCGCGCCGGCCAGGTCCCACAACGCAGTGGCGTTCAGGCGCATGCCACCGTTGAAGCGGTCCGGCTGCACGCGGCCCTGGATCACCACCAACTCGTCGTCGCGCACACGTTCGCGCATCGGGTCGTAGAGCTTCTCGTCGACCACGGTCTCGATCGCCTCGCTCTTGTCGTCGAGCTTGAAGATCGCCGTGCGGCCGCGGTTGCCGTTGACGACACGCAGATCGTTGACGATGCCGGCGACCAGCACGGTATCGCGGCTGTCCACCAGCTCGGCGATCTGGCGCGACGCGAACTGCCGCACCTCGGACTCGGACTCGTCGAACAGATGGCCCGACAGGCACAAACCGAGCGCCGCCTTCTCCTGCGACAGGCGCTCCTTCACGCCCCAAGGCGCGGCGGCCACCAGCGGCGGCTCCTGCGTGCTGGCGGCGTGGGAGTCACCGAAGTCGAACAGCCCGCCCTGGTCCACATGCGCGGCCTGCGTGCCGGCCCAATCGAGTGCCAGGCCGACACTGGCCAGCACGCTCGCGCGGTCGGCATGCAGCGTGTCGAAGGCACCGGCTTTGACCAGGGCTTCGACCACCCGTTTGTTGATGCGCTGGCGATCGACACGGGCGCAGAAGTCGAACAGGCTGCGAAACGGCCCACCCGCATCACGCGCGGCGACGATGGCCTCGATCGCGCCGGCACCCGTGCCTTTGATGGCGCCGAGGCCGTAACGAACTCCTTTGTCGCCGACGGGCTCGAAACGTCCGACCCCACCGTTCACGGTCGGCGGCTCGAACGTCAAGCCGAACCGTTGCGCATCGGCGATCAGCGCCTTCAGTTTGTCGGTGTTGCCCTGCTCGATCGTCATGTTGGCGGCGTAGAACACCGCCGCGTGCTGCACCTTCAACCACGCCGTGTGATACGCCAGCAGCGAATAGGCCGCGGCATGGCTCTTGTTGAAGCCATACCCCGCGAACTTCTCCATCAGGTCGAACACCTCGTCGGCCTGCGCCTGCGTGATGCCCTTGCCTAAAGCGCCGGCGCGGAAGATCGCGCGCTGCTGCGCCATCTCCTCGGCCTTCTTCTTGCCCATCGCACGGCGCAGCAGATCAGCGCCGCCGAGCGAGTAGCCGCCCAGCACCTGGGCGGCCTGCATCACCTGCTCCTGGTAGACGAAGATGCCGTAGGTTTCGCCGAGCACCCCTTCGAGCAGCGGGTGCGGGTAACGCACCTCCTCCCTGCCGTGTTTGCGCAGGCAGAACATCGGGATGTTGTCCATCGGCCCGGGCCGGTACATCGCGTTGAGCGCGATCAGATCCTCGAAGCGGCTCGGCCTCGCTTCGCGCAGCATGCGCTGCATACCGGTCGACTCGAACTGGAACACCGACTCGGTGCGGCCGTCGGCGAACAGCTTGTAGACACGCGGGTCGTCGAGCGTGAGGTTCTCGAACGAGAAGCCCGGCTCGGCGATGAACTCCTTGGCGAGTTCGAGGATCGTCAGCGTCGCCAGGCCGAGGAAGTCGAATTTCACGAGGCCGATCGCCTCCACATCGTCCTTGTCGAACTGGCTCACGGCCGAGTCGCTGCCCGGCTGCTGGTACAGCGGGCAGAAGTCGGTGATGCGGCCGGGCGCGATCAACACGCCGCCCGCGTGCATGCCGATATTGCGCACGATGCCTTCGACTCGCGTGGCCAGCGCGAGCAGTTCGGCCACCTCTTCCTCGGCGGCTTCGCGCTGCTCCAGCTCCGGCGCTTCGCGGCGCGCGTAGATCAGGCCCGGGTCGGGGTCGGCAGGCACCTTCGCCAGTGTCACCGTCTTGCCCGGCGGCGCCGGCACCAGCTTGGCGATCGAATCGACATGGCCGTAACCCATGCCGAGTACGCGCCCGACGTCGCGCAGTGCCGCCTTCGCCGCCATGGTGCCGAAGGTGGCGATCTGGCTCACCGCGTCGCGGCCGTACTTGGCCTTCACGTAGTCGATCACACGGTCGCGGTTGGCCTGGCAGAAGTCGATGTCGAAGTCCGGCATCGACACGCGCTCGGGGTTCAAGAAACGCTCGAACAGCAACTGGTACTGCAGCGGATCAAGATCGGTGACCTTCAGCGACCAGGCGACGACCGAGCCGGCGCCGGAGCCGCGGCCAGGGCCCACCGGGCAGCCGTGTTCGCGCGCCCAGACGATGAAGTCCGCGACGATCAGGAAGTAACCCGCGAAGCCCATCTTGACGATCGTCGCCAGCTCGAACTGCAACCGCTCGACATAACGCGGCCGCTCGCGTTCGCGCTCGGCGTCGGCGGGGAAACGCCGCCTCAAGCGCTCCTCCAGACCGCGTTCGCTCAGGGCGCGGAAGTAGGCCTCGATCGGCTGGCCGTCGGGCGTCGGAAAGTCGGGTAACTGCGCGCTGCCGAGTTCGAGCTTCAGGTTGCAGCGCGCGGCGATCGCGCGTGTATTGGCGAGCGCGCTCGGCAGGTCGGCAAACAGCGTCTGCATCTGCGCCGTGGTCTTGAAGTACTGCTCGCGCGTGAAACGTTTGACGCGGCGCGGATTCGCCAGCGTCTCGCCCTCGGCGATGCAGACCCGCGCCTCGTGCGCCTCGTAGTCGTCGGTACTTGCGAACTGCACCGGATGGGTGGCGACGACCGGCAGCTTCAACGCCGCCGCCAGCGGCACGGCGGCGCGCACATGTACCTCATTCGTCGGCAGGCCGGCACGTTGCAGCTCGATGTAGAAACGCTGCGGGAAAATCGCAGACAGGCGCTGCGCGAGAGCCTGCGCACGCTGCGCATCGCCGGCCAGCAGCGCCTGCCCGACCGCGCCCATGTCGGCCCCCGACAAGGCGATCAATCCACCCGAGAACGCCGCCAGTTCGTCATAACCCACCCAGGCCTGCGCGCGGTGCACGTTGTGCATCCAGGCTCGCGACAGCAGCTCGCACAGGTGGTGGTAGCCGCTGCGGTCCTGCGCCAGCAAAAGCAGTCGGCTGGGCTGCTTCTCGCCGCCTGCGGGCGCCAGCCAGATGTCGACACCGATCAGCGGCTTCACACCCGCCGTGCGGCACGCGCTGTAGAACTTGACCGCGCCGAAGAGGTTCGACAGGTCGGTGATCGCGAGTGCGCCCTGGCCGTCGGCACACGCCGCGCGCACGGCGTCGGCGATGCGCAAGGTACCGTCAACGACCGAGTATTCGGTGTGGGTGCGCAGGTGGACGAAGGACATCGCGGCCATTGTAGGCAGCGTGCCTGTGCCCAAAAGAAAGCGCCTGCACCAGGCAGGCGTCTCGCATGGAACAGCAGGCGCGTCAGGTCCTGCCGCGTTTGGCGTCGAAGCTGAACGCACCGGCGCCGAAGGCAACGATCGCCAGCAGGCCGCCGCTGATCGCGATGTTCTTCCAGAAATTGATCGACTGCATAATCTGCTGGTCGGCCGGCATCGCCCAGTAGTTGTGGAAGAACAGCGCCGCCAGCAGCGTGAAGATCGCCAACGCAAGCGCGGACCAGCGGGTGAACAAACCGATCAGCAGCAGCAGGCCGGCACCCAGCTCAACCGCGATCGTGCCGGCGGCCAGCACCTGCGGCATCGGCAGGCCCTTGGACGCGATGTAGCCGGTGGTGCCGCTGAAGCCAGCGATCTTGCCCCAGCCGGCCGGGATGTAAAGCAACGCGATCATCACGCGCGCGGCGAGTGCAAGGGGATTCTGCAGCTTGTTCAACATCTTGGTTCTCTCACTTCAGGTTGGTGGGTAATCTGGATCTCAGCGCAGGTCGAAGACCAGCACTTCGGCGCGGTCACCGCGTTCGAGCGTCACCGCGCCTTCGCTCTCGAGCTGCGCCGCGTCGCCGGCGGCAAGGCGCCGGCCATTGACGTCGATCGCGCCGCGAACGACGTGCACATAAGCGCGCCGGCCGGCCGCGATCGGATGCCGGGCGTGCTGATCGGCGCCGTCGAACTGCCCGATCGCGAGCGTGGCATCGGCGTTGATCGTGAGCGACCCGTCGCGCCCGTCGGGGCTGGCAACGAGCCTGAGCCGGCCGCGCCGCTCGTCGTCGCCGAAACGCTTCTGTTCGTAGCTCGGTGCGATGCCGCGCTCGCGCGGCTCGATCCAGATCTGCAGGAAGTGCGTCGGTTCACTCTTGCTGGCGTTGAACTCGCTGTGGCGAACGCCCGTGCCGGCGCTCATGCGCTGCACCTCGCCCGGGGTCAGCACCTCGCTGTGGCCCATGCTGTCGCGGTGCGCCAGCGCACCCGCCAGCACGACACTCACTATCTCCATGTCGCGATGCCCGTGTTCGCCGAAGCCGGTGGCGGGCGCAATGCGGTCTTCGTTGATGACCCGCAGGTTGCCCACGCCCATGTGCGCCGGGTCGCGGTACTCGGCAAACGAGAAGGTGTGTCGGCTCTTCAGCCAGCCGTGGTCGGCGAGGCCGCGCTCTTCGGATCGTCGCAGTGTGATCATGGCTGCACTGTAGGTGCCATCTGCGTGCGCCCCGGCCGGCGGGTTTGAAGCACGGCTTCAAATAAGATGAAGCCGTGCGACGCAATGCCCTAACCCCCGACGCGCTGGCGATGATGGACACGATCGCGCGCCAGGGCAGCTTTGCGGCTGCCGCGCGCGAACTCGGCAAGGTGCCGTCGGCGCTGACGTACAGCGTGCGTCAGCTCGAGGACGCACTCGACGTGCTGTTGTTCGACCGCCGCTCGGGCCAAGCCCAACTCACCGCCGCCGGCGAGGAGCTGCTCAACGAAGGGCGCCGCCTGCTCGCCGAGATGGACGCGGTGGCGAATCGTGTGCGCCGCGTCGCCACCGGCTGGGAGACGCAACTGTCGATCGCCGTCGACGGCGTATTGTCGCGCCTGATCCTGCTCGAACTCTGCGAGGCCTTCTACGCCCTGCGTCCCGACGAAGACAACGCCGACGCCGGCCCGGGCACGCGGCTGCGCCTGCGCACCGAAGTGCTGTCGGGCACCGCGGAGGCGCTGGTCGGCGGCGCGGCGGATCTGGCGATCGGCGTCATGGCCGATACCCTGCTGCCGGCCGGCTTCGAGATGAAGCCGCTGGGCGAGATGGAGTTCGTATTTGCCGTCGCACCGCACCACCCGCTGGCCGCGCACGACGGCCCGATCGGCGACGCCGAGCTGCTGCGCCACCGCGCGGTGGCCGTGGCGGACACGGCGCAGCGCATGTCGCCGCAGACCATGAACCTGCTGCCCGGGCAGGAGGTGCTGACCGTCGCCAGCACCCAAGCCAAGATCGAGGCGCAGGTGCGTTGCCTGGGCTGCGGCTTCGTGCCCGAGCCCCTGGCGCGCGAACACATCCGCGCCGGGCGTCTGGTCGTGAAGACGCTCGCGCGCCGACGCAACAAGGCACGGTTTGCGTACGCCTGGCGCTCCGCCGCCGCACCGCAGGAGAAGAAGGCTGCGCAGGGCCTGGCGCTGGCCTGGTGGCTGCGACAACTCGACAGCGCGACGACAAGGCGCGCGCTGATCGAACGCCACGGTGGCTGGCAGCCGGTGGATTGACCGCCTTGCCTGCCTACATCGGCCGCTTCGCACCCTCCCCCACCGGCGCGCTGCACGCCGGCTCGCTGGTTGCTGCGCTCGCGAGTTGGCTCGATGCACGCGCGCATGCGGGTCGTTGGCTGGTGCGCATCGAAGACATCGACGGGCCGCGTTGTGTGCCCGGCGCAGACCACGAGATCCTGCGCCAGTTGGCCGTGCTCGGCCTGCACGCCGACGAGCCGCCGCTGTGGCAATCGACACGCGATGCGGGATATGCGCAGGCCCTCGATGCCTTGAAGGCCCGCGGCGCCGTCTATCCCTGCGGCTGCACGCGCAAGGACATCGAGCTTGCGCTGGGCGACCACGCACCGCCGCGCCACGGCGAACTCGTCTATCCCGGCACCTGCCGCGACGGCCTGCACGGCAAAGCCGCGCGCGCCTGGCGCGTGCGCTGCGGCACGACCGAGCAACCGCTCGTCATCGGCTGGCACGACCGCCGGCTCGGCGCGCAGGCGCAGGACGTGACACACGAGGTCGGCGACTTTGTCGTCAAACGCGCCGACGGGCTGTGGGCTTACCAGTTGGCGGTGGTGGTCGACGACGCGGCGCAGGGCGTCAGGCACATCGTGCGCGGCGAAGACCTGGCGGACAACACCGCGCGCCAGATCCATCTGCAACGGCTGCTCGGGCTGAACGCGCCGACCTACCTGCACACGCCGCTCGTACTCGGCGCCGACGGCGAAAAACTGTCGAAACAAAACGACGCGACCTCGATCGACCTGAGCGACCCGCTGGCCGCCTTGCAGGCCGCGGGCGCGGTGCTCGGGCTGCCGCCCCTGGCCGCAGCCGACGCCGCTTACTGGCTCGAAGCAGCGGTGCCCGCCTGGGCTGGCATGATGGGCGACCCCCACTCATCTGCCGAGCGACGATGACCACCTCCCCCTCCGGCCTGCAGTACGAAGACCTGACCGTCGGCACCGGCGCCGAAGCACGCGCCGGCCGCCCGGTGACCGTGCACTACACCGGCTGGCTGCACGACCCCACGCAGGCCAACAGCCGCGGCAAGAAGTTCGACTCCAGCAAAGACCGCAACGACCCCTTCAAGTTCGATCTCGGCGCCGGCATGGTGATCCGCGGCTGGGACGAAGGCGTGCAAGGCATGAAGGTCGGCGGCAAACGCGTGCTGACGATTCCCGCCGACCTCGGCTACGGCACCCGCGGCGCCGGCGGCGTCATCCCACCGAACGCGACGTTGGTGTTCGAGGTGGAGTTGCTGGGGGTTTGAGAAGCCGACCACTGAATCTACAAAGAGGCGTTGTCCGCGCCCGCCGGACCTGCCGGAGTAACGCTTCGGCAGCCAGGCGGCGCCGTAGGATGCCCCCATGACTGCCGCCGCATCACCCCCGCTTCGCATCGGCATCCTGGGCTGCGCCAACATAGCGCGCCAGTTCGCCCGCGACGTCGCGCAGAGCCCGCTCGTGTGCATCGAATCCGTGGCCAGCCGGGATGCGGGCAAGGCCCAGGACTTCGCGGCGCAGTTCGGCATCGCCCGCGCGCATCCCAGCTACGAAGCCTTGCTGGCCGACGAAGCGGTCGACGCGATCTACCTCCCGCTGCCCAACAGCCTGCACGCGCAGTGGGCGGTGGCCTGCGCCCAGCACGGCAAGCATGTGCTGTGCGAGAAACCGCTGGCGACGAGCCTGACCGAGGCGCGGCAGATGTTCGATGCCGCCCGCGCACACGGCGTGGTCCTGCTCGACGCCTACCCGTGGTGGTTCCAGCCGCAGACCGCGGCCCTGCTCGATTTGCTGCAGGGTGGCGCCATCGGTTCGGTGCGCGCGGTGCAGACCAGCTTCGGCTTCACGCTGAGCGATCCGGCGGGCAAGAACATCCGCTCGATGCCCGGTCTCGGGGGTGGTGCGCTGATGGACGCGGGCTGTTATGCCCTGAGCCTGATCCGGCTGGTGATGGGCGGTGCGCCGCGACGCGCGCAGGCGAGCTGGCGCCTGAGCCCTACCGGCGTGGACATCGCCACAAGCGCTACGCTGCAGTTCGAAGGGGGTGCCGTCGCGCAATTGCACTGCGCGATGGACCTGGCGCTGCACCGGCACGCCACCATTGTCGGCAGCGACGGCTTCATCACCACCGAATACCTGAACCATACGGCCGAGCCGGGAACGGCTCACGCCTGGGGCTACCAGCCGAGCCAACTGCGGGTGCGCCGCGGCAGCGGCAACGGCGCGCTCGAGTCGGTCAGCAGCCGCGCCGGCAGCGGGTTCCGCTTTGCGGCCGAGGCGTTTGCGGACGTGGTCTCGCGGCGCGACTTTGCCGCGGCCGAACGCGCAGCGCAGGCCAGCCTCGACATCGCCGCGACGCTGGATGCGATCGCCGCGAGTGCGCGCAGCGGCACCCCCGTGGACGTGGAGGTGGTGTACGCAGGGTCTGGTTGATGCTCGACCTACTCGATGAACAGCGTCGCCGGCGTCTCCAGCAACTGCCTTACCCGCTGGATGTACCGCGCCGCCACCGCCCCATCCACCACCCGGTGGTCGAACGACGAAGACAGGTTCATCATTTGCCGCACCTGCACCGTGCCGCCGTGCACCATCGGCCGCGCGACGATGCGGTTGATGCCGACGATCGCGACCTCGGGGTGGTTGATCACCGGCGTGGACACGATGCCGCCGAGCTTGCCCAGGCTGGTCACGGTGAGCGTCGAGCCGGAGAGTTCGTCGCGCGTCGCCTTGCCGGCGCGCGCCTTGGCGGCCAGTTGTGCGATCGCCTCGGAGCAGTCCCACAGGTTCAGCGTCTGCGCCTGGCGCAGCACGGGCACCAGCAGGCCGCCGTCGGTCTGCGTGGCCACGCCGAGGTGGACCGCGTCGTACAGCGTCAGCACGCCGGCCCCATCGTCGGTTGCGTCGAAGCGGCCGTTGACCTGCGGGAAGTCGGCCACCGCGCGCACGATCGCGCGGATGACCAGCGCCAGCGGCGAGAGTTCGCCGCGCGGCACGGCGTGCTCGCGGTTCAGTTCCTCGCGCAGCGCGACCATCTCGGTGACGTCGATTTCCTCGACGTAGGTGAAGTGGGGGATCGAGCGCTTGGACTGCAGCATCTTCTGCGCGATCGCGCGGCGCAGGCCGATGAGCTTGACTTCGCGCGTGCCGTCGCTGGGCGCGGCAGCGGCCGTTGCGGTCGTCGACGCGCGCGTGCCGGGCGTCGAGTGCGCAGCCGCTGCGTCGAGGTCGGCATGCACGATGCGCCCGTCGGGGCCGCTGCCCTTCAAGCGCGAGAGGTCGATGCCGAGCGTGCGGGCGCGCTCCCGCACCGCAGGCGCTGCCAGCGCGCCCAGCTTGGGCGACGGCGACGCTGAGGTGGTGCGCAGCGCGGCTGGCGGCGCAGCTGCGCGGCCGGGTGTCTTCGGCGCCGACGGTGTCGCGGCTAGGGGCGGGGGTGTCGGCAAATCGGGCGACGGCGGCGGTGCCGCGGCGGGTGACGGCAGCGGCTTGGAGGCCGCACCAGGCGCCGGCGCTTCGTCCTGGGCGCCTCCGGGGCTGCCGTCGCTGCCGTCGCTGCTGTCGATGCGGATCAGCACGGAACCCACCGCCATCACTTGGCCGACCTCGCCGCCCAATTCCAGGACGCGCCCTGCCACCGGCGATGGAACCTCGACCGCGGCCTTCTCGGTCATCACATCGCACAGTGTTTGGTCCTCGGCGACGCTGTCGCCCACCTTGACGCGCCACTCGACGATTTCAACCTCGGCGATGCCTTCGCCGATGTCCGGCATGCGGATGACGGTGATGCTCATTGGGTGTCCCCCATCACCTTGCCCATCACTTTGCGGAAGGCCTCGCCCACCCGCTTCGGCCCCGGGAAGTACGCCCACTCCAGCGCATGCGGATACGGCGTGTCCCAGCCGGTCACGCGCTCGATCGGCGCTTCGAGGTGGAAGAAGCAGTGCTCCTGCACCAGCGCCGTCAGCTCGGCGCCGAAGCCGCTGGTGCGCGTGGCCTCGTGCAGCACGACGCAGCGGCCGGTCTTCTTCACCGACTCGACCATCGTGTTCAGGTCCAGCGGCCACAGGCTGCGCAGGTCGATGATCTCGGCGTCGATGCCCGTTTCGCGCGCCGCGGTCTCGGCCACGTAGACCATGGTGCCGTAGGTCAGCACGGTCAGCTCGTCGCCCGGTCGCACCACGGCGGCAGATTCCAGCGGCACCGTGTAGTGGCCGTCGGGCACCTCGCTCTTCGGGTGCTGCGACCACGGCACCACCGGCTGGTCGTGCTGGCCGTCGAAGGGGCCGTTGTAGAGGCGCTTGGGTTCGAGAAAGATCACCGGGTCGCCGCACTCGACGGCCGCGATCAGCAGACCCTTGGCATCGTACGGGTTGCTCGGCATCACCGTGCGCAGCCCGCAGACATGCGTGAACAGCGCCTCCGGGCTCTGACTGTGCGTCTGCCCGCCATAGATGCCGCCGCCGCACGGCATGCGGATGACCACCGGCGCGACGAAGTCGCCCGCCGAGCGGTAGCGCAGGCGCGCCGCCTCGGAGACGATCTGGTCCGACGCGGGGTAGAAATAGTCGGCGAACTGGATCTCCACGACGGGCTTGAGCCCGTAGGCGGCCATGCCGACCGCGGTGCCGACGATGCCGCCCTCGGCGATCGGTGTGTCGAACACGCGCTGCTTGCCGTACTTGGCCTGCAGGCCCTCGGTGCAGCGGAACACGCCGCCGAAGTAGCCAACGTCTTCGCCGAAGACGACGACGTTCTCGTCGCGGCCAAGCATCGTGTCCATCGCCGAGCGCAAGGCCTGGATCATCGTCATCGTCGCCATGCTCACTCCACCTTCTGCTCGGCGGCCTGCCGCATCTGCTCGTGCAGGTGCGGCGGCATGACCTCGAACACGTCCTCGAACATCGTCGCCAGCGGCGGGATGTGCCCGTCCTGCAGCGAACCCGCCTTCGAGGCCTCCTTCAAGGCGGCGGCCATCTCGCCGTCGAGTTGCTTCTGGGTCCGCTCGTGCTCTTCGTGCGACCATGCACCGAGCCCGACCAGGTGCTGCTTCAAGCGCGCGATCGGGTCGCCGAGCGGGAAGCGCGCCCAGTCGTCGGCGGGCCGGTAGCGCGTGGGGTCGTCCGACGTCGAGTGCGCGCCGGCGCGGTAGGTCACCCACTCGATCAGCGTCGGCCCCAGGTTGCGCCGCGCGCGCTCGGCCGCCCAGCGAGACGCCGACAGCACGGCCAGGAAGTCGTTGCCGTCCACACGCAGCGACGCGATGCCCGAACCCACGCCGCGCGCCGCGAAGGTGGTGCCCTCGCCGCCCGCGATGGCCTGGAAGGTGGAGATCGCCCACTGGTTGTTGACCACGTTCAGGATCACCGGCGCGCGATAGACATGCGCGAAAGTCAGCGCGTTGTGGAAGTCGGCCTCGGCGGTGGAACCGTCGCCGATCCAGGCCGACGCGATCTTGCTGTCGCCCTTGATCGCCGAGGCCATCGCCCAGCCGACCGCCTGCACGAACTGCGTCGCCAGGTTGCCCGAGATCGAAAAGAAGCCGGCCCGCTTGTACGAGTACATCACCGGCAGCTGCCGGCCGCGCAGCGGGTCGCGCTTGTTGCTCAGCAGCTGGCACATCAGTTCGACCACGTCGACGTCGTCGCGGCCGAGCAGCAGGCCCTGCTGGCGATAGCTCGGGAAGTTCATGTCGCCGGGCTGCAGCGACTGCGCGTGCGCGACTGCGATCGCCTCCTCGCCCAGCGCCTGCATGTAGAACGAGATCTTCTTCTGCCGCTGCGCGATCATCATCCGCGCGTCGAAGGCGCGTGTACGCAGCATCGCGCGCAGGCCCCGCTTCAAGTCTTCGGGTTCGACCTTGGGTGCCCACGGTCCGACGGCGCTGCCCTGCTCGTCGAGCACGCGGATCAGCTTCCACGCCATGGTGCCGGTGTGCGCCGCCTTGATGTCGACGGCCGGCCGCGGCACCTCGCCCGCGGCCGAGACGCGCAGGTAGGAGAAATCGGTCGCCTGCCCCGGCCGGCCGGTCGGCTCGGGCACGTGCAGGTGAAGCGGTGTCGGGTTGTCGCTGGCCATGTCGCCCCTCAGCACGCGCTACTACATCGACTTATTCTTCCACTGGTATCGCCGCGCGCCAGGGGAGAACCCCGGGAGTCGCAATGCGGTGGAGGCGCCGCGGACGTGCGGGTGCAACGGCTAGCTCCGCCGCCCCAAATCGTGCATCAGCGCCGGTACTTCGGCGAGCAGTTCAGACGCCATGTAGCCAAGCGGCCCGAGCCGGCGCGCGAGCGCGTCACCGGCCCGCGCATGCAATGCCACCCCCCACACGGCCGCCTGTTCTAGCGATGCGCCGCGCGCGGCCAGACCGCAGGTGATGCCCGCCAGGGTGTCCCCGGAGCCCGCGGTAGCCAGGCCCACGTTGCCACCGTCGTGGCGCCACAGCCGGCCATCGGGCGCAGCGACCCACGTCGTGGCACCTTTCAGCGCCACCACCGCATTGCGCTTCTGGGCGGTTTGCCGGGCTAGCAGCGCCGCATTGCGACAGACCGTGTTTTTGTCGATACCGCTCAGGCGCGCCATCTCGCCCGCATGCGGCGTCAGCAGCACCGGCAGCGCGAAGCGATCGGTCGCCGCCTCCATCGCCGCTGCATCGAGAACCACGTAGACGTCGTCGCGTTCCGCCAAACACGCGAGCACCTCCCCCACCAAGCGCACGGTGGCAACCGCGTCCTGCAGGCCGGGCCCGATGAGCACGGCGTCGGCCCGTTCGAGCACCTCGGTGAGCTCATCGCGGCCCTCGGCCACCAGGCCGCCGGCGGCAGTCTCGGGCAGACCGATGACGCGGGCTTCGGGCAGCTTGAGAGCGAGACCACTGGAAACGCTTCCTGCGGTGACCACAACCAGTTTGCCGGCGCCGGCGCGTAGGGCAGCCACAGCGGCAAGCCACGCCGAGCCCGGCATCTCGCGGCTGCCCGCGATGACCACGGTGCGGCCGCGGGCCTCCTTGTCACCCGCTGCGTCGGGCTCCGGCAGCGGCCACGCATGCAGCAAGGCCGTGTCGACGGCGGTCGTGCCGGCCTGCGCCAGAGAAGGGCTCATGGCTTGGGGGCGGCAGGCGCGTCAGGCGCGGCGGTGACGCGGGTTCCGGTTTCCAGCAGCGGCGAAATGAAGTTCTCGAGCTCGAGCACCAGCCTGCCGTGGTGTCCCGCATCGGCGCGGTAGGTGTACGACGTCACGCCGCAGTTGGGCACGTCGCCGCGCCGGTCGATGTCGAGAATGCGGCCCTCGTCGAGCTGCTCGAGCAAGTAGCGCATGCAGTTCACGGTGACTTGGTGCGCAACGACCAGTACGCGTTCGCGCCGGTATTCGCGCGTCACCATCTCGATGAAGCTGCGCAGGCGCAGGATGACATCGCACCAGCTCTCGCCACCGGGCGGGCGGAAGTAGAACTTTCCGACGTGACCGCGTTGCTCGGCCAGGTCGGGAAAACGTTCCTTGATGCCGAGCGGAGTCAGACGGTCCAGGATGCCGAACTCCTTCTCGCGCAGCCGCTCGTCGAGCACGCACCCCGCCCCGGTGCAACGGCAGGCCGCCAGGATGCGCAGTGCGGTCTGATGCGCTCGCACGTAGGGCGAGCACAGTACGACGTCCGGATGATTCCCAGCCGGCAGAGAGCCGAACCATGCTCCGAGCGCATCGGCCTGGCGTTCGCCGAGCGCCGACAGCGGCACATCAATGTCGCGCTCTGCAATGTCAATCACGCCCAGGCCCGCCGCCTCGGCAGCGTCACGCGCTACGTTGCCTGCGCTCTGGCCGTGGCGAACAATCCACAGCGTCTGGGGCCACTTCTGCTCCACGTGGCGCCCGCTCTACGCGTTCGTGGCGCGCTGGCCGCTCACCCCTGCTTCGTTGGATTGAGATGTCGTTCAACATCTTCCGCACGAGAACCGACTGCCGCGACGGCCGCGCGCAACTGCTCGGGCGTCACATTGAACCTTTTTGCCCAGTCACGAACTTCATAGTCTTGGCTTGTGTTGATCCGCGTGCGATCCTGCCCGCCCACATTGCCCTTGTCGTCTGCCATGTCTATCTCCACTGGGTGTCACCACCAAGGAAGCCAGAATAGGTGCGAATCCATCAGCCGAGGATCAGTCGCAGCGCCGTTGGGGCGCCAGAAGACGCCTACAGCGGATCGTTTAGGCGATCACCTCAGGCAGTCAAACGTTTCACACATCCTCAGTCTGAAGCGGACAGTGGCAACAAGACGCCGCTTTGCAGCGGTTGCTGCCTGTCGGTGCCGCTGCGGCTACTGACTGTTTCTGTCGGCGGATTCAACTGGTCGATGCAACACACTAAACCCCGCCGAGGCGGAAGGAGTGTTGCACGTGAAGCAGCGACCGCGGATCTACTACTCTGACAGCCA